>Ga0335398_10010405_pt1 | contig 10589 bp, 14 predicted proteins | sample BON03_FD_205742 | JGI IMG/M metagenome (GOLD analysis project Ga0335398, IMG submission 205742) | Freshwater microbial communities from Lake Bonney liftoff mats and glacier meltwater in Antarctica - BON-03 (spades assembly) (version 2) | ecosystem: Environmental > Aquatic > Freshwater > Ice >...
TTTAGCGAGGTCGATAAAAGTATCTCGTGGGACTAGAGGTGTCAGAACTGGGTTATTCACACTGTTCGTACGCGTCAATGCCGCGTTGACTGGCGACGAAACATTGCATGGCTGCTATCACGTCATGCGAACAATGCCGTACTTATGAGGAGCTACGCTTGAAATTAAGAATCTTGATTGAAATTCTTTCGTACAAAGGTGTCACCTATTACTCCAGGTTTCAGTGCGAGGTAAGATACTCGTTCTTAGGCTTGAGGAAGGGGCTGAACGATTCAAAAGAAAGTTCTAGTGGTGTGCATGCTGGATAGCATCCACTCTGCACGCTGGCTGACTCAGTTTCGACACCAAGAAATCGACTTCCTGCTTTTCCCTAGTTCACCTCATAGAAGAGTTCACCCCGAACTTGAGAGATTGCTGTCTAGTTCTGGGTCAGCAAGCTTCCGGTTAGTCCCACTCGCCCGTTACTTGGCACTTCCGCTCTGGGTCCTCGATAAGTTCGCCAACAACTGTTTCCGCGGGTTACTTTTGAGAGCCGCAATCAAAAACTTCCGACCAAGCATTGTCCACGCTCTCGAACTCCAGAATGCCGGGTACCTGAGTCGTAGGGCACTCTCGAAAGTGAAGCCCAAAGGCCTGAAGCTAATGGTGACAAATTGGGGCAGCGACATATTTTGGTTTCAACGGTTCCCAGAACACAAAACGAAGCTGCAAAAGCTTTTGCAGCTTGCAGATGCGTATTCTGCGGAGTGCGAGAGAGACGTAGTGCTTGCAAGGAACCTGGGTTTCACCGGTCATGCAATGCCAGTCATACCGAACGCAGGTGGCTTCTCTGAAGCTGACTTCGCGATTCCACGAATTGCCCCCAGTGAACGCAAGACAATTGCCCTCAAGGGCTATCACGGCTGGGTGGGTAGGGCCAAAGTATCCCTCGAGGCAGTCAGAGAAATGTCAGAAGAACTGCAGGGCTACAAGCTCATCGTTTACTCAGCCAACCGATCCGTCCTGAAGCTAGCAAAACAAATCTCCAAACAAACTGGACTCGAGATCAAAGCATTCGGCAAAGGAGCCCTCCTTTTCTTTTCTTTTTTTTCCAGGTGGTTCGGGTTGTCCAGCTATTGATCGGGCACAATAAAAACTGTCCGCCCCCAAGGTCTTAACTTCTCTATCGCACGAGCGCCCTAAGGGTTGACTTTCTAAGCGGAGTCCTCTTTTAATCCAAAAGCACAATGACCTTGAGCTTTAATCCTTAGTTCCAGGGCCCGACTCATCCTCAAAGACCTTCTAAAGGCAAAGGATCTAGAGCTACGCCTGTGTCTTTAACTTGAGCCGATGCAATTGAAGCAGTGCTAAGGGGTCAATCGATTCCAGCTGATTGTGGAACCACGGCCCCTCGATTGCTGGAATCGTCAACTGTGCGGCGCGTTTTGGACACAAGCTCTACTTTGACGAGTATTTTAGACATGTACAGTGACACATTCCGCCAATTGAAAGATATTGACTACTACGGAGAAGAAATCATGACTGGGACAAAGATAACAATTGCCATCCCCACCAGAACGAATCCAGCTACACTTTTGCCGCTGATTGATTGCTGCTTCGAAGCAATCAGCGCTTCACAATATTCCGCAGAAATTGAGCTGTTGGTGTCGATCAATACAGCCACTCCCATTGATGATGGCTCCCTGAAGGAGATGGAGTCAAAATGCCGTGTGGTTATTAACCAAGACGGGGAATCATACGACGAGCATTTGGATTTCATTTTTCGTGTGGCTAACGGTGAGTTTATTAAACTTATTGGTGACGATGATGTGCCATCGATCGGGTTCATAGATGAGCTTGTCATTGAAATCATGGCAAACGCGGACCTATCTTGTTTAGTTCATGACTTTCGTTACTACTCAGAAGAAAAAGATATCGACCGGTTGAGCCAAGAAACTCATGACCGCTCGGGGTTTGGGTCTAATCAGCTAACCGTCCACAACGGCCAATACGGGCAGGTATCCTGCACAATGTTTAGGAGATTAGATTGGTTAGAAACACCTTCTGTAAGAGCAACAGATTACATTCATGCATACAAGTTCATGTATCTTTTTGTTCGAGATGGCTCCGGAACAGTTCGGTTTTTGCCAAGCAAGTTGGTATCCGTTCGCCCGGGGACCCCGAATTTCTCTTCCTCCAATAAGCAGAGACTGCAGACTAGCCTTCGTGGGCTTCTAGTGCACAGACTTATTGCGGATGACCTCAAATGGAGCTGGAAGAACTTATACCTTGCAAACAAGCAGATGCTTTACGCTGCGAGAACATTAGCTTTTGCAAAGGCCGTTGATCAAAAGTATTTTTCCGCTCAGGCTCATAATGGCTTGCGAATGTTCCCGTTTTTACCTGGTGCTGCATTTTTTTTGCTGGTTGCCCTCGCCCCTCCGTTTCTCCTGAGACTCCTCCGTTTCATTGTTCGAAGGGGGATGAACTTTCGGGCCTCCCGAACATAAACCTTCTAAACTGAGCTCTGACAGAAGGTTTGCGTCATTCTGCCGATGCGTTACTCGACCAATAATCTTATGGGTCGTTACCCGTGTAGTGAGTTCCGCTGCCATGACTCTAGGTGTCTCTCCGTTGGGGGCATGACAAGACTGTAAGACAGAGCTCTTTAGAAATGTTCAAAAGTAAGCGTCATGAAAATGTGGTTATTAACCAGGGATCGACTGGCACCAATCTCTCTGACAATAACTCTCGCCCGTCGGGGTAAAACGCTTTCTCGACACCTTCGTGCTAAGGACTTTGCGTTGCAAAAAAAACTATTCCCATGGATCGACCTTCTTTTTTTTAGATTGGTCACGCAGAAGACCGCCGGCTGAGGACGTGAATTTGAGAATCACATACTTGCAGCGCAACAGACCCAGGCGGGCAGCCAAGACTTGGTGTAAAAATTAAAAAACTAGAGCATGACAAAAGGTTATGTGGAGGATGTTGGTAAAAAACGTTTGGCAGACACCTGTCTCTAGAAGCGGCACAGTGAACTTTTCCAAAGAAAAGGTGATCCAAGTAAAGTCTGATGCTATACGGTGCTTGGGGTTTCTTCTTGATGAATTTGTTCCCCAAGAAAAACTGGCCATGGCAGCCTTGGCGTCGATTGAACTTGAAGTCTCGTGTGAAAAGATGCTCTCTTCTTCAACTCAGCTCGCATGGCAGTTACTTTGCTCGCAGCCCTAAAGGCGGCCCTAGAGATGCTGTTTAACAGGGCACAATTTGGTCATTGAATCTTGCAGTGGGAAGCTGAAAATTGAGGGTTTGGGAGCGATGCCCTCAGTCCCAGCCCGCCAAGGGAGCCACTTGAGAGTTTTTCAAAATTAGCCCATCCTGGCTCATTAGCCTGATGCGGAGCCACAAACTGATGATCGGGCACTCCAGAGTTACAAGGTCAGCAAATTTTCTAGGAAACCTCGAGTGCAATTGGCTATTAGTGAATTCTGCCAAAATGAAAGAGTCTAGGCACTTGCTATTCGTGATTGCAAATGCTTTTAAAGCTCGCATTTAACGCGTGGGGTCTACCTGTATGTCTTTTTCCAGAGCCAATCATGTAAGGGCCGAAGTTGCCTGGATATAACCCGCTAGGCAGCTTGTGAACGGTGCAAATATTACTCATAGCCAAAAGGGAAGGATAAAGCAAGCATAAGCAACCTCGCGAAACCATAGGACTCACGGCGGGCATCTTTGGGTGCTCAAAGTCCCAAGATTGTGGATTGCCTCTTGTAATTACATTTTGAGTTCAGGCTCACTACGATTAGATAATGGTCTTTAAGGGGATTTCAGCATGAAAGCAGTAGTATTTGCGGGCGGACTTGGTACAAAAATGCGCGAAGAAACAGGATTTAGACCGAAGCCGATGGTTGAAGTTGGTGGCAAGCCTGTCCTTTGACACATAATGAAAATTTTTGCGTCTCAAGGAGTCACGGACTTTGTGATCCCCACAGGATACAAAGGCGAGATGATTAAGAGATTTTTCTTCGATTACTCCATGCTTAATCCTGATTTTACGGTGAATGTTGGCGACCGGTCCTCCGTCGAATTCTTTCGGAGTCATGAAGAAGACGGTTGGAAGGTGACCGTTCTCGATACTGGAGAAACGTCCTTGACTGGAGAGCGGCTTTTGAGAGCGAGAAACCATTTGGGTGACGAGCCCTTTTACCTCACTTACGGGGACGGAATCGCAAACGTGAACTTAGCTGAGCTACTTCGGACGCATCGAGCAACAGGTGCCACCCTCACGATTTCGATTTCAAAACCTCTCAGCCGCTTTGGCGTTGTGTCAGTGGGCGAAGGAGGGCTTGTAGATAGATTCTTAGAGAAGCCAGAAGGTCAGGAAATAGTGAATATCGGATATATGGTGGCCAATAATTCCCTCTTCGAATACCTCGAAGTCGGTGGCTCCCGCGAGGATAGGCCCTTGGTAAATCTGGCCTAAGACAATTTGTAGGCAGCTCACAACCAGGACGGGTTCTGGCAGCCTATGGACACCATTAGAGAGCTTGAAATTCTTAACAAGCACTGGAATAGCGGCTTTGTGCCATGGCAAAACATCCAGCCTCCGAGATGAAAATAGGGCTACTTGGAGGCTTAGGGCTAATTGGACAAGACTTGGCTGCAGAGGCAGCCTCCCATGGTTTAGAAGTGGAAATTTTTTCAAGGTCGTCAGGGCCATTAGGGACCTTTCGAACATAGTCTTCACTACAAGAATTTGAAGATTTAGACGCCCTTTTAAACCTGGTCGGTGGGCATAAAGCGGCGGATTTCGAATCTACAGATGAAGATCAACTAAGAATCGACTACTTAGCCTCCAGCTGGGCGGGTCGAATGGACCGCCCCTACATTTACATTAGCAGTGGGGCCGTTTTTGAAAAAGGCTCCTTTCCAGTAAATTTGGCAACTCCAGTGCCTAAAGAGCAGGGCTTTGCCACTTACTCTTCGCTAAAGATATTCATAGAAAATCGCCATAATGGGGCAAGGAAAAAGGGGGTCCCAGTTTCGGATTTGCGGCATTTTTCCTTCTCTGGAGAGAGGTTTATTAGAGACGGGGGATATTTTTTATCTCAAATCTTTGCTGCTTGTCAGAGTGGCTCAAGATTTACCCCTCTCGGCGACGAATTCACGAGAGGTTACGTGGGGAGTGCAGAAATCTGGCAGGCAGTATTGGGGATATGCAACACCCAGTCCATACCCAAATTCAATCTTTTTTCCGGAAGCCCAATAAACCGCAAGGATATCTTCGAAATTTTCGCGGTCGCATTTCCGAGCTGGATCCAAGCTCTCAATGAAAACCCAACGCAAGATTCTGACCCCTATTACGCTTGCCCCGAGATCCAGCTGCCTAACTATTCTCCCAGGAGTTCACACGGTGCAATCCAAAACTCGCTAAAAAGCCTATTGGGCTAACCTAGGAATTCAATTGCCTGCAGCCTTTGAAGAATGCGTTCCTGAGAAAGGCCATGGAGGTGAAGGGACCACTCCCTGTTTCCAGTGGTTGTATCTTTTTCCAACTCAGAGCCAACCAGGTGAACAGTTGAAGCAGTGTTTGCCAATCCGAGCAGAATTTTAGACCCAAGGCCCCCATGTACTCCGTGTTCCTCGAGCACCGCAATCTGACAGTATCGAAGAGAAAGTTCAGCTATAAACGACGACGAAATTGGCGAAATCGTTGGGCAAGACCAGACATCGAATGACTCATTGAAAACCTTTGCTAACTCAAGGGCGCTCGACATCATAGAGCCGTGGGCGACTCTGGCTTTTCGGTTTTCGCTCTTTTGGGATTCATAAGCAAGATGCGGTGACGGCTCACTACTCGTGGAGGCCTCTTACTAAACGCCACCAGACTTGCCCATTCGTATGTACGTGGGAACACGAGAGACACCAGCCCAATGAACCGCAGTCTTCGTTTCCTTTGCGCTTCCTGGTGCTATCGAGTGGACTGAACCCAGAGAGCCAATAATGGCGAGATCTTCAAGGGTTTGATGGCTAATCCCCAAAGTTGAGTAAACCAACCCCGCACCATCTTCGACCATAGTCACGGGTAAACCCTCCGCAGCAATTTGAAGTTTTATGAATTCGAATACCTTATTTGGAATGAATGCTGCGAGCCCGTAAATAAGTGGAGTAATGCCATTCCTAGCCATGCCCGCCGCCAAGCCAACGATATTCGCTTCTGCAACGCCCACATTGTAAAATCTATCTGGGTACATGAGTGAAAATTCATCGAAGAGCTGGTATCTAGGGTCGCCTGTCAAGACGTGAAAGCTTGAATCTAATCTCGCGTGCTCTATGATTGCAGATTTAAATCCTTCCCTCATTCATTCATCTCCAACTCTTTAGGCGCGCTTTGAAAGGTTGGTTCATCAAGTCTGGTGTAGTGCCAACGGTTTTCATTTTTCATAAATGAAACACCCTTTCCTTTTATGGTGTTGGCAATCACTGCCAATGGCATGCCAGATCCACTGCTACGGTGTCGCTCAATGGCAGTGTCGAGCAAACTCTCCGAGTGGCCATCCATAGAGCGCACTTCAAACCCAAAAGACTCCAACGCGTCGTACAAATTGCTTACCCCTAAAATATTGGAGGTCTGACCCATGGCCTGGTACCCGTTCCGGTCAACAATCACAAGCAAATTATCTAAGGCATGGAACCCTGTGAACATGAGTGCCTCCCAGATGGAGCCCTCATTAATTTCTCCATCCCCAACTACACAGAAAACGCGCTGGTCAGTATTTCTCAACTTAGCGGCCCAAGCAAATCCCGCTGCCACACTCGGTCCATGCCCCAATGAGCCTGAGTTCACTTCATAGCCGGGGGTAATTGCCTCACTAAGACCAGGGAGAGGGCTCCCGTCCTTGAAGTAGTCATCTATGTGCTTCTTTGGCACCCAGCCTTTAGACTCCAGTACTGGGTAAAGAGCCATCACTCCATGCCCCTTACTTAGCACCAGAAAGTCCCTGTCAGCCGAGTCCGGGTCTCCTCCTGGATACCGAAGATGCTTTTCGTGAAGAACTCTAATGATTTCGACTATCGAGAAAGCGCTGGGAACGTGTACAGTCTGTCCACTGAAGGCCATTTCTAGAATCCGTCTTCGAATTTCCGACGCGCTTATCAATATATCATTAGCCTGATTGAAGAAAGCAATTTATGGAGTGATGGTCTTTGAGAGTAGCGGTTTTAGGTGCAGGGGTTTTTTGGGCGGACAGCTCCTTGGGGAATTGGCCCTCTGTCCTGAAATTGAAGTAACCGCGGTTACAAGGAGGGAGTCCCTACTGAGCCCCGCTGCTTACATAGTTCATCCGAGTGAATTTAAGGCATACATTCCGAAAGTCGAGGTAATCGTAAACTGTGCAGTCGATTACGGTCGCGATTCTCAACTGAGCGCTTATGGCACGAACTTGGAATGGCCAATCTCAATTATCAGAGATGCCGCTATGCGCGGGATTTCGTTCGTCAATCTAAATACGTTCTATGGAAAATTTCCCTTGGCGACGTATTCGCCCCTTCGGACATATTCGCTCACCAAGGCCCTGCTTCAATCTGTTGGAGCGGAAATTTATGAACAATCTGGAAGCAAGGAGGGCCAATTCATAGATCTTCGCATAGAGCACATGTATGGACCTGAAGATTCAAAAGAAAAATTTATACCTTGGCTTTTGTCGCAAATGCAAGCTCAGGTTAGAGAAATCACTCTGTCTAAAGGTGGTCAAGCTCGAGACTTCGTGTACGTTGGAGACGTGGCAAAAATAATCGTTCTGACAATCCAAAACATGTCACGAATAGATAGCTCTAGGAGCCTCGAAATAGGGACCTCAAAGTTGACACTCGTTTCCTCGCTAGTGACTCTTGCGAGTCGCATGACGGGTTACGAGGGAAAGCTAAATTTTGGTGCGAAAGCCAACGTCCCTGGGGAAATAGGCTCGTCCGCTGCTGACCCATTCTTGGGAGAACTCCTGGGTATGAGCTTTCTATCGCTCGAGTCCGGACTTCTGAAGACCTTAGGGTAAGGGTTCCGATGAATCGTTTCACCATTGTTATCCCAACATTAAATCCAGATCTTGAGCTATTGGTAGAAGCTCTGCATTCTGCGCTCCGAAGTTTTGACAGCAGGTCTCGCGAGATGGAGGTTCTCGTTTGCCACAACGGCGCGGCGAACCGAGTTTTAGAAAGCGGTTCGCTGGACACCTTCATTAAAAGTGGACTTACATATCGAAGGTTCAAAAACAACTTGGGATTTGATGAGAACCTCAGACGAGCAGCGGAAGTTGCGACCAGTGACTATGTTCTAGTTCTTGGAGACGATGATCTGCTGTCTCCAGATTCCATTTCCCAGACGGCCAACGACCTCGCGAAGAACAGTCCAGAATTAGCTCAAGGCGAGACGATATTTTTTTACACAGAAATGCAGCCCGACTTGAGCGCAGATGGTACCGATTGGAAGTCTGGAGGTAGGTGGGCAGGAGCATCTGTATAGACCAGAATATTTAGGCGCTTGAGCCTTATTTCTGCGGCCAAGTCTGTCTCGAAGGTAGCCGGGGCGACCAACGGGATTCACTTTTTGTAAGCCCTAGTGTTGGAGCACAAATCATAACTCCAAAGACAAGAATGTCCCTCTCTTCGCGTTGGGATACGAACAGGTAGAACTAAAAATTGGGAGCTTCATTTCGGTAGCCAGTATCTGGCGGAGATAGAGTTGTGTCCATTGGTAAGCCACTGGAGGCGGGCATGGTGAGCAAGGAAGTGTTTTCTGCCTACTTGAAAGACCTGCTAAGAACAAATGTAGTCGACGAGTTGACTCTCACCAGTGCCCTCGACGACAAGAAAATATCAGATGCGGCGCTGGCCCTAATGGGACTGGAAGATAGCCTCGTAGTTGTCAACCCACAAATTTTCGTTATGAAGCTACCTAAACCTGTCACGTTATTGAGCAGCGTTTCATTCCGTCTGATCGTGAGAGCCAAGCGTCGCATAATTAAAGATTGGAGTTAGATTAAAAGTCGGTTAGAAGAACCGCTCGTTTGAGAGTTCTTTTGGTAAGTTTAGGAAGCTGGGTCCTTGTCATGAGGCTGATGTCAAAAATTACAGAAGATGCCTGGTACGTGACTCCAGTTGACTACGCCTCTGCTCATGAAGGCCCTTAGAATAATGAAGCCTCATGCTTATCCGAAAACCACCGGAAGGGGACCCGGAGTGGGACCATATGTCACCCTGAAAGTTGAGACATTTCCTACAAAGTGGCACTGCGAGAGTTCTGGAGTTTGAGGAAAGCTAATTCAATTGCCTGGGTACATCAGCTTGTCAGAGCCCTTTCCTCAACTGCTCTTAAGTGTGGATCTTTAGGTCAGGACCAAAGCAGCAATAAACTGTCTGGATGCTACTGATGACTAAGAAAAACATCATGGTAATCTGCATGTTTGACAGTATCCACTCTGCTCGCTGGTTAGCTCAATTTCGACACCAAGAAATCAACTTCCTGCTCTTCTCTAGTTCCCCTCATAGAAGAGTTCACCCTGAGCTTGAGAGGCTGCTGTTTGGTTCTGGGGCGGCAAGCTTTCGATTAGTCCCACTCGCCCGCCACTTCGCTCTTCCTCTTTGGCTCCTCGATAAGTTCGCCAATAACTTTTTCCGGGCATCCCTTTTGAAAGCTGCGATCAAAAGCCTTCAGCCCAGCGTTGTTCACTCTCTGGAGCTTCAGAACGCGGGCTATGTGGCCCTCAGGGCCCTGTCCGCTGGGAAGCCAAAAAATCTTAAGTTGCTGGTCACCAATTGGGGTAGCGACATATTTTGGTTTCAGCGGTTCCCAAAGCACAAAGCAAAACTCCAAAAGCTTATGAAGCTTGCGGACGTCTACTCTGCAGAGTGCGAGAGAGATGTTGTCCTTGCAAGAAATCTGGGTTTCACTGGTCAAGCAATGCCAGTCATACCTAACGCAGGTGGCTTCTCTGAAGCTGATTTCGCGATTCCACGACTGGCCCCCAGTGAACGCAAGACAATTGCCCTCAAGGGCTATCACGGCTGGGTGGGTAGGGCAAAAGTATCCCTCGAGGCAGTTAGAGAGATGTCTGAGGAACTGCAGGGCTACAAGATCATCGTTTATTCGGCCAACAAGTCCGTATTGAAGCTAGCGAAACAAGTCTCCAAGCAAACTGGACTCGAGATCACGGCATTCGGCAAAGGAGCGATGAGCCACAAACAGGTTCTGGAGATGTTTGCAAAATCAAAGATATATGTTGGCTTATCTGAGAGTGACGGAATCAGCACCTCTATGTTAGAAGCCATGGCAATGGGGGCTATCCCGGTTCAAACCTCAACTGCTTGTTGCAACGAATGGTTTGGCGACAGCGGAGTTGCTGTGCACGAGATCACTGTTCCAGCAGTCAAGAACGCCATTAGAGAAGGCCTTAAGTTGGCCGAAGATCCCGCTAACGCTGAGAAAAATTTAGAGACCATCAAGACCAGAGCAAGCGCAGAGATGGTCAAACAAATCGCACTCACGTTCTACGACTAGATCAAAGTATTTCATGGTCACCACTAAATCCGGGGGTGGTGGTGTTTGGCAAGCGAGT
>Ga0335398_10010408_pt1 | contig 10587 bp, 9 predicted proteins | sample BON03_FD_205742 | JGI IMG/M metagenome (GOLD analysis project Ga0335398, IMG submission 205742) | Freshwater microbial communities from Lake Bonney liftoff mats and glacier meltwater in Antarctica - BON-03 (spades assembly) (version 2) | ecosystem: Environmental > Aquatic > Freshwater > Ice >...
CCCCGGGTCTTTTTTTCTCCCCCCCCCCCCCCCCCCCCCGGGGACTTTCGTCATTCTTTACTCACAGAGCGAGGCTTTGGCTGCCAAACACATATAATTTAATACATTCAGACCTAGCCAATTGATGACCGTTGGTTGTGGACTCGAGTGTACTTCTCCCCATATTCTTTCCGTTCCTCTTCCTGCATTCTGGAAGAAGGGTAGACTTGCAATTCCACCTCATTGGCATTACCCACGCAAGAGCAGGGGAAGAGGGCGCGGGCAGCTTTGAAAAATTGAACCAACAACAAGTTAAGGGCTGCTGTTAGTACGTGTTAAGCCAGCCGAACATAGCATTCATCTTCGAGAATAAAATTGCCATGCCAATATAGTAAGCAAGAATTAGAGCCCATCCACGAAACGAGTCTTGTTGTATACACAATTCGAACGGCGGTTGCTCCCACATTGTGGCAGTTGCTGTGTATACAGAAAGACAAGTTTCCATATTGACAGTGAAAAGAGACCCTAATGGTATGTATTCGAAATCAATGTATGGACCTCAAGAGTTTTTGTCTATTTATGCGAAGGCCCCCGTGTTTACTCCTTGGTACATCGATTTCCCCGTGTCTACACCTTCATATACACCTTCATACACATCGATTTCCGCGTGTCTCCCCTCCTTCGTACATCGATTTCCCCGTGTCTACACCTTCGTACATCGATTTCCAAAGTGTCTACGCCTTCTTACACATAAATCACACGACATCTATATAAATGGTCGACTGAAAAGTATCTTGAAAATTACAAAATCTTGCACGTGAGTGTTGTGTAGTGCTATATTTTCATTGTGCTGTGACGCTGGTGCTAATATGTGTATTTTGCAGACCAATGCCCAAGATGGTGCGGTCTATCCTCATTGGGAGTGACGCGGTATCGAGGGAGGAAATCAAAATGGTGTATCTGCCGGCAGGGGCTAGGGTATTGTCTGACATAAAGGACATTTTCAAATCGGATGGCGTGATGGAGCAGTACTTTTTCGAGTTGGATGTCCAGGGCAAGCAGAAGAATGTTTGTTTTTGTTATGAGTCTGCACCGAACGAATCTGCTGCGCTGAACCAAGTGGCCAACGACATTTTCAAAGAGATATTCGGAGATATGGCTACGACTGTTGAGTTTTATGGGCCGGTCCTCGTGTATATCATGCAGCGGAAAAAAGGGTGGCCTTCTCTAGACATACTCATCGGCGACGAGTTTGACAGTATTATCAAAAAAATTCATGTTATGGTGCAGACTCACTCCTCAACGGCGACACAATGGCACGGTGTGTGGGGCCGCGATTTTTGCCCTGTCGAATAGCTGATATGATTAACGTAGTTGTTCGATCAGTTTTCAGCTTTGATTCCGTGAAGTCGAAACAGTACGTGAACAATTACTGTAAAAGGGCAGGGAGTGGCCGATGCAGCTGGAGAGGGAGAGGGAAAGGGAGAGGGCCCTGTAGACAGGGAGGGCAATGCAGAGGAGGAGGTCTTTCGATTTTAATGTTGCTTACTCCTCTTTGCTTAGTGGAGGTTGGTCTTTAATACTAGATGCCATAAATGTGGTGTAGACACATAAAAAGTGCTATACCACGGTAGACTCGTACGTTTTCCCACTGTGAATGAATTTTCACGAATCCTCCTTTGCTTTTGATTCTCATGTAATACAATGACTGAGAAGAAAAATATCCAAACACAAAAAGTTCCATTGATGAGAAGTAACTCTCACGCTCAGCCGTAGAGCAGCCGCTGTGAGGGTGCAAGTGCAAAAGTGTTTTCATTCTCGAATTCAACGTGTGTTCGAAACTGGATTAGATATGTAAAGCTAGGGTAGACACGTAGAGATGGGTAGACATGTGGATATAGAGTAGACACGAGGATATAAAGTAGACATATGGAGGTGGAGTAGACATCTGTAGATGCAGTACACATGTGTAGGTGGATATACATGTGGAGGTGGATAGACACGTGGAATTGATAGACACATAGAGATGGGGTAGACATGTGGATGTAGAGTAGACATATGGAGGTGGAGTAGACATCTGTAGATGGAGTAGACATGTGTAGGTGGATATACATGTGGAGGTGGATAGACACGTGGAATTGATAGACACATAGAGATGGGGTAGATATGTGGATGTAGAGTAAACATATGGAGGTGGAGTAGACATGTGTAGATGGAGTAGAAATGTGTAAATGGAGTAAACATGTGTAAATGGAGTAAACATGTGGAGGTGGATAGACAATTGGAGGTGGAGTAGACATGTTTAGATGGAGTAGACATGTGTAAATGGAGTAAACATGTTTAAATGGACTAAACATGTGGAGGTGGATAGACAATTGGAGGTGGATAGACACTATGTAAAGCTAGCGTAGACACGTAGAGATGGGGTAGACACGTGGATGTAGACTCAACTCCGCACTAAATACGGTCGGGGAGTCCACATGCGCTTCCGTGTTCTCCGACGGCACGGCGTCCGACAATGTCGAAAGCAAAAGAAACACACCTCTGGCAATAACATCACACAATCTGACGGTTCCTCCCTGATGGTGAATAAAATCCGCATGATTGATGACTCCAAACGCTCCCTCTCCAACAGTATGCTACAGCGCTTTTGCGAAACGATTGACCTTGTGGATACGTGCACACTGACAAGTATGAGGACCAAGCATCTATTAGCAAAGCGTACGAGAGCGTAGACAAGCGTTGTTGTTGGGTCTTCTATAACAACATGTTCTACACACACACGGTGTATCAATTCTTGTTACATTTTAATAAAAAACGAAATTAAACCTTACCGTCTCTTCAATAGTCATCTCCATCACTGGACGACCCACCCTCCTCCTCGTCATCGTCGTCATCATCACTCATCTCCTCATACAATTGTTTACCATCTACACCACAGCGGGCGTAGCATTTCGCGGCCACGTGCGTTCCACGCCCGCAGCGTGTACAAAACATCGACCGTTTGACTACCCCACCACCACGAATAGACAAACCACCACTACCACCACCACCACTACCACCATGAACAGAGAAAGCACTGCCAACACCACCGCCACCTCGAACAGTGCCATTTTGCCTCGCATCTCCCTTTCCACTACCACCACCACCTCGGACACTGCTGACTTTACCAGGTCGTGCACTTCCACCCACTCTATGACTCGCAACAACGGCTTGTTTCGATGCGCCTTCGTACGACATAGCGGCCATGAGCATGGGACTCTGTGCAGTGGACACGGTGCCTTTTTTCATGTTTTCGAGATCAACTAGCCACCTTGCCTTGACGGTGCTGGTAAGACAACTCTCGGCGAAGTGCCCCCCATTCCCACAATTACGACATGTGTCTGTCTGGCCCATTACAACATTTTTGATCGTGTCCAACTCACCAGTGCTCAGGAGCCCACAGCTGGTAAACTCCCAGCCACGCACATTTGCATACCCGTGCAGCAGCATCTGCGTGACCGTCTCGTTCATTTCCCATGAAGAAATATCTCCCAAGCTGCCATGGAAAACTGTCGGCACCTCCTTGACCACGCCACCTTTGTGACGACACCATGCGCTTCCCACTCCAGATTTGTGCTGTTGCACTCGTGCATCTATGTTGTCTGACTTGCCCACGTAGTAGCCCCCGTTCTGCAACTGCAGTACATACACCCCAGTTCGCATGTCAATGCCACGAAAATAAATTGAGAAAGATTTCAGAGTGGACTCTTTATATGGGCAATTTTGGCTATTTCTGGGGATATACATATAAGACTACGACTCGTGTGCTCGCTTGGCGTGTACACCCCACCAGCCTGATGTGTTCGCCTGTAAGATATTAATATTGCATCATATGTGTTTACAGTTGAGAGACGTCTACTAAACGGTTAGCAAACAGCGCCAAAGATTTCTATATGTGTATCCCGTCTAGAATCAATTACATCCGGAACCCAAGAAAAGAGGTGATTATGTGTACATGCAAAAATTCAGCATATACTTCACATTTCCTCTAAATATACAAGTAGACATGAGTGAACAGACTTGAAATCCAGACGTGATGATCTAGCACATCCTACTGTACACATGAACCAAACATGTGTGTCCATCGCTGTGCGTAGACTAAGAAACCCCACGTATCAGTTGCAAGTGCCAAATGGGTGGATGGTATGTGATTTTTTGTATACAAAAGATGATCGCTGTAAGCATATATTCTAGGCTCTATATACGTCTAGAATTTTTTCGCGTCTAATATGATTTTTATTAAAAACTCACAAAGTTGAGATGGACTTTATGAAGTCCAGACCCCATGCTGCCGTTCATACAGGCGCACAAATCAGCCTGCTGAGGTGTACAAGCCAAGCGAGTACACGAGTCGTCACAAACAAACAAGACAACTTTGCTTCAAGTCTCGAATTCACCGTGTGTTCGAAACTGGATTAGATGTGTAAAGCTATGGTAGACACATAGAGGCGGGGTAGACATGTGAATGTAGAGTAGACATGTATAAATCGAGTAGACATGTGGAGGTGGGATAGACATGTGGATGATAGAGTAAACATGTATAAATGGAGTAGACATGTGGAGATGGGGTAGACACGTGGAGTTGGTATACACGTAGAGGTGGTGTATGTAGACACGTAGAGGTGGGGTAGACACGTAGAGGTGGGGTAGACACGTATAGATTGTGTAGACACATAGATGGTGCGGTAGACACGTAGAGGTGGTGTACACACGTAGAAGTGGGGTAGACACGTAGAGGTGGTGTACTCTCGTACAGGTGGTGTATACCCATAGATATGCGCTAGATGCCATAGATGTGGTGTAGACATATACAAGTGCTATACCACGGTAGACTCGTACGTTTTCCCACTGTGAATACATTTTCATGAATCCTCCTTCGCTTTCTGATTCTCATGTAACACAATGACCAAGAAGAAAATATATCCAAACACCAAAAGTTCCATTGATCAGAAGTAATTCTCACGCTCAGCCGTAGAGCAGCCGCTGCGAGGGTGCGAGTGCAAAAGTGTTTTCATTCTCGAATTCAACGTGTGTTCGAAACTGGATTAGATATGTAAAGCTATGGTAGACACATAGAGATGGGGTCGACATTTAGAGATGTAGAGTAGACACGTGGATATAGAGTAGACATATGGAGGTGGAGTAGACATATAGAGGTGGAGTAGACATATAGAGGTGGAGTAGACATATGGAGGTGGAGTAGACATATGGAAATGGAATAGACGTGTGGAGGTGGAGTAGACTTATGTAAGTGGAGTAGATATGTGGAGGTGGGGTAAATATGTGCAGGTGGAGTAGATATGTGGAGGTGGAATAGACATGTGGATATGGAGAATACATGTGGAGGTGGAGTAGACACGTGGAAGTGGAGTAGATATGTTGAGATGGGTATACATGTTGAGGTGGGTAGACATGTTGAGGTGGGTAGACATGTTGAGGTGGGTAGACATGTTGAGGTGGGTAGACATGTGGAGGTGGAGTAGACATGTGGGGGGTGGAGTAGACATGTGGAGGTGGAGTAGACATGTGGAGGTGGAGTAGACATGTGGAGGTGGAGTAGACATGTGGAGGTGGGTAGACATGTGGAGGTAGGATATACATGTGGATAGAGGTGGGGTCGACATGTAGAGGTGGTATAGACTCACATAGTCTTACCTCTCGCGAGCCCTTAGCAACACATTTAGTATATAAAGGGTCTGCGAATCGACGTGGCGCTCAGATCTCCTAGCAGTCATTATGGCCTTTCGTCGAAACGGAAAACCCATTCGCAACATGGGCGCAGTTCCGTTCGTCCTTGCATTCATCGCCGTCATTGGAGTTCAGGCTGTGGTGGACAACGAGATGACGGACAAGCAGTATGACCACAGCGAGCTCATGGCTGAGACCAAACTCACCAACCCTGAATTTGGCATGAAAGTTTTCGTCTTGTATTTTGACAAACAGAATCCAAAGCCAATCCTGGTGCCGGCTGTCATTACTGGAATCAGCACCATGCTCGACAATACTGTCGAGATTAATGTGAGGTACCTTGATGGATCGACTGTTAATAACCGTGTGTATCTCGAGAATGTTTTTGAACGCGACGACACTGTGAGCTACGCCAATTGGGCTTTGGATGGCTTCGATCCCCGTACCATGCACGCAAATGGCCAAACCCGCGTGATTGCCGGATCTAGCTCTCGTCCTTTTGTATCACGTTCCTCTATGGGAGCTGTGTTTCGCGGCGGAGCTGCCAAAGGCACGTCATCGGGTGGTGCGGCTGCCAAAGGCACGTCATCGGGTGGTGGGTCTTCCAAAGGCACGTCATCGGGTGGTGGAGCTTCCAAAGGCACGTCATCGGGTGGTGGAGCTTCCAAAGGCACGTCATCGGGTGGTGGAGCTGCCAAAAAGAGGAAAATGACGCATGCGAAAACCGCCAAACAACCAATGGCAGATGACGTACAGGGCACTATATTTGACGGTATGGATTTAAGCACTGCTATTGACGAGATCAAGCTACATGGGAGTTGGCTTCTGGAAAAGGAATTGAAGCTTAACAAAGCCAAGGAACAAAATGCTAATTTGTGTGCTGAACGCGATGTGGCTGTCGAGAGGGCGCGTCAGAGTGACCTGCGCGCTACTGCTGCCGAAGAGCGCGCTGCTGCTGCTGAAGAGCGCGCTACTGCTGCTGAACAGCGCGTTACTGCTGCTGAAGAGCGCGCTACTGCTGCCGAAGAGCGCGCTACTGCTGCCATACAGCAGCAGATGGAGACGGCGGAAGCGGGCGCGACGCGTGCAACCCGAGCCTCGCGTGAACGCGCCTCCCCTCCTACTGATGTTTTGAGTCACGGTGCCTGCCGTGACTAAAAGGGCATGCTGGGTGGGGGGGGGGCGAAATGTAGACACTCAGTGCAGTCGATGTGCCTCCCTGCTGGACTTCTGTAGGGCTCCTGTTCTGGGGCCTTGTAGGTCGTTCGCTACTTTGCTACATTGACACTGTGCCAACACACATGGAAAAGGGTTTGATTGTTTTATTTGCGTTCACCAACCAACACACATAAAAAAGTAGTGACGTTTACGTTCCCGATCACCATGCGTGAATCGAAGTCAGTCGGCACAGTTGTGTCGCGTCGAAATTGTTGTTTTGTTAACTATTAAAGGTCTCCCTGAAAATAATTTTGAAAGTCAAGTTGACCAAGTCACAGAGCCTGCACTCGCGCACCCCCCCCCACCCTCCCTCCCCCCTTCATACAGACACTTTTTGACATTATATCTGGCATCCATGGCTATACAAGGTAATGAGAATCTTGGTATGTGCATAAGTTGTTGCCAAAACAAAATCACGATGCTGGGAAATTCCATGAGGATCTTGGTATATGCACAGGTTCATGGCAATACAAAGACACGACGCTTCTGGAATTTCCCAACACATACTCAAGAAAATTGGCCAAGGGCCGAGCAGAGATATCTCTAGACATTATAAAACAGGATTATGAGCATATGGGGATGTGTTAGTACACTTATTGCGTGTCAAATGGACACTTTTTGACATCATCCCCAAAGAGGGCCTCTTCTCCGAGGCCGGAGGGGGGAGGCCCAACTGGGCTGCACTTTGAAAATCAGGCTATTCCTCTTATGTACTAGCGCTGGCACCGCTGCGAGCTTCTTCGTTTTCACGCACTTCGCTCACTGCAAGTGTGGGTGTGTGGGGTGATTTTCTGGAGCTTGCTGGAACTCGTAGATCAATAATGGCTTGTAATTGCGCCTGGATGCTTTCGACTGTTTTTTCGGATTCCCGTGCTTCCCGTAGCGCTGCCTGATTGTTGAGCTCTGATGTGTCGCGTTGCTGCAATGCTGCTTGCATTTCCTTGACCGCAGTCAGTTTTTCTTGGATTGCTTGCTGTTTTTCCTTTTGGTGCACCAAACTTCGACTGGCCTCGTCATCGCGGAGCATCTCTGCCTTGCTCTGCTCCCGCTCTGCTTGTTCCTTTTGCTCCACCGCTACATTTTTTTTCCGAATCTCGATGTCTTTTTGCCTCATGTCGACCTCGCTTTGCTGCACTGCTGCCTGTTTTTGCTCTACCGCTGCCTCCATTCTCAGCACAGCAAGCAGCATCTTCTCTACAGCCTGTTGCTTCTGCTTCATCAGAGCCTCATTTTGCTCTAGAGCCTCGTCCCTCTCCCTTCGCGCTGTATCCCTTTCGTATACCAGTTCTTGTATCCTAAACTCGAAAGGAGCACTGTGCTCACTTTGAACCGTCGAGGAGAAGGAACGCGCAAACGCTGTCAGGAGTAAAGCTGAGGCTAGACCGCTACCACCGCCAGCACTAGAACCGCCAGCACTAGAACCGCCAGCAGCACCAGCAGCACCAGAGGCTTTAGTAAAAGCATCGACAAAAGCATACAATGCAACTACGTTCGGTTGCGCGGGCATAGTGTCGGAAATAGTGTCAGAAGGAGGGGCTGCTTGGTCAAGAGAAATAGGCGTACCAGTGACATTAGCGTCGAGAGCGCCAGCAACAAGCAAAGGTCCAGAGGCAGCAGCCACTCTTTTCTCATGCACGGCACGAGTGACGTTGCTTGCACCGGGGTCGGACACAGAAGTAGTGGGGGCAGTGTCAGAATTGCTGCAGGAAAAAGTGGAAGCAGTAGTAGCAGCAGCGGCAGTGGTAGAAACGGTAGCAGCGGTATATTCTGCATCAGTACTTATGAAAGGGCTGCTGGTGTAGAGCATTCGCAACGGCGATGAGGTAGCAGCGGTAGAATCGGGATTGGGGGTAGTAGTGTGATCTGCGATAGAAGCGATAATGCAGGTAGAAGCCAGAAGAGTGTTTTCGGGGCTGAAAGAGCCAATGCTGTCCATGGCAGAATGCTCGCCGCATTCGGGAAAAGTGCGACAGATGAAATTGGCATTTCCAGAGTCGCCAATGCTAGAAGCCCCCCCAACATTTGAGAAGTCTGTTGCAGGCATCTGGTCCGCATTGAGCTTCGATGAACCAAAGTTGCCACACGTATGTCGTTTTTTCTGACATTTGGGGGGGCATGCCACGCACGTTGTTACCTGCACGCTGCTGGCATGTGTAGACCCTAGTTTGCTGACCGCATCGTCTTCGGCTTCCTCGACGCCTATACCACGTTTGTGTGCTCGCGTTACTCGCAGTGTTGCCTCGTGCTCATGCGAGTCGTCACTTCCGGCATTCGCTTCTGTTCGCTCCAGCACTTTATTTTCGTGTCGAGCATTGCTTTGCTGCTGCGTGTTGCGTACATCTTCTTTTTCTATGCGACTTGCAGTTTTCTTTTTTTTCCCCCCGCCTTCCTTGCCGTTCTCGCCTGTCCCTTGTGCATCTCTGTTTACTGTCTTTGTGTGCGCAGTGGGCGTCGGGGTATCGCTGTTTCCTTCTGCTCCTCTCTCCTTCTCTTCTCCCGTGTCCTTTGCGAAACCGAAATCGCATACTGAGTTTGCCTGTGCGATGCACTGCAGCAATTTACAACCTTGCATCAAACACACGCCACCGCCCAAGCTACAACCACTCTGATTTCCAGCATAATTCTGCGGAATTACCATATCCATCACTGCAATGTACGATTGCGACATTTGCGTCTTGGTGCCCTTCGTGCCCAGCACAAACAATTTGCTTTCGTCTGCGTCTTTCCACATCGAACTTGAAATATCCGAGTGCCTGCGGATCGCCTCACCTACAAAGATGGTCTTCGCGCGCACATATCCATTCACGTCATCATTGCCATCCAATAACACTTCGATGACTTGCACGAACGCATGCTTCAAAACCGACTTCGATGCCACCTCCGTCTCCATGCTAAGAATCCCTCGCACACCCTCGGGATTCTTGTGCATCAACTCCCGAAAGAGTCTTGCATATTTCTGCACAAAAGGCATGGCGAAAGAAGCAAAGTAAAATGTTAAAGGTCATGATGGCAGGGGGGGGGGGGGGGGTGAGGGGGGGGGGCGGGGGGGGGGGGGGGGAGGACGTGGGAAGGTCGGACGCCGCTCGGGCCTCTGTTCCCTCGCGACTCCCTCTGCGCCGGCTCCCCTCACAGCCCCCCTTGAGCCGGGCATTGGGCAACCGTCCGTTCGCACCTGGCTGAAGGAGTAGCCGAGCACCTCATGGAGGAAGGTGATGCACTTGAGCAGGGCGTTGCGGCTGGCGACCTGCATGTTGTCGGCCACGAAGTCCATGTCGGCCACCGCGGCGCCAAAGGTGAGGTGCTGCTGAATGGGCCACGGCGTGTCGACCTCATCGACGAAGGCTTCGATGGGCAGCGGCTTATCGCCGAAGCCGTGGAAAGAGACGAAGGCGGTCGGCGAGTAGTCCTTGATAGAGGTGGTGCCGACGGTGGTGGGTGAAGGAAGGACGTACATCGGGTCTCCGGGCTTAATCAGCTTGATGGAAACCGTGACTTTGGCCTCAATCTCGATGGCCGTGATGGACACCTGGGGGGGAAGGTCCGTGCAACGGCTGGGTGGTTAAGAGCGGGTGGCTACTCGGTGGTGGTGGGGGAACGTGGGTGCGTGGTGGTTGGAGAGGGCGGTGCCGTTGAGCACTGGCTCCGCCTGAGCGCGCAATA
>Ga0335398_10010413_pt1 | contig 10584 bp, 15 predicted proteins | sample BON03_FD_205742 | JGI IMG/M metagenome (GOLD analysis project Ga0335398, IMG submission 205742) | Freshwater microbial communities from Lake Bonney liftoff mats and glacier meltwater in Antarctica - BON-03 (spades assembly) (version 2) | ecosystem: Environmental > Aquatic > Freshwater > Ice >...
GGGGAGGGGGGAGGGGGGAAGGTGGGGAGAGAAGGCGAGTGATTTGAAGTCGACGTTAGAGTCGACGGCGCCAAAAGTGAGATCATCGAGACAAGGTCGAGAGAAGGCGTGTCCCTGAATGAAGCGCCGAGGATATCGCCGAGAGTGTCATCGAAATTACCGTCGTCGGCATCGTCGTCATTGTCATCGGTCATCGTAGCGCTCGCGCGTACATCGGCATACCCGTCTGCAAAGATGAGATTCTCGCGTGCATCAGCCTCCTCGTTGTCAACATTTAAGCCAGACGAGGGACGGCAAGCCGAGGGACTCCAAGAGGCGATACGATACGATGCTTGGCTTTGCGTCGGCAGGTAGAGACCACGACCCGGTGACAGAGGGATAGAAGTAGAGACAACAGAGCTGGGAACAGTGCCAGTAGCCCTGCCAGGGGACAGCGAAAGATTGCCACCCCCCCGACTGCACCTGCACCAAGGCCATTGATAATGACACCACGGACAGGATCGCTGGTAACCGACGAGCGTGAACAAGGGTTTCCCTGTTGACGTGGATGAGAGATGTCAACAGCGCTGCGGCAGATTCGACAATCAGCCACCTACCGAGGGCGAACAGAAGTGGCACTCATGGGGTGTGTGATGCCATGTACCGACAAATGAGTGCGCATGGCTGATGCATATGCAACGGCAAGGCCAATATCATTCCTATTACAGCTGAATGTGCTAGCACGACTACACTTGAAACGCTCAATCCCGATGTCATCTGTGACCTTTTTTAATTTGAAAGTGTTTATTAAAGATTAACCTCAGCACAATCCCCGACGAGATTGAAATACTTAATCGTCTGCATGTCAGCCATCACCCACAGGAGACGTAGAAATTCAGGGTGGATCTTGCCAGCGACAGATAGGATCGCAGGTGCGAACGCGATGTTCTTGACAGCGTAATCACGTCTGTATCTATTAATCTTGATGCGAGCCCGAGCATTAAGGTGGTCACCGATTTGTGGTTACTATTGAAGCCATGCTGCGTGCTGCTGCCGATCCTATCACAGACGAGAGACACATCCCATGCTAGATCATCATATCCTAGAATGCCAAACTCCATGGCCTGTACATCACCTTATCTGTTGTCATCAGCTGCAGTAGTGGCGAACTTGCGGTTGACCCGTACTCGCAAACCGGCGCTGTTGCGAACCAGTTGTGCCGACACCTTCATGACGTGATCATGGCCGGTGATGGCCCCAGTGTTCTTTTTACAAGTGAGCGCGTGATCCCCGTACTGACTGAGCACAAAATTCTGGCAAGCACATTGCGTGCGTGCGACAGCATGAGCACGCAGAAGCAGGATGTGCGCTCCAAGCACTTGACAGAAAAAATTACCTAAATCTCACCATTAAAGCGTGTCAGCTGTCGCTCGGGCCGAAAACTGGCAAGGAACGCAAGCGCATCACATCGGTAATAGCAGAGAGATAGAAAAGTTTATTACAAGACAGCCACCAATAGGGGGAAAAGATGATTATGATATTGAAACCACCTTTATCTCAGAAAGGCTCCCCAGCAGCAGCAGAAATAGCACAGTCAACATCGGACACCTCAACGGCAAGATGCAAACCAATGACTTTCTCCAGGAACGTGCTGGGGCCAAAAACACGAGGTACAGAGATGATTATACTGCTGTTGGTAAGGCGTTTGCACCTGCAATTGTGTCAGTGGCTGGCCAAATTTGTCCCGAGTTTCTTCATCTCCTATGGGTCTTGGCTGACAAAACAGACGTGCAATTAGAGGAGGAGATTGGCAGCGAGGCTTTCACATGGAGTCGAGCTCGCACGTTTATTTTTAACAAGAACTCTATTGGCAAGGCCATTGCTTATGCCACTGCCACACGCCCACACCTTTCCATGCACAATACAGCTCCGCCGGCACGTCGTCAAGCTGACCAGCCCATTTCATCTGCTGAATGAATCATGCACGGCGCTGCACATGCATCGCAACGCGCACCCCCTCACCCCGTAATCCGTCGCCCCGCTGCCAATGTGGATGTTGGTGCAACCAGCGTTGCGCCATCTGCTCATGCTACTCGTGCAGGTGCCTCTGGAGAGGCAGATGTGGTTGCTGCTGGTACCCACGCTGCCGGCGGCGTCGCAGCTGCTGCCTGGGTGGAGGCACCGGAGGAGGATGGTCTGGCAGGGCCGAATTTGCGGCAGCATGCCTGGCCCTCCAGGACTCCCTCACCCGGTGGTGGTGACATACTTGCTCGTATCATCAAGGTTCTTCATCAAAGGGTGGATCTCGGACTCTTCACCATCTTAATTAAAATCAGAGCTCATTGGGGAGAGTTCCTCAACAAGAAGGCTGACAGATGGGACGACAAAGGTCGAGACGATGTCGGCAATTTACAATGGGATGGCCCCTGTTCACATTCCACCTTCTCATGGACGGAGGCGGGAGTCGAGCACAGATGCTCCATGAACAAATTCCTCCGGGCCGGAGTACATCTTAAAGTTGGCTTATTTGCAACTGTCTCTTTACAAGAACTTTACACCTAATTTTCTTGACCGAGAAGATAACAGCAGGGATCTTCTGGGGAAACACTGGCAAGACAAAACCGATTCGAACCAGTCCAAAAGGCGTCTTCTCCAAAGCATCAGTTACCAATTCCCATGTGCCAAGCTTCTCAACCTTTGGGGTCTTCGAGAGAATGATGAGAGCAGGCCCTGCAAACGTTTACACCCGGACATGACGCCGTGGCCGGAAAACCTCGGCCATATCTAAGCCCGATGTCCAGTTCTCCGAAACCAAGAATCGCAGTGCATCACGGCATCTGGCGCGAGCTACTTACAGCCATCAGCAGGAAGTCCCTGGAGACACACGACGACTGTGAGAGGAATTGGCATTTCCCTTCAGCTGTCAGCGAGGCCATCCACGATGAATGGACGGTCCGCCAAATCCTCGTACATTTAGGGCTGTTTTCTGGGATAAGACGACTAAACAATGAGATTGCCACATTCCACGCCCGACAGAACATCGTCCTGACGTTGGAGGAGATCACCACCTTTTATGACCGGAGACCTGATGGAGTTGCCTTTGACGCCAAGGGTAAACAGTGCGTCTTCCTAGAATTCATTCGTCCATTGGACTCGGTGACATTGTCAGACGAGGGGGACTGGGCTGAAAGGAAGGAACTTGAGAAGAATGAGAGATATGGCATGCACCTCTACTTTATCAACTATCTTAGCGCCCTCATCGAGCGACCCTGGAATTGCTCACAAGCTAACTTCTCACAAGCTAACTTCACGGTTGGAGCGCGCGGCTCTCTCAAGAAGATCCAATTCCAAGACAGACTTCGCCTTCTCGGGATGACTGACTCCAACACCAGAGGGAAAATCCGAGCGCTTACTGTGTAAAAAACGCTAGCCCTGTCGGATATTCTCTTCAAGCTCTTTCACGTCTCTGTTGTTAGCAGCCCTGAATGCTCGCTCCCAACTGAATTGGCCTATTTCCAAACGTCAGCCTACCAACTCTTCAAAAAAATCACCGGCCCATTTAGTGGGCTGATAATTTGAGAAGACAGATCATCAGGCCGCTCTCCCATGGGGAGACCAGCCTTCCAAAAGGGCCGCAGCACCCACTGTCGGCCCCTCATCGCTCGCCCACGCGTGGGTCGAGCAATCCTAACCAGGCTCCTCAATGAGGGGACTTTATTATTCCCTGCGGTTTGGTCGCAGGGGGTGTTGTTCTATAAGAGTGAGAATACCTTATTTGACGGTCATAGCTATAGCAAACTATATGGGCTGGCTGCTTAGCAACCTTCACATAGTTCAGACAAGGACATATATACATATACGCCCTTTCTGCTTTCTTGATGCTTATCCTAAACTAATGGTACTCTCACGCACTCCTCTCCAGCTACTTTACACTTGACTTTTATTCAACCAGACAAGACACCGGAACCAACAAGCTTGCTATCACTGATCTCCCATTAACACAATCCACTCTAGTGCCAGGTCCATTCACCAAAGACTTAGACACACTGACTCTGAACAAATCCCGCACCGAACACATACGCAAAGGTCATCAAAGGCACGATCACCCAACAGCTTGTTACACACATCACACCGAGATCACCACCCCACTCATGAATGGAGACACAACCCCACTCACTATCAATAGAGATTCTCCCTGAGAGTCCCTTGACGGGTCAAGTTGCAAAGGAGATCAGAACTGATCTTCTTTTTGGTTCTTTCCAATAAACAATATTATCTCTCGGGTCGCGCCTAGATTCAGATTCAGAGGTATGGGGTCTCGATCAAACAACAAAGGAGCTGGTACGGGCGGGAGAAGCAGCCATGCGAAAGAGCATTCCCGCATTACAACAAGCTGGATTAAAAAGTATACTAGATTTGCCTAGAATTCGGAAGAGTTATAGAGAGACAGCATTCGTGGTGACACCACCAATGAGGATATGTACAACGTCAAACGGCGAGCAAGGAGTTCAGGTGTTAATTCCGGCGATGCAAGGACTGTCACAGAAACAGCGACAGATTATGCAACAGTACTTTGAAATAATGCATTGGCAAGGACTCAAGCTGCCGTCGGCCAAGAGCAGACAACGCGATAGTTTGAAAAGTTTTGAACGCTTGATCAAAGTGTGGAAAAACCGTCTTAAGTAAGAACTCGCAACACTTGATGAACAGCTGCTTTCAGCGGAATTGTTCTCAACCAAGTGCAAGGAACAGAGTCCAGATCCAACACAGAGGGACGCAAGTAGAAAGGAGTTCGGACGAAGAGCACTAGCAGGGGGCAACATGTGGGAGTTGTTGTCATGTGTACTGATATTTGTGAAAAGTTTTGACCAAAACAATCCAGAGATGGGGATATACAATGTGGCAAGACAGATGCATCAAAGGACGGTGCAGCACTACTGGGTCGACATAGGCAAACAACAGGTCGCGGGGGTGGAATGTCCCACACTCGGAGACACGTTATGTTAGCCAATGGAGGCGGCTCTAAATCAAACCACGCTTCTGACACAGGCGCAAGCACTGTTAGGCAAAGCAATTGGCGAGCATACAACGCAACAAAGCGCAGAGGTGAAGAGTATCATCAATACAGACCGTCAAGTGGTGCCTAGACGGATGCCACTTGGCGTACGTTTAGCGGTAAACGCACATAACATGTGGGGGCGTTTTGTAGAGTCAGTGAAGAATACATGGTGGTCGATGAGCCCACAAGAGGCGGGGGGATAAACTCGAAAGCATAGTTGAGTTTCAGGTCAGGATCAAAGGACACGACCAGCGAGAGCATGAGGACAAAAGGCAAGGATGGCAAAATTGGACTGATGAAAAGCTTGCGACAAAACTGACAAAGGATAAACAGCAACCAGTCTTGTTACTACCAGCCAGGTGGTGGCCTGACACGTTGCCAGAATTCGAATGTGAAGGGTGGTGGCAAAGGCCACATATGCTAGTAAAGTGTAGGCAGTGTCCCTGTAGCTTCGTAGAGAATCTTAGTCTTGGCATTAACAATTGTTATGGGTGTGAGGAGCAAATGCAGACCAAAGGTACATGACTGATCGGCAAAGTATATTCACCAATGCCGATCCACGATTTGCAGGGAAACTCGATGATCTGCAATGAGGCGACACTAGCATCAAAGACAATGCCAAATAGCTCAATTGGTCAGAGCGCAGGACTATCAATCCTCAGGTCGTCAGTTTGATTCCGGCAAAAAATAACCCTACAAAAAACAAACCGAGAACTCATTTTTTTTTGGATTTGAGCTACACAGACCCTCAAGCAAGGGTACTAAATTAATGTATGAAGTAATAAAAGCAATCATCACTCAAAACTGCAATCATGCCAATGCTGATGGAGCAGGTAAGAGAAGTCAAGACAGTCAGTCAAGAGATTAAAGACGAATCAAGTTAGCATGAGAATAACGGTCAAGCCAGAGTTTCGAGTCAATGCAATGACCAGCGTACTGATGAAACCGCATCTTTCTTGTGCCTATCATTACAGATTTTATTCAAAACACAAAAAGGGACCTCTATGATAATAAAACACAAAAAGGGACCTCTATGATTGAAAGCTCGAAGATGCACTGTAAGTGATAGATTTGGAGCGGAGCAAAGACGAGGACGACAGGACGCATTGCAAGTAGAACTGTGCAACCAGTTGAACACCAGTCCACTTGCTGAGGAAATTCGTTCACCACGAAGGGTCCAGCACGGGTGCAACAGCGAATGCAGTGGGAAGCGCCTTTCAAACCGCTGGCCGTTGATGATCCTCTGCTTCTGCTTGAACGAGAAGTGCATGTAGAAATCGGCATGAATTAGCTTTTCAATCAAGACATACCGTCACATTCAAAAGGAGGGTATGTCAGAATCTTAGAATAGTCGTTACTGTGGGAAAAATGCCTTGGCAAAACAAGAAAAAGAATTATAGAGGGCCTCACAACATGCATGGAGCCGCACAGACGGTGGCCAATCGCAAGCAGCAGTGGGATTTTTTTTATGAAAGCGATGGTTGGACCGAGAACAAGAGCTAATCACGGTCATCCAGGAGGAAACTAAGCGCACGGAAGAAAAGGAAGAAGCTAGGTATAGATTACCAACATGGTCAATACTACGAGCACTGCAAAAGATCAACAAAGCCAAGAGACGTCAAGGCAAGGAGGTCGTGTCAGCCTCAATTTTCTTTCAGTCCGCTGGACGAGGAGACTTGAATTTCTGGGGAGAGGATGATGGACCTACCGTGGTTGTATAAGAAAGTTTCTCGGAATCGGAGCAGGAGCAGTGGTCGAACTTTGAAAGATGGGCAGGTCGAGAGATTGGGTGGTTTGGTGCAGGTCGAGGGACAAAGACGAAGAGCAGAGCCCGTTTCAAGTCGATAGAGAAGAAATCTTATCAAACCTCAGCAAGCAAGCAAAAGTCAAAGCAGGAGAGAAGATGGATAAGAAAGGAGGCAAAAGGCAGTCAGTGCGCTGGAAAGCGTGGTAGCGACAGAGCAACATCAAATGCGCAGTGAGCAAAGAATATTGTCTGTGTTAAGTTCACCAAGATTGCCAGGTGGCAGACGCGGAAAAAGCAGCTTTGAAGGAAGCAGCTGGAGTTTCAGGACGAAAAGACAAATGTCAAGTGCAATTGAAAGGGACAGAACGCGATTACTGGATTTGCACAGAAATAAGCATGCTCGGAGGCTATGGGTTTCAGGGCCAAGTAACAGCAGGTGACGGTTCAGATTAAAAAGGCAAAATGGGAGCAGGATTGATTGATGATTGCTTTTATTACTTGTAACAGGAATTTAGTACCGTTGCTTGAGGTTCTATGTATCTCAAATCCATGTAGATTTGAGATCTCGGTTTTTTGAGTTTTATAATAACTTGAGAACAAAAATGTAAAATCAGTAGTGCAAAGTGGGACGAGATGTGGAGGGCTCCAGCTCAAAACAGCCTGAATTAATAGCGTTTTTACCAGCGCTTCGTGACACGCTGATAGAGGAGCCGTTGCTGTATTTGTGTGACAACCAGTCATTGTTGAAAGCAGTCAATGGGTGGATTGGTGAAGGTGGAAAGGCAACCTTGGAGGCGCACCTGACGAGAATATTTTGGCAGTAGACATCGAGATACTTACGAAAGACATATGCAGCGGGGACAGCAACCTTCTTGGTCAAAGTGCAAGCACATCGAGGAGAACCAGCGAATGAGGAAGCCGACATTCTGGTGGACAAGGCAATTTCAGATCCGAAGGTAAGCAAAAAGTGGTACCAACGGGCGAATCGAGCAGTCTTCACATGGACAAAACCATGCCGCGAGGCAGGGAAGGTAGCTTATCAAGATCGTCATTCGACATTTAATAATAGCGTGAGGGATGCAATACGTAGAGGGGCAGCTGAAAATGAGGTGCAAACACATGAAGAGAAGCTTACAGGTGCTTAGAGACAGATGAGCACACTCAAGCGACGATATGAAAGTGCTTAGAGACAAATAAGCACATTCAGGCGACGATACGAATGATGGTGTAAAGGTGATGGCATAGAGGACTGCACACACAAGCAACGACATGAGGCATCGTACCACAGCATTGTGTGGGTATTGCAGCAGAAAACTTGGATTGATGATAGAAAATGATTGAGATTGTGTGTGTGAGCTAGGGCAGAGCAAAACAATATCAATCACCCCACGTGCACGTGGGCGGTAGACTTCATGTTACGGCAAAACGAAAGCAGAGCATTCTTAGGGAGGTATTTGAACGACTCGCGCATCCCTTGGAGACATAGATGGCGAAAAAGGATGGCAATTGCAGGGATCATTCTGGTAGCCAAATGGCTTGCAAAAATCAATCAGATTTAGGCTGCAGGTTATCAGATGTAGGCTGCAGATTAAAAAGTCGGTTCACAGGCTCCCAACAGTGGCAACACACGTCTTTGGAGACGGAGTATTTTGGAGAATCAACCATCATTTTCCTCTTTTGGTGGTTGTCTTGTAATAAACTCTTCTCTCACACGCACACGAACACACACAGAAGCACACAAGCACACACGCACACATTTATATGCCTGTGTGTATACATGTGTGCATATATTGTGTGTGTTGGTCATGTGAGAACCAAGTCGGACACAATTTTGGAAGGCCACTTCAAAGAAAGCAGGCGTGGGCTTGGCTGGGAGTTGCTCAGAGACATGCGTGAAGTGACGATTGCTTTGATTATTGCTCATAAAGAAATAATGTAGTAGTTTTGTTTGGAACTCTCAAGGTGCAGTCTTTTATTCTCACCGAAGTGAGTGACTGTGGTTTGCTGATTGTCGTCACATCTTCTTCTTTTCTCAAAGGGAAGGACATGTTAAAAGAAAAAAGGCAGTCAGTCCAGATCATCAAAATCCGCAGCCCAGCATATATACAGACAGATGTACTTTGTACACCTATACGGTCTACATGTTTACAGCGCTTTAGTCGATCTGAATTCTTCCGGCTCTCCAGGACTAGTAGGTGTCCGTCTTACACCTGGGAGAGAGAGAAAGAAAAAGAGAGGGAGAGAGAGAGAGAGAGCGCGAGAGCGAAAGCGAGAAAGATAGAGAGAAAACGAGAGAGAGAGAGAGAGATGATGATGATTGCTTTCAATACTATAAATAGTGGTTGAGTACCCTTGATTGAGGGTCTATGCGCCCAAATTTTATTTTAGATTTGAGATTATCGTTGGTTTGCGTTCACATCTTTTGCTTTCGGAAGAAAAAATATGTTAAAGAAAAAAGCCGTTAGTCCAAGATCTCATCCCGCCTCTTAGCATATACATATACATGTGTACTTTGTACACATATACGAATATAAGTATGCCAGGATTTAGTCCATCTGGATTCTTCGGGCCCTCCAGGTGTCTCATTCTGACTCCTGGCCTCACACCGAGTACCCCATCTGTGCAGTGTGTGCGTGTGTGCGCGTATACACACACATACACACACATACACTCCCACCCTCGTTAAAAATAGAGAAGACACAGACAACACCCCTATCTTTCCTTCTGTCAAAAATAATCCCCCACACCAAGCAACGAGTGCTGTTATAGACTAGTTGAACCCCCCCATTCAAGTTCTCATTCCCCTATGCTAAATAAAACAAACTGCACATACATGCGCGCATATGCACATCCTGTAGCGAGCATGAAGCAAATATGTACGCTGATGTTCACAACATCTGTCAAACGTACACACCTGCACATTCATGGTGCTCAACAACACCTGTAAATGCATTTACACTCTCCGCAAAAAATGCATATGCACTCGTGCATGCGCGCCTATGCAACGGCGCAGAAGCTTCTTTGCTATGAAGGCTATTGCGAACTTATCTTGAGTCCTGCGCGAGCATCGTGCAGGCAGTCGTTTGCCGCCCGCCCTCCTGCCGGCTCGACGAAATCAGTCGCCTGACGCTGTTCGCTCAAGAAATCCGTCCAAATTCACGATAGCTCATGACGTGGTCGCCGCTGCAGTGTTCCATAAGCAACATCCGATCATCTGCGTTGGTGCAGGCCTCATCTTGTTTGTCTATCGGTCGCACTCGCGCTTGGCCACGGAGTTTACCCGCCACAGAAAAGCATTTTCGCCATTTTTCGCGCGAATTTTCAAGAGAGAGAGAGAGAGAAAAAGAGAGAGAGAGAGAGATAGAGATAGAGAGAGGACGAGAGAGAGAAAGAGAGAGAAAGAGAGAGAAAGAGAGAGAAAGAGAAAGAGAGAGAGAGAAAGAGAGAGAGGGAGGGAGAGAGAGAGAGAGAGCGGGAGAGAAAGTGAGAGAGAAAGAGAGAGAGAGAGACAGAGAGTGAACGTGTGTGGGTGTGTGCGAGAGAGGGAGAGAGAGACAGAGAGTGAGAGAGAAAGTGACAGCGAAAGTGAGTGAGGAAGAGAAAGAGACAAAGAGAAAGAAAGAAAGAGAGCGAGAGAGAGCAAGAGAGACAGAGAGAAAAAGACAGAGAGAAAGAAGGAGAGAGAGCGGATGTGTGTGTGTTTGAGAGAGAAAGGGAGAAAGAGAGAGAGAAAAAGAGAAAGAAAGAGAGAGAGAGAGAGAGAGAGAGAGAGAGAGAGAGAGAGAGAGCGCGAGAGAGA
>Ga0335398_10010417_pt1 | contig 10579 bp, 9 predicted proteins | sample BON03_FD_205742 | JGI IMG/M metagenome (GOLD analysis project Ga0335398, IMG submission 205742) | Freshwater microbial communities from Lake Bonney liftoff mats and glacier meltwater in Antarctica - BON-03 (spades assembly) (version 2) | ecosystem: Environmental > Aquatic > Freshwater > Ice >...
CACTCATAGAGTCCGGCGTTGATGTGCACAGCCCTTCTGCTATACGTGACAAATCACGTAGATTGAACACGTAGTGAAAGCGTGTTGGTGTAGGAGGCATTGCTGCGACGAGCGACTGATAAAGTTTCAGTGTGCATTCCGAAAGTATCTTCCCGCAGCCCTTAAAAAAGTCCCCGTCCTTTGGCAGACTCGTAAATGGAGTGAAGTGGCTATCGAGAATAGTGGCAAAGATGCGGTTGAGTGACTCGTCTGAAGGGAAGGGAATGTTGAAGATGTTGAAGAGGCTCACAAACCGAGGATCCATTGGGTTGCGTGCCCCCCCAGGAGGGCCACAGGCTGCCATGCAGTGGGTAGAGATGATATTTTTCCATGTAAATTCCTCGCGGTCATAGAATCCGCCGCGTTCGATGAAAAGTTTAAGCAAAGTCACGGGCTGCTGCGTGCCGTAAGTGTCGACGATTGGCATGTTGATATCATCGATAAAAATGACGAGCTTCTTCCCGCCAGGAGGACCATATGTGCCTTTGAGACGTTTTTCAACGTTGCTCTCCACGTTGATCTGCAGATCTTTACCACTGGTGCGCGAGGAGAAGCCGATATTCAATAAATTAAACTTATCTGCATCCAGGCCTTTCAAGTAGTGCTGAAGTGTGACCGTCTTTGACGTGCCCGAGTCCCCGACGAATATCGAGGGGCGGAACACTTCGACGCACGTCTCCACCAGCCATGTTGAGCGGATGGTGTCTGCTGTGGGGACAAGAATCTGGTAGAAGGCACAGCCGGGCTGTGGCTGAAAGTCTGTTACCTCACTGCTCCACTGCACCCAGTTTTGATTTGCGAGATTATATTTGTAATCGAACATCGTGAATTTGGTCTGGCCCGGAAGACTCGTCCCTGGAACCGAGGCGCTGTCTGACCCCGTCATACCGCACATCTTTTTCAGATTGGCGTCGAATCGTCGCTGCTCACCCTGGACAAGACTAGCTCCGAGGGACCACGTGAGGCATGCCAGGAAGATTCCCTCGACGTGCTTCACTTCAGAGTCTGGAGCTTGCTGGAAGCAAGACGATAGCAGGTGACTAAGGGCAACGACGAGATTGAGATCGGTTTGTGGAAGTACCATCTTCGGTTTGACTTCGTAATCGCCAAAAAAGAGACCTAGCATCAGCCACTCGAGCATTTCTGGCACGTACTTGCTGAAGAGCTCTTCTAGGCGTGCAACACGCTCGGGATTGTCCCTTACAGCTGTTACCAGCCACTTTTGAAAGTAGGGACGATACCCTAGATTCTTCGGATCAACCCAGACCATACCGGCTCTGCTCACAGTGGCAGGAGATGCGTATTGGAGATCTCCCACCTCGAACAACATGGCGGCAAAGTTCTGGAGCCTGATTCGCTCTCCGTTAGGAAGTGTGAGCAACTTGTTGTCATCCATGACTGAGTTCATATTCTCAACCCACAGCGCGTCGACATCGCCATCGTAGCAGATGTAGCGTCTCTCGTCTTTGCCCTCCGGCAGCGGTTTATTCATTTCACGGAAAATGTTGCTTAAAAGCCCGTCTGTCCAATCCCGGGTCACGGGGTCGAGCTCCCCATATAGCTCTGGGAGGGGAATCATCTTGGCATTGATTACCGTCAATTTTGTAGGAAGGCCCATGGCTGTTTGCGTGCCGCAGAGTGTGTTTAATACCACTGACTTGCCGCCCCCTGTCGGGCCTACGATCATCGTCGTATGACGCGTCATCATTGTCTCATACAGCTGGATGATCTTGTCAGACTGCCATTCGATGAGCACGTAATTGCCGCCGGAAAGAACGCCGTTAACCACCTTGTTAAAGTCGGGATAACCCACTCTCGGACACTTCAGCCCCGGGAAAAGATCGGTGAGAAGCCCTAGAAACAGAGGCACGTCTTCAAACACGAACTTTGGCGAATTCATATCTCGCAGCGCGCGCATGAGCACGACGTCCTCAGGAATATCGAGAGAGGCCCTCTTCAAGGAGCCCGCCATCACGAGTACCGACTTCAAGGCGCGTAATCCCCAGTCGTAGTGGAACTGCTTTGACAGCTGCTCTTTTGCAAGCATATAGAGCGTGACCATTTTCTTCGCAAGGATTCTCGCCTGGTCAAACCCCTCGGAGAGAAGCATGTTCTCGCATATTATGTTTAGATCTGGTGTGATCATGGTCATGGGTCGGAAAAGCGCCTTGAGATTATCTATATGTATATTTAGACATGTACATATAATATAAATATATGTATATACGTATGTATATATAAATATTGACACATATATATCTGTATATACCTATATACATATACATATATATATATACATATATATATATATATATATATATATATGTACATATATGCATGTACATGTATTTGTATATATATATATATGTGTACATATACAAATACGTACATATGTATATGTGTATATATATATATTTACATATATTTACATACATACATATATATATATACATACATATATATATATCATACCATGTGTCAGAGTCGGATTTCAATGCTGATTGAAGCAACACATACAGATCTGTTACACGTTCCTAACAAGGCGCATGAGCATCTTCATCCTCCTTATTCGCTTGAGTTCACTACAAGACTTGAATGAAGTCTCATGCACAAGCACTCCACAACGCGTGCTTTCAAACCAGACGCACGTGCAGAAATGCATCCTACTGTAGTTAGAAGGAAGCTGGATTATTTGAACTCTGTTTTATTAGAAACATACTGTATAAGTCAAGAGTCACACGCTCTGTGTGTGCGTGTGTATGTGTGTGTATGTGAATGTGCATGCGTGCGTGCGTGCGTGTGTGTGTGTTCTATATATATATGTGTACGTGCAATATGTGATGTCTCAGATATAGATATTGTAGATCGTTAGCGGCTTCTAGCATGGCGACTCGGAGTACTCTCCAGTCTCAGCCACTTGTCATACATGTGCGGATGTGTGCCCACGTTGTCCATGAGCGGCCATCAATATTGATATAGATGTTGATATTACAGGAAATTCTGATGTAGTGAGATATAGAGACTGACAGAATATGCAGGTTGATACAGCAAAGTCGATGTGATCATTCGAGCGTGAGAGCGACACCCTGCAGGACCCAGTGTGAATTGTGATTTTGAGAGTCGAGATTTGCCTCAAAAACCAGCCCAACTCCCATGGCATTCCGACGTTGCGCCGTGACATACACCGGAGTTGGCAGCATGCCTTGCAGCTTCAGCCGGTGTCTTTCCACTGGTACCACCTGCAAAATAGGAAGAGGCTCGAGCAGAGTTTTTGGAAGCTGCTTCGTCAGCTTGCTGGTGGTAATGTCCCACGAAGCACCATGTAAGAAGAGGCCAATGAGATAGCACCCAAACTCGGGACTGGATGCAATGTCATCGGTCGACGTCATCGTCGTTACTTTAGTCATGAGCGTGCTCTTATCGAGCGCCCACTTTTTGGCGCGGCATGTCGTCTGCACGACTGCCGCAAGATAGGTGGCGGGAATGTGCAGCCCCGATAACCACATGACCTTGGGGTCGATGCCAGCATCAGCCCAGGCTGAATACTGGTCCTGCCGCTTGAGATAGTTGTCCATCCACACCCTGTCACGCGTTAAGGTATTTCGTAGATACATGAACGTATTAGTGCGAACCTATTTCAGTATGTACGTGTGGATGGACAACTTCCAATCGTAGGAGTACATACACATGTATTCAAAAAATACATATGTATGTGTATATATGTAAATGATGAAAACAAAAAGAGAACCCGAGAGTCTTCTCAGTCTGTGGCGTGAGTTTGATCCACGAAGAAGGCAGCACTCCATTGAACAGCGCCGTGCCAAGATCCTCCAACATAGCACTCATGCCAACCTCACCCTTGAGAGCGCGCAACAGAGTTTTTAAGGCCCCGCTCATTGTTGTTAGTAACTTATTCCAGTGATCCAACTCCTGTATGTGTATGTGTATGTGTATGTGTATGTGTATGCGTATATGTATATGTATATGTATATGTATATGTATATGTATATGTATATGTATATGTACACGTGCATGCATATGTACATGTACATGTGTATTTATATAAAGAGATATTTACCTGCAGCAATACCACCTGTGTCGGCGAGGGAAGAGGCATGATCTTTCGGAGGCGTGGCATGTCAAACGGTTTTGGAATTTTGCTGCAAAGATTCCCAAAAGTCAGCCCTATAGTAATTTTGTTGAGCAGATTTAGTAGCGAGCTGACTTTTGATCATAGATGCATGATGATATCCGCTGCGAGCTGCAACACGCACTGCAGCACTGCAACACTGCAACACACACTGCAACACACACTGCTACCTGATGATATCCGCCGCGAACTGCAACACACACTGCAACACTGCAACACGCACTGCAACACACACTGCAACACACACTGCTACCTGATGATATCTGCCGCGAGCCCTAGACTTCAACGCATCTTTCAATATTGTCAAGCAAATTCAGCTTGACAATATTGAATGGTCCATTTAATTCTATTTTGGTCAGGTAAATTGAAGATATTGAATGATGAATTTTTAAAATTGAGTAAATTGACAACATAGAATGATGCTTTTTTTGGTCAAGTAAATTGATTTTGGGTTTTCCGACAAGCAAATTGAGTAGCGAGGCGACTTGTGAGGAATGCTGCCTGATAACATCCGCCGCGACAAAACTCACAGATTCTTCGCGCTTCACAAAAAGTCAGCTCTATTTTTTTTGTTCAAGTAAATTGAGAAGCAAGCTGACTTTTCAGAAATTCTACCTGATAATATCCGCCGCGACTAGACCCACTGTTTCTTCGCGAGTGGCCCCTCCCCCGCCTGCGACGGTGCGCGGCTGCAGCTCGATAAGATTGGCTAGAAGCGATGTACTTGAATTGTTCAAATAGTCGATTTCTGCATTGCTATGTAGCCCGAAAACCTCGGGGCCCGTCAACAGAGGCTGATGATATTTTCTCAAACGTCATCTCTACAGTCATTTTGTACTGTGAATTTTGTAGGGAGAATTTTCCTGAGAATTTCTAACAGCTATTCAATGAAAGACGTACACTCGTCGCGCGTAGAATTTTTCAAACGTCAGCTTGCTGCAACATGTACTCACTAACAATGACTATCAAGATCACTTATGAGAATGTTTACCAGCGATTCAATGAACGACGCATACTAGAATTTCTCAAAAGTCAGCCTGCTGCAACATTTACTCTACAACAATGACTATCAAATTCACTTTTGAGAATATTTACCAGCGATTCAATGAAGGACGCATACTCATCGCGTGTGGAATTCATGTTCGGGGTGCCGTATTCCACTTTGGCGTCTTTGTAGAAGTAGAATTTCTGCATACTGTCGAAGAGGAAATCGCCGAAGTATTCTTGCATGTATGTGTTGAGAATCCGACGGTCGTAGAAATCAGTTACCCGCCCCCCTGTGTATATTGATACATGCATACATGAATATTCATGATGAATACATGTACACATACATGTATGTATATGTATATACATGTACGTATATTTGTTACAGAGGTATATATACATATGCATACATATGTATATATATACATATCATACATGTATGCATGCATGTGTACATCTGTGCTATAAACTTGTCGTGCAGGTATGTATTGAAAATCCGACGGTCGTATCAATCACTCACTCCTCCACCTCGTCACAAGCAAAAAAAATGAAGAGCACCGTAATGCACCTCGCCGACAAGATATCGGAGCGTGTTCCAGGGTTTGTCTTCATCGCCGTTTTCAATCTGTTTAGTGAGGTAGTTTTCGAGGAGCGCAAAACAGATGCGGAAGTCGCTCTCGTTGAAATCGTAAGGCACGTTCCAGCCCAACTTTCCGAATTTGCGGCGCTCCTGCACGATGGCATGGAGGAAGGCATTAATAGGAATATGTAGGTTCTCTCTCTACATACACGTACATATGTATGGGTGAAATGTAATATAATACACGAACTCAAATAGATTTCATGTCACACAGATAATAGAGTCCACACGTATGATACAATCCAATCACACCTACATGACAGCATGGAGGAAAGCATAAATAGGAATTTGTACGTTCTTTCTCTATATACACGTACATAGGTATAGGGAAAATATGATATATATTAGAGTCCAATCACACCTGCACGACGGCATGGAGGAAGGCGAGCACGTAGATCACGGGCTGGAAGGCTTCGTTGGGACATGTTGCCATGGCGTCGTCTGTGATTTTGCTCCAGGTGCTGCGCAGATTGAGTTTGAGCCCGTTCGGGGGCTCCGTGACCACTTTGAAGCTCTGCTGCAGGATACCAAGGGGGAACGCGTCGGTGGGGTCGGTTGTCAGCCACAGCCGGAAATCCTTGTGTGGCTTTTCGTCGAGCTTTTCCAGAATCTTCTCGAGGGTCTTTAGCCATTTAGGAAGTAAGTGGCAATTCTGCAACAAGACCCATAGACCGCGCGCCGCGCCCGTTTCAAGCAAACTTGCCGCAATCGGCCCTTGCCCCTGACCCAGACTCACATACTTGAGCTTTGGCGGCGCCATGCCCTCGACTTCAGCCAGCTCGAAAATGCTGTACGCAGGATCGGCACCAGGCGACAATATAAACACCACCGGCGTGCGCGGACCCGACATTTTGAGCACATGATTGAAATTCAGCACGGGTGGCTGAACGTACCCTTCACCAATTTTGGCCATGACAAATTGGGTGACGCAGTGCTGGACACGGTCGGGCCGGAAGCATTTCACGAGACACACGCACTCGAAGGGATCAAGATCATGGTAGCCTTGCGGAAACTCGTTGCTCTCCGGTGCCTCGAGCGAATACCAATCCCACCACTTGGAATCATGGCGAATCACATCGTTCGACAAATCCTTGAAGGTGGCTGCCGCAGCTGTTAGATGAAGAAGATCCTTCCACCCTTGCTCCAACATCCACGGATTCGGTTTGGCTGTTGCTGGGTCACCCAGGGCTGTGTTTCCGCGCAAAAAAAAGTCGAGCAATGTCGGGTTCATGTCATTTTCTCCAGATAAGATTCGGATACACATGTTAAACGAAAACATCAACTTGTGCCTTTCAAAGAGGCCGTAACACATGAAGTCGTAGAAGAGCTGTGTCAGCGTCTTAATGATGTTGTCGAGCCTCGCCGAGAGATCCATGTCGCGTTTCGCACGCTCCAGAGACATGTTAAACACCCCCAAAAAGGATGACAAAGAAGTCTCGTACATGGGATTTAAAGACGAGAGACCCGTCATCGAAAAAAATAAGATTGATCCGCGCTTGGCAGCTGGCACGTACTTTGCGCGCGCCATACTAATTTCTTCTGTCGTGATTTTGGCCTGCTCCAATTTGGCTTCGATTTCGACGGCAGCAGTTTTGCACGAATCCAACGTCGCAATTAGCTCAGTATTATCCAGAATGTTCCCCGAGGCACCTGCGAGCTCGCGAAGCAGCGTGTTTTCAAGCTGCTTCTGCTGCGCCTTGTTGTTTGAAACATCTTCCACCTATAGAGTTCAAAGATTAGGGTTTAGATCTCTATTTTTAGAATTTAGATTTATAGACTTGGTTGGACATATCGCCGATGTGAGCGTGTATGTATGTATTATGTATTTTGTATGAGTGTGTGTGTGCGTGCGTGTATATATGTGTGTGTTCGTGTGTGTGTGTGCGCGTGAGTGTACCAGCTCTAGGCGCTGGGCCTCGAGATCTGGCCGTTCATAGCCTACGACGACGTTGAGGAGCTGGTCGCGCAGCCCATCCTGTGTCACTGCAAAATTGATGATTGAGGCCTTGCCAAAGATTTCTGGCGTATAATGTGGGTTGCTCAGCTTGCTCGTCATATACATTCGGAAGGACGGATCCCAATCGACCTCCTTATCGCCGAGTTTGATAAACTTGCGCGTGCCTTGCACGGTGAGATTCTTTTCGAGGACGGGATTGATGACTGGATCGAGATATTCGTCGAGATTCTCAAACAGGAAGGGGAATCCGAAGTTGACGCTCATTTCCAAATGCTTCAAAAAGTCGCCATCGTTAAACGTCTTGATTCTCCCGGTGAGATCTTTGCCCTCCTTTTTCTTGATCCACGTCACGGCCTGCATTTGCGGGTCAACACAGAGTGGAAACGACGAGGCTTGCGTGCAAAGTATACCGTTCTGCACCGAAAGCTCGTCGGATGGCAGTCCCTCGCTCGCCCATTTGATGATTTCGACTTCATTCGTGAGAAGCACCTGCAAATTGATGGGGTCGTTCTTTGGGATCTTCCTGTCGGATAAGTCAACTTGCCATTTCTCCCGGATCAGATGCTGTCTGAAATCAAAATTGAAGGCTCCCAGATACGAGAGGAATGACGACGTCACAAGACAATCCCCCAACAACATGGTTCTGTTGTTGTGCAAATCATCCATATCTTGCTTCCAGCGAGTCTGCTCGGAAGCAAGACCGTTAATGAGTTTTTTGGCAGCTGCTAATTGCCGCGCCATAGTGTCTGCAGCCTTCTTGAGCTGGTTCTTCTCAGCGGTTGCTGTGCCTAAATCCTGTTTGAGAGTGTCGAGCATTTCTGCGAGCTCAGTCAACTCCTTTTTCACACGCGCCAGTCCCTTTTGCGCCGCACTCAGCTCCATCTCCGCCTTCTTCACGGCATTTCGCATCGGGTTGATTTCCTTGGCGACCGAGTAATAGTTAACCATTGCAAAGACCCACTTGAGCAGCCCAGCCCCTGCGGTTGAGATTTTCTTCAGAGACACCGGATTGAATTGGGCATCGGTCATGTACTTTTTGATCTGTCCAATCTGCTTGTCATTAATACCATCCTTGTCAAACTCAATCAGTGATTTGAGGAAGTTGCCGGCACCCATCATGGCCTTTGCACCGCCCCATGACGTGTCTTTTTGTTTTTTGAGAATGGCCACACACTCAGCGACGCCCATGACAAGGACATGTGGCTTGGCAAAACTCTTGATTTCGTTAATGTCGTCTTTTGAGAGCTCCTGCAACGCTTGCGCAGCATCTTCGAGCGCTGGAAGTGCAGCCCCAAGCTTCTCTTCCGCCACCGCCTTTTGCTCAGCTATTTCAATCGACTTGACCCCAAGCTCCTCTTCCTGAACTGCCGCAGCTTCCTGCTTCTCCGTCGCCTCTTTCGTGTTGATCGAAATAGTTGCGAGCATCTCGCCGCAATCCTTCGTCTTCTGATCCACCACCACGGTCTTGGCTGCTAGTTCCTGCTGCATCACAGCCACGTCCTTGGCGGCCTGGATCAGTTTCTTCAGCCCGCCGTCAAGCCTCTCGACGAGTTCGTGGTTGCGCGTGCGGTTATTGGTGAGCTCACGCTTGTACGTGGCGATGAAAGTGAGGTAGTTTTTTGGTGTGACGTAGTTGTGGCGGCGTAATTGTAATTCGAAGTCTACTGATGCATCCAGCACTGATTGATGAACAGCCATCATGTGCAACGTAACTGAGGAACGGAGAGATTCGGGTAAATCAACGTCTGATAGGAACTTATCAGCTACGGAGCGGAGTGCTTCAGCAGGCCATGGTTGGAACCAATCGATCACTGTATTGTTTACCATACCAGGAAAATTGCGGCAGCGCCGCCGCAAATCGTCGCCCACCGGCGACATTGCAAGAACTATGTGCAAATTATCGCGGCATTGCTCTATGTAGTATGACCACATCGCGTCTTTGGAATCTGGCAAGCCCTTTTCCTTGACTTCCTTGGCCACAGAGTTGATAAGCCCTGAGCGCTCATCTTCTGGAAACAGCGCCGGCACCATGCCCATTGTGAGCAGATTGTTGATCAGCTCCAGAAACCCCTCATCGCCGACGTGTTGATCGGTAAATAGAAAGACAACTGCCTGTTTCTTCAGCATGGCGTACATGGTTTTCAAATCCTCACGAAATTCGTTCACACCGTAGGTGCGCGTTATGGTGATTTGGAAAATGACGCTCTGGGCCGCGAAAGCTGCTAGGCGTGTCAGTGACTGCTTTCCTGATCCGCCTACTCCAACTAATAAAGCATTGCCTCTGGGCAAGCGAAGAAGGCGATGTAAACGGCACAAGTGCTCAATGGCATCGTCAAACAAGACAAGATTCATTGCCTTTTCTTTCTCATTGTAGCTTTCCAGAAGCAATTCAAACAGCGCTTTGGCCTCGTCGTACCCCCCTAAGTCTTCGTTCACTCGCGCCTCGGATCCGCCTTCAATAACAGCAAGGGCATTTTTCATGTCACCGAAGACGACAGCGCCCTCAAGAGCAGCGTCAGCCTGTCCTGCGAACGACTTTTTGAGCTGCGCGTCGGCTGTCTTTACGAACCAGTCCTTGTCCTCCTGCGAAATAAGACGGTCATGAAAGACTCTTAAAGCTTCATTGCGCCATAGCCTGCAGACCGTGGTGGGGGCACTCATGGAGTCCGGCGTTGATGTACACAGCCCTTCTGCTATACGTGACAAATCACGTAGATTGAACACGTAGTGAAAGCGTGTTGGTGTAGGAGGCATTGCTGCGACGAGCGACTGATAAAGTTTCAGTGTGCATTCCGAAAGTATCTTC
>Ga0335398_10010419_pt1 | contig 10577 bp, 8 predicted proteins | sample BON03_FD_205742 | JGI IMG/M metagenome (GOLD analysis project Ga0335398, IMG submission 205742) | Freshwater microbial communities from Lake Bonney liftoff mats and glacier meltwater in Antarctica - BON-03 (spades assembly) (version 2) | ecosystem: Environmental > Aquatic > Freshwater > Ice >...
GCCCTGCGATCTCTCTATATATATATATATATATACATATATATATATATATATATATATATATATATATATATATATATACATATATATATATGTATATATATATATACTCACGAACACAACGCTCTCCTTTTGTATCACAGGTCGCCACACCAGAGCCGGCCAGCGATGCGCGGATCGTCGCCGCGACGAATGCGGAAGAGCGGTTTTGTCGAAACCTAGTAGGGCGGGTTCCCCACTAGGCCAAGTACTAGCGCTGGTACTTGGCCTAGTGGGGAACCCGCCCTACTAGGTTTCGACAGTGAGATACAGTGGGATACAGCTGGATACAGCTAGATATGTACGGATACAGCTAGATGCAGTGAGATACAGCAGGATACAGTGGATCTGCTGCAAAATTGCTGGATGTGGATAGATACAGGGATACACAGCGGGATACCAAGGATACAGTGATGAGATACAGACGGAATACAGGTACAGGTTGAATACAGGCGGGACATCCCAAAAATACACGCCAGGGGAGGGCTTCTCGTGTATCGTGGTGTGGCCGGCGGCGCACATGGCGCGTATTATGTTATGGGCATGGAATACGGTGGTAAGGTTCGCTTGCTCGCCCCCCGCCCCAGCCCGCACCCGCCCACCCACGCCACATAACACAGAGCACTCAGCTCTCCAGCTCCCCGCGGGGCCCTCCCGCAAACCTATACAAATAAACACGCACCCCAAGGCGCAGAAACCCCACCGCCTCCTGCCTACCCGCTTGAGAGTCAGCTAGAGAGCGTGCAGAGCTAGTTCTGGTGGATGGTCGGTTCACTGCAAGGTCGGCATGATCAACTGGCCGGGCGGCCGGTGGATGCGGCTGGCTTCGCCGCGGATCGCCGCGTCGACAGAGACGGCGTCGGTCCCCCCCATCCTGGGCGAAGCTGCCCGTGGCGGGCCGTAGCCGAAGGCGGCTCGCGGGCTGAGCGTGCCGCGCAGAGGGCCGCCACCGGCCGACTCGCCCCTGCGGACCGTCCGGACCGATACCTCCGGCTGCGGCTCCAGCGCGCTTCCCATCCGAGCGCGTGGTGCCGTGCCGGGCGGCGCGCCGAGGCTCTTGGCCCAGCCCACTGGGTCGAGCGGGTAGCCGTGCGCGGTCGCAGGTCGGAACGCACTGCGCCCCATCGCATTCCGCCGCGGATCCTCGCTGTCGCCGTCGGGCGGCACGGGGCTGGTATCCCGCGAGGGCGGGCGGTGGCGCCGCGCCGACGCGGGCGGAGCGAGGTGCGGCGGGTGGAGCAGCGCCGGCGTCTGCGGCCTCGAGGGCGTGTTTGGCCTATTGTTTCCGGGGCGCACCGCCACCTCGAGCGCCGCCAGGTGCGCCGCCTCCCACGTGGCGCTGGCAGAATCGCATGCGGCGAACGGACGCGTCGGCGCCGCCGAGAGCGGCGCGCCGCCCATCTGCCAGTCTTCCCCGCCGCGCGAGAACACGAGCCTCGCGAGCGTGTCCATCTCGTCGATCGGCTCGACGCGCGCCGCCTTGCGTGCGGGCTCCACGTTGATTGCGTTGGTGAGCCGCGTCAGCGCGTCGAGCGTGCGGCCGAGCAGGCGCGCGCCGAGCGCCGCGAACACGGAGCGGCGCAGGGCGTGCACTTCGGACGCGAAGCCGAAGCGGCGCTGGTTGCGCGCGAGGAGCGATGGGACGCGCGCGAGCCGCAGCTGTATCGACTCGTACAGCTCCAACTGGCCCGTTGCGCCCTCCGTCCTCAGCTCCGCCCGTCGCTCCTCGAGCGCGCGCGAGATGGAGTTCAGCAGCTGCTGTCGCGGCCGCATCCTTGCCGCCAGCGCGAGCAGCTCCCAGTTGTCGAGCGCGCGCTGAGAGCCGAGCAGCCGCTGCTGCACGAAGAGACGCGCGAGCACGCCGCGCACCTCCTCCGGCGCGGCGGCGACCAGCGCGGGGCGCACCGTCGTGTGGATGCCCATGCCCGACGAGTGGCCCACTGCCTCACGGAGCAGGTAAGCGACGCGCCCGTCGTCGTGCGGCAGTCCCCTTGGGGATAGGGGCGCCAGCTGGCTTGTTGCGTTTCGCGCTGCTGCGAGCTGCGCTGGCGAGTATCCCTTCTGCAGCGCGCCACCCACACGGCCCAAGACGATCGAGATGTCGTCGTCGTCGTGCTGGTCGTCCGTGGCCGAGGCGACGGCAGAGGAGGGAGCAGCGGAGGAGGGCCCCGCGGCGCTAACTGGCCGGCTGGCTGGCTTGAAGACGCTGCCCCACCCCTCCGTTGGCGTGGGCGGGGTGCAGCGCCCCCGGCCGTTGGCCCCCGACGTGAGCGCGGCAGGCGCGCCGTCGGGGAGCAAGGTCGCGGAGCCGAGCCGAGAGGAGGGGCGCGCGGAGCAGGGGCGGGAGGAACAAACCGAGGCGGAGGAGGAGGAGACGCGCGAGGCATCGCCGGAGCCGCCGTCGGTGGCGGACGCACAGGCCGCAGCTGTGGGCGGGCTGCTCGGCGGGATGAGCGGGGTCGAGGCCCGCGAGACCGCAGCCTCGGGCACTTTCTCGAGCAGCGAGGATTCGCCGCGCGCCGACGTGGGGCGGGAGGCTGCCGAGCCGGGGTGGGAGGTGGCCGACGCCGCGCCGCTCGAGCCGGGGCGCGAGTCGCCGGCTTGGGCAAACCCGGGTCGCGAGTCGGACGCCTGGCGGGTCGCCACGCGCGCCACTGCGAGGGCCGCGGAGCCCGGGTGCGTGTAGCGGCGCTTCTCAACCTGCGAGTGGATCTCCGCATCGGCGGGCGGCGCCGCCGAACCCTCCTCGTGCCAGGCGTGTATCGCGCCGGGCGCAGAGGCCTCCTCTTGCCGGGGACGCCTAGCGCCGGGCGAGGCGTGCCTGGCAGAGCCCTCCTCTTGCCAGTTGCGCCTCGCGTTAGGCGCCTGGGCCGCCGCGCGCCAGGCGTCCGCCTCGGCTCGCGCCCCGGCCAGCTCCCCCTCCAGCTTCGCCGCCTCTCCGCGCACGACGGACAGCTCTTCCTGCGCGCGCTCCCCCGCCTGGCGCAGCGCCTCCGCCTCCTCTCGCACTGCCGCCATCCTTGCCGCCGCCTCGCGCGCCTCGGCCTCGGCCTGTCCCGTCTTGGCCTCGATCCTTTCCGCATGCGCGCGCAGCAGACTCAGCCGCTGCGTACGGAGCCGCGCCTCGTGCGCCGCTTGCAGCCGCAGCGCTCGCGCGTCGGCGCCCGCGGCGCCGGCGTGCGCGTCCGCGAGGGCCTGTGAGGGACGGGGTGGCTCAGCTATCTATGTCCCATACATATCTATGTATATATATACATATATATATATATATATATATATATATATATATATATATATATATATATATATATATATATATATATAGATATAAATATGGGGCTTCTGCGTGGGGAACGGGATTGTAACTATACCACACACTCAGCCACTACAACCTTTTCGGGGGCTGCGCAACGGCTCGGACGCGCTAGGGCTCATGGGGAACCTGGCGTGCATAGGGGACAAGTGGAAGAAGGGGGCGAGTAAGCTGGGATGTGGTTTCCGGGATTGTAACTCTACCATACACTCAGCTACTACACAACCTGTTTGGGGGCTGCGTAACGCGCTAGGGCTCATGGAGAAACCGGCGTGCATAGGAGATGAGAGAAAGCAGGAGTGTCGAGCAGGCTCGAAGTGTAGTATCCTATACATTTATATATGTGTGTGTGTGTGTGTGTGTATGTATATATGTATATATATGTACATACACACACACACATATTTACACACACACACACACACACACACACACATGTAGGCGGGCGGGCCGCACCTTTGTTTTGCGCTCAGCCTCGTCGGCGCGCCGCTCGGCTTCGTCAGTTTCGTCGGCGAGGATCTGCACCTCGAGCGAGACGCGCTCCAGATCCAGCTTGAGCAACCGCTCGCGTTCTGCGCGAAACGAAAAGGGGGTGTGGCCGGGTTAAGGGGGTTAATCTCCAGATCCAATTTGAGCAAGCGCTCGCGTTCTGCGCGAAACGAAGAGGCCGTGAGCGCAGCGCGGTGGATTCAGAGGGGGCACAGGGCGAAACGAAGAGGGTGTGTGGCCGTCAGCGCAGATTGAGCAACCGCTCACGTTCTGCGCGAAACGAAGACAGAATGTGGCCGTGAGCGCAGCGCAGAAGAAGAAGAAGTAGTAGTAGTAGTAAGAAGAAGAAGTAGTAGTAGTAGTAGTAGTAGTCGTCGTCGTCGTAGTAGTAGTAGTAGTATTAATAGTCGTTGTAGTCGTAGTAGTAGTAGTGGTAGTAGTAGTGGTAGTAGTGGGATAATAATGCGTATTATAAATTTCTATAGTCTAATGTATTCTAGACTATTAAGGGGGCACAGGGCTGGCTCGGCTCGCACCGTAGGCCTCGTCCCGGAACGACGCAAACTCCGCCTCTACGCAACCCAACTCTCGCGAGTAGCACTCGACGAGCGCGGCCTGCTCGCGCCTTGCCTCCGCCTTTGCCTCCTCGAGTCGGATCGCCGCCGCAGCGATCTCGTCGCGCAGCGAGACCAGCGCGTCGGCCACCGAGCCGCCCGACGTTTTCATCGCAGCGCCAATGGCGTCGAGCTTCGCCTGCGCCTGAAAGGGATTGGGGCTGGGGGTCAGCGCCGAGCTTCCCCTGCGCCTTCTTCGAGCGTTGTTAAGTGTTTGTGGGAGGTGTTCGTTTGGGGGTTTGGGGTGTTGTTCTTGTCGTTTGCGTGCGTGTCGGTGTCGGGGGTTTTGTTCTCTGTCGGTGTGTGTGAGTGTGACCTGTTGATCTTTTTACAAGACGGCAGCAGGACACGCGACCGGTGGAAGGCTGCCTTGGGTCTCTGGCGGCGCACCTCTGCAAACTTGACCGCGTGCGCGGCGTGGGCGCTGCTGGTGGCCTCGAACACCGTCTCCATTTGCGCAACTTGTGCGCGGAGCTCCTCGCCCCGAGCATCGGCCTGCACGAGGAGAGTGGCCGCCGCCTCGAGAGTGCCGACCTCGGCGAGCAACACCGCCTCCACCGCCCTCGCCTCCGCCTCCGCCTCGTTGGCGACGCCCGTAGAGACCACCGATGCGCGCCGATGCGCCGCCAGCCAACCCCGCGCCCGCGCGCGCGCCGCCTTGTCTCGCGCCGACTGATTGGGTGGCGACTCCTCTCCCGCAGCCTCGGCCAGCAACGCCTGCGTCTCGGCCGCGGCCGTCGCGGCCGTCGCCTCGAAGTGTGCGGCGATGGCGTTGGCGATGGCCGACGCGTGCGGCGTCGTCGCGCGGCCCAAGCTGAGCCACTCGCCCAGCACGTGCGCAAACGCCGTGCCGCCAGCCGCCAGCCCCTCCGTCGACGCCGTCTCCTCGTGCTTCGGCGCCGGCGGCAGGGGCGGGTAGGGATCCTCCTGCTGGCTCGCCACGGGCGCCGCTTGCGCCGCCGCCTCCTTTGGCTCGACCGCCTTCTTCTTGGCCGGCGGCGTCTTGGCGCGCGTGCGCAGCTCGGCCTTGGCGGTGGAGAGGTCGGCCTGTGACTCCTCCAGCTGCGCGCTCAGCGCTTCGCGGTCCGCCCCCAGCTCGCCGAGCGCAGCCTCCAGCTCCGCCGCGCGCTCCTCGGCGCTCAGGCATCGGTTGGCGGCTGCGATCAAATCGGCAACCTTGCGGTGCATGCGCGACGAGGCCGTCAGAAACGCGCCACCTCGGCTGCGCAGCCGCCCGAGCTGGCTCTCGACGTCGCCCAGCCGCTCGTAAAACACCTCGGGCTGAACCGCCTCGGCGGGCGGCGCCTCTTCGGCCCCAGCGCTGGCCGCGGCGGCCGCGGCGCGGCGCTCCGCCGCGCGCCTCTCCGCCCTGTCCGCGTCGGCCATCTCCTTCCGACGCCCCTCGGTCGTCGAGTGCAGCTCGGAGAGCGTCGCCGTGCGCTCCTGCGCCACCTCACCCAGCGAGCGCATAATGATCTCGGAGCGGACGCGCATCGCCTCGCGCGGGTCGATGGCCTCGCCCAAGCCGATCTCCTCGACGTCGAGCGTCCAAGCGTCGGGCGCGGCATCCATCGCCTCGTAGGCGCCGAGCGTTGAGGCCACGCGCGCCTGGATCGTCTCGAGCTGCGCGGTCATTGTGGAGATCGACGCCATTTTCACAGCACGCTCTGCCGCCTCGGCCGAGACATGCACCGGCGCCAGCCCCTGAGCGGTAGACTTTTGCCGCAGTATCGGCATGCTGCCCCCCATCGATGTCAGCCCATGCGCGGCGGTTTTCTGCCGCAGCGGGGCCGGGGACGACCCTGGTCCAGCCATGCACGGCTATTGAGTCGCTGTTGAGTCGAAATTTTGAGTGAAACTGACGGAAATTGATTCACAGTGAGGCAGGATTCCGCCAAAGAATCGCTGTGAATGATTTTTTTAACTGATATCCGTTAATTTTACGAACTCGAACCGGGCGGCGTAGACGTCGGCGCAGAGGGCCAGGCGACGGCGGAATGAACGCCATGTGGGAGCGGTACGACGCCGGAGAGACGGCCCATGCGGAGGAGAAGAAGCGGCCCAAAGCTGCAGCGACTGCTGCTGGTTCTGACCGGTCCACGCACCCTACTGCAAAGAAGCGGCCCACCGCGGCGTCTTTTTCGTGTGAAGCATCGGCAGCAGAGACGCCGCGCGAGGCCAAGAGCATGGCTCGGGTGGGGACCGACGGGTTAACGCTGGGGCACGACTACGACACCGTGATGGGCAGCACGGCGGCTTGCGTCGGAGTGACTAATGGCAGCGCCTCGTTCCAGAGCCTACCCTTGAGCCCCATCAGCGGTGGGCCCAGCAGCACGCGCAACCAGCGTCGAGCAGCATACCCGCCGCCGTCTCCGCGCTCCAGCAAGCCAGTGGCGAACAGGATTGGCGCCGGCGCTATGCCGAGCAGCCCGCGGCCATGCGCGCTGCTCTCGCCACGGCGGCATTCGGAGCAGAAGTTAGCCGAGGCGCAGAGCGATGCCCCGTCCGCCTCCGGCCCTTCCGCCCCCGCAACGCTCGACGTGCCGACGAGAGGCTCCGAGTGCGACGGCTCGGACGACGCCGCTGCCACCGGTGACGGCCCTGCTTCTAGCAGTGCGCCCACCACGGTGCGCCGAGCCCGCCCCAGCCGGCCGTCGCCGCCGCGGTCGCCCCGCACGAAGACGGCGCAGCAAACGGAGAACGCCAAGCGCCTGCTCGACGAGGCCAAGGCGCACGAGCAGGCCTCCAAGGCGCGCGTCGCGTGGCTGCGGCGGTACGCGCACGAGGCGAAGCGCCAGGCAGCAACCGAGGTGGCGGCGAAGAAGAAGGCGGCGCTCGCAGCCGCACTCCGGGCGGAGAAGCTCCGCGGGCCGCTCGCTCGCACGGCGCCCGCGTCGGACGAGGAGGTGGCGGCGCTCTCGACGCGACTCAACCTCGCGATGCACCGCGCCTTCCCGCCGCCCGCGACGCCCTCGTGGGCCAAGCTCTTCCGCGAAGCCGACGAGGACGAGTCGGGCCTGCTCAGCTACAGCGAGTTCGCCCAGCTCGTCCGCGCGCGACTCGAGTTGCCGCCGAGCGGCGCGGGCGCCGTTTCCGACCGATTGCTGCGCGCTGCGTGGAGAGCGCTCGACCAAGGCTCGGGCCTCCTCAAAGCCGGTGCGGCCGCGCACTCTTATATATATATATGTGTGTGTGTAAATATAAAGATATATACGTTCGTCCTCCGCCACCCTTTGCGTCTCCTTCCCCCCCCCCCCCCGCATCTCCTAAAAGGCGGATTCTTCTGTTTCATGCGGCGCGGCGAGCTGCCCCCCAATCCCGACGCTCGGAGTCCGCGCGAGCGCGTAAAGTCCCAGAAGAGCAAGGGCGCGAAAGAGCTGCGCGCTTTCAAGGACAAGCTGTGGGAGCACCCCAAGCTGGGCCCGGCACACGCGGCCTCGGCGGAGGAGGTGCGCCTGCTCTCGCGCGCGCTCAACCGGCAGCTCTCGCAGCTCTACCCGCCGCCCGCGACGCCCTCCTGGTACAAACTCTACAAGCTCTCGGACGAGGACGGCAATGGACAAATATCCTATTCCAAGTTCACAGCGCTCGTGCGCACGCCCGGGCAGGGCCTCGGCATGCCCGAGGAGCACATCAGCTCGCTGATGCTCTCGCGCGTCTGGGCCGCCATCAACACGGACGCGAGCGGGCTCGTGAGCGCGGGAGAGTTCGGCGCCTTCATGCGGCGTGGCGAGGACGCGCTGCTCAGCCGCGAGGTGGGGCGCCTCGAGGAGCAGAAGGAGCTCCAGGCGCGGATCGACCACGGAGCCGAGGCGGCGAGGCGCAAGCTGCGCCAGGCCTCGTCCGCCATGCACCAGCGCGCGCGCCTCTTCGACGTGGAGGCCTACACTCTCGCAGCCCAGATCGTCAAGGCCAAGGGGCCGGGCTGGCGGCCGGGCGGCGAATCGGGGCTGCCCGCATCCGCGACGGCCGGACCTTCGCCCGGCCGCCGCCTGGCCACCGCACAGCCCACACGCACGCAATCGGCGCGCCGGCCCGCGGAGCGACGGCCGCCGCCCGCGCGACGCCAATCAGAGGGAATGCTCGTTTCGCCGGTGCGGTCTCCGGCGCGGAAGCCTGCGGCGCGGCTCGAGGAGCTCGACGAGCTGCGCGCCTGGTGTGAGGCGGACGAGATCGGGAAGCCGCGCGAGACAGCGGCGCCGTGGCGGAACAAGAGCCAGAGAGACCAGCACACTGCCTCACCCGCCTTGCCCCAGACGCCGGGCGCGATCCTGCTGCAGAGAGGCGCTCTATGAGAGCGCAGGGCTTGCGCAGCTCTCTCTCTATACATATATATATATATATATATATATATATATGTACATATATAGAGAGAGTATATATATATATATAATATATATATACATCTGGTTAATCCGATATATACATATATACATATACATATACATATACATAGAGGTATATATAGCAGACGTATAACAGTCGTGGCGGGGTGGGGTCGGTCAGCTGACGCCCAAGGGTCGCCAATCAATTAGAGCCGCCACCAATAGGACGTGTGCGGGCGGGCGCGGCACGGGCTGGGCGCGGAGGCTCCTCTTCGAGTTATGACTCGTGGTGTCGCCGCCGGCCCTGCACGGCGCACGAGCGGGCGGCGCATGCGCGTTAGCGTTATTAGCGTGTACGTGTTCACAAACACGTTGAACCACAGCACGCACAACCTTCTACATCTTCGATCGTCTGGACGTCCCTCTTATGCTTCTGATAGTAGCCCTGCGCAGAGGTTGTGGTGGCGCGGCTGGCGCAAACGGCGAGACGGCCAACGCCCTCACGGCCTGGCTTTGTGGGTGTGGGTGTGGGTCTTCAGGTCAGGCGCACACACACGAACAAAGGACGATGTTACGACTTACGACGTCGAGGGAATACATATAATATAATAATTATAATATTATATATATACAGGGGCGTGGAACATCAGGCTATAGAGGCATTAGCCTGTTACTACTGAGCCACAAATTTTGAATCGGCCGTTACATGGGCCACGTAGCTCTTCAGACCTGGGCTCAGTGGAGAAAAGGGACCCCCCAGTACCCCTACAGGCCGACACAGCAGCTCAAGTGCCTCTGACACAGCTTTACAACTGAACAGAGACCTCAAACTCAAACTCAGCATCGGCCGTATTAAGTGCTTGTTAGCGAGCCACGGTGTGATAGCGATCCATGTTGCGGTCGGTGTGTGCGTAGCCGTGAGCATCGCACCGAGCTCATCCAGATGACGGTCCTGGGTGGTGCTTCCACTGCCCAGCTCTTCAAGAGCAATTCCGCGCTCCTATACGGTCCCAGCTGGGCGGCTGCGCCGCACGTTGTTGGCGCAAAATGCGCCAAGACCAAGAAAGACAAAGACGAAACCACCAGCTGCCGGACCCCGACGCACGGCGAGGCGGCGTTTGAGTACTGGTACTGGGTAGCTCTAATTGTCTAATGGTACCTAGTGGCGTACACCCAGCTCAAAGGTCGGCTCTCTAGCGGTCACAGACCGCCGTACAAGCAAATGGCTCGCGTCGAAGCGTGGCTCGTTAACAGGCGAGTGCCTCTGTGTTTGACACCACAACTACATGAGCACATGCACATGAGTTCCTATTCCTATAGATAGTGCTTCCGAGCCATGTAGCTACACATACACATATAGACAGATACGGCACACACTACTACTATCTAGATCTAGATACATATGGATAATTCCTTTTGACTGACTGGCAGTTATCTACACTAAACACAAACACTATTCCAACTATCTACTATCTACCTACATATGTCCTGGTGGCACCCTGCTTCAAAAATCTTTTAAGATTAGAAGCTGGGTACCCAGCCCTCAGATGCCATAAATTGGAGGAGGCACACCACCCCCCAGAGACTTGAAAGAATACCGCCGGGATTCCGAAGTTTATCCGAGACCGAAATAATTTTTCAGCTGACCAAAAGGCCGCAAGCAGCTTTAGGCGGCGTGCGGTCAAGGAGGACGAGCTGCACGCGGAGCTCGAGCAGCAGGTTCAAAGGGACGAGGCGGCGCCGGCTCAGCCACCTGCAGCAGCTGGCAGCTGGCGGACCAGCGGCGCGCGCAGCTCC
>Ga0335398_10010423_pt1 | contig 10576 bp, 6 predicted proteins | sample BON03_FD_205742 | JGI IMG/M metagenome (GOLD analysis project Ga0335398, IMG submission 205742) | Freshwater microbial communities from Lake Bonney liftoff mats and glacier meltwater in Antarctica - BON-03 (spades assembly) (version 2) | ecosystem: Environmental > Aquatic > Freshwater > Ice >...
ATGTTTTTCTAAAAACGAGCAAATTCATGACAATGTCATTGGTATGTACATCAACAAACACTATTTCAAAACAGGAACATATGGCGACTCCGTCGCTGCATGATCAATCCTTTATAGACACTACCCAATAAGGCTAGATCCCGTTTGTTCCAACTACCAAATTAACACTTTATGCCAATCTCATTTTTTATAAACAAGCCCCGATATTTGATGACAGTATCGTTAAACATCGCTTTGAGGCGTAGGCTTGAACTACTCTACCCTACTATTTTTAGGGCTTGATAATGAGACAGTTGATTTCTTATCCACCGAAACAGGCACCTAATTTTTAGGATAAGATCAGACCTTGCCGTGGTCTGATCACGACTGATTTCACGGATTAGATTCAGGCCATGCCGACTCAAACTGACAGATTTACGGCCATGCTTCTTCGTTTTAATTTTTTGCACTTTTTTATGAAAATATAAACCAAGCCCTATGCAAAAACTGTAAGTAATACTGACCAAAGCTACCAATTTTTTTAACTTTGTCAAACTTTTCAAATGTGTTGCTTCCAAATTAAAACCCCGACCTTTCAGGTTTTGAAAACAGGCTTCTATAGACCATCTTTTCCTGTAAAACTGCCCCATGAATTCCAAAGTTGCTGTTCCAAATAAAAACAAATATTCCCCGTTTTCCAAAAGGCTCAGCCAAACGTGTCCCCATATGCCATCTACCTGGCAGTTCTGTAAAAAAATGGGCTTGCCTAGCGTTAAATCAAAGCTAGATACTGTTCGTCGGAGGCCGTCCAGGGTCGTGATCAAATGCGACTTAGGCATACGCATTACAAAATTTAATCCATTGTCTTTTAAATATTTAACCCATTTATGGCCAACAAATTCCCGATCTCCTACTACCAGCCCCAACCGATTTTTTCCGATCATTTCTATGCAGTAGGCTAACAAACTGATCCGATCGTCCGCGTTTGAATTTCCGCTTTTATTATCCAGTAATTCCCAATAAAGTGGGATTTGAAGCTCCCCGTAACCAACTAAAATCATCAAGATGTTCACTTGGCATCTACCGAAGTCCCACTCCGTGCGGTCAATACAAAGGCGCAGTTTTTTGCCCTTAGGCAACAGGCTTAACAACAGGGCCGCCACACAATGATAATCAATTTCGACCTCCCTGAAAAAGTCCGCTCCGGCGGCCCGGCTGAATTCTCGTTTCATTTGATGCAAGCTTAACGCTTTCATTGAGGTGTTGGGCTACTTCACAAAATTGTACATTTCTTCTTTTTACAAGCGCAATAATATACTGGGAGACAAACTTTTTGCGGGCTAAATTTTCTACGATTGGTACTTTTTGTAGAACGTTCGTAATTTCGTCGATGAGGCTCTGCTTCATGGGAAAAGAGGAGATTTGTTGTTGAGGAACTACAAAAATCCGATTTCCCCATTTTATCCTTTCATTTTAGTAGGGTACAGTAGGCTTGAAATACTGTACCCGAAGAAAATTGGCATAGAAAACAAAAAGGCTGAACTTTGAAGCGACAAATCATCAAAACCAGCCTTTAAGGATGAAAGAAATCATCAATGCCCAAGTTATAAATATTTTGAATATCGTGCCCTTGGCAGAGAATTTAGCAAGAAAAAAATTCATCCCTGCCTTTCTATTAGGATTACTAGATAGCAGAAAACGGGGCGGCCCGAGCCGTACAATTTAAGGAAATTGCACTTCACATTGAGTCAAAGGCCAAACTGGAATCGATAGAACGGAATATTCAGTCGTTTTTTAAAGAATTTTTATTCGATTTTGATAAAGTAAGTTCACTTCTTTTATTGTTTCTGACCAAAGGTAAACTAGATTTATGCGTAGACAGGACAGAATGGGATTTCGGTAAGCACCACGGGGCCGCCCGTGCGGTGCAACATCCTGATGATAGTTGCCAAATGTGGATCAATTGGAATCCCCCTCCGTTGGAGATTGCTCGACAACAAATCTGGGAACAGCAACTGGTTTGATCGTTGCGAACTGCTTGAAGAACTAATAGGCGTGATAGGCAAGGACAGAATAAATGGTATCATCGGCGACCGTGAGTTCATTGGGATTGAGTGGATCAAGTATTTGAAATCCAATGAAATAGATTACTGTATGCGTGTTCCGAAGAATCACTTGATCACCTTCTGTAATGGAAACATCTTTTCCATTACAGAACTGCTTCAAAATAAGAGCGAGCGTTATTTTACGACTGCATGGTGTTTGGGGGAACTCAATGCTTAAAACCCTGCCAAAATAGGAGCTACTTACAGAAAAAGATGGTCAATAGAGGTTCTTTTTCAAAGAAAGGGGGTTTGATCTGGAAAGTACCCATTTGAAATGTAATGATAAATTGAGCAAATTGCTGGTATTCGTCAGTATCGCAGTCGCAATATGCGTCAAGGTTGGCGAGTTTGATCACCAAAAAATACAAAATATAAAGACAAAAAATCACGGCTATAAGACAAACAGTTTTTTTAGAAAGGGACTCGATATTTTGCGAAGTAGCATGAAGAACTCAAAGGCGAATTTCAACCAGTTTTGGCAGAACTGCATAAGTTCATTTTTAAGATGGATCAAATTACAAGTATCTTATAATCAACAATATATAAAAATACTCGGGTAGAGTAGTCAAGGATTACAATAATCGCAATACATAGGATCTTCGGTTATTTTTTTATGCGGATACATTTCTTCTTTTGTGTATTGACAATGCTGGCAAACATAAATGTAGCTTAATGTTGAATTGGTCGGTGATCGGCACAAGCTGCATTCTAATCCTCCTTTAGCTTCTATGATTCCAAAGCCTGGTTTGCTGCATTGAGGGCATAAAGAATTTATTTTGTCTATTAATTTTTGAGTTGCGGCTTCAATTATACTCATACGAGTAGGGTTATACATTGCCCTCATATCTGTTTCTACGTAAACAGAGTTAAAGTCGTCAAATAACGTATAGAAAGATTCTTTTAAGCGATTTATATTAGTAATTCCTTTGATTATTTTCTTGCAATCACCTTTCGTATTGCGAAGAATTAAACCGTGGGAGGGGAATTGTACCGAATAAGAAAATTCCAAAAGTTCTTCGATAGTTTTAATCTCTTTACCGTTAAAGTTTGTTGCTGTACTCAATTCTCTTACCGTAATTTCCAGGTTGTTCTTCTTATCTATAAAAATAAGAAATTCATCATCGGCGTTAACAAAAAACATTGTTGGATGTGGTCCAAAGGAGCCTTCACTAGCAATACCCAAATCGCAATTGGCTAATTCCATGGCCATTAGGCATTTTTGCCTAGCAGCTGCGATAGGGTTAAGTTTACGTTCAATCTCACCTGTGAAAGTTCCTAAAATATCAGTATCAAAATTTTCGTTTATAAAACAAGAAACCCCCAATACTTTTTCTAAAAGAGGGGCGATTACTTTTTCCTTTTCGTGTTTTGTGGCAATTATTAGTTTTCGGTATTGGAACATTGAAAAATAGTATTTACTATTCTGTTTGAATTATTAAAGCTTCTCCTTTTATACCCTCATGAAAATAGCCATTGTTGTAGACTAAATTTCCGTTTACAAAGGTATTTATAACTTTGCTTGTAAAAGTTGTTCCTTCCAATGGTGACCAAGCACATTTATATAAAATATTATCTTTTGCTACTGTCCAATATTGGTTTAAATCAACCAACGTTAAATCTGCATAGTATCCTTCTCTGATAAAACCTCTTTTCTCAATACGGTATAATATGGCCGGATTATGGCACATTTTTTCTATAATTTTCTCCAAAGAAATGAGATTTTTTTTATAGAACTCTAACATGCAGTTTAAGGAATGTTGCACCATTGGTGCTCCCGACATTGATTGAAAATAGGGATTTGTTTTTTCTTCCAAAATATGAGGAGCGTGGTCAGTGGTAATAAGGTCAATTCTGTCATCCAATAAAGCTTTTAAAAGTCCTTGCTTATCTTTTTCTGTTTTGATGGCTGGATTCCATTTAATTAAATTCCCTAAACGATGATAGTCTTTGTCAGAAAACCAAAGATGGTGAACTGATACTTCGGTAGTAATATTTTTTTTGTTTAATGGAATATCATTTCGGAATAGATGCGTTTCTGCCTCGGTTGTTAAATGTAAAATATGCAATCTAGCACTGTATTTTTTTGCCAATTCTATGGCTCTACTGGTGGCTTCAAGACACGCCTTTTCACTTCTAATCAACGGATGGCATTCGATGGGAATATTTATACCATATTGCTCTCTATAAATAGTTTCATTTTCTTCTACTATCTGTTCTTTTTCAGAATGAATAGCAATAATGGATTTACAATTAGCAAATAGTATTTCCATTATTTCAGGGTTATCTGCTAGCAAATTACCCTTTTTCGTAAAATACAATCCATCGTCTGAAACGCCAATCAGTTTTGAAGTGTCTGTATTAATTATTTCATCAATATTATCACCATTTACACCCAAAAAGAAGGAGTAATTTGCTAAGGATTTCTGTGAAGCTAATTCATATTTTTCGGCAAGAGTTTTTATCGACAAGACGTTAGGAACCGTATTGGGCATATCGATAAAAGAAGTTACACCACCTGCTATGGCCGCTTTGCTTTCTGAGTAGAGGTCGCCTTTGTGGGTTAGTCCTGGGTCACGAAAATGCACTTGTCCGTCAATTATTCCCGGGAACAAATGTTTGCCTGTCCCGTCAATTAGGTTAAAATCTGGTTCTGCCTTTATGCAGCCTATTTTTTGAATTATGTTGTCATAAAAAAGAATATCCTTCGTAAGGCTCTGTCCTTCATTAATAATTGTCGCATTTTTAATTAGATATTTAGTAGTCATTGTTAATGCCAGTTTGTCGTTGTAGCCACTCTTAATATTTATCCCCACTAGTTTAGGGCTTTGCGATGTGGTTAGAAGCAAAAATGTTAATTAGAATTACTGATGTTCTGAGTCTGTAAGCTTAATGGGATCATTATCTACGAGGGTAAAAATAATCAAATTCAAGCCGTTATCAGACCAATTGCGAAAAAAGAGAACAAAATTGACGGCTCCGGTTGCGGGGTACGAGCGCTTCACGGAATGGGAGGGGCAGACGGCCGCTTTCGGTTTAATATTGAAACTGTCGGCAAGCGGAGACGCGGCTTAGGAGTCAGCGATACTTGGACCGTTTGGTTACTATTGCTACTATTTGTCGGTATTCTTCAATTTGGATGCTAGACACCCAAAACTATCCCGCTATTTTTGCCAGACCCATATATCCGAAAATTGCCGAATAATTGTCCGTTGAGAAATAACAAAAAAGTTCTCCCAGATTTGGAGAGGACTTTTTTGCGTAGAATATCAGCTTAAAAACAAGAACTTTATTTTTCCCACCATACCTTGGTGTTAATATTGTCCGCGCCCTGCCGCTGAACGGCGGCTTCTACCGAGGCCTTATTGAGTGAATATTCATTTATAGGATAAATAAACCGAACTGGGATGCGGTTTTCGTTGAGGTTAAAGATACCGGGTTTCAGCGTCGGAATGCCCGTGCGGCGCCAGTCAAACCAAGCTTCCAAACCATTAAAAAACAGTGCAATCCATTTTTGAGTGCCAATTTGCGCAAGCGCGGTGGCAGGGTCAAATGATACACCCGGGCTTGTCAGATAGCTTGCGGGCAGGGTTAGGCCGTAATAGTCAAACGACGCCTTTACACCTTTCTCGTAGTACGTTTTGGCATCGCCCGTAATCAAACCTTTTTGAGCCGCCTCGGCCAAAATAAACTGCAACTCAGGGTAGGACATAAACATGCCTTGGGCAATATTCAAATCACGATCGGTGGGAATGCCGAAGCCGTCGATGTAAAAGGAGGTGCCAATCCGCGAAAGATTTTGTGCACCGCCGTTGTATATAAGCGCATTTATGTCGTCTAGGCCGTTGGGGATTCCGGCATACACTGGATTTCCGGCGGCAACAGACGCTACCGTTGGCCGCGCAAAAACGGTAATACGAGGATCGCTGAGAGATTTTAGCTGATCTTCCATCGTTTTGCTCAAACGGAATTCGTCAATTGATCCGCTGCGGTACGTGTAGGGCGGAAACTGATTAGGAACCGTGGGCAAAAAGCGAAGGGCAGCGTGTTCGGCGTTATTTTCAAAAATGGGAAATTTCTGAGGATCATTCAGAATAGCCTGCATCTCGGCCTTCACATCCTTTTTCTTCGAAATACGCATGAGGTATCTTAGTCGCAGCGAATTAGCCATTTTTTTCCAACGCAGAGCATTTCCATTAAACAATATGTCACCTTGAATAGCCTCATTGGAAGGGCTCAGTAGTTCGTTGGCTTCGGTAAGATCGCTCAGCAACCGGGTATAAATCTCCTCCTGAGTATCGTACTTTGGCTTGGCTATACCCGTTTTTCCTTGGGTAGCCTCGCTATAAGGCAAATCGCCGTAGCTGTCGGTGGCCAACGCTATATGCCATGATTTTAAAACCAGCGCTACCCCCTGATAATTACTTTGAACAGGTACCGAGCTACCCGCAATGGTATACATGTTTTCGAGTTCGCGCAGGTTGCCGTACGTCGTATTCCAGATGCCATTGATGTTTCCCCAGAGGTAGCGGTCTTCGTTTACGAATTGAATTTTGGCCGTATGCTGAATAACAATATTGCCAATGCTCCAGCCCGTCCCGACGATCTCGTTGGCTGCTGACCGGATTATATTGGGCAACAACAAATTGGGCGTTACAGAATTAGGGATGTTTGGGTTAGTGTTTACATCCGCAAACTCATTGTCACAGCCGGTAGAAATACCCATCAGCAGGGCAATCAGGCTTCCTAGTATATAGATTCGTGTACGTTTCATGCGAAAAGAAAGTTTTTGTTGGGACATTATAAATTGAACGAAAGGTTGACACCATAAGAGCGGGTGGACGGAATCGCCACCGATTCAGAACCCGGAATGATGGTTCCGCCACTCATCGACGAAGACTCAGGATCAATGTGTGGTACTTTGCTCCACAACAGTAGGTTACGGCCCACCAACGATATATTCAAATTACGGACACCGATTTTGGAAGTTAGTTTGTTAGGTACCGTATAGCCCATTTTAACTTCTCGAAGTTTGGTAAAGGTTGCGTCAAATATGGCGGGTTCTATCACACTTCGACCCAGCGTAAAGGCCGAGTGCCACTCGCGGGGAGTGATACGGCGGGTGTTTTCGGAGAACTGTCCTTCTCCGGTTTTTTTTACGCCCGGCACCACAAAGTAGGTTCCTTCGGGAGCGTTGAGCATCGTGGGGTCAGATGGGTTACTGTAATAGCCTTTTTCACGACCCTCCAGGGTTTCGATCAACTGTCCGCCTTCGCGGCCTACCACGTAGGTATGCGAATATAATTTTCCGCCTTGCCGATGGTCAAACAATACGCCAAGATTAAATCCTTTGTAGGTAACGGAATTGTTAATCCCCGCCAGCCAATCGGGACTATAATTACCCAGATTTTTGAGGGTTGGGTCAGCCAGAGGCCGCCCATTTGACGAGACTACTACCTGACCAACGAATTTGCCCGTTGGATCATAATATGCACTTTTAGGGTCTGAACTTACGAGCTGATAGCCTCTACCGTACATGTCGCCCATGCGCTCACCCACGCGGGCTTCAACCGATACATAGCGGCTGGCCATTTGGTAATTGCTGATACCATCAGTTAATTCTAATACTTTGCTGCGGTTGGATGAGTAATTGATATTCATGTCCCAGCGTAAGCCCAAGTCGTCGCGGCGGATGGGAGTCAGGTTTAGCATTACCTCCATACCATAGTTGAGGATAGCGCCTGCGTTGGTTACTACCTGCGTATAGCCCGTGGTATTGGTCAAAGGCAGGAAGATAATCTGGTTGCGGCTGTTGCTGCGGTAGTAGGTCACATCCAGACCGATTCGGTTTTTCAGGATTCTTAAATCAAGTCCTACTTCCTGCGAAGTACTGATTTCAGGCTTCAACCCAAAGTTTGGGATTCGGGATGATTCTACAAAGGTAGGCGTAGTACCCCACGGTTGCGCCGGAGAAAAAGGTTGCGCAAACTGGTAGGGATCGGTATCGTTTCCAACCTGTGCCCAACCGCCCCGCAGTTTTAGAAACGAAATAAATTCCGGCAATTTTACCATGTCGCTCAGCACCGCGCTCAAAGAAGCCGAAGGGTAGAAATAGGAATTTTGGGCAGTGCCAACCACGCCATTAGGCAGCGTAAGTGTGCTCGACCAGTCGTTTCGGCCCGTTACTTCCAGGCTCAGGTAGTTACGGTAAGTAAATTGCGCCGAGCCAAAAATACTATTGATCTTACGATCTGATTTGTTCTGAGCGTATTCGACCGGAACCCGACTGTTATTCAAACTAAATACCCCCGGCACGGTCAACTGCGAAGCAAATACGTCTATGTAGTCATATTTATTGTTACGCTGATTGCCACCAAAAGTAGCATTAAAAGAAAAATTGTCATTCACCGTTTTATCCACCAAAAACAACAAATCGGAGTTTCTTTCCAGGGTAGTTACGTTTTCGCGGCGAAACGATCCAAACGGAAACCGTTGGGTACTGAATGCCCGGCGACGCTCCCGAATCTCGCTCTGGAAGTCGTTTTGGGTGCGTACCTGGACTTTGAGCCAATCGGCCAGCTGATACGACAGCGTGATGTTTCCGATGATCCGATCCATGTCCTGTCCGTTGGTATTTTCATACACATTGAAGTAGGGGTTGTCGTGGTAGTTGTAGTTAAAATTGTGCTGCTGAATTCCTTCCAGACCGGGCTGCCAGTAGTTGCGCAAAGAATTCATATCAATCTGACGGCCAAACCAACAATTGAACAGGTACATGATATTCTCGGTACCGTAGCTAAGGCTCGGACGGTTGTCGCTGGTGTTTTTGATGTAGCTGGCATTGGCCCGTACATTCAGGCGTTCGGTTAGGTTATAGCCAGCGTTGAGGTTAAAGCTATTTCGTTTCAAATCGGTATTAGGTACAATCCCCGTCTGATTCAGGTTGGTGTACGAAAGTCGAAAATCGCCCTTGTCGTTACTACCCGTTACGGCCACGTTGTTTGACAGCGTATGACCGGTTTCAAAAAAATCACGGATATTGTTTGGGTTAGCATTGAAGGGCGTCGGTGTAATGGTCCCCCGATTAGCCACCCGGGTGTCTCCACCCCTGAAACCATTGGAGGTCGGCGAGCTTGCTTGTGCAATCAATCGACCGTCCAGGAGTGGTCCCCAGTTTTCGTCCACCCCGTCGCGTAGTCCACCGCCCGAACCGTTTACGAATCCAAATTGGCCATTTAGCCCTTGGCCGTACATATTCTGATAGTTAGGTAGTTTGAGTACCTGTTCAAAGGTTGAGTTGGAGTTGATGGAAACGCCAATACCCTTGGCATTTTTGCCGCTTTTCGTTGTAATTACTACCACGCCGTTGGCAGCGCGCGAGCCGTACAGTGCAGAAGCACTCGGCCCTTTGAGCACGGTCATGGATTCTACGTCGTCCGGATTAATGAATCCCGCGCCATTGCCATAGTCCGCTTCCTGATTGCTCCGACCCGAGGCACCCACCACGTTATTGTTGATGGGCATGCCGTCAATCACAAATAGGGGCTGATTAGCATTGATGTTTAAGGAACGTTCGCCCCGGATCGTCACCCGCGCAGAACCTCCTATACCGGATGGACTGTTGACTACGGTTACTCCCGCAATTTTACCAGCTAACTGGCTTACAAGGTTGGTTTCACGAGCGGTGGTGAGGGCTGCGTTGTCGATTTTCTGCGTTACGTAGCCCAAGGTTCGCTCTAGTTTCGTTATACCAAGAGCCGTAACGACTACCTCCGAAAGTTGCGTGGTGCTCGTTTTGAGGGTTACATTAATAATGCTTTGGCTCCCAACGGCTACTTCCAAAGGTTCAAAACCAATAAACGAAAAAGAAAGTACGGGGTTTGTTCGATTTGTGGTAACACTAAAAGTGCCTTCCCCATCCGTGGTTGTGCCAACCGTCGTTCCCTTGACTACCACCGTTACGCCCGGAAGCACCTCCTGATTTCCGCTCGATTTTACTGTTCCTTTAATCGTAGTTTGGGCGTGGGCTAGCTGAGATGCCAGCAAGATGCTCATAATCAGGATTGTTACGCCCACCTGAGCTGCTTTCTTTTTTTGAATAAAGAAAGCAGAAGTAAAGATTCTTCGCATGTAATTAAGGTTTAAAAGTGAATAAGAATTAAAGACTCGAAATTAGAAACGCGCGACCAAAAAAAGACTTTTGAAGTGGAGGAGGGGTGTTATGATATTGGTAAAAATTAGACTTTATACGGAAAAACTGACTTGATGTATCTAAGCCTGAGGGCTCTGCAGCCAACAGGTCTGAAAACTGTTTATTCGACTCATTTTTTAATTATAATTTAATCTTATTTTAATTATAATTTAATCTCTACTCTCAATTACTCTACAAGGTACTGATCAGGTACTCTACCCTACTATTTTTAGGTTCTGATAATGAGATAGTTGCTTTCTTACCCATCGAAACAGGCACATAATTTTAAAAATAAGGTCAGACA
>Ga0335398_10010426_pt1 | contig 10573 bp, 12 predicted proteins | sample BON03_FD_205742 | JGI IMG/M metagenome (GOLD analysis project Ga0335398, IMG submission 205742) | Freshwater microbial communities from Lake Bonney liftoff mats and glacier meltwater in Antarctica - BON-03 (spades assembly) (version 2) | ecosystem: Environmental > Aquatic > Freshwater > Ice >...
TTTGCGTGCTAGCTGTGTGGATTAAAAAACAAAAAAAATAATATATATATATATATGTATATATGTATATATATATATATATATATATATATACATATACATGAATATATATATCATAGTATATACATATACATATGATACATATGTACATATATATAAATGTAAGTATTTATATGTATGTATATATACATTTGTATATATTGTCATATTTGTATATATATGTACACTGGAGCGGTGCCATGGTGGCACGGGTTGGGCTCATGATTATCACGTGCAAGGCACACAGGAATGGGTCGGAGGCACGCGCTGTCAGCGTGCGGGACCCTGGATGATCGTTGATATCTGTTTATTAAACTCAACTGAATATTAGATACGTCTGAGTTTGCGCTGATTGTCCTTTGCCTGAGTTCCTGCACACACTGCCTGTCTAATCCGTGCCAATCAAGCCGACTATGAATGGGTACATATACTCACATATAGGCACATTTACATACATATCTAATCTGGGCTTTATGTCATCACATAGAACTCATACGTTCTCACATCCCCTTGTCTTTTTCATCGAGTGAAGAACAACACACAACTTACATTTCTTGGAGCTTGCTGAAAGTTGTGAGGCCCAAAATCATATTACAAAGCATCACAAAGGCGGGCTCCGGAAGGGCCTTGGTTTCGATGTCTGCAACTTCAAATCTCGTGCCAATGGGACGCAGCTCGACCATCTTGTTTGAGCAACACTCGCGCAAATGGCAAACTCGTATTGGAATGCGCTTCTGCTTCTCGGAAAACACGGGCATTTTGGCCATTGCAATGCAGGCCTGATGGTCGATGTATGTAGTGGTAGATGGGCACTCGGCGCCGTAAAAGTCCTTCAAGATGCCGCGGATGTATGCCAGCTCGCGATGTCCTTCAGACGCTTCATAATATTCGGCCGCCGCTGAGGATAGCATAACTGATGTGTGCGACTTGCTCCTATGCGCAACAGCCGCACCAGCAAACATGATTACGTAGCATCCATGACTGCACCGTGTATCAACAGAAGTAGCCCAGACAGAATCCATAAACATTATAAGCTCATTGTTGGTTTCAGATAGTGGATCATTGGGATCATCAGGGCAATAGGCAACTTGCCGCGCGAGAGACAGATTCTCTTGAGTCGGGCAGCTCATCACGTGAGACAATTGAGAAACACAAAACATAAGCTCTGGCCAGAGCTGTGCTGCGTACTTGAGGCTGCCGGCGATCTGTTGATACAGATTATGCAGATTGTCGTCACCATTCCATTCTTCATTCATGTAAATTTTCCTTCCCGCAGGCAAGGGGTTGGGAGAGGGGTAGATATCGTCATGTCGTAATTAGCGACGAATTCGCGCAGATATTTTCCTGGGCCAAGTTTGATAACACCGGTGATAGGATCCCACTCAATGGTGCAACCGAGGACATAATTTGGATCTTTGTCGAGTAAATTGAATTCCACCTTGAAATCTACCATAAACAAATCCCATAGAGCTGAATTGTCGGTAGATCCAAGGCCGTCGTCACTGTACAGATTGAGAAAAATTATGCCACCGGCATCCCCTGGCAGATCTCGTCGATCCAGCATCATGAACGTGCCAGTTTTGCCAAGTGTGCGAAAACCATAATCGCGCAACCAGGTGGATACATTATCAAACCATATCCTGCCAGATGGGGGCCATCCATTGGGTGCTTTGTTCAGCTTGCATATTTGTGTTTCGGATCTTGGCCATGGGTACCCATCGATGGGTACACATACAGGGAATCCTTGAGATCGGCCTGAAGGTACGATGCGACGCAATCAAACGCCTTGAGCTGCAGATGATACCGACTGGTAAGAGCAAGCTGCAGTTTAATCGTCGTCCATGTAGGCACAGGGGCATAAGCATCAATTCGGTTGTAGTGAACGCCTTCGATCGCCTTGTGCCCGCCAAAACACATTCTGCACTTTTGTTTGTCAACTTCTTCGTGTTCGGGAGTGCTTGCCTTCGTTTTTTTAGTAAAATATCTTGTCACGATCAGAAATTTTTCGTTCCTGAAGGGACACTCGACAGAGGTATGATCGTGAACACGTCGAACTTTTTCAAGTTGTCAATTGCATTCATGATTGCCTGCTCCCACGAAATCCCTTGCTTTGGGTACTCCTAGTTGTCCGATTTCTTGCATGCATCCAGTGACATAGGGTCGGGATCATAGGCGCTCAATTTTGTATTTAATTTCGCACGCTTGCTCATCATAGCAGCGTGGCTAATCATTCCTTGAATCTTGTCTCAAAGATCGACGGCATTGGGCATCAGATGTGAAGAGCTGATGGCCGCATAAAAATCATCATCAAGTGGAGCAATATTTGACGGTGTCTTCCGCTGATTAAATCCTTGCATCTGAAAGTCGGCTGCAAATGCCCCCCCCCCTTCTTTTGGGTTGAATCCACTTGTGTCCTTTCACCAGGGGTGGTAACAGTGTCCGACGGCACAGTTGCAATCGTGCGCATCTCTCCAAAACCGAGCACTCTGCACATTGGTCAATTTCGCGACAACTTGGTCCTTGACTTTCATCTTGTAGATTTCAAATTCAGCCTCGTCCATTTCTTCCTCATCGTAATCGTCGTACACAACGTCACATTTGTTAGCGGCAGTCACAGACCTAACAACACCTTCGAAGAAATCAGTGGGTCCAGTGGGTCCATTGATGAAGAACACACGTCGAATCTTGGTGCCGACATTTTGGATCATTCGATCTCTCTGGCGTGTCTAGTATTTCGATATCGTCGACATTTGGGGACTCGAAGCAATTTCGGACGCAAGCTGTGATGTTTCCACTTCATCTAGGCGCACTTGATTTTTTGGGAAATCATTGGATGACGGGTCGATTTCGTCGATTTCCGATATCTCAGTCGCAGAGGCAAGTTCTCCTGAAGACTCGTCAACCCTGGCCTCCACAAATGTAAGTAGATCCGACAAGTGCTTGGCTGGGCCGCTGCGCATTGGGAAGTAATTCCAAAGATTTCGCGATATTTCAGGCACGATCAATTTTCGACGGCGCTTGTAGTCCCATACCACGTGTCCCTTACTTTTGAAGTGACCTGCATTACATAGATATATACATGGCGAAGCCGTGACATTTTTGTTCGTCTTGTCAGCATGCTCGTTGTCCATATGCACAGAGCAGTAGGAACCGAACACATAGAATGAATCCATCAACGGTTGAGAGCCACAGTATTTTAGGTACGGCGAGAATCCTGTGACGTCAGTCGTGCCGTCGGTCGGATTTGCTTTGGTAGGGAGGGCATTGAGGATGTCGACCGCATGGAGCACCCAACAAGATGATGCCAAATCGGGCACACGTGACATTGCTTTGCCGCATCGTGCAATTCGTCCAATTTCTTTGATACGCCTTTCGACCAGGCCGCTTTGATACTTTCCTAATTGGCCCGGGCATGAATATTCAACATTGCAGCCTAGACGTTCACATAGATGATGGAAAGAAGAATTGATGAACTCAGTCCCTTTATCTGACCTTAGAACCGTGCGATTGATGAAGAAGTTCATACCCTTGATTCCTGTCGATGTTGGCCGTTGCTGGAGGAAAGGCTCCTCGAGGGCTGCAGCAACTGAGTACTTAGATTTATCTTTGATAGGATACACAAGTGACATACGAGTGAAATCATCAACGATGACGAGAGCATCTTTCATGTGATTCCATGTTTTCCCTAGTGGTATAGTATCAGCGTGCCAATACTCACGCGATTTGGTGCTACGGCGGCGCAATTCAATAGGCCTGGCCTTGTAAGTGTCATCACTTGTCAGACCGGGCACTTTTTCCTGGTCTGATATCTGTTCGATTTCGTCGAGCTGTTTCAGTACATCCATGACATTTGAGAAATATGAATCGGCAGATATCAAATATTCACCTGTTACTGAGGACATGAATGTACGAGTACCCTGAATTTTACTCAGAGATGGGGATTCGGGTTTCGACTCTGTGCAGATGGTGCATGCACAGTGTGAATCTGCCAGTACCACATTTCCTTTTCCCTGTTGCATTTTCCAACCGTGAACCCTGCATCCCGAGGCGTGTCCTGCAAGCACGTGAGCTTTGGCCTTTGCTGATTGTTTTTGGATTGACGCAGACATAGCGATCGCGGATGCGGCGTCGTGACGCGCGGGCGAGAAAATCAGGTATTTAAAAAACCACAGATCGTTCCAACAGTTGAGAGCTAGCGTACCTTTGTGGTCTTTGAATTTTCCGTGAGCTCATATAGTGAAATCTTTCCATACCCCGACGTCTTATCCTTTAATGACAATCGTCCAGTGAATATCGCGTCACACCCTGCTTGCAAAAACCATGAGGAATAGAGTCTGCAACATTATAGAAGTTGCTGCTGGGAAAAATTGCACCCCATCGGCAAGCATGTCAAATTTGAAATGTGACCCGTCAGGTGCGGTACCAGGCACCGAAGTTCCGAACGTACCTGACGCTTCAGTAGTAAATGACTGTTGCACACCCTCGCCTGTAGTGCCGCCGTCCCGGTCGTAATGGTGAGGCATTTGCATTGATCTCACCATCTAGATTCATCATAATATTGTTGCATCCAGAGTTGAGCATTGTGATACGAGATTGGTCATGATCATCAAAATTCATATGCATGCACATGAAAAGGGATTCGGATCGATTTTGGTTATTAATTTTTGCCATCATGGATGTCTCAGTCATAGAGAGTAACGGTACATGCCCGCCAGCAGGCGATGGCATAATGCATGCTTGTTAGTACTCAAACCTGGACCTGACGAAAACACCCTTACATGCGTGATCCATGGCTTGATTGATGGACCTCTAACAAGCGGAATGAATGCTGATGGCCCTGTGTGCAATCTGAAGAGGAGTAACCCATGTGGTGGCAGACCCTATCGCAGTAATTGCCATAAACACACTCTGCTCAACTTGAATGATAAGTGAGTACTAGTGTAATGAGGCCATCACCAGAAACGCAAAGAAAATAACATTCCGCACCGCGCGCCCAGCCCAGGGCGAAAGACTTTGGGGGGTCGCGGTGCGGGCACAAGAACACCAGCAGCATCAAATAGAGCGAGCATTAGCGTGGCCCATATAACCTGTGCCGTCCCAAACATTCGCTTCATGACGCGCTTGCCTTTTACGGCAACACGTACTGCTGGACGATCGCCGAGGTGAACTGACTTTTTGATCTTTGTCTTCTTGTGCTTGGAAAATGGTGTCGACATCCTGGTCAGTAGTCTAATACCCCAGGATCCACTTATTTCGGAATTTTTGATGGGAGGCATACGCTGAATCTGGGTGCTATTTTGATTTATTTTATTTTGATTTAAATTGTTTTTATTACTGGAAACAGTAGTTTAGAACCTTTGCTTGAGGGTCTATTTGCTCAAATCCATGTGAATCTGAGTTGACGTATTTTCGGCCGGAATCGAACTGGGGACCTGATTGGGCATGTCGCAGTCGAAATCTAAGATTATACGGTCAACGTACATTTCGTCGTTTTACAAATTAATTTTATCAATCTTGCGTGTCTCTTTCGCTTCCCAAATCTGATCGTAAGTAGCATAAACTAACCCTTTGACTTGTTTATGACTCTCGTACAAATCTAGCTCCAGTTCAGATATTCGAAACTGTAGCGCTGCTATAAGATCGTCGTCATTTGCCAGCTGAATCGTCTTAGCAGCACAGCGATCGCGGATGCGACGTCGAAGAACACAGGCAAAAACATCTGAGGTACACAAATCTACATCATATGCACTGCAGAGCTCCTGCCTCTCGGGCTCATCCTCCTCAGAATCGTCATGCGAGGCAATCACATTCACATCATGTGCACTGCAGAGCTCCTGCCTCTCGGGCTCCTCCTCCTCAATTTTGTCATACGAGTCACGCACATTCACATCATATGTACTGCAAAGCTCCTGCCTCTCGGGCTCCTCCTCCTCAATTTGTTTATTCGAGGCATCATTCGTTCTGTGTTCAATAGCAACAAGACCTGTTGGCTGCAAACGAACCTGGCCGCCGACTTGATTGGCTGGCCCACGATTCGCAAAGTAAGAGAAAGAGGTCGATCGTGCGTTAGATGTGATGGGCACCTGCGTGCTGGGCAATTGCTGGGCGTTGTGTGCGCCTGGCATATCAATCAGATTAGCTACGTTTGCAATGATTACATCAGGGCGGCTATGTGCAACCAAAACAGAGGAATCAGCCAAAGGTAAAGGGGCATGCTGTTGCATGGCGAGAATGTGCGATATATCCTGCTTCGCAACGTTGGCACGCTCTCCACTTCCAGGTGATGGTCTCTTTTCGTCCCTACTTCGTTCTGGCAGTTGTGTTGCCACAATCCCCACCTGTTTACTCGCATTCAAAAATCTCGTGATGGCATTGGGCTTGCTCCCAATGATTAAAAATGCGCCCTGACGCACTTTTCCGAATTTAACATCAAATTTAGATGCATTATTCTGAACCCATGCTTCTGCTTTCAGATCTTCGCCACCAGGGGCAAATTGCTTGGTGTCACCTGCTGTTAATATCATTGAATTGAACGGAGGTCCCCGCCCTGCGTTCGAGGGGGGGTGGGGAACATGCTTCTGGGGCGTAGCGGCTAACAGGGCCTTAGCCTTGCTCAGTTGCACGAGTGCATCAGTAAATGGTCGCCATTGCTTCAAAAGCGCCGGCAGTCCATTGTAGAACCGCTGAGCGAGTGATTTTTCTCCATACTTGTCTGTCAGGCCATACATCCTAATATTCTGCAATGCTTCAGAGAAAGCGCCGTAGTACTCATCAATTTGATGAACATTACCCAGCTCGGGGCATAGTACAGTTTCGAATTTTTGCATGATTGAAAGGTAGTTCAGTGGCGTGTAAAAATGAAAAAATTGCAATTCGTGTTTGAACAGCGCTCCAATTCATGATGTCTTCGGGATCTTTCGAATTGATTAGTAACTGACCATCGCTACTCATTAGCGAGATCGATGTCCCATAGTCCAAGTGTATAGAGAGTAGCCCGTGGCCATGCCCTTGTTTATAATGACAGCGACTGACATTTCCTGCCCCGAGGCTTCGAATTCTGATTCTCATCGGTATACAATGTCGCCAATGGGGTTCTTCTTCTCAGCTGTCTTAAAGGACGTGAGCTTGAGCTTCCGATGAACCTTTGCATTGTTATTTTGCGATATGAAGCTTAGTTCAGAGGTAGTTGCGACAAGAGCAGCACGCATGTCTACAGGTGCGTCATGAGGTGCCTCAGAAAAAGGTGGGTTCACCGTGACTGTAGATACCCCAGAGGAGCGCGGTATTCCAATCTCCAGTCGAGATTTGGTCAGTTCTGCTTTGAAGCCTTCCGATTCACGTACGAGCGCATCTCTGTCGTCGGCTGTTGGTGGAGCTAACAAAGTCTCTATCAGCGCGGGGGTTGAATCCGCCTCAGTCTGCTCTGCCCAAATTGCCGAATCATTTTGGAAATTCTCGGTACCGCTGACATTGCTGACGGTATCAGACGAGGACGAGGTGCCCGTGCGTGAACCTTGCGGTGTTGATGTGTGTGATATCAAAGTGGAAAGAGCTTCCTCGCATTTTTCTCAGAATGCTTCAATGTCAATCATTACAGACACTTATAAATCAAATCGCGAATCCACACCATGATAATACTCCAAGAGCATCCCCACTATCTTGGTCGTCTTGTCAGCGTGATCCATTTTCGAGCATATTGCCACAAACTTAAATTTTCAATCGTGCCTCATGACTTTCCGACTGGCGTATTGCACAATTGATGGATCATCCAAGAGCGAATCTGTTGGCGTTCTGCTGCCTCCTGCATAGGACGCTAGCCATCCAGACTGAAGTGAGGGTGCAGGTGATCGCATTTGCTGCACAGATGAATACCGATCATTGAAATTATTGATGTGTGGCATTGACATTTGAAAGCTCCACAGATCACCATCTGGTGCTGGCGTCAGAAATATACCTGAGAATTGTGCAGCATCTGCCTGCTGCGGCTGTTGATACATGTACCTGACATCATCTTGACTTTGGAAATTACCGCTCGGATGAGAAGAATCGAGTGGGAGAGGGGAATAGCTGCCAAACTGAACGCCTGCATTTCTATCCTGTTCCCAATGTCTCAGAGCGCTTATCGTATTAGTCATGCCATCTTGCAGAAGGCCCGAAATGGCCTGAATACTAGCCTGAGCTTCAGGCTCGTTTTTTGATCTCCCGTGCTAGCATGCCCTCGGCGTGCGCCTTGTCAGTCATTGCTCGTTGAATGATCACGTCGTATTCGTTAGGCGAGGGTGTTGCGTGGTGATGCCCTGGGGATGGTCCCGGTGTGGAGGGGCGAGAATAGCGGTCCAGTGGGCCGAAGATGCGTGGAAAGAAGCGTGCAAGCTCGTCAATGCGATCCTCCTCTGCCCAATTATTATGGCCAGGGGAAAATGATGGGGCGAGCATGGCTTTCATGCTTACCAGGTGGGGGCAGTCGCGTCGTGACGCTGTTCTGCCAGTAAAGTCCTCTAGATGCAGGCAAACCGCCTGCTGAGGGTGTACTCATATTAACAGCGTTAGAGAGGACGTTGTGTTCAGAAATATTTTTGTGTCTGCTAGAAGCTCGAATGTGCAGTGAGAGCTCAGGGCTCACAATCTACTGGAGCGGTGCCATGGTGGCATGCGTTGGGCTGATGGTTATGACGTGCAAGGCATGCAGGAATGGGTCGGAGGCACGCGCTGCCAGCGTGTGGGACCCTGGATGATCGTTGATATCTGTTTATTTTGAGAGTAAATCGTTGATAACTGTTTATTTTGAGAGTAACATGATCTGCCCTATCACTTGTGGGTGCCAAAATTCCCTTTTGGACATCATGGCGAAGACCCAGGTAGTCTCACATATACTTCGAGCTTCACAAAAAATACTGGAAAACGAACTGATAGCACGCTTTGGCCTTACAGCTGCGGTAACGAGCAAGGACGAAATCTCCCAACTGAAACGAGCACAACAAGAAAGGAACTCCGACCTCGACCGAACCAGTATACAATATACGGTACTTGGAAGCATCCACGGTAAAGAGTTATGCCTGGTCCCTCCCCAGGACGTGTGTCTACTTCTAACGGACCGGATAAGTACGATCTTACGTAAAAACTTGAAACTACATAATAAAATGGAAGGACTGGGACAACTGGCCAATCACACTTGCTGCGATGTGCACTGGAATGCAAATCTCGAAGTCGCAGCCATTGAACATCACGAGGACAGCAACATAGTACCGATGGCGATTCTACGAGCCAGAAAAGACATTGAAAAAGATACGGAAATTCTAACTCGATACTGGCATAAAGAAAAGGATGCGTGGCAGAACATATTTGAATGTCAATGCTGTGCATGTACCAACCACACGGTACGACGATAACCACCCCGACAGAGACAGCTGACACGACCACCACCAATGACCTGGGTCCCGTATTGGGATACACTCCTAAAGCTACCCAGGACTCAGAAATTGCCCCAACATCCCACAAAGGAGGCAGTCATGAATGCTCGGCCAGGGCCGAAGAGGACTACCCGGAGTCGGAAGTGGATGATTGGGAATGGGACGATCTGGAACACGGAATCCACGACGTAGCCACAAATCTGGTCACAGTAGACATAACCGCTATTGTGGACACGACGTTCACACCAGACCACCTACCTAGAAAGAGACAGGACCCAGAGGAGCTGAAACACGAATCCAACCAAGACAACTCCGCCGGAAGCAAACAGGTTTACCCAGAATCGGAAATTGACGAATGGGACTGGGACGAACTGGAAGCTTCCCCCTCCACGGGGACTACCACCTCAATCCAACCTCAGAAACAATCGTCCCCACTGAAGTCGAATGACGGGACTACCAGAGGTCCGACATGCGCAGACTATCTGAACCACGCAGCAGAAACTTTGAACACCATATGCCAACCACCCCCAGGCTCTATACTCGAGAAGATAGCTTTGATTCCCAGGCAATCCTTTCCAGAAATGGGGCAAATCACGATTGGAATACTAGTCACGATGTACACGGGTGGCGACGCTCAAATATGGAAGGTCTGCCACATCCGACCGGGCATAGGCACCTCCATAACTCTCAAATACGAAAACTGCGAAACAACAGTCGATATGAGTTGGCTTACGTTCGACATCAATGTAGGAACTCTAGAGCTCCAGAGACTGGGCTTCTTCAAAGACTCAATGCTCAAACGCACTACAAACTCAATCGAAATTTGGCGTAACATCCTTAACCCAGATAAAATGATTGATGGAGAAACCCTGATGGTACTTCTGGAATGGACAATCCACGGAAGCCCAAGTAACGATACGCTAGGTTTACCAAAGGCACAGAGTAAAACATGGCTGGTCGACAGGTCCTTCTGGCAGTCCTGGGAACAAATGAACCCCAACCGGTGCCCTGGGTGAAATGCAAAGATTGGGTATGTATTGAGAGGGAACCAATATGGGGTACGGAAGTAACTCACAACAGAATGCGCAAAATCTTAGATACATGCTTCTCCACAGGTATACAGA
>Ga0335398_10010428_pt1 | contig 10572 bp, 7 predicted proteins | sample BON03_FD_205742 | JGI IMG/M metagenome (GOLD analysis project Ga0335398, IMG submission 205742) | Freshwater microbial communities from Lake Bonney liftoff mats and glacier meltwater in Antarctica - BON-03 (spades assembly) (version 2) | ecosystem: Environmental > Aquatic > Freshwater > Ice >...
CTTTTATCTTTTAGTGCCATTTTTTTTGATTCTTCATCGTAAGGTGCACGAACTGAATCTAAATCAAAGTAATATTTATTTGTTTTAGTCAACCAAACAGCTTCTTCATGTCTGTTAGCAAAAAAACGGTGAGCACTCATTCCATTTTTATAGTACCAAATTACGAGGTTGGTAAACCGCAGTTTTGTATTATGTCTTGTGTAATGAAGGACTTCAAGCAAGTCGCCTTTTTTTAAGTCTTGATATTGAAACCCTCCAAAAATTACACAATTACCAGAATCTTCCAAAACTCTATAAATCTCGTCAAGCCATTGTTTAGCCCATTCTAGATAATTATCAAAAGTATCCCAATAATCCAAGTCAAGATTATAAGGTGGGTCTACTAGAATTAATTGCACTGATGAGTCAGGAAGTTTTTTTAGAAACTTAATTGCATCTTCAATATAAAGTCCATGAATACTGCTTGTGATTTTTTTATTTTCAATCGAAGAACTGTGTTCTTTACCGTCTTTTTTTTGCTTGTTCAATGCAATATGACCGCTATTGAAATGAGATTTGTTTGCCATTGTTTTTAAATTTCTTCAATTTGTAAGTAATAATTTTCAGTCAGAAAATCCTTTCCGAATGTTTCTTTTAAAAGCGATATTTCGTCTGCAGAAAAAAATTGCTCTTGTAATTTGTCAATGTTGTATATGGGTTTGGATTCAGCGGCAATACCCAATTGTTCTTCCGTTTGAGTTGATGCCAACTTTTTATTGAAATCAATTATCCTTGAAATGCGATTATCAATTTCATCATTATTCTCTTTGCTGTTAAGTTTAATGACTTCTCTAGCTGGAATAAATGCCAATACTTGAATGTTACTTCTACCTTGATTTATTATTCCTAACGACTCTAAGATATTGAACAGAAAAGGAACCCGTCTAACTATTACATTTTCTGTTGGGTTTTCTAACCCGTGTCTTTCTAAATAGCTTTTAACAAATGGTGCTTCAAAGAAATCAGCATAAACTTCGGCTTTTGTTATTGTCGACTTACGTTGTATAGAATAAAGATATTTAAGAAGCATATTTACTGCGTCCATTTTTAAGAATACCCTTCTTAATAGCTTTTTCGAATCAATGTTTGCGTAAAGGGAATTTTTTATAGCATCATTGATAGTACTTTCACAATTCATACTCCATGAAATCTCGGCTTTACCTTCTTCTTTGAAAGATAAATCCAAGGTTTTAAGTAAGGGTTTAAGTGTATCATAAATTTCCTGACCACTTTTTGTAAGTACAATTTTAAAATCTTGTTCAAGTGCTTCTTGTCTAAAGTCAATGATTAATCCCAATTCCATTGATGCTTGCAATGCATATTTCGTTTTCCGTTCAAAGTTTCCCATTTGACCTTCTGAGTAATTCCCTGTAAATTTCACATACTCAGGTGAAATGTGGCTTCCTTGAATTGACCCTGAACCTACTGTGTTAAGAACGTACATAATGTGGCCTAAATGAGTGCCTTGAGGAAAGTGATAACTAAACTCAGTTAGTTCACCAATTTCTTTTAAAAAGTTTACCCAAGTTCCAAATACAGAAACATACTTACTTATTTTAAATTCTCCTTCACGATTTATATCTTCTGGAGTTGGTTTTTTACTAAGAACCTCAGCCAAATTGTAGTAAGCATCAATTAAATCCTCTTTAGTTATTTCTCTTTCACTCGTGTCTTGTCTGTCCAAAATTTCCTCAACTTCTACATCAAAGACTACTTCACATTTTGGCGAATATTCATATTCGATTTTTTCTATTCGACCGTTTGTTGGATTTGTTTTTGTGCTTGTACCTTTCGAAAGATATTTCCTTATATTATTTGCTTTTTTGTAGTTTCCAATGAAGTCAATAATCACAACATTTTCTTTTCCACCACAAAGTCTCAAGCCTCTGCCTAACTGCTGAAAAAATACAGTTTTAGATTCCGTAGGTCTTAAAAAAAGTAATACTCGCAAATCTGGGAAGTCTACTCCTTCATTAAACAAATCAACTGTAAAAGCTACTGAATAGAAATTATTTCTGAATCCTTTTATAAGGTCTTCTCGATTCGGAGATTCCGATGTAATTGAAACTGCTGATATTCCATTCTTGCTAAAAAATGCAGCCATAGCATTTGCATGTTTAACAGAACAACAAAAACCAAGTGCCTTATTTCCTGAACCTTTTGATAAATATTCTTCAAGTATTTTTTGATTACGTTCTTTGATAATTAATTTACTATCTAAATCCGCAACATTATATTTTACTCCATTGTGCTTGATTGTGTTGTAATCAATATTGTCTTGAAGGCCATAGTATGTATAAGGAACAAGGAATCCGTTTTCAATAGCCTCAAAAAGATTGTACTCAAATATTTTTTGATAATCAAATAGTTCAAAAATATCCTTCCTGTCCATGCGGTCTGGTGTTGCGGTTAAGCCAAGCATGAAGAAGTTAGGTTCAAAATACTTTAAAACCATTTGATACGTTGGGGCTTGTCCGTGATGAACTTCATCCACAATTATATAATCAAATTCATTTGGACTAAAAGTTGTCAATATTTCCGTGCTACGCAAAGAATCCTTAGAAGCAAACAAAATCTTGCTGTCTGTAACATTTTCTTTTACTTCTCCAGTTAATAGCCCTAAGACTGCTGTTGGATAAACTTTTTCAAATGCTTCTTTTGATTGTTTTAGAATATCTAAGCGATGTACTATAAACAAAATTCTTCCAGGTGTTTTTAAAGTATCAAATGCTGATAGAAATGTCTTACCAGTTCCTGTTGGTAAAACGACAATACCCTTTTTCCATCCTTTTGCTCGATAATAATCGAGTGCCTCTAAAACACTTCTTTGAAGATAGTTCGGTTCAATGAGAACATCCGAAAGAATTTCAGGTATGCGTTTCCGTAATAAATAGAATAAAGATTCTGAAACCCTAGTCCGCCATTCAGGATGTTGCAATTGAGAATAAGAATATCTCAATAAGAACCAACCTGCATTTAGGATTTCATTTTGACGGTTAAGATTGTCGTCAAACATTTCATTTGGAATAATTCCTTCTGCATGATAAGTTTCACCATTGACTTCTAATGCAACTCTTTTATTATTGAAAACAATTCCAAAGTCTATTCTTCTTGAACGACCTTCTGAATCAATAAATGGATATTGAGGGACTACATATTTAATTTTTTCTTTTCCTAATAGTGGATAAAGGAAATCTCTAACAAATAAATTTTCGCTTTCTTGAGTTATTCTTGATTTATAAATTTCTAAATATTCCTGTAAAGTTACTTCACCTGCATTTTCAAATAAATTCCCAAAATTGGTGGCTGAATTATTAATTTCTTGGCTCATTACTTTGTATTTTCTGTTGAGTTAATTAACACACGCACATCAATTTTTAAAAGTGAAGCAATCGCCACAAGATTGTCCATGGATGGTTGAACTTCATTAGTACACCACCTTGAAATTGTAGTTTCATTTTTGTCCAGCTTCTCAGCAAGCCACTTGTTTGTCTTGCCTTGTTCAGCTAAAACTGCTTTAAGTCTATTAATTGGTTTCTTATTCATATTAATCGGCATTTGATGCAAATATATTAACTTTTCGCTACTATGTCATAATTTCGTTTAATTACTTGTTAAGCTGAAAGGTTACTGCCTTAATTTGTCGGGTGGTGGGTGGGCTTTGGGTGCGGTTGGGCAAAATTAAATGTGCTGCAATTTGGGTCGGCTTGTAGGTGGCATTGCAGCTCTTTTAATTTTGCGTAGCGTTGGCATTTTATCCGATGTCGAGCAGTCGGTTTGATGGTCTGTCGGTCTTTTTACAATGAGGCATAACGTCTTGCTATCACCCATTATAGCTGATATCTACCCAGATAGGAATGCTATCAGCTATAATGGGTGATATTTCTCCACTATATTCTCCCCACCACATTCTCCAACACCCCGATCTCGTCAATACTGATCCTTACGGTATCTCCCACATCCAAGGTAAAATCATCCGGAACGATCCCCGTTCCTGTCATCATAAAACAACCTATCGGGAAGGTATTCCCACGGAAAAGCCAAGCTGCCAATTCCTGTGGCTTGCGCTTCAGCTGTGTCAAAGCAGTTTCACCGCTAAAAGCCAAAACGTCCTTTCTAAAAATTTCTAGTTTGATATTTGCGGTTTCTTCGATGGCTTTATCTGTAATAAAAAGACAAGGGCCTATCGCCGCGCAACCCGCATAAACTTTAGCCTGAGGCAAGTAAAGCGGATTTTCACCTTCTATGCTTCGGCTACTCATATCATTTCCGCAGGTATACCCCTGGATTTTTCCAGCTGGTGAAATCACCAAAGTCAATTCTGGCTCGGGCACATCCCAAGTAGAATCTTTGCGGATATTCACAGCAGCTCCTGGAGCAGAAACACGGCTGGCAGTAGCTTTGAAAAATAACTCCGGACGATCAGCATTGTAGACTTTATCATAGAAATCCGCTCCTCCGGAATCCTGAGATTCTTCCATTCTGGCTGTTCGGCTGCGGTAGTATGTCACTCCGGCCGCCCAGATTTCCTGATTTCCCATCGGTGCTAAAATTCCTTTAGAAAGTAATTCGACCACTTCTTCCGGAGAAATCTCCTTCCATGATTTGGCCTCGGAACTGAGATGAGCGTTTAGATTTTCTTGCGCCAGCAAAGCATCCCAATCTAATTCAGGTCCTAAAAAAGCGTGATTTTCCTGCTGCAAAAGTGTGCCCGAAGGCAGTTTGTAGATTTTCATAGGTTAATAGGGTTTGATTAGATAGGGTTTGATTAGAAATTTAGGGAAAAGATTTGAGAGAAAGGTAAAAGATAAGTCAAGACTGTCTTCAGGCAAACCTACTAATTCAGATTTGACAAAATTAATTTTCTATAAGACAGATTTGCGAAGCAACTTTTCCCCATTACCTTTGCTCCTAGATCATAGGGGGTGCCTTAATAGAACGGGCTGAGATCAAACCCATATTACCTGATCCGGATAATGCCGGCGTAGGGAAATGAACAAACGTAGCAACAAAGATCAATGAGCAGAAGTGTTAAATTTCTGGATTTTAGATTTTGTCAATGCAACAGGGTAAACAATAACGGGGAGCTTCCCTAAAGCTTTCTCATGTTTCACTCAATCTCCCGAGAGGGAAAAATTACACATGAAAAAAGTAATTCTTGGCTTGGCTTTTTGCCTTGCCGCCATTTCAAGCTGGGCTCAGCAGAGCCTTAGCGGAAAAGTACTGGATGCATCATCCGGCGAAGCTTTAGTAGGAGCCTCAGTCTGGGCAGAAAATCAGGGAAAAGGTAGCGTCACGGACGAAAATGGCCTTTTCAAAATCAACAAATTACAATCGGGAGCTGTTGAACTTCGCGTTTCCTACGTTGGTTACAGCACGGTCAAACAAACCTTGGAATTGCCTCATTCCGGTGAACTTACCGTAAGAATGCAGGAAACTGACTTGATGACGGAGGAATTCATCGTCTCAGCAACTCGGGCTTCTCAAAGTACACCGACTACATTCCAAGAACTCACTAAAGAAGATCTTGCCAAGAGAAATCTTGGTCAGGATATGCCTCAACTCCTAAACTTTACACCTTCTGTGGTGACATTCTCTGACGCTGGCGCCGGAATCGGCTATACCGGGATGAGAATCAGAGGTTCGGACCAAAGTAGAATCAACGTGACGGTGAACGGAATTCCTATGAATGATGCCGAATCACATGGGGTATTCTGGGTGAATATGCCTGATTTTGCTTCTTCGGTGGATAACCTTCAGATTCAGCGTGGAGTGGGAACATCCACCAACGGAGCGGCAACTTTTGGCGCTAGCTTGAACTTTCAAACTGACACTAGAAACGACGATTCCTATGCACAAATTGATAACTCAGTCGGGTCCTTCAACTCCTTCAAACATACGGTAAAAGTAGGAACAGGACTGCTGAACAACCGATTTGCCGTCGATGCGAGGCTTTCTAAAATCACTTCAGATGGCTATGTGGATCGAGCTAGTTCAGATCTCAGTTCCTACTTTGTCTCTGGAGGTTATTATGGAGAAAATCATGTGTTGAAACTGAATGTCTTTTCCGGAAAAGAGAAAACCTACCAAAGCTGGTATGGGCTATCAGAGTCCAAACTGGAAGATGACCGAACTTCCAACTATTACACCTACGACAACGAAACGGATAATTACCAGCAGGATCATTACCAGCTGATCTATGCAGGGAAAATTAGTAGCAATTGGAAAGCAAATGGAGCGCTTCATTATACCTACGGTCGGGGCTACTACGAGCAGTATCGGAAGGATGATGCTTTTGCAAACTACAGATTGCCAAATGTGACTATCGGAGACTTAGTGATTACCAACACGGACATTATCAGAAGACTCTGGCTAGACAATGACTTCTACGGTGGCGTAGCTTCACTTAATTATGTTTCCAATGACGGCCGTTGGGATGTGGTACTTGGAGGCGGGGCAAATCGCTACGATGGCAGACACTACGGTGAAATCATCTGGGCGAGAGTCGCAGGAGATACTGAAATCCGTGATAAATATTACGACAATAACGCAGTGAAGGATGACAAAAACATCTATTTGAAAGCCACTCGCGAACTTGCTACGGGTCTGAGTCTTTATGGAGATCTGCAACTGCGAGCGATTGATTATTCTTTTGTAGGCGTAAATGACGACGGAAGAATAGTAGATGGAGAGGAAAAATACACCTTCTTCAATCCAAAGGTCGGCCTCAGCTACGAAAAGTCAGGAAGAACCTGGTATGCGAGCTATGCGGTAGCGAATAGAGAACCGAAAAGGTCAGATTTCACTGACAATGAAATCACTGAAATCCCAAAACCTGAGCGATTGAATAACATCGAAGCGGGTCTTCGAGCCCGAAGTGGTAGTTTCACCTACAGTGCTAATTTCTACCTTATGGACTACAAAGATCAGCTGATCCCTACAGGTCAGATCAATAATGTAGGTTCAAGCATTCGTGAAAATGTGGCAAATTCTTATCGTGCTGGAATTGAATTGGATGCAGCCTATCAAGTATCCAAATCATGGACTATAGGAGCTAACCTTGCATTAAGTCAAAACAGAATAAAGGAATTTACCGAATACGTGGATGACTACAGCACGTCAGAATTCACCCAAGAGACGTTCACTTATACGGATACCGAGATTGCGCTATCCCCAAATGCCGTAGCGTCAGCAATGATCGAGTTTAAGCCAGTGAAAAACCTATCGCTAAACTGGCTGAGTAAATATGTAGGAAAGCAGTTCCTTGACAATACCGGAAGTGATGCACGTTCGCTGGATGCCTTCTTTACTAATGACATCCGCATCAGCTATTCTGTGCAGCCTCGATTTTTCAAAAGCGTGGAGCTAAACCTGCTGGTTAATAACATCTTCAATGAGATGTACGAGCCAAATGGTTATACCTTCAGCTACTTCGTACCGGGAGAAAGTCAGAAAGAACTGGTAACTGAGAATTATTATTACCCGATGGCTGGTACCAACTTTATGTTGGGTCTGAGTTTGAAGTTTTGATAATGACAGGTTTGAAGACCGAAGACGGGTGACCGAAGTAGCGTAATTGCCTGGATTAACTCGATTGTATAGTGCTTTTGTTGCTTTGTTCGATAAAAACCGAGTATCAAAAAGATCAAATTAAAGCACGGGTATTTAACAGAATTGATCTGTTGAAATCCGTGCTTTTTTATTGTCTATTAATCGCAGAGGGCATCAGAGTTAACTCAGAGGGCGCAATATTTTATTCTTTACCACAAGCGAAAGAAGTATGGAATGAATCTCTAAAATCTATAATCCGTATATTTGAACTATGAAAACGATAGAGATTCAAACAGATAATGAAGAAATATTTGAAGCTTTCAAAAAACTTGCGAAGGCATTCAAAGTAGATTTCTTAGAAAAAGACATTTCTATAAGTGATTCTAGTCCTTCACCAAGTAAAGATCCTTATTTCGAAAATCCAGAAAATCTTGCTGAAATTGAGGCCGGAATTGCTGATGTAAAAGAGGGGAGGTTAGTGAAGTTGGATCGAATGGAAAGGAAAAAGTTATTTAACTCATGATCTTTGAGATATATTTTACAGAAAAAGCTCTCAAAGACATTGACAAAATTAAGTAGTCTGGTAACAGAAAGCTTTTAGTAAGACTTGAAGGTTTATTGGAAGAGCTAGAAGAGCATCCTTATTCGGGGACAGGTAAACCAGAATTGTTAAAAAATAATTTTTCGGGTTTATGGTCTAGAAGACTAAACTTAGAGCACCGTTTAATTTATTCAGTTGACGGTAAAACAGTAACGGTGACACTTATATCAGCTTTTGGTCATTATAAATAAGGAGAGATATTTTAAGGGATAACCATTTCATGGTGAATCAGTTTTTTCAAATCCCTAGCCCTTCCCTTATCTCCTCCAAATCAGCTATTGCATCTTTTTCCTTGGTATAATCAAGTGCTAAGAATTTGGTGCTATTTGAGAGCAACACACATTTATAGATCGTGACCTGCTGCGAAAGCGTAGGACTAATTCCATTTGGAGTATTGGTACTTCGAAAGCTATGATGGATCAATTCCACATGCTCGATCCTTGGTAGCGTTTCCCACTTGCCAAATTTGAACCAGAGGATGCTTTGGTATTCTCTGAATCTATGCTTTTGAAAATCAATGAGCGTTCCTGAATAGATAGAAATCAAAAGCATTCCAATCAAAAATGCCCCACCTCCAACCAGTCCTATTTTCTGAGAATCTGTATCAACCTCAAAGAAAAATGGAACCAGCAAAACAATGAGACCAGCAGCTATCAGGCATATCGCTAATAGACGAACTCGATTAATTCCAGCGTTTTGATTTTTATGATTGAATTGATGCAATTGAGTTTGACTTATTTATCCCCTAATAAAATAAACAAACGCTCAATTACATACTAGTTCTATCCTAAGTTGAATTTCTCTATCCACTAACGTACGGCCCACCCAGCTTCCACTATAAGCAATATCCCAATCAAAGCGATCAATTTGAAGGTTGGAATGGAAATGATTCTTTTGGTAAAAAGTCGAATAGGCTAAGCCGCTGAAAAAGTAGGTCAAGACGATTGAAGTGCTGAGAATCTACGCTTAACGTTATCCACATAATTTCTGCTCAATCGAAGTTCCTGCTGATCGGAGAGCTGAATATCGTAATCTCCACTTAGACGAGATTTGTATGAAATGACTTTGCTGAGATTTATGATAGTGGCCTTATGAATTCGCACAAACTGCACCGAATCTAACTGCTCCAAAATAGATTTTAGCGTGGCTGAATGAAGGTGTTTTTTGTCTAAAGAATGAATTGCGATGTAAAGAGCTTCCGCTGCTATATAGAAAATGTCCGAAGTTTTGATCGCAGTTTGTATCCTTGCAGAACCTACAATTATCTAGTCTATGTATTTTGAATTAGATTTCTCCTCTTTGATTGTCCTCTTTTTTCTGATCAACACCAATGCAATCACCGAATAGATCAACAAGTATTTGTACAAATCCTCTGAAACACTAAACCTCAAATTCCTCAAGAAAGTAAAGGTATGCTCATAGAAAAGTGCTGAAATCAGATGCATCAAACCCGCAAAAAGCAGCATGTGAACTAGCGATGCAAGCAATACAAACAGAAATCGCTTCATCAACAAAACAGGAATATTCGCAAATGCCGAAACCTTACTAAAAACACTATTCAGGATGAGAGCGACTGGCAGAATCAAAATCCAGAAAAAAATTGAAAAGAAAGGAGTCGGAGGCATAGAACGAGTAATCGTTGTGCCGAGAACTCAGGTAATCCTGAAAAACCGTCACCAGCAATACCAGAACCAAGACGACGAGATATTTCAGCGTCGCCTTGATTCTGGGTTTCTTTTGCTGGACTTCTTTGCTCATGGGGTCTAAGGTCTCACTGTCAGCAGCGCAAATAACTTCTCGTTTACATAGTAATTTCCCGTACCCAATTTCTCCTTTCGAAGAACACCATCTTCAGCGAGTTTATTGAGATAGTTGGCAGCAGTGATTCTGGATACCCCCATATCTCGTACGATAAACTCAATCTTGGTGTAGGGATGTTTGAACAAATTATTCAGTAGCTCCTGAGAGTAAAACTTGTAATTGTTACGCAGTTGAATTTTCATTTCCGCCATCAACACTTTCAGCTTTTCTATCAAAACGATAGTCTCCCGAGCGGTATTCTCCACTCCTACGATCATATAAGTTAGCCAATTTTCCCAATCTCCATTTTCACGGACACCTTGAAGCAAGCTGTAATAGTCAGCTTTGTTTCGGATGATATGGCTACTGAGATACAGAATTGGAAGCTTTTGCAATCCGCCTAGAATCAGATACAAAATATTGATAATACGGCCAGTTCGACCGTTTCCATCATAGAATGGGTGAATACTTTCAAACTGAAAGTGAATGATAGCCATCTTCACCAGTGGATCCAAATCGCTCAGCTCTGGCCGATTGATAAACTGCTCCAAATTGGACATCAAGGCAAGGATCTCATTGGG
>Ga0335398_10010429_pt1 | contig 10571 bp, 9 predicted proteins | sample BON03_FD_205742 | JGI IMG/M metagenome (GOLD analysis project Ga0335398, IMG submission 205742) | Freshwater microbial communities from Lake Bonney liftoff mats and glacier meltwater in Antarctica - BON-03 (spades assembly) (version 2) | ecosystem: Environmental > Aquatic > Freshwater > Ice >...
TCCAGGTCTTCATGTCCGGGCTGCTCTCGATGGTGTAGGTCTTGCCGGTGATGCCGAAAAATTCGAGCCGCACGCTGTTCTCGAGCTTCTCTTTGATGATCATGCTGAAAACCTCGGTGGCGTCCCCTGCGAAGGTGCCGGCGATGTATTCGAGCAGGTTGCTCTGGCCGTCGCGGTCGAAGTCGCCATTGGCATCGAGCAGACTAAGATCCCAGTCGCCATTTTCATCCGGGTAGAGTCCCACCTGGTAGAGCTGCCACGCCTCCCAGGCATCTGGCAGGCCGTCCTTGTCCTTGTCTTCGCCCAAGGTCAGGTCCAGTCTCACCCGCTCGCCGCCATTGCCCGTCCTTAGAGTGCCAGCCACCTCGATCGGGTAGAACAAGACATCGTTCATGGTCACTACCAGGCTGTAGAGTCCTTGCGCGGCGATCGCTCTGTTGGTGTAGAGCGTGGTGCCGCTGCGCCCATGGTCGATACGCATTTGCAGCTCGTAGTTCTGATCGATCTGCTGGCCGGAGTTGATCGGGGTGCGGCCGACTTCCACCCCACCTTTGAGCAAGATCAGCTCCGCATCATCCGCCATGACCGTCTGGCCGACTTGGTCACGCACCATGCCGTAGATCGTGTAAAAGGGAGCGGGTGGAAAGGCGGCAGCGGGCATGGCGGAAACCAGCCAGCAAGCGACCGCGACCAAGAGGCCGAGCGCCGCTGGCTTTGTGGTCGGGGGAGAGTTTAAGTCTGTTAGTTTCATCGGATCGAATGACTCGGGCAAACAAGGATCTGTAGTGCGAAAGAATTAAAAGCAGCTAATTCCAACCGAGCGCAAGTGGAAAATGCCCAACGTGGTATTTTCAGTGACGAACCTGCAATAAATCGCTCCGCGACCCAAACTCCGGGGGGAGGGACTGGGATATAAAAATGGCCTCCGTCAAATTTAAGTCGACTTCGATACTGCCAGAAAAATACGCCTTGCCGCAAACAAAATGCCGATCTAAAGGACCCACAACTCTTCGATTGTCGGATGTTGCTAGCTCACTCAAAGACCGTAAGATCCTTAGGTAGATCCTCACCTCAGCCATGAATCAAAACGCGCGACCCGAACTCACTGGGCTAGCATCGAAGCAGGTCTGGACTCATCTCAAATTCCTTCTGTTCCAAACCGTGTTTTGGCTAACAACGACCATGACGCTATGGTTGATTCCCGAGCCCTATCAACAAACTGGGCATACGAAAGAAATTATTATCAGCCGTATCCTAACCGGAATTATACTCACCTTTATACTCCACTTCTTTTATCAGAAAAACTTTTTTCGCAATCTAAATGGTCATGCCAATCTACTGCGGGTAGTCTGTGTCAATTTGGCGGTCGCTTTGATCGGCGGGATAATCTGGTTGGGAATACTAAATTGGACGCCCCTCCAGTATTTTGAAAATTATAATATATTACAAATCATTATAAATTATCGCCTGTTCTCCCTGCTGACTTGGAACTCGATGTATTTCTGCTATGAATACATTACTTTAAATCATGCCGCAAGGATAGCCGCTGCCGATGCCGCCACCGAGGCTAGGTCTTCAGAGTTGAACCGCCTCCAAGCACAACTCAATCCGCACTTTCTGTTCAACGCACTGAGCACCATCAAAGCCAGCCTCAACAACCCTCCACTCGCCGAGCAAATCACTCAAGACCTCGCGGATCTCCTCCGCTTTAGTCTCAAACACACCGGAACGCTCACGCCGCTCGAGTCAGAGCTGGAAATCGTGGAATGCTATTTCAGAATCCAAAAAGCACGTTTTGAGGACGCCATAGCGTATGAGATCGAGGTTTCGCCTTCTGCAATCAACGCGATGACGCCTCCCATGCTGATCCAGCCGCTACTGGAAAACGCCTTTAAATACGGCGTAAAAACCAGCGCAAAGCCACTCCGCATCAATGTTAGCGCCCATACCAGCGACGGCTTTGTTTGTATTTCCGTCACCAATACCGGCGCCTGGTTTCCCGAAGGCGATGAAAACTCTCTCGGTACTGGAATTGCCAACCTCAGGCGACGCATCAGCCTGCTATCTGAAGAAAAAGCTTCCCTCTTGATCCATAAAGCAGAAAGTTCCGTCACGATAACCCTAAAATTGCCGCTACAGACCGCCGTAAGCTCGTCCAGCTCTATCTTCTACCCACCATGTTAACAGCCCTGATCGTAGATGACGAGGCGCCTGCGCGGGCGCTGATGATTCGGATGCTACTCGCACATCCACAGATCGAGGTGATCGGCACTGCCGCGAGCGTCTCGGAGGCCAAATCATTTATCCAACAAGCCACTCCCGACCTCGTCTTCCTAGATCTGGAAATGGGCGAGCAATCCGGCTTCGCACTCGCTGCATGGCTGAGCCGGGATACCCGCATCGTTTTCGTAACCGCCCACCCGCAGTGCGCGCTTGAGGCATTCGGAGTTGGCGCGGTCGATTACCTAGTGAAACCTGTCGATCCCTTGCGGCTGGCAGTCAGCATTGAAAGACTGGATCAGCGTATGTCTGATACCCTCGAACCCACACCGAATCAGATCACCGCCACCAACACCGCCGGCCAGATCTCCCTGATTCTGCTGGCGGATATACTATGGATCGAAGCCCAAAAAATACTACACCCGCTTGCACGGCAGGTTCGCAGACCGTACACTCTTCAGCAGAAAGACGCTGCGCTCTTGGGAACAGGAACTGCCAGCGGACTCGTTCAGGCGGGTCAGTAAATCCATCATGATACAGCCAGGGTTGATCCAGACTCTCCGCTGGAATGACCGGAACACCACTCGCGTAATGTTCATGGGTTCCAAACTCGAACTTCAGCTGGGGCGCTTGCCCGCGCTACGGCTGAAAGCCGTTTTGAGAGGCTGAACTGTTTGAAAAAAGCCATTACTTGAAAAACCGGGACGGTGCGGGCGATGCTGCCATCTCCTTGTTATTGCAAGGTAGGCACACGGAAATTTCGATTTCAGGCCTCGATGGCTGGCCTGCGTCTCCACGCACTCGCCTGTCCTCCCGCAGACTTTGGCGAAGGAGGGTGCTAGGCCCGGAGCAGCAGCGTTCCCCGCTTAGGGTTTGTGGCCAAAGTCAACGGCTAGTTGTTCTTTGTAAGACCCTTTTATTCACATTTCCATACCGGTTTATCCCGGCGCTTTCACCGACCCAATGATGTCGTTGTTGAAATTGCATCAGCGACAGCTGTCCCGCGCGAATATGCCTTGTGTGCCTTGGCTGCCTTGTGTGCCGCAACGGGGAACACCTGCGGGGCATTACTGATCAATCAGGTCGTCCTCTGTCCTCTGCTAACACCAACACCGGCAGCTACATTTCATTAATTTTGCAAGGCCCTCCATCAGCGCTTAGTGTAACTGCGCTATGAATCTCAACGTCACACAAAAATTAATCAAATCCCACCTTTTAGCAGGCGAACTGAAGCCTGGAGAAGAGATTGGGCTTAAAATAGATCAGACCCTCACACAAGATGCCACGGGCACCTTGGTCATGCTGGAACTGGAAGCGATGAAGGTTTCGCGCGTACAAACCGAAGTTTCCGCCCAATACGTCGATCACAATCTCTTGCAGGTGGATTTTAAAAACGCAGACGATCATCTCTTTCTACGTAGCGCCTGCCGCAAGTTTGGCGTGTGGTATAGCGGCCCGGGCAACGGGATCAGCCATGTCGTCCACATGGAACGGTTCGGCATCCCGGGCAAAACCTTACTGGGCTCAGACAGTCACACTCCGGCCGCTGGTTCTCTGGGAATGCTGGCTCTTGGCGCTGGCGGATTGGAAGTGGCCCTGGCCATGGCGGGCAAACCGTTACAGGTGCGAATGCCCAAGGTTTGGGGCGTAAAGTTGACCGGCAAACTGCCCGCTTGGGTGAGCGCCAAGGACGTCATCCTTGAAATGCTGCGGCGTCACGATGTGGATGGAGGGGTTGGAAAAGTCATCGAATACTATGGCCCAGGACTGGAGAATCTAACCGCCATGGACCGGCACGTTATTGCCAATATGGGCGCGGAATTGGGCGCTACCACCTCGGTTTTTCCCTCCGACACAGCAGTTCGGACCTTTCTTAAATCGCAGGGGAGGGAACAAGATTGGCGGGAAATCGCCGCGGATGCTGGTGCCGAATACGACGAACACGAAACCATCAACCTGTCTGAATTGGAGCCTCTTATTGCGTGCCCGAGCAGCCCTGGCAAAGTGGTCCCGGTGCGGGAGGTAGCTGGCCTGGAAATCTACCAAAGCTACATTGGCTCCTCAGCCAATCCGGGCCTCCGGGATTTCGCCATACCCGCCATGATGGTTGCTGGCAAACAGGTGCATCAACGGATTTCCTTCGACATCAATCCGACCTCGCGGCAAGTCCTCGAAAACCTGACCTCCCTGGGACTCCTCGGAAAGCTCATTCGCGCTGGCGCGCGCGTGCATCAAGCCGGGTGTAACGGCTGTATCGGGATGGGACAGGCGCCGGCGACGGATCGGATCAGTCTGCGGACCGTGCCAAGAAATTTTCCGGGACGATCCGGTACCCGCGAAGACAAGGTGTATCTGTGCAGCCCTGAGACCGCAGTAGCATCCGCCCTCACCGGGGTGATTACTGATCCCCGCACGCTTGGAATCGATTACCCTCAATTCATCGAACCCGACACCATCATCCTCAGCACTGCCCTGCTCGTGCCACCGTCCGAAGAGGTCGAAGAGGTGGCCTTGGAAAAAGGCCCGAACATCAAAGCACTGCCCTCCTTCGCACCCTTGCCGGATACACTGGAAGGGTCCGTACTGTTGAAAGTCGGGGACGATGTCTCGACCGACGAAATACTGCCCGCCGACTCCCGCGTGCTCCCTTTCCGCAGCAATATACCTGAGATCAGCAAATTCACTTTTAACGGGATTGATACGACCTACTACGACCGCGCCATGCAACATCGCAACCGGGGCTCATTCGTGGTAGCTGGTGAAAACTACGGGCAGGGGTCCAGCCGCGAACACGCCGCCTTGGCTCCGCGCTATCTCGGAGTCAAGGCCGTGCTCGCAAAAGGCTTTGCGCGGATCCATTGGCAGAATCTCATCAACTTCGGAATTCTGCCGCTGCAACTGGTCCACTCCGAAGATTGGGAGAAGATCGACCAAGAGGATGTGCTGGTTCTTCGTGATGTGCGCGCAGCGCTGCGGAACGGAAACACCGTCAAGGTTGAGAACCAGACGAAAGGCCAGAGCTACGATACGACCCAAACGATGAGCAAACGGCAGGCGGACATCGTGCTGCGCGGAGGTTTGATCAACGCAGCTCGCGAAGATCACAGCCCTATACTCTCATAAACATCACCCTTGAAAATCCTTCGTGGCTCGCCAAACCCTAGCAAAACCCGAAGCATCCGGGAAACCGGAATGATTCCCTGATGCTGAATGATTTCACGGCCACAGCTCAAGGCCAATTCCAGCTGCGTCGCTACTCTAAAACGACTAAAACCTGATGAAGAGCCAGGAAAAAGTGCCTTCTACTGATTCTTTGAAAATTTTCGGTACCTAACTTGACTCTGTTCAAACGTGTTGCAGGCTCCCACTCCCTCAATCACACAACCACAAAAATACGTTTATACTATGATCACAGTAGGAGATTTGTTCCCACAATTTAAAGTGAAGGCCTGCAACGGCCTGACTACCGAAGACCTGACGGAGTTCACCAACGATAGCTTCAATGGCAAGTGGCAGGTGTATTTTTTCTACCCAAAAGATTTCACATTTGTGTGCCCAACAGAGATTGTTGAATTCAGCCGGAACGCGGAGGAGTTCGGAGATCGCGACACCGTCCTTATTGGCGGTAGCGCAGACAACGAGTTCTGCCACCTCGCCTGGCGCAACGCTCACGAAGACCTCCGTGAGCTTCAGATCCCCTTGATCGCAGCGCCAAAGCTTGCTCGTGAGCTGGGTATTCTCGACGCCGGAGAAAATGTCTGCCTCCGCGCAACATTCATCGTTGATCCTTTCGGTGTCGTTCAATACGCCGCGGCCAACAACCTAAACGTCGGACGCAACGTCAAAGAAGTGATCCGAGTGTTAGATGCGATTCAGTCGGATGAACTTTGCCCATGCAATTGGAAGAAGGGTGACGAAACTATCAAAGCTTAAATTTTATGGAAAAGACAAACGAACTGCTTTCCACGCTCCCTGAGGAAGCGAAGGATCTCCGAATCAATCTAAAGCGTGTGCTCGAAGGTGAGTCACTTACCAGTGAACAGACTTGGGGCACTGCACTAGCAGCGGCTTATTATATACGTCAGCCACAGCTCTCCGCGGCCATCCTAGCGGATGCGAAAACAGCCGGTGTTGGCGAAGGCATCCTTGAAGATGCCCGTGGTGCCGCCTCAATCATGGGTATGAATACGATTTATTATCGATTCCGACACATCATGAATTCGGAAGCTTACAACCAGCGCCCCGCCAATCTACGGATGATGCGGATGCAAAACGCGGCCACAACCCAGCTGAACTTCGAACTATTTTCGATTGGGCCAGCTGCGTTAGCCGGCTGCGAAATGTGTTTAAAGGCGCACGAAGCCGCTATCAAGAAAGATGGGATGTCAGAAGAAAACGTCCACGATGTAGTTCGTATCGCTTCGATCTTACATGGAGTAGCAGTCGCTCTTGAGACGCTTGCCCCAAATGGCTCCTGATTAATTCATTTTTTGGCAAGTAACTTGAATGGCGGTAGTGGGTGTTGTTGCCAGCGACTTCTTGGTATTGTCGGGTAAGGCCATTGCTCCCCGCCTACAATTTCCCGCTGCTCCCATAGTCGGCCGGCCCACTCGAAGCGCTGCGGTCAAACAACCGACCACCTCTCGGAAAAATCAGCCATGCCCCGGCGATCCCCGCTAGGAATCCGCACGAGTGGCCCAGCCAAGAAACCCGCGGTTCCCCCGGTAAAACCCCGTAAATCATTCCGCCGTAGAGAATCAGGATCACTACCGAGACGATCAACCAGACGCCACTGCGCTCAAACACTCCACGGCTCAGGAGAAACCCCAGATAACCGAAGATCAACCCACTCGCCCCAAGGTGAACGGACCCAACCCCACCAAGCAGCCAAACCCCCAAACCGCCCACCACCACCACCCAGGTGCTGACCGCCAGAAACATCTTCCTGCCCCCGAACATCACCAATCCACCCAACACCAGAAACGGAACCGAGTTCGATACCAGATGACCAAAACCCACATGCAAGAACGGCGAAAGTGGAATCCCGATCAGCCCGTTCACGCGCCGTGGCCGGATCCCGAAGTGATCCAACTCGAAAAAAGGTAGCCCGAGATCCACGACCTCCAGCATCCACATCACCGCCAACAAACCGAACAACAAGACGGCATGTGACTTAATGGATTGAAAAACAGGCATTTGCACGCTCTCTACTAGGCTTTACATACATCCGGAAACAAGAAAGAAACCGCCCCCCCGGCTGGGATTTCAAGCTAGGGAGAAAAAAGACTAAGGACGGATTTTTCAACCGCGAATGAACGCGAATTTTCGGGAATTAAATTTGATTCAATCTGGATGAACCACGCTTAGCCGCCAACCTCACTTTCAAAATACGAAATACTTTGGATGCGCGCCCATTTGCGTTCATTCGCGGTTGAAATTGTTTTGGGCAAGGCTCGAATTGTCCCTTGCTTGATCTGATCGCCCTGCCCCCCCCCGCCAACCGGCACGCTCCCGTAAAAGGTTTCGGGTGCTGCATTTTGATATTTCACCGAATCCAGAGGGACGGCGTTCTGAAAATCCCCAGGAATCATCTTCACCAAAATTTCTCTCTCTTCATCAGGTCTGCACAATTCCAGTAGAGGATCGCGTCCGAAATGAAAACGATCCAAACTCCCAGATTCCAAATTCTCATCGCCGAGCATTCAGGCATGTGCTTTGGCGTTCGTCAGGCCATCGCAGCCTCAGACATCCTGACCTACCCCTTGAATTCTGTGGATTCGCGGGCACAGACAAGGAAACCCGATGACCCGTTCTGGCGTTTTTCGCGGACGTTACCCATCCTGCCACCTTGGTCCACCTCGCTAGTGAGACCCTGCGCCGCAGCGACGAAGCCCGCAGCTCCGTGCGCGGCCTGATGCAAACCACGGTCAACCTCCGTCCCGATCCTAGAGCAGGAGAATTATGCATCGAGCTCCACTGCCAAGCCTACCCCATCCACGACCAAGTTGTCACCCGCATGTGCGAAGAACTCAACGCCACCGAAACCCACTACCCCGGCACAAACCTGAGGCTCAAATACGTCCCGCTGAGGTCATCCGATTTCCCTCCAAGTCAGAATATCTGAGACTACGATCCGCAAGACCGAAAAGCTGCTGGAAGGTCTGTGAGGGATGTTCTTAGGAGATTTTGATTTCGCCAGATCCGTTTCGTGCTTCACTCTTGGATGCCAACCGCTATTCACTGGTTTCGCCGCGATCTCCGCATTACCGACAACTCCGCCCTCTATCATGCCTCGCAAAAAGGTGACGTGATCCCGGTTTATATCCTGAGTTCATGGAAAAAGAAGCACGCTTGGACCGGCCCTAATCGCCAGCATTTCTTATGCGGCTGCCTCGAATCTCTCGCCAAGAATATCGAAACCATCTCCGGCAAGCTGATCATCCGCGAGGGCAGAGCTATCGAGGCCTTGGAACAACTCATCCAAGAAACTGGGGCCACCGCGGTCTTTTTCAATCAGGACCCCGATCCTTTCGGAAAAGACACCGAGGAAAAACTAGCCGCTCTCTGCACCGAGCTAGGTGTCGAATGCCATGGCTACCATGACGCGACGCTCCACGGCCCCTCGGAAATCCTCACCCAGTCCGACACTCCCTATAAAGTCTACTCCCCCTATTCAAGAAACTGGCTTTCCCGGGAGAAACCTTCCCCCCTCTCAAAACCGAAGTTCCTAAACACCCCCTCTGGTATTTCATCGCTGGATCTCCCCACCGTCGATCACTGGGGCTTGCAAGCAACGGATGCCGATCTGCCCGAACCCGGCGAGCGCGCTGCCCGCAACCGGATTAAACACGTCGTTTCCGATATCATCCGCGACTACTCGGAAAGACGCGACATCCCTTCAGTCAACGGAACATCCCGCCTCTCCCAAGACCTTCGCTTCGGCCTGATCTCGATCCGCACGCTCTACCGCATGCTCGACGATGAACTGAAATCCGCACGCGGTGCCCCTCGACATTCCATCGAAATCTTCATCAAGGAACTCGCCTGGCGGGAGTTCTACTTCGCCATTCTCCATCACTTCCCGCACGTGATCGACCACGAGTTCAATCAGGATTGGAAGGGCCTGCCATGGGACAAACCCGGCGAGAATTTCGAGAAATGGAAAACCGGCAGTACAGGATTCCCCATCATTGATGCCGGGATGCGCCAACTCCTCAAGACGGGCTTCATCCACAATCGCGTCCGCATGATCACCGCGATGTTCCTAACCAAAGACCTCCATATCGATTGGAAAATCGGAGAGTCCCACTTCATGCAACACCTCACCGATGGCGAGATCGCCTCCAACAACGGCGGCTGGCAGTGGTCCGCCGGAACAGGTGCCGATGCCGCGCCCTACTTCCGCATCCAGAACCCTTGGTCACAGACCAAAAAACACGACCCAAAAGGAGAATACATCAAACGCTGGATTCCGGAACTGAAAGACATCGATCCCAAAAAATTCCAATCACCTCCAGAAAACGACGAACCCCTCGCCAAGGGCTACCCCCTGCCCTGTGTCGATCACAAGACCGAGCGAGAGCGAACTCTGGCTATTTTCAAACAACATCGTGGAAATTGAATTCAGCTTTTCCCTTTCCGCGTCGCGCAGGATAGCCATCATCCTGGCATGCGCTTCGCCATCTGCAACGAAACCTTCCGCGACCACGACTTCCACGGAACCTGCGCCGAAGCCGCCCGCCACGGCTACACCGGCCTGGAAGTCGCCCCTTTCACCTTAGGGAATCCTGAAACCCTGACTCCCGCCGAGGCGGCGAAATACGGTTCCATCGTCCGCGACCACGGCCTCGAAATGGTCGGCCTCCACTGGCTGCTGGCGAAAACCGAAGGCTATCACCTCACCCATCCCGACCCGAAAATCGAAGCCCGCACCTTCGACTACGCCCGCCACCTCGCCGAAATCTGCTCCGCCATGGGTGGCAACATCATGGTCTGGGGAAGCCCGCAGCAACGCACCCTCGAGCCCGAATGGTCCCGCCCCGACGCCGAAGCCCGCTTTATCGATTTTTTCCAACGCCTATCCCCCCACCTCGCCGATGCCGGAGTCACCATCGCCTTCGAATTTCTCGGCCCTTCGGAAACCAACTTCATCAACACCGCCGCCGAGACCATCAACTTTCTCGAAAAAATCAACTCCCCCAACGTCCGCCTCCACCTCGATGTGAAAGCCATGTCTGCGGACACCAAGCCCATCCCGGAAATCGTCCGCGACTCCCTGCAATGGACCGCTCACTTTCATGCTAACGATCCCAATCTGCAAGGCCCCGGCATGGGCACGGTAGACTTCCCAC
>Ga0335398_10010433_pt1 | contig 10570 bp, 9 predicted proteins | sample BON03_FD_205742 | JGI IMG/M metagenome (GOLD analysis project Ga0335398, IMG submission 205742) | Freshwater microbial communities from Lake Bonney liftoff mats and glacier meltwater in Antarctica - BON-03 (spades assembly) (version 2) | ecosystem: Environmental > Aquatic > Freshwater > Ice >...
TCGAAACAGCCCCAAGCGCCACCGAAACTCATTCTGCATCAACTCCGCCGCCCATGGCCCCGTGACCAACAACCGCAAGTCCGCTTCTTGGCTCAACAGACTTTTAAACGTTCTCTCCGTTAGCAAGGGTCGAAGCAACGTACTCCCCCGCACGCGCTCCGCCACCTTATCAACCAATAGGGGTAATAAGCCAGGTTCTTGCTCGGGGAAAGTAGGACCAAAATCTTCATAATCATCATCCCCATCCCTCCCCTGTTGCCGATAGACGTTCGCGCGGAGTCCCATGCGGTACTCGCGTTCCATTTCGTCCTCTTCCTCCCCCTCGTCCTCCCACCCTACGTCATCGTCCATCAACACCTCTTGCTCGTACACCTTCTTGTATTGCGCCGCGTCGCGCTTGCGCTGGGCACGTTTACTGCTGGGGGTGAGCGGGCGAGGTAGTGGTGGTGCGGCTGAAGAAGAAGATCGTGAGGAGCGTGGTCGAGATTCTCTCATCTCCTCGTCTCTTCTCCTTGCATTGCTACGGCCATTTTTCGTCGCCTTGGGCTTTCTAGTGTCTTCTTCCTTCTTATCCCCCCAATCCTCCGTATTGTCTTCTATTCCTCCGACTGCTGCTGCTGCCTCAGTGCCCACGTCAGGTGCCAACCACTCTCGAGGCAAGGCCCCCACGGGCCGAGTAATCTGATCCTCCACAATGATGCCCGCAATGTCCTTGGGCAATTGCGCGGCTTCTTGCCGGCTATACCCTAGGTCTATCAGAGGCTTGAGCGCAAGAGGAACGTCAACCTCTGGTGGTGCTGTGGTGCTTGCTGCTGCTGCTGCTGCTGCTGCTGCTGCTGCTGCTGCTGCTGCTGCTGCTGCAGGCGCAGGCGCCACGTTCCCGCCAATGATGGATAGGTACCACTCGGCGTCCTTTTCCAGAGCTTCCTTCCGGGCCGCCTCGAGCAGGGCCTCGTCCAGCGCGGTGCCCAGGCTCCAGCGTGCCAGCGGGTCGTCTTTCTCCTGCTCCAGGTCGGTGGTAGTAGACGGGCTGGCGGCCCGCGTTGTGCGGGTGCTCGATGATAATGATGATGATGGGAGGGCAGCGGGCGGGGAAAGGACAAAGGCGAGCGTGATGTCCAGAAGCAGCAGCGTGGCCAAGCCCAGCGGTATTGCCTGCGACCGGCGCATCCTTCCTGTTTGGTTGTGCGTGTGCGTGGTTAGAATGAGATGCGTTGTCGCAAGCTTGCTTGGCTGGCTTGCTTTCCTCTCGAAGATCACCAATACCATCACCCTCCACAGGCACGGCGTACGAGGCTAGCTAAACCGGCACCACGGACAGCCCTTGCTTGTGCCGGCACCGGCAGCCATCATCACTTTCAGCCCCGCCTCCGACCCTGCCTCCTACTTGCCTCCTCCTCCTGCCTCCAAGCCTCCCCGCCCGGTCTCCGTCTCAAGCAACACGCACAACCCCTCCACAGGCACGGCGTACGAGGCTAGCTAAGCCGGCACCAGGGCCCTTTGTTGTGCCTGCCTCCTACCTGCTGCCACGGCGGGCCTCTACATCGTTCTAAATCTGCCTGACGTGACTCATCATGGCCGAGGACCTTTGCACTCGTCTCCTCGCCCAGAATGCCTCCATTTCCACGAGCCAGGGCCGTGTCACCGTGGAAGAAGGCCTCGTCCTCTTCACCTACCTGGGCACAATGCTCCTACTAATCTGCGGGCCCGTGCACTTGCTTTGCTGGAAGCCACGATGGTGGACAGAAAAGGTGGTGTACGCGCCCGTGGCAGGCCTGATCTTTGCTTCACTGATCAATTACTTCAGGGGCAAGCGCTCCTCGCTCGTGAGCCCGCGCGCTGTGACGGAAACGTGTGCGGCCAAGATCCCCATTATATTGCTGATTCAAAGCTTTGCGTACTTGTCTATTTCGATGGACATCTCGGGCTTTTTCAAGGAAAGCGCTGCCTATGTCGTCAAGGCCGCCAAGGGAGACGGACGGCGATTGCTCGTGTATATTTACATTCTCTGCTCCTTTCTCACCTATTTCAGTAGTAATGACATTGTGATTATCAGCTTGACTCCTCTCATTATCCATATTGGGGATTGCAGCACGATTCAGGACGTGGTTCCTTTGTTAATTACTCAGTTTATAGCAGCGAATACTGCGGCCATGGGGTTGCTTGTTGGGTCCCCCACGAATATAATTTTAGGGGATGCGTTGCATTTGTCCTTTGCGAGATATTGGGTGATGATGCTCCTGCCTACTTTTGTGGCTGTGGTGGTGACGTTGTTGATGTTGATGGTGGTGTTTGTGTGGTGTCCCCTGCGGGGGCATGTGATGGTTCAAAATTTTGAAATGAAAGTGGAGGGAGAGGTGAATGGGGGGGAGCCGAATGAAGAGATGATGGTTGCAGTCGAAGTGGTGGAAGGAGGAGTGGAGGGAGTGGCAACCCGAAACGATGATGTGCACGAGGAGGAAAGTGCTCATGCACTAATGGTTGAGGCCGGCACTTTGGAGGGAAGTCAGACCGCTGCTGCAGACGCGCAAGCACCATCAGCATCACCACCACCACCATCCTCCTCCTCCCTTTCCACCTCTCATCGGCCCAATTCGCTTATGACCCACCCCCGAACACGCCGCGCCAAAGTCGTAGTATTCGCCCTCGTCCTCCTCCTCCTTTCCCTGAGCAACTTCCTCCGCCTGGAGCTTTGGGCCGTCTCGGCCCTCTCTGCTCTAATCATGCTCGTCATTGATCTCTATATTTGCCACTGTGACAAGAAAAGCCCCCTCTCCTTTCTTGGACAAGTCTATGAACGTGTCCCATGGGGGATTGCGCCCTTTGTGTTGTGTATCTTTATTTTTGTGAGGGTTTTGACGGACGTGGGCTTCACGGGGAGATTTGCTGAAGTGATGATTAGTGCTGCTGGGCCGAATGTGTGGACACAATCCCTCGTCTTCGGCTTCGTCTCCGCGGGTTTGGTTAATGTTTTGAACGATTTGCCGAGTAGCGTGTTATGGGCGAATATGCTGCCGGCGTTGTGCACGCATTATACTCCTAGGTCGTTCCAGGTAGTACTGCATGCGCTTCTGGTGGGGGTGAACCCGGGGTGTTACCTCACTATTATTGGTAAGGACAGGGGGGACAGGAGGGAGGGGGGATGAGATATGAAAGAGTGAATGGGCAAGGTGCTGCAATCGAGAGCTTGCGTAATTGATTGAATGAATGGCATCTTTCGAGTGGAGGAAGAGATAGGAAGGGACGTACAGCAAGGAAGCCGTCTCACACACCTAAACACATCCCGACCACAAAATTTACAGGAGCCTTGGCCGGACTGATTTGGCGGAGCGTCATCCTCTCGCAACCGGGCTCCAAGCGTCTAATTGTGCCCAGCGCCTGGGACCTGTCTTTCTATGGCTTGCTCGTCCTCGTGCCGGTCGTGCTGTGTACGTGCCTGGCCATTTCTGCCCAAAGCTACTACATTTGATCGCTAGGAACAAACCTGCTCGAGGCGTAGGCAAAACTCAAATGTAATGGTGCGATACCTCGAATATGCGCATTAGAAATCTCAGCGAAAGAATCAAAACAATGTACAACAAACCCCCACAAAGCGCACGCTCCCGAAACCTCCTGCCTCTCACGAACGAAGAACGTTGCTGTTGCTCCTTCTCCCCCGCCGGCTTTGCCCCACCACATGCTCCTCCATCTCATCCATATGTCCCTCATCTTTGCACCCACATACCCCCACATTACCACAGCCATGACAACACGCCTTCTCCTGGGCATTTTGCGGCCCCAACCTGGGTGGCGAGGTCTTCCTGGTCGTCCGTTCGTCCGCCCTTTGATCGTCCTTCTTCCAGTTGAAGTGGATAGAAAGGCCTTCTCTTCATCCTCCTCCTCCTCGTCCACAGCGCCGCTGCAGCAGCCGCCACGCCGTGGCATGATGACGAGCGCAGGGGGAGGAGGAGGATCAGGAGGAAAAGGTGGCGGGGCCACAGGTGGAACGAGCCCCAGCAGGCCCGGGCGTCGCAAGATGCGGCCGCTCCCACCCCTGCCATCAGCGTCGTCATCGAACAAAAAGAAGGAGGCGACCGCCAAGGCGTCGGCAAGCAGTCAAGAAGTCCTTGTTTATGAGGAGGAGGACACGGAGGAGTGGGCGGCCTTCATGGAGGAATATGACGCGCTGGAAGCGGAGGAAGAAGAGGAGGCGGCAGCAGGACTTGCCTCGGTGGGCAGCGAGGGTCCGCTGGTGGTGGAGGAGTATCGAGTGGAAGAGGACGCGGAGGGGGGCATGCGCATGGTGCAGACCAACAAGGACAAGCAGGCGAAGCAGCAGAAAGACGACAAAGATTCCGTGAAGGCCTTGTTGCGGGAAGCCCGTGAGAATGGCGCCATGACTGAAGACGATTGGTTCGAGTTCTTGCGGCGGGCGGGGATAGAACGTGCCGGGGGCGACAATGATCAACAAGGCGCTTTCTCCGAGGAGGGGGAGGAAGGTAGGACGAACAGCAAGGGTCCTCCTCCCCTGCGACGGGGGCGGCAGACTCGCAAAGGCCCGCCCAAGTTTGTGGATCGGATCTGTGTGGCGGTGTCGGGGGGCAAGGGCGGGAAGGGCTGCATTTCCTTTGAGACCGTTGGCGCTGCGTCCAAGCGTCCTTCTGGCGGGCATGGCGGGCAGGGCGGGGACGTGATTTTTGTGGCTGACCCCCGCGTGCAGAGCTTGGAGATGGACCGGCACCATTTTCATGGCAAGCCTGGGGAGACAGGCGATTCCAAGAACCAACGCGGGGCCCGTGGCCGACACACGGTGGTGCAGGTGCCCTGCGGAACGGTAGTGAAGGAAGTGTTGCGCAATGGCACCAGTGGGCGTGATAGCCGGTATTATGAGCGCGTGCAAGTCTGTGATTTGGACGAGCCCCTCAGCTATTACACGGCGGCCACGGGGGGAAAGCCAGGGCTAGGCAACTCAGTCCAGGCCGGGCGCGCGCGTAAGTCCTCCTCAGCTTCGGGCAATTTCCGCGCACCCGGGCATCAGGGCGACCAGCGCTATTATGAACTGGAGCTAAAGACGATCGCGGACGTGGGGTTGGTTGGTTACCCGAACGCAGGCAAGTCGACCTTGTTGGGGGGCCTGTCGAGGGCGCAACCTAAGGTGGCGGCTTACCCTTTCACGACGCTGCACCCGACGGTGGGTCGTGTGGAGTTTACAGACGCCGCGAGCCTGACCGTGGCGGATTTGCCGGGGTTGATTGAAGGAGCGCACGCCAACAAGGGGCTGGGGCATGAGTTTTTGCGACACATTGAGCGGACCAAGGTGTTGGTGTATGTGCTGGATGGGATCGGGAGGGAGGGAGGAGGGGTGGCGGCGGGGGTGGACGACGGGAGTGTCGTGGAGGAGGCGCCGGCCGAGGTGTTGCTGAAGTTGAAGGAGGAGCTGGAGTTGTATTGTCCGGGGTTGTCGCGGCGTCCGTCGTTGGTCTGGCTCAACAAGGCGGATCTGAACGCGGACTGGGTGCACGAGGCCAAGGCCGCCGTGGAAGCCGTGCTGAGGGAGGAGGAAGCCGAAGTGGAGGCTCGGGAAGGCGCAGGAGACGAGGAAGGGGTAGTGGGTCGGGGCTGGAAGATGCCGCCTATCTTGTGGGGGAGCGCGCGCACCGGGGACCGTATTGGCGAGTTGGCGCATGAATTGAGGCGCGCGGTGGAGCAGGTTGCGCGGGAAGAGAAGGACGCAAGGGAGGGCGGTGGTGGAGGGAACGGGGGTGGTGGTGGTGGAAGGCGCGCAACGAGCGCTTCGAACGGAAGTCAGCAGCAGCAGCAGCAGCAGCAGCAGATGGGCGGGGGCGTGGCGGCGGTTGGGACTGCAGACACGAGTGCATCAGTCGGAAGAGCGGAAGAGGACGCTGCGTACGCCGAGGGGATGCGCATTGCTCAGGCTTACTCCCAGGCTTTGGAAGCGTCTCAAGCGCACAACACTAAGTGGACCGAAGGAGTTAAGAGTGCAACGGACGCTGCACTCCGCGCTCGGTGCTACGCCGCGGGCCTGACGGTCACGTACCGGCAGAACTACTGGCTCGCTGCTGCGATCAACTTGGCGATGCAGGAACAGCAGCCGAAAGGCGGCGCCGGAGAGCCGACAGTATGAAGAGACATGTTTGTGCATAGACAGATCTAACGCATGTTTTGCGTAGTTGTGCACGTGAAAAAATGAAGAAGATGAAGAAAGAAAACTGCGAATAATGGAGAAAAAGTGCACATGTAATACTTTTTTGTTTTGAAATACGCTCGCTTTTTCCTTTCAAACTTTTCTTCTGATAAAGCACTTTCATTTGATGTTTTTATTGATCTTTTCCTTTGGTGTTTTGGTTGGGACTTTTTTTTCAGTCCCGGCTTTCTTTTGTTGCCGTTTGGAGTCTTTGTTGGCTGACTGGCATGCATCCACAAAATTGTTTTATGTATACTATATATATGGCGTTCGCCCACAATATTGACTTCTATCACTTGTCTGATGCTTCGTTCGTTAGTGCGTCTCGTCACACCATACACGCGCGCACTCTGCGTTCCACATGCACGTGCAAAAGTTTAGAATCATATAAAAAGATGCGCCGCACCCACAAAATGGCAGCGCTCTACTTATCATATATTTCATGTATGCAACTAATTTACCCACTGCTGCGAAAAGAGCCTCACCGTTCGCTCCTCCACACTACCCACTCTCGACGTCTCCTTCCTCGGTCACTGCGACTGGAATCCCAGCCGCCTCCAAAAACATCCGTCCTAGCTCGCGATAAAACACTGGGGTCCCATGCACGTTGTCAACGTGCGTTGCTCGTGGCAAGGACATACTCCACAAATCGAGGATCAGGAAATCCGGTCCTAAGAGGGGGCACAGTCCGAGGATCGCCTCATTCAATTGCAATAATTTCCTGTTCTCCTGCGGGCGTCCAGGGTCGTTGCGCGTCGCGGTCGTCTGCAGCCAGACCACTTGCCTGCAAAAAGGCTTGACGATGCCCAAAAGCTCCATGACGTTACTAGCGTATTGATCAGCGATGACATTCAAAATCACGTCATGAAGCCCCGTTCCCAATACGCAGAGTTCTCGCACATACGTGGTGTTGAGATATAAGCCCAGCGTCTCTTGAGAGGTTTTGGTGGTTTCCGTCTGCTGCTCCCGGTCCCGCGCGAACTCCACTGAGATATACTCGTACGATTTCACCATTTCCTGGCCGTCCTTGCCTAAGACAGCTTGTAGCGTGGAACCGCAGCCGCCACAGTCTGTGCAGAAGGTGTTGTTGAGCCCGTAGGCTACGGGTCCTTCACCCAAAGTCGCGTTGGGCCAAATCCAATCCTTGGCTCGCTCAAATCCATAATACTTCATCAGTCCGCATTGACCTGACTTCTTAATTTGGGCGAAAGGCTCTGCTACGGGTAAGTTATTATATAAGCGGGCCATGGTCGAGTCCCCAATAAATAATAAATGATGGAAAGAGGGCGTATTGAAGGCGGCGGTGGTAGATTTCGTTGTGTTGGTGCCATGGAAGAAGGTCGTGGACGGCTTGATGGTGGTGGTGGTGGTGGTGGTGGTGCCGTTGCTTCCAAGGAAAGCTTTCAGGGTGATGGTGCCGTCCTGCTTCTCTTTCGTTGCTGGCACGGTGGCCATCTTCCAGGCCGTGAAATTGGCCTCCCATGTGCCCTCGTTGCCAAACACACGACATGACGGGGGGCGTGCCCGGGTCGCTTGAGTGACGGGACGGGTCGAGCTTGTCGAGTAGGTGATTAAAGTTTTCGGGCGGGCCACAATCTCTCCTTCCGGCGGCTCGTGGATTGGACTCAGGAGGCCAGTCAGGCAGAGGTACACCAGTGCTGTAGATATGTTGCGTGTAGTGGTGTGCGTCGTGTGGGGATGGTCTGATCAGACGAGAGGCCGAGAGAGCGGGCTACATACCAGTTGTCAAGAAAAAGTCACACGCAACGAGAGGCCGTCGCGACCCGCCCGCGGTGCTCTCCATCCTTGTGACTGCAGCCCTGTGCGTGTGTATGTGTGTGTTGGGGTGTGTGAGAGTGTGAGGGCGAATCAGACTTGCTTTCAGCAAGGTAGCAGCTCGGCAGCTGGAGAGAGGCTGCTCTGATTAGACGATGTATTCCTGTGCGTCGCTGCTGCACACATGTAGTGTCGATTGGCGCTTGGGCTATACCTTGAAGACATGACCATCTGCTACAATGGACGGCCGCACAACACGACTTGTGTGTCGTGCGGAAGGCGGCCCTGCTTGTGCCGTCGTGCGGGCCAAAAATCGTGTAAAAACGTCACAGTGACACACCCCAACCAGGGGTGGGCACCGGGTAGGATATAATTACCCGGGTAGACCCGGCGGAGGGGGGTGTGGGGGGGGGGTTTGGGCGCCAGGGCCCCCCCCACAATGGAGGGGTTCGAAGGGGGGGCTACGGCCCCCCCTCGCGGGGTCTAGGGGCGGAGCCCCAGCTGAAAAATGCAATATTAGAGTATCAAACGGCAAGATTGCATCAATGGTTACCGTCCATCAAATCACAGACACTGTTTGAGAATTGAGAGGGAGAACCCTCGGCCTTAGTGATGATCATCAGCTGATGACGAAAGCGGCCGCAATCTCTCAAGCGGAATAATGCTCATTCGCTCATCCTCTCTTTTTCTTCTTTTCCCTTTCTTTTCCTTTCCCTTTCTGCCTCGTCTAGAGCATTTTTTGTACTTGGCCACCCGGGTACCCGGGTCTCCGGCAGACCCGGGCTGCCCTGCCCGACCCGGGTCGTCCTTGGTCCCGGGTCGGGCATCCGGGTCCGCTGGGTACCCGGGAAAACCCTACCCGGTGCCCACCCCTGCCTCGAGACATTGCAGGCTTTGTGCTCTACTGTTTTGGCTGTTACTTGGCATATCGATAGAAGTGCTAATGGCCTACATTTATTGATGTAAGTGTAAGCCTGTCGCTTGCGAGTGGAGGACGCAAAAAGGTCGGCAAAGACGAGTGGTCTTTTCGTCGAATTTACAGTTCGTTTTGGTCGAAACTGTGGTGCGTTTTGGTCGAAACTTTGGGGGTGCCTTCGGCATGCCCTTTCGTCCTCCCAATGTCCTTTAGAGCACCCCACCCCTACAAAGTACATAGCTAAATAGAAAAGAAAAGCATGCGCGGCAGCAGGGTGCAAAGATGATGTCCAGGGCCCTTGCTTGACCAGCTTTTAGAGCTTATTTGAGGCCCTAAACTCGTTTTTGTACGTCCCCAAATCAACCTCCCACCCTTTTGACTTTGGTTACATCTATTTTCTCGTCTTCTCCCTCAGATCAAAGCAAACCCTTTGCCTCTTTCTCATTTATAATAGAAGCAATGCCAAACATAGCAGGTGAAGGACCTGCTAGAATGCTTCTGAAATGTAGCCTTGCGTAGCACCACGCACCAGAAGACTCAAAAAAAAGAACCAAACCAGCCCCCACGGACTTTTCCCTCTGCATTTTCGATCTGTTCTTCTTTGTTACTATTCTTTTTCTATCACTATCTCTTGCCTTTGCCGTTTCTGTCGACCCGTTGTCTACCACTTTATCTCACTCGTCTTTTCTCTTCTTCTCCCTCCCTCCCTTTTCCTCCCTTCTTCCGACTATTCTGTCGCAGTCGCCGAGCAGGGCTCCGCCACGCCCACCACCTCCACCGCCACCTGAGGCCTCAGAGGATACAGCGGCCGCACCCGCTTGAAAGCCGACGGGTCAGTCACCCACACATGCTTCTTCGCCTTCTTCGTCTCCTCCGTCTTCTTGTCCCCTCCATTGGTTTCCCCTTCACCCACCTCCTCTGCCGCCACTGCCCCTCCCAGCAGCCCTCCAGCCGCCACCGCCGCCTCTTGCGACGGCGCCGACGGAACAGGATGACTCGACCCATGCACCACCACCACCATCTTCCTCCCTCCCTCCCACCCTTCCTCCTTCCCTCCCTCCCCGCCCGTCCCCACACATTCATCCAAAAACCTTACTAAGTCCTCCTTGGTCAGGCCTTTCACCTTGGCTGCCTCCCGCTCGGCGCGGTCAAAGACAAAAGAGCCCTTGTCGATCTCGTTCCAGTACCTGTTTGCGTGTGTGTTTCGGGTAGAAATAAAAGTGAGAAACGCGTGAGGGTCGTGGTAGAAGAAAGGGATGACGAGGAGGAGGAAGGGAAAAGGAAGAGCACTCCACACATTCGTTCTCGCAAGCCATCGAGCATTAATACGAAAACAATCAACACAAGGCATTGCCTCTTGTTTTCTGTGGGACGCGACATAGACGTACCTGTTGCCTTGCTCCGAGTAGTTCTTGGCCTTCTCCAGTTTGGCGTCCACGAGGGCCTGGACGTTGGTTTGGTACTCCTCTTCGGGCATGTTGAGCAAGTAGGTCCGAACATAAACGAGGAAGGCCTCGATGGAAGCCAGGGCAACAGCAGGGTCTTTGACGGTTTGCACCAGGAAGGAGAGGGAGAGGATGTGTCGGTTCGCGCCGGAGGCGGAGCAGAAGACTAGGGAGGGAGGGAGGGAGGGAGGGAGGGGTGTTAGTCGGACGGGTGATTGGAATGTCAAATCCGCTGCGATTTCTTAAATG
>Ga0335398_10010435_pt1 | contig 10570 bp, 13 predicted proteins | sample BON03_FD_205742 | JGI IMG/M metagenome (GOLD analysis project Ga0335398, IMG submission 205742) | Freshwater microbial communities from Lake Bonney liftoff mats and glacier meltwater in Antarctica - BON-03 (spades assembly) (version 2) | ecosystem: Environmental > Aquatic > Freshwater > Ice >...
CTAGGCCGTTTACCATGTTGAGATGAGGATGGTGGTGATTGTCGCAGAGACCCAGGCTGTGTCCGGGACACGTTTATGTGAAAGGGCAGACTATGTTGGTCGTGTGCACGATAGTGGCTGCGTGTGCGGAGAAGTTCTAGTCTCTATGTGTTGTTGGTGTTGGATCAACTCCAAATTAAGTGTATGTAAGCGTTCACGACCTGGACTAGATTGTCTAAGGAGTCTAAGTCGGTCCTGCGCGTGGCCAGCCTGAGGGTGGCACAGAAAGTAGGTGGTGCAGACTCTAGAAAAGTTGAGTGCGCCAAAATCTGTAGCAAAAACAACGAACAAACAGCCCAGTGAGATAGGTTTTGTGGACGAATTCAGTGTGAAACGAGCAAAGACAAGTGATAGGGGCAAGTGGCCCTGGAAACACATGATCGCCAGTAGGACAATAGGGACAAGGTAAGCACGCATACCTAATGAAATGAACAGACTCGAATCCAAGTGTGGAAGAGGAATTCTTTGCGAAAACGGGAAACAACGTAGTCCCCAACCAAATCCCCAAAGAATTCGCACTCGCCAACGCAAAAACACCACCGAACAAGACATTTGTAAATAATTGCAGTGTTTGAAAAGGTCGGCGGCAAGGCAAACTGTGTCAGCCCTTGTGGTAGTACATGCCGAACCCGTATTGTGTGCGTTGCAGGAGGCAGATAAGTTGGGTGTGAGACCCAGATGGGAGTGGAAGAGGCAATTTTGTACAGGTCAAGTTGGGAGGAGGGTGGGGGTTGCGGGAGAAGAACATGCCTTCAATAAAGGGCATGAGGAGTCTCACCCAAGTCGTGACGCCTCGAGGAGACAGGATCAAAATATTTGTAGTTGGGTTCACGACCTGAAAAGTTGGGTGCGGGAGATCCACCACGCCAGCATACTTGTTCTTGACAGCTTCCCCTCACGCCGATTGCAGACCTGGTCCCAAAATCTCTTCTTCCGCATGCGATCGTCTGTGAGAAATTTCACCACTGCTATGCCCAGCTTGCGGATATACGTGTCGATCACTTGAACAGCAGCCCGATGCACGTGGTGGTTTGGTCTTTCTCCTTGAGGCGAAGTACGTCCCCGCGCACGTTTTCTTCAGCTACATCCTCAGTACTAAGCCTCTGACGAACTTTGTGGGTACTCCACCTGAATCTCGCCCGAATGGCAAGCTGCCGACTCATTTGCACAACATCTGCTGAGCTAAGAGTGGGTACCCTTCGAAGGACACTGAACAGGAGTGTTGTCAACGTTCAGCGCGTCGAGCAAGTCATCCGTAGCTTCTGTCTGGCTGTTGAACCTGGACCACCAGCGGCTGCTGCGGCGGAATGGGAGCAGGAAAGTGAAAAATTGGAGCAGATAGCTGACCCTGCAAAGGCATGGTATGCGAGCTGGAGGCCCACGCCAGATGTATTTCTGAGTTTGGTTCCATTTTAACATCGTTCTGCAAGCCAGTCGTGGTGCTTGAGCCAGCCATAAGATGTCTATCGTCGACCATCTGCATCTCGACCTCGTTCAAAACAGCAGACGTGTTGACTCGCGTAATGTTGTCGCGAAGTGTTTCCGACGTCACGGTCTTGGTTTGTGTTTGTTTGTTTGTTGTTACTATAAAACCCAAAAATCCTTACTTGGCCTCTAGTCTTGGGCTCGAAGAAAAACCCCTGGGAGTATATCCACTCGGGCCGCGTTTGTTTGTTGTTTCGAACTAAACATCATATCATATACAAGTGGTCACGCAACTAAACATCATATCATATACTAGTGGTGCGCAGTACGAAGGTAGTCCGTAGAATCCCAACCTGATCGAACGTTGGCGACACTCCCGCAATGGAAACAATTATTTCGTGGATAGGCCCGGGAAAGTCACTTGAGTGGAGGAGGAATGAGTGTAATTTTCGCGTGCCCATGTGCGCCCAAAATTTGCGCAATGCATTGTGTTGCCTTATATAAGCTTTTTGGGGGTTTAGTCCTTACCCATACAGATTGTCGGGGCCAACGATTCTGAGAAGTTGTTTTCTTCACCAGCCGCGTTTTTTTGCAAAAGTCGACTTCAGCCGGCTGATGTCAATCTTTTTTGAAAAAAGTCGACTTCAGCATGCTGAAGTCAACTTTTTTTTACCAAAGTCGACTTGAAATTATTTTTTTTTGCGGCACCGTTCTTTAAAACAAAATCAAAAATCTGTTTTTCCCATGTTGACTTCAGCCGGCTGATGTCGCGAATTTTTTGACTTTCCCATGTTGACTTCAGCCAGCTGATGTCGCGAATTTTTTGACTTCAGCCTTCCCAACACGCGCCTCAACAAAGACGACTGTGACAAGAATCCTGCCCCTGATTTTTATCGACGTTATCGTAGTATTGTCGGTAGCCTAGGATATCTTCTCACCATGACACGCCCAGACCTTGTTTGGGCATATTCTGAGCTCAGTAAGTATGTACAATTTCCAGGAAAGAATCACATGCTTGCTGCCGAACACGTTTTGTGCTATCTGCGCGGCACTTGGAATCAAACAATTCGCTACTCTCGTGATTCTCACGAAAACCCCAACGTTTTGTGGGGTTGGGTAGATGCAGATTGGGCGGGCGACACTGACACCCGCCGATTTCACACGGGATATATTCTCACGATGAATGGTGGACCCATTTCTTGGAAAAGTCCACGACAAGACAACGTGTCTCTTTCTACTTCCAAAGCTGAATTTGTCGCAGCTAGCCTAGCAGGCCAAGAAGCGATCTACCTACGTGAAACGTTAACCGATTTTGGATTTTCTCAAACTAAACTCACTCTTCTGTACGAAGACAACCTCGCTTGTGTTGCGATGAGCGAAAATCCGGTGCGCCGAAAGTTCTCCCGTCATATTGACATTTGTAAGTACTATGTGCGTGAACTCGTACTGAATGGCTTCCTCAAACTCGTGCCTTTGCGCACGCACAAAATGGTGGCTGATGCCCTCACCGAAAGCTTGCCGTCCCCGGCTTTCGTCGGGCACCACCAGATAATGACTGGTCATGCTTCCTTCGCCGCTCGACTTCTACTTTGCGTCGGCGGCTAATTTTGAGCGCTGACTTTGAGCGCTGCGTTTTTCATATTTTTCGCTTGATTGTCTATATTTTTTTCTCCCCTTCTACGTTACGTCCGGTGGTTTTGAGCTGCGTTTGATTATTTTTTCCGCTTCTTCGTTTATAATTATTTTTTCATGTTTTCACCATTCTTTATTTTTTTGGTTTGCCCAATACTGTCTCTCTAAGATCCCACTATTGTGCATGAGGGAGAGCAATACAGCGCCCACGAACAAGATCTACCGCCGCGCGTCAAGTGAGCAACGCCCACGAACGAGATCTTGTCACGAATCAGAACGTTTAGTTTAGGCCCTTTTTAGGACAAACGTACCTTTTGGAAAGTCTTTTTTCCGATCCAGTTCGCGAGCGGCTGGGGATTCCAGCCAGCGGCGACTGGAGAATTGTTTGTCGAGTTAAGAAGCATCAAAGTGTCACATGTACTCTTGTGTCTCTGGCTTGTCCCTTCTCATCTAACGTGTCTTTTGTAAACACGGAATAGATGAATCGCTTATTGTCGCGAAGTGTTTCCGACGTCACAGTCTTTTTTTGTGTTTGTTTGTTTGTTGTTACTATAAAACCCAAAAATCCTTACTTCGCCTCCAGCCTTGGGCCTGAAGTAAAACCCCTGGGAGTATATCCACTCGGGCCGCGTAGCTCTTCCTGCAGTCCTACCAAAGGTACACCACCGCCCAGAACCACTCTAGGTGCCAACTGAGGTTAACACTCGACAAGTTAACGGGCTGGCTCGAATCCCTGGACTTACGCAAGCCCCAAGTCGCATCCTCAGCCACCGAATAGCGTCCCGAGATCCCCAACGTCTGATCCCCCTAAGCACGAACACTCCAGACAGTCTCGTGTCTTAAGTACCAATACTCAAGAAAGTCAGGGTGAGAGAAAGGGGGAGGGGGCAATCCATGAACGATTTGGTAGTTAGAAAAAGCGGCCACCCGCCAACAAATCAAAACTAAACAAAGAAAAACTACACAAAGATATATACATGCGCACATGCACAAAAGGACAAAACAAAACTAAACAGAGCAAAAGCACACCGGATTTTGGATCTAACTCGGATGCGCTGATTCGTCCGAGTCATTCGGATGTTTCGGCCCAACTTTGAGAGAGATTTGGTGGAAGAGGAGTCGTGTGAACAAACATATTATAGTGTGGTGTGTGTGTATGTGTGTGCGTGTGTATGTGAGTGTATGTGTGTGTTGTGTGTGCGTGACATGTACATACAGCGGTGCAGACATGCACCCCAGCATACGCACTTACATATACTCATACAAACGCTCATGTATGTCGAGGTCTCGAGCATCATGGTATTTCACCAACATGTTCCAAACCCAAACAAACACGAACAAACCCCCGACGTTTTTGGAGAGAGGCCATGGCGCTTGTCGGGTTCTTGGGAACATATTATAGATAGGAGGGAAAGACGAAGACTCTCACACACACGTACACGCACACACACGCATACGCGCACGCATACAGACACATGGCATTCGCGCACGCACACGCATGCACGCACGCGCATGCACGCACGCGCATGCGCGCACGTGCATGCACGCACGCGCAGACACACACGAACACACGCACGCAGACACACACACGTACACACACCAAAACACGCTTGCACGCACACGCACGCATGCACGCACGCGCATGCACGCGCATGCACGCACGCGCAGACACACACGCACACATGCACGCAGACATACACACGTACACACGCACGCACACACACCAAAACACGCTCGCACGCACACGCAGACACGCACGCAGACACACACATGACACGCACGCACCCAAGCACGCACACGCACACACGCGCGCAGATACACACGTGACACGCACGGAGGGAATTACCCCTCCCCGCGTGCGTCAGCCTGGTAAGAGGGGAGACGGTGTAGGTTGGGAGAGAGAAGGGGCATGGGGTATAGTGAGAGTGTTTCCGCACATACAGTGATAACAACCAGGGGCAAATTTGTTGTTGCAAACAGGCATGACAAACAGGGCAAGTACATACGCAATGAATCTACCTTGTGCATGGCGCATGCATGTATTCATGCAGCAGCGCTATGCATATCGTACAATAGCGCATGCCATGGACGCACGCGTGACCCCACACGTGGTGCAGCACGCATGCACCTCAATAGACCCGCATGCACGCTCACGTTGGTGTTCTTGCCCATCGGGCGAACGTTCTACTGAAACATGATTAGTTGAGTTTGTGCTAGCATGCACAAGGAACAGATCGAGGCACGCGCGGGAGGAATTGTGTGGATCACATTGTGTGTGGATCACCCGGAGTACTGCCATGCAGGACGGATCTTTTGTTTTCGGCTGCCCGTCGCTCAGTTGATTGACCATTGTCATCGCTTCCAACAGATATGCTCGAAGTCGTCCTGTTGAGCCTTGAGCACTGCATGTCAGTGGATCGGAAGGATCGTGGATCTCTGTGCAACGGCAATACAAGTGCGGTGGCCACCGCTGTGTGCACCGGTTGAAGCACTCATCCCTCATCTTTGCCCTCGTTCCCGTAGGGCTTCAGCCCCCCGGTAGCCACACGCCCAATGTGTGCCCCAAAATGGAAAGAATACCGTGTGTCAGAGCTTTTGCTCAGCCAGTCGGGAGCCGTAAACGTCACCCCCTTTGAGCAAGTCGCAGGTGCCCCAAAGCTATCTGACGCACGTGTATTCTCCCTGTCTACTACCACGCACCTGCCTCGCCCTTTATCCGCTGTCAAACGGGACGAAACCTACCATAGCTGGTGACATTGCACTGACACCCTAACTATGCCATCGACAGTTATTGTTCAGCAGCGAGAGCAAGCTCCCAATTTGTCACCAACGTTGCAGTAGGGACACACGCATACACAGGCATGCGCACATATACACAGACATATGAGGACGCCTACAAGGGAGGCCTGAAACATGACACACACACAGCAGCACATACACGCAAAAGCATACGCACACGCATACAAAACCAAAACAAGATGTGTGTGTGTGTGTGTTTGTGTGTGTGTGTGTGTGTGTGTGTTTGTGTGTGACATGTATATACAGCAGCACAAACATGTACCAAAGCATACGCACACACATACAGGTTTATAGGGAGGGGTAGGGATCCTGTAGTCGCTGAGGAGTTGGAAGTCTGCGGAGTTGGAGGATTGAGAAATAGAAAGTTTGCGGAGTTGGAAATTTGCGGAGATCCCTTCTTCTTGATAGAAGAGGTAAGCACCGTCGTTTGCCACCACACCCCGCACAAACCCCGAGCCCGTGTTGATCCGCGTCGATTAAGGTCAGTCTCAGAGACCGACGGGCTCGCAAGTTGCGAGCCAAACTGCCGCGGGCGGTTCGATCTTTAAATTTTCGAAATTTACCGTTCAACACGCCATAATGTCCGCGCCGGTGAACCGCGCAATGCGGTCGCGCGCAAATGCACCAACTGCAGCTGCACCAGGTGGGTCTCTGTCGGATCGTGTCGAGTTGTTGGTGCTGCTCCGTGCCTCTAGCATGCCCCCAATATCTGTGTTTTGTGGCTAATTTTCCTGCCTGCGGTCCATTGTGCTACAGCCGCCGTCGCTGCCAAAACCGCACGCGCTGCAGTATCCCAGGCGCCGGCCAAGTCGATGCGCCAGCTTAACAAGGAGAACGACGACCTGCAGCTCAGAGTGGAAGAGCTTGCACAAAGCCTATACACGGTGCAAGCCGGCAAGCAGGCAGTCAAGGCTGCATTCGAGGTTGGTGCAAGCAGCCTCGAGGCTGAGTCGGCCTGTGCCACAAAATGCATTGATATGGCATGACGTTATTCTTATTTGCGAGACACGAATGTTGTTTGGGTACCACAATCTTCTTTGGTATTTTATTTGTGGTGTGCGCGATGGGCTGGACATTGACTTTTTCATTTGCTTTCGTGTGTGCAGAAATCCGCCAAGGAAAAGGATGAACTGATTGATCAGCTACAGTGTGAGATGGAAACACTGCAAACAGATGCGGAACGCCAGCTTTCAAATACCAACTCGGCGCTGCACAAAGCGACGGAAGAGGTGCGCGAAAAGGCGGCGCACGCCGAGGAGGCGGATGCAGCGCAGCAGAAGTTGAGCACACGGGTCAATGAATACCAGGCGTGTTTAGAGAGTGTAGGTGTCAACGCTGTATCTCTGAAAGAGTGGACTCAGCGTGATTCTGAGAAACAGCAAGACGTAATCATGCTCGAGGAGCAGATCCAGAAAGCCATGGACGAGGTATCATATTTCTCAGCTCCCCCTCTCCCCTATTTTCAGCCCTGCCCCCGTTTGATTTAATTGCCTCCTCCTCGTCCATGATGTCACATACAAACTCAATCATGCACTTTTTGTACGTTGATTATGATTTTATGATTTTCACATTCATTGCATCTGATGTTATTGTGGTTGATTGCTCGTGTTGTATGCATCATCTGATGGCAGCTCAAGGACAGTCGCAAGGCGCTGCAGGAGGATGTACAGCGCGAAGAAGACTTTTCTCAAACCATTGCGGAGGTTCGTGAGCAGCTCAAACTCACCAGGGAGGCAGCTGATAAGGAGGGTGCAGGTTCCCATATATGTGTGTGCTTGTGTATATATGTATTTATATATGCACATACATACATACATTCATACATACATACGAAAGCAAATGCATACATTCATACGCAAGCGCTCAACGTAACATCAGACACGCTCCACACACTCTCTCTCACACAAACACCCAACACACAAACACACACACGTACACCCATATATGTATATATATACATCTATATATATACATCTATATGAACCATGCACATTAGCTTCTGGTGGCGAAGACTCGGCATCCGGGACAGACGAAGATGATCCCACACATGCACCAACACACACCCACACACACGCATAGCAGCTTCCGATGGCGAAGATACGGCATCCGAAACCGGTGACGATGATCTCGACGCCAACGACGTCACCAAGCCCGCTGCTGCCAACACGGAAAACTTGAAGAGGGAGAACAAGGAGGAGAGGCAGAAGGAAAAATCGAAGGCAGAGGCGGTTAGGAAGGGGGGAGAGGCAGAGAGGGAGGCGGAGGAGGAGAAGAACGGGGAGGTCAGCAGGGAGAGGCACGATGAGGACGCCAACGGGACACCATACGACGACATTGCAAAAGTAAGAGACAGGGACGATGACGTTCTCGCGACATCGCTTCAGCAAGAGGCTGCACTAGCAGAAGAGCAGGACGTCGACGGTGGCAGCGAGGCGGCACTGCTTCTTGCGGGAGACTCTATGGAAAACCAGCATGCTGAGGTGCACGTCGAGGCCTCAGCTCTTTCGGTTCTCCCCATGGCTTCCAAGAGTGTTGATACTGATGCGGTGGAGGAGGCGGCAGCAGCACTGCTTCTCGCGGGCGACTCTATAGAGCACGAGCAGGCCGAGTCGCGCGTTGAGGACTCACCTCTTGTGCCTGTCCCTGTCGCTTCCGAGAATGTTGATGCTGACGTGGCGGAGGAGGCAGCAGCGGCGCTGCTTGTGGCGGTCGACTTCATAGAGCACGAGCAAGCCAAGGCGCACGTGGAAGCCTCAGCTCATGCGGCTCTCGCCGTCGCTTCTGAGAGTGTTGACGCCGACGCGGGAAATAAGGCGGCAGCTGCACTGTTTGTCGTATGCGACTACACGGCATGCGAGGATTGGCAGGAGGTGCAAGTCGAGGTGAACTTGGAGGAAATAGCTGTTGGGAATCTGGTGGTGGCTGCCGAGAGTGGGTATGTGGAGGCGCCGGGGCTGGAAGAGGCTGCAGCGGTGGAATGTGCTGATGTTGTGTGTGCCGCTGGGTCAATGCAGGATACGCACGAGGTCGATTTCGGTGCAGATTGTGCAGATCTGCATGCGGATGATGCGGTTGTGGCTGCAGAAGATGTGGGGCATGTTGTGACAGTGGGTGAGGAGATGACAAGTGAGGTTCAGGTGGTGGGGGTTGCGAGTACTGATTCTGGCGTGATCGGTGGTGTGGATATGGTGGAGGAGGGGAAGGGGGCCGTAGAGGAGGACATGGAGGAGGAGATAGCGGATGGAGACGCATCTGTCACGAACCAAGTCGCGGCGGAAGATTCGTCGACATGTTTCGCAGCTCTTGTGATGATGCCCAACACATCTGCTGAGGAGGAGGAGGAGGAGGAGGAGGAGGAGGAGAACCCCGCTATGGACGAGGCGGAAGTCGAGGGTGCCGTGACTCATGACCAGGAGACTGTGGCGGTGCAAGAGACAATGGATGATGACAAGGTCAAGGTGCAGGTGCAGGTGGCTGGGAGGGGGGCGATGGAAATGGTCGGGGATGTGGCGGCAGAGAGTGCAGAGCCTGAGAGACGGCTGTCAGTGGCAATGACTCAGCTGCTCAACCCTGCGCCTTCCGGTGCAGGTGACTGCGAATTCCACGACAACGTGGGTGGCAAGGAGGAGTGCGCGGCGTGGAAGAGTGGCAATAAACGGCTGTCAGCGGTTGCGGATCTGCTCAATCCTGACGTGGACAGTGTGGTGGCAAGCGAGGTAGCAACAGAGCTTGTCAAGACGTGTCTCGCCACTGTGTATGACAAGGCTGTGTGCTGAGGGACGCGTTCTGTGAGGCTGTATGTGTGTGGAAGAGTGTGAGTGAGTGCGTGGCTCGATTCTCTTGTGATGTCTCGACTCGGAGTAGGGTGTGTGTGCGAGAGAGAGAGAGACAAAGAGTGATAAAATACGCCTTCTTTGGGTCTCGCCATGTGCAGAGACCTGCTAGTTGCAGCGATCTGAGGGCCACCTGCAGCACGGTCTCATTTCAGGAGTATTACCGCGACACGCCGATTCCGACGTTGCGACGTGTTTTAGCGGCGGTGGACAACTCTTGTTTATCTACGGCTGTAGAACTTGCAGGAAAAGACTCTTTTTTGCAGGTGACCTGATAATGATCAAGCCTGTAAATCGGTTGCCAAGTGGAAACAGTGGGGGGGGAGAGGGAGGGACAGGGCGGGCCATCTTTTATATACTAACGACTGTATTCATAATGCATGTTAAACAACCGAATGGTGCCATAAACATTGCGACCAATGCACGACTCATAAGAGTCACGGTGTTTGTGCAGTTTGACGCTCTGCCCTTTGCAAGGTAGCGAAGAAATACTGGAACACATGCCAGTGTGTCACGGTATTGGGACTTTCGTAGTGTGCTGGACCCAACAATTAGAATTTTGATATATAAAACTAGTGCTCAGATGGTGGCGCTCATCTAGACGTATAAGCAAACTGGTCAAAAACTAAACTAGCAAAAATTGTCTAAATTTAGTAGGTACCATCAGTTTTAGCTGTCAAATGGCATTTGTCGGTGCACAGATTTGACTCGTGACTTGAAATCATTCTTGCGAGGAAAACCCTTGGGCATGGTTATGAAATAATTTTGTGACAGCTTATCCTTAGGCTTTGTTGATCGATGCGATGCGCATGCACACTCACACACACACACGCACACACACA
>Ga0335398_10010441_pt1 | contig 10564 bp, 8 predicted proteins | sample BON03_FD_205742 | JGI IMG/M metagenome (GOLD analysis project Ga0335398, IMG submission 205742) | Freshwater microbial communities from Lake Bonney liftoff mats and glacier meltwater in Antarctica - BON-03 (spades assembly) (version 2) | ecosystem: Environmental > Aquatic > Freshwater > Ice >...
ACGACTTCCTCGTCTACCACCAGCAAATCCTGCGCGGCTGGTATGTCACCATCGCCATCTCCCTCGGTGCTCTCGCAGCCAGTGGCATTCTCGGCATTCTCCTTCTGCTGGGCCAACGCAGTGGCCTGAAGGCGCTGGAGTGGTTCTGCCGGGGCTACGTCGAACTCGTTCGGGGCACGCCCCTGCTCGTGCAGCTCATGGTCGGCTACTACCTCGTCTCCGACGCACTCGGACTCTCGAACAAGATCGTCATCGGCATCCTCCTCCTCGCCTCCTTCGCCGGCGCCTACATCGGCGAGATCCTGCGCGGCGGTATCGAGAGCATCGACCGCGAACAGATCGAGTCCGCCCGCGCGGTGGGCTTCGACCGTTTCCAAGTCTACCGCTACGTGGTTTTTCCACAGGCGATTCGTCGCGTCATGCCCGCCCTCGCCGGGCAGTTCGTCTCGCTGGTCAAGGATTCGTCACTGCTGTCGGTCATCGGCATCGGCGAGTTTACCCAGGAGATCCGCATCGCCAATGCCGCAACCTACAGCGCATTCGAGGGATTCGTGCCGCTCGCGCTTGGCTACCTCGTACTCACGATCCCCATTTCCATCGCCGCCCGCTCGCTCGAAAGGAGGATGCAGTATGAAAGTTAGGATCGATGGTATCGTGAAACGCTTCGGCCACCAGACCGCGCTCGATTCCATCCGGCTCGACGTGCCGGATAAGGTGCGCACGCTCGCGCTCATCGGCCCCAGCGGCGGCGGCAAATCGACCTTGCTGCGCATCCTCGGCGGACTGGCGACGCCCGACGCCGGCACACTGGAAGTGAACGACGCGACGGTGGATTTCTCCCAGTCGGCCCTGCTCGCCTACCGCCGATCAAACGGATTCCTGTTCCAGTCCTTCAACCTCTTCCCCCATCTCAGTGCCCTGCGCAACGTGTCGCTGCCGCTGGAAAAAGTCCACGGCCACGCCCCGGACAAAGCACGCACCGTCGCGGCGGAGTCCCTCGCCCGCTTCGGACTCGCCGACCACACCCACAAGATGCCCGGCCAGCTGTCCGGGGGCCAACAGCAGCGCGTCGCCCTGGCCCGCGCCGTGGCCCACGCACCGCGCCTCCTGATCCTCGACGAACCCACCTCTGCCCTGGATCCCGAAATGACCGCCGAAGTCCTCGAATTCATCGACGACCTGCGCAAAGGCGGGCAGGAGATCGTGCTCTCCACCCACGAGATGGGATTCGCCCGCGCCGTCGCCGACGAAATTGCCTTCCTCGCCGACGGGCGCATCCTCCAGCACGGCCCACCGGACGCCCTGTTCGAAAACTCCCCGGAGGAAAAAGTCCGCAAGTTCCTCGCCCGCGTGATGCGCTATTAATTTTTCTGATGATCTATTTTCTCCGCTTGCTCCTCCTCACCCTGACCGCCTTCCTCGGCCTGTTCACGGGCACCCTCGTTGCCCAGGACACTACCGGTTCGCCCGTCCCGGAAACTGAAGCGGCTTCGGCAACTTCCGAGGATATCCGGCGCACCGCCGTCCAACGGCACATGCAGAAGGTCTCGCACGCCTTCAGCGACTGGGTTGATCAAGCGACCGTCGCATGGGCCGGGGCCTGGGCGGGTCGCGATCTCGCCTTTGGTCTCACCCCGGCCCGGCTGGGTGCCGTCGTCCTGATTGTCCTCCTCGTCTGGGGACTTTCGGCTGCCCTCCTGTCCCTCATCCGGAAGCGGGCTGGAACGATTCGTTCCGTCAACGGCTTCGGCTGGTTCGCCATGATGATCAGCGCCACCCGTAAGCCGTTCGTCCTGGTGTTGTGGATCTTCACGGCCTACTTCGCCTTCGAGTTGATCATCGATCAACTGCCCGACAGGAGCCTCCGCACAAATCTGGGACGCTCTGCCGTCATGCTTTCCTACGCCGGGTTTGTGGTCGCCTTCTTTTGGCTCCTTTTCCGGGTCATCCGGGGGATCCAGACCCGTATGGAGAAGTGGGCTGCGCAAAGCGGCAGCCGCATCGACAACCTCCTTGTCCCCGTGGTCGGCGCAGCCCTTCGCCTCACCATCCCCTTCATCGGGCTTTCCGTCCTCGCCGAGGCGGTGGAACTTTCCGGCACGCTGGACTGGCTGTCCGGGAAGCTCCTGGGAATGTTTCTCATCGCAGGGATCGCCTGGCTTCTGCTTCGCGCCGCCAAGCTGACCGAAAAGGCCCTGCTCGACGAGCATCGCATCGATGTCGAGGACAACCTGAGCGCCCGCAAGATCTACACCAAGGTGTCCGTGATCCGGAAGATCGCCAACATCATCATCATCATCGTGGCGGTCGCGAGCATCCTCATGATGTTCGACTCGGTTCGGCAGTTCGGAACCAGCATTCTCGCCTCGGCCGGCATCGCGGGGATCGTCCTCGGCTTGGCTGCCCAGAAGACCCTCGGCAACCTTATTGCGGGCATCCAGATCGCCATTAGCCAACCGATCCGCATTGATGACGTGGTCATTGTGGAGGGTGAATGGGGGCGGATCGAAGAACTCACCCTGACCTACGTGGTGGTCCGCATCTGGGACCTGCGGCGGCTGGTGCTTCCCATCAATTATTTCATCGAGCGTCCCTTCCAAAACTGGACCCGCACCTCGGCCGACCTCCTCGGGACGGTCTTCCTGCATGTCGATTACACCATTCCGGTTTCCGTTCTCCGCAAGGAATTCCGGCACATCCTCGACGGCCATCCACTCTGGGACGGCAAGGTGTGCATTGTGCAAGTGACAGACGCCACCCCGCAGACCATGGAACTCCGCCTCCTCCTCAGCACCGCCGATGCCAGCACGGGGTGGGACCTGCGCTGTGAGGTGCGCGAGAAAATGCTCGCCTTCATCCAGAAGGAATATCCCGGGTCCCTGCCGCGCGTTCGGGCGGAAATGCACCCCATCGCAGAGGGGTTCGATCCCGTTTCCGGGAACAACCCGGTCGAAGGATCCGCCCAACCTGGAATCGATTCCGAGTCGTAAAGAACGGCGGCACTTGTCAACCCACTTTCTCCCCCCTCCGACCCCTTCCACGACGCCCCCGGGCGGCCCCACTCAAAAAGCAAATCCCCGGCAGTAGCAGTCCAGTGAAATCGATACTTCAGACACTCGCGGGCATCCTCATCGGGGCGGTCTGGGTGTTTCACGGACTTTACAGCAAACTCCTCGACGGCATCCCGCGCCACGGATTGATCGTTGAGCGTATTCTCGGCGAGGACATCGCGCGCCCCGCCACGGTTTTCATCGGAGCCTCCGAAATTCTCCTGGGACTCTGGGCCTGGTCCGCTCGTTATCGGTCGGCCAATGCGACGGTCCAGACCCTTGCCATTTTCGCCATGAACGCCTTGGAAATCACCTTCGCCCGGGACCTGCTCCTATCGGCACCCGGCATGGCAATCCTGAACCTCGGCTTTCTCTCGGTGATCTGGTGGTGGGCACTCTCGAAACGCTCACCCAAGCCAGCCTAATTGCACAAGCGCGGCTGCTCCAAACACTCCCGCGAGCGCCAACCATGTCAGCGCGAACCACCAGTGCACGAAGGTCTCAAGAGGTTTTCCCTTCCAGAGATCGCTTCGATAGATAAAGAACTGGAAAAACAACCTGACCCCCCAGAAGAGGCTCAGCGAAGCCGACACCCAAAGCCCCGCCCGGCTTTTTTCGAGAAACACCGAAGGCTCGAACAAACAAGGAAGCGCCATCAGGAAAATCACCACGCAGATGAAGAAGGTGTGCACGTGGAAAACCTGCTCGTTGACCGGACTCAACTTCCCTCCATCCTCACGCCACTTCAACGAACGCCCGATAGGAATGTGCAGGAAGCACAGCAGCAGCAAACCGGCACCCGCGACTCTCAGCAATATCTCCAACTCATTCATTTCCTGAAATCACAAAGACCCGGATCCATGGCGTGATCTGGAACGTCTTGCCCAGCCTCAGCCCGGCACCCTCCCAGTTTTCTTGCCCCTTTTTCACGGAATGAAAATGAAAAAAACCAGGACCAAAAGCGACGAAATTCGCAAGATCCCTAGAAGGTCGATCTCGCGTTGAGGACTTTGATGAGAGGGAGGGCCTCCTTGACGGATTTAGGACCTTACAAAGAAAAAACAAGACTGGTAATAAGATTTCTACTCTTACTGCGGGATTTTATCGTGAATTGAAAATCAAGAAACCCGACATTTCACTAGGACTCTCGCATTGACATTGCGTGCCGGATTTCAGTAACTGAGAGAGTTAAGATCCTTTTTCCCCCTCCTCCTCCTCGTATGAAACGCTCTCTCCATCTCTTCGTTGCTCTCGTCTTCAGTGTCTTGGGTCACGCTCAGGATTTCGAAGCCCCCATAATCACCTCGATCTCGGTCACGCCCAGTGTCGATGTCACCTCTGGCGCTCAAACGGTCACGGCCACGCTTCAGATCACGGATGCTGACAGTGGGTATGAATATGGAAATCTCTTCCTCTACCGTCCTGATGGGAACTTCGTCAGTTCTCACGGGATGGGTTCCTCGGAGAGGACGGCGGGAGATTCTTTGGATGGCACCTACGTGGTGCAATTACCCATTCCCCGGTATGCCCCCGCAGGCACTTGGGAAGTCCGTGGCTTTGTCGAAGATGCGGAAGGAAACGTGAGAGACTACGGGGGGACCGCCGAACCTTTTCCTGTCCCGGCGGATGCAAACTTTACCGTCGTGAACTCGGCGACCACCGATACGACTGCTCCGGCAGTGGTTTCCGCCAGCGTCGCACCCAGTCCCATCGATACCGGGGTGATCGCCCAGAGTATCGTCGTCACTTTGAATATCACCGACGCCCAAAGTGGCTTTCGCTCGGCCTCGCTGATTTTCAAAGATCCGACTCCTTCCACGAAGCATGGCATCTCTGGCTTTGTATTCCACACCAATGTCTTCAGCGGTGATGCCCAGGATGGCGTCTATAAAATCAATGCCAGCATTCCTCAAGGCAGTCTGGACGGGACTTGGACCTTCGACGTCTCGGTGGCTGATCAGGTCGGTAATCGTTTCACGATTACCCAACCCGTCGGGGCCACTTTTGAGGTCAGCAACACCGTGGGTGGCGCGATCGGGGAGGTTTCCGATGCGGTTGATGCCACCCAATACACCTGGACCACGAGTGGCGATCAAGTCTAGACTCCGCGCTCGATCGAGACTCATGATGGGATCGATGCGGCTCAAAGCGGCGCCATCGGTGAGAACGAAATCAGCGACATGGAGGTCACCCTGACCGGTCCCGGAACGCTGGATTTCTATTGGAAAGTGGACTCCGAGGAGTTCGCTGATTTCCTGAGCGTCGAGGTCCTTGGCGGCGGCGACTCCGAGGCCATCAGCGGCGATGTGGATTGGACCTCCGGCTCCGTGCGCATCCCTTCCGGCTCGCAAACAGTCCGGTTTCGCTACGAAAAAAATGGCAACGTCAGCGAAGGCGAAGATGCCGCCTGGGTCGATCAAGTCTGTTTTTCGGCCGATGCGGATGGGGAGGACCCCGTGATTCAGCGGCTCAGCCTTTCCCCAAATCCAGTCGATCTTTCGGATGGATATGTCGAGGTGACGGTCACGGTTGAGGTGAGCGATGACTTCAACGGGTTTTCAGAGGGATACATCTCCCTAACCGAAAATAGTTCGAATGCCGATTACGCCAGCGTGTATTTCGACTCAAACGATCTTGTTTCCGGCGATTCAAAATTTGGAACCTACGAGGTGACCTTTGATTTCTATTCGGCGGACTTTAACTCTGAAGAATGGAGCTACCAGGAGGGGACTTACCAGGTGAGTGCTGAGGTCTCCGAGCAGGTGACCGGCAATACCCGCTACTATGGAAAGGGGAATGGGAGCTTCCCAATTCCAAGCACGGAGTTCTTCACCGTGGGAGGAGCACCTTCGGGTGCCGCGCCCTATCTCACCGGCATCTCCAGCGTCACTCCCGGAACGGTGGATGTTTCCTCTGGTGATCAAACAGTGACTTTCGAGTTCGGAGTGAAATCCAATAGCATTGGTTTCGGTTACGGTGATATTTCTCTCTACAATCCCTCGGGGGATTTTGTGCGAAGCATCCCCTTCGATAGCTCCGATCTCACTTCAGGGGACGACTTGAATGGCACTTATTCCGTCACCCTTACCATCTACCAGTACAGCACCCCTGGAACCTGGAGGACAAACTTCTATCTCAGTGATTACGACAATAACTCCCGAAATTATCCCTACGATACGGGTTTTCCCAATCCGGGCGCTGAAGACTTCACGGTCGTCAATACTGGCACCATTGATACGATGGATCCCGTCCTCACGGCCTTTACCTTGTCACAGACCGCCGTCGATACCAGTGGAGGTCCTCAGTCGATTTCGGTGAACTTTAGTCTCACCGACGATCTGAGCGGAATTGGAAGTGTGGCACTTTATGCCTACGATCCCAACGAAGAATTCTCCGGCCCACTCTATACCTCGTTTCCGACTTCAGGGCTTCTCAGTGATTCGTATTCCGGTTCCTTTGAACTCCCGATGGGCAGCCTTCAGGGTAGTTGGAACTCTGTTCTTTCGGTGCGAGATCGGACCGGAAATTCCATCTTCTATGTCTCGGGTTCACTCGGATTTGGCGATCCGTTCCCCGGGTCCTTCAACGGCCAATTTACGGTCGGACCGGTTTCGGGAACAAGCTTCAGCAACTTCACCTCGACCTACGGACTCACTGGAATAGATGCCCTCGCGGGAGGCAATCCCGATGGCGATGTCTTCGACAATGCCATGGAGTTCCTCCTTGGCTTGGATCCCACCGTTCAGAACGATCCCAACCCGGCCCTCTACGAAGTGGTCCGAGTGGGCAACGAACTGCGGATCAATTTCACCATCGATCCAAGCCTCACCGTCACGACTAGCGGAGACTCCCTGGCGCTCTCCAGTGGCGGGAGCACCCCGGTCATGATCACCGGGCAAACCGGAGCCAACCTCCAAAATGATTGGATCAATCAACTCCCGACCAATGTCAGCGGATCCAACTACCGGGTCACCTTGCCAATCACCATTGCAAGAATCGGCGTGATTCGACTTCGCTTGCTGGCACCCTAAGTGTCTGTGGGACGATGAGGGATGATGAGGGCGGAGAGGAGCGAGATGAGTCGTGAAGCTTTCATTTTGTTTCTTGTTATTCCCTCCAAACATATTGGCGTGGGAACGTTACAAGATTGATGGAAATAATGGGAAAGTTTTTCGATGCCAAAATCACGAAGCGCAGCGATTCGGGGGGGGTAATTCCCTGCGGACGGGTTTGAATCAGGGGACTCCTCCGGCTCCTTCACCCTTCCAAACCGGGCCGCCAGGACAAGCCTTGGCGAAGATTGGAGGGCGGGGGAAAGGGAGGTGTTTCCTCTTGACCCTTGCGACCGCCCTCCTGCCGTAAATTGTCCGACACCTTAGAATGCCAACTCATTCATTTCCTGAAATCACAAAGACCCGGATCCATGGCGTGATCTGGAACGTCTTGCCCAGCTTCAGCCCGGCACCCTCCCAGCTTTCTTGCCACTTTTTCACGGAATGAAAATGAAAAAAACCAGGACCAAAAGCGACGAAATTCGCAAGATCCCTGACATGCTCCACCACGATGATCCGCCCACCCGGAGCCAGCGCTCGGCGAGCCTCCGCAAACCAAGCCGTCCTCTCCCCGACACTGCGGAACTCATGGATCGCGAGAATCCCGAAAATGAGATCGGCATCATGGCCCTCTGTGGCCCAGTCATCGTATGGGACCGCAACTGTTTCTTCCGTGGGAGGAAACAACTTCCGGGCACGTTTGATCGACGCCTCGGTCATTCGCGCGGAATCGTAGTGATCCAATACCGTCCACTCCGCATTCCCCATCCCAGCACGCAACAACTCCGAGGCCTCGTCGAAACCCGAATGACAAAACACCACTCTCCTGGCAGAGCGGCTTTCCGGAATTCGATCCAACCAACAGAACCGATAGAGATCCGAACGATCATAGATCCAATGCGAAACCAGCAGGGAAACGATTGGAAAATAGCCACTCACCAGCAACCCACAGATCAGAAGGACGATTGGCCAGCCCTCCGGCACCCAAAATACCCCTGTCAACAACCCACCGAAAATCAAAGCTGCGGCCAAATAAAACGGCCAGTTGAAGCGGACAATCGTCGCCACTCCCTGAAAATCCGTCCGCCTCGTCATTCGACCTCCCCTCTCTTCACGACCCTTCCCCGCTCCCATCGATAATCGACATCCCTGACTTCGAAGGCATTCGCAAGCACCGGCGCAACCCCGTTGAACGGGGCTTCACGAAACAAGCCGACCTCCCAATCATCCACCACAAGCGGACTTGGTTTCCAACTCTGCCGAGTGCCCTGCACCACCACGAACGAGCCCGCACCTTGTGAACTGAAGGTGAAGGGCATCGGCCCCGCAAATCGCCTCGCTTCCCGCCCGTTCTTGAAAGGCGAACCCAGCGGCAATTCGGCGGTTCCATTCACAGAACGAAACCTCACATCCAAGGTGGTCTCGGCACTCGCAAGCGAGGTGACAACCCGCGATTCGACACCATCACATTCCTCCGCCACCAGCACCTTCCGGTAATGGTATCCCGTCATGAGATTTCCAAGCACCACCATTCCGACCTTGTCTGTCTCGCTCCGGATGATTTGCAACCCTCTCAAACGCCTGCCGTCGTGATCCTCCAACCGTGTGAAAATCCGGTAACCACTCAGGAAAAAATCCCGCCCCAAAACCTTGGGAAACCCCGCAGGACGCAGATTCCGCGTCCACACAAGCGCCACCGTCACGAATCCCAACCCGTCGAACGAATCGATCTCCAACCCTTCCGGAACCAAGGGTTTCAACACCTCTTCCGGAAAAGCGAACGAAACCGCAACGACACGCTCAAACCGTGCGACGACAGGAAACAGATGGCGTTGTAGAAACTTCACTCGCCCATAAGTTGACAGGATTTGGGGATTCCTGGCCATCCAATTTCCACTGAATGAGCCCGACTTTCGCGATTCGCGGGTGTTGTTGTCGGAGAAGCCCGTACTTGCTTTGTTTTTCAAAAGCCCAGGCGCCCCTGGCAGCCTGTCGGACTTATCCAACCCCGGCCAATTCATCATTCCCTTCCAGAGTGATCAAAACCAAAGCTCTCAGTTCCGGGTCACGACGAAGAATGGTTTTAAATCGGAGAAGGTTGTAAACGTGGTGCAACTCGTGCTGGAACCACCGCTCGGAATGCCGTCGTCATCCCTACCTCACTGTATTCGAGATGAAATCGGGAGTGTTTTGGGTCATGAGGATTTGCCTTCGGAGCTTTGCGGGTTGGGGGTTTCAAGACCCCCAGCCGAGGCTGGGGGGGCTCGATGCCTCTACCCCTTCGGAGTTATGAGAGCACCCGCAGGATTTGTGGGAGCGCCCCCTCGGAGTTATGACAGAATAAAAATGCCAACGCCTCAGGCCAGAGATGCTCTCGATGACTTCGCCGTAGACGTTGGTGAGACAGAAGTCGAAAACCTACTCCTGCCGGAGCGCGTCGATGGGATCGAGCTTGGCCGCTTGGGAGGCGGGATAGAGCCCGAAGATCACGCCCGTCAGGCCCGAGATCCCGAAAGCCAGCAGGACCGACCATGCCGTGATAATGGTCTTCATTTCGGTGAAGTAGGAGACACAGAGCGGCACCACGATTCCTAGGGCCACTCCGATGAGTCCACCCCCAATCGAGAGCACGATGGTCTCGATGAGGAACTGGACGATAATGTCCCTCCGCTTCGCTCCGAGGGCCCGGCGCACTCCGATCTCGCGAGTCCGTTCCGTGACCGTTGCCAACATGATGTTCATAATGCCAATGCCTCCTACGAGAAGTGAGATTGCCGCGATGGACCCCAGGACAATATTAAACATCCGCTTGGTGGCCTCTGCTTCGCGCAGCAACTGAAGAGGCACGATGAGTTCGTAGTCCTTCTTCGCGTGGAAGTGGTCGAAGAGGTGATTGATCTGCTTCTCTCCCGAGATTACTGCCGCGGAATTTTTCATGCGAATAATCAGGCGATGAATCTCCACCCGCTCCGCGCTCTGGCTCCCCGAGCTGCTCTTGATGAGAAGCTCTCCAAAGCGGGAACGGGCAGTCGAAAGAGGAATGTAGATATTGTTATCAACGGCTTTTCCCTGGCTATTACCCATCTGGGGACGCTGCCCGGCAGTCCCGGTTTCATCGACCACTCCGACCACCTCGTAGTAGGTCTCCTTCACCCGAACGGTTGATTGCAAGGGATCCTGGTAAGGAAATAACTTGCGAACAAGATCTTCGGTAATGACACACACGTTGCGCTGAAACCGTTCGTCCGTGTCGGTCAGAAAACGCCCGGCGATGAGATCGATATTTTGCACCAGGGCATAAGCGGGCAAGGTGCCGATAATTTGGCCCGCCTCCTGGTTTCGATCAAAGCGAATGTTGTCGCGGATGATCCGCAGGGGCACGACCCGCTCGATTCCGGGGATGGTATCCTGAATCCGGGAAACGTCCTTGTAAGTGATCCCATACTCGACCGAGAACGAACG
>Ga0335398_10010446_pt1 | contig 10557 bp, 7 predicted proteins | sample BON03_FD_205742 | JGI IMG/M metagenome (GOLD analysis project Ga0335398, IMG submission 205742) | Freshwater microbial communities from Lake Bonney liftoff mats and glacier meltwater in Antarctica - BON-03 (spades assembly) (version 2) | ecosystem: Environmental > Aquatic > Freshwater > Ice >...
TATATATATATATATATTCTGCATCTGGATTGTCTCCCACTGTATCTCACCGTATCCCACCCTCCGCCTCGAAAACGGGATATGAAAATACACTCCAGGGGAGGGCTTATGGTATATATATATGTTGGGATATGAGTTAGATCCTAAACATAGTGGAATGCACTGTATAGCGTGATTGATGGATCTATTGTGGGATATATTGCGGGATATAAGCCTTGGTTACCTGCTTTACCCAGGGTTAACCCCAGGTTAACAAGGGGTATTTAACCACAAAAAGTGTTTGAATTAACCACAAAACGAAACGAGTCCCCCCTCGCGGGGTCACTTTTGGCGGTTCCTAACCAAGGCTTATCGCGGATTATTACAGCATATCAGTCCATCAATCCATCGAAATCCTCAGGTGGGCGAGTGGTATGACTGGCTCACGGCCTTCTTCGGTTAACTCTCTCGCTGCTCTTCAAGCCGTGGTCAACGTTGACGGGGCCGCCCACGTCGCCGCGCCAGCCGATCGCGTGGGCCAAATTTAGAACTCAACACGTGTATACTATCACTGTCGCCACTACTAAAGGGGGGTAACGGGATGAACCCTTTCTTTACACCCCCTTACTACTACTGACTCTTACTGTGTTCCCCTATGTGAATCGCAGGTGGGCGAGTGGTACGACTGGCTCACGGCCTTCTCAAACTTCCACACGGAGCACCACGACTTTCCCGATGTGCCCATGTGGCGGCTGCGCGAGCTGCGTGATTTGGCGCCAGAGTTTTACAGCGACGAGGCGCTCGCGGGAGCGAGGGACGGCATCCTGCCCACGCTGCGCCGCTGCTTCTCCGCGCGCCAGTTCTACGCGTGCTCGCTAGAGTGGCAGGCGGAGGACTAGGGTCGGACTATAGGTGTTGTGAGCAGTAGCCGCCACACATATATCCCGATATATCAGGCGATGGATTCCAGTCCCACTCATCACACCTGACCTTTTCAGATGAGTGGTACCGTCCCCAGTCATGCACCCAGAGGACGTGGGTTCGACTCCCGGTCTGTCACATTCCCACCGCCGGGTTTTGACAGGAGGACTAGGGTCGGACTCTAGGCTCTGGCAGGCTGCTAGGCTAGCACAGCCACTGAGGGACGGAATCCTGCCCACGCTGCGCCGCTGCTTTTCCGCACACCAGTTCTACGCGTGCTCGCTCGAGTGGCAGGCGGAGGACTAGCAAAGGGTTCGCCCTAACTTGGTACCGTGCTTTAACTTGGTACCGCCCTCCGCTTGAGCCCTCCGCGCACACAGTTCGAGCCCTGGAAAGCTGTTGGCACGCGGGGGAGGGGCTCCCTTGCTGCCCGGTAACGAGTCGCGGATCGTCCGTCACGGCACGGCGCAGCAAACGGTCGTGCTGGCGAAGAGTACCAAGTTAAAGCACGGTACCAAGTTTGGGCGAACCCTTTGCTAGGGTCGGACGATAGGCTCTGGCAGGCTGGTAGGAGGCTAGCACAGCCACTACCAATACCAACGACCGGTGGGGGGGGCACGTGGCACCGGCACCATGGCGTTTCTGTATATATTTGTCTAGCATGAGGGCGCCGTAATTTGTGTTGTGCGTGCTGCTGCGTGCTGCGTGCCTAATGCGAAGTGCGAAGCGTGTACGCTGTACGCATATTATATAGATATAGGACACGTATGCATATGCATATGTATATGTCCATGGCCATGGCCATTACGGTTATGGGCATTGGGAGCGTCACATATAACGTATACAAACACACATTTGTATTGTGGTCGTATATATTGGTATGTATTAATTTACTTGTTTAGTCTGCTGTGTGCATTTGTACACATAGATATACATAACCAGAAAAAAAAAAATACACGAACACCATATGAGTATGAGTGTGCTCTCACTCACGAGCCTGACTCGATTTAATAAAAAGAGGAGAGGAGCGTATGCGTATATATGCGTGCACAGCTAATGCTAATGCTAATGCTGATCTGCTGATATATTGCCGCTAGAGTAGTAGCTACATAGTGGTATAGTTTATTAGACTGTTGTATAGTATATAGTAGTGTAGTAATAATGTAATAATAGGCCTTCAAAAAAAGGATTATTCACATGTCGACGCTAACGCTAACGGCGAACGGTAACACTGTAACTATAACCGTGATAAGTGTTGTGGAACTGGTGGCGTGTTGCGTGTTTATGTTTATGTATATATATATATATGATATCTGAAGTACTTTATATTTTTTTGATGCGAATGCGCGTTTTGGGGGGGACCACTATACCACCACAGCCACAGCTCACGCTCAAGCTCTTCACACCTGATTGATCTCGCACACTATATATAGAGTATAGGTATAGACATGTTATCATATGATATAGTTCCAAATCCAAATGCTTGAGAATTCATGACGTTCAAAAAAATCCGCCCCTCCCACCTCCCACCCTGGCTCGTCACTAAACCAAATCAACACATTCGTCAACTGTTGCTCCAATCTCCACACACATACAACACACGTGAAACTACACTCTACACAACAAATCACGCTCCTCCCTCATCCTCCCTCACCATCCGCCTTCCGTTCTCGCTCTCTGCTTTTGCACTGTGCACGATGCGCGGGCGCGGCGGTGCGGTAGTGCGTGGGTGATGGCGGCGTGGGGTATGCGCGCGGTACGCGTGCCAGCCTCAAAACCGAGAGCGGTTCGTCGAGCCTACTGGGCCCAATTCTTGCACCGTCCGCGGAGGGGCTACAGTTGAGAGCCAACCGTCTGTAGGTTTCTGGCCCTTACAAAGGGTTCGCCCTAACTTGGAACCGTGCCCTAACTTGGTACTCTTCGCCAGCACGGCCGTTCGCTGCGCCGGACGACCCGCTACTCGTTACCGGGCAGCAAAGGAGCCCCTCCCCCGCGTGCCAACAGCTTTCCAGGGCTCGAAATGTATGCGCGGGGGGCTCAAGCGAAGGGAGTACCAGGTTAAAGCGGTATCAAGTTAGGGCGAACGCTTTGCTACAGTTGAGAGCCAACCGTCTGCAGGCTTCTGTCCCTCACTTGCCCTGGAAGTCGCGGAGGCACATCTCCTGCTGCGGCGCGCTCATGCTCCGGTTGAAAGTGGTCCACCACTCGCGCGCGTACTCGTTGTGCACCGCCTGGCAGTAGCCGTGATCGGCCGCGGGCAGCTTGCAGTAGCAGGCACCGTCCTTGGTTCGGTCGGCACGGTTGCATTGCTTTCCGATAGCGAGGGGAGTTGACTTGGCCCACGCGTGGTAGAAGGTGTGGCTCTGGTAAAAGTCCCGGACGCCCGGTCCGGACCTGCCGCCCTGTAGGCAGTAGTCCCCGAGCAGAGGGCCGAGCGCGAGCCCGTTGAGGTAGGATTCCTGGCCGCGGAATCCGGACCAGTCCCTGCGCAGGGCGGCGTTGAGAGGCGGCTGATCGTGGCCAAACGGACAGCGCTCAAAGACGTGTCCGGCTGGGTACGGCTCGTGCCTCTCCTCGTGGCCGGCCGCCTCCCACTCGCGCTGGATGCTCACCATCCTGTCGAGCCTGCGCACCCGCCGCGGGTCCGGCTCGATCATCATTAGGCCGCCGTTGAGGCAACGGCTCTTGTGGTTGCCAGGAGAAGCATCGCGCGTGGCGACGACCCGGCCGCGCGAGAGCCAAAGCTCACCCAGCCGCCTCGCACGCCGCTTGGCCTCGGCCGGTCCCTCGCCAAACCCTTGGATTGGGAAGATGTCGGCGTCCATGAAGAAGACGCGGCGGTAGTGCAGGGTCCAGAGAGGCGTCTTGCGTCCCATGCTGTCCAGCCGGCGGTCGGTTTCAAAAATGGTCCACAGCCCTCCGTCGGTGAGCAGTTGGCGCATGGGCTGCGGCACGGTATCGTCGACAACGACGACGCGGTGCCTGCTTGGATCAATGGACTTGAGCGCCTCTCCCAGGACGCGGGCGGAACAGGCTGAGAACAAGCCGCGAGCGCCGCCCGTCCCGTAGACGATGGTCGCATAGGCCGTCTCGTTGGGCGCGGCGCAGAAGGGGCAGTTCGAGCACGCACCCCCGCGCATGCTGGTCGGCAAGAGGCAGGACCGTGCGGTTGGCCCGACAGCGTGCTTTGCGTCTCGGTAGCACCAGTCCTCGCACCGAGACGGCGGCAAGCTGCATTCGGGACAGCTCGTGCAGCGCTCTGAAGCCAGCCAGTCCGCGCTGGCGCACTTGAGAGCCCACGACGCCGAATTCGTGGCGCACTCGGGCTCGCACGAGGCTTGGCGCCGAGGCATATAGCTGCCGCTGGCGGCTTCCAAGCCCAAAGTCGAGCTCGATGGCCTGGGATTTGACCTTGCGAGACGCCGAAGAGACGCCGAAGACAGACACTTTTCTAGAAAACAAAACTCGGATTTACTGAACCCCCCCGTGTATCTTTGGGATATCCCGCCTGTTGTATCTAGCGATATCTAACCATGTAGTTCTGGCTAGCCGCACTGTCTCTAACTCTAAGTGCTCGGGTTAACCCTTTGCTCGCCTCTCGACGCGAATCTGTACTCGCCAATCTACCCACCTCTCTACTCGCCTCTCTCTCTACTCGACTCTCTCGTTCACTCGTTCTACATACTCGACTCTCTCTACTCGATTCGCTGCTGGCCTCTCTACTGGCCTCTTTACTCGCCTCTCTACTGGACTCTCCACTCGACTCTCTACTTGCCTCTCTACTCGACTCTCTACTCGCCTCTCGACTCGACTTTCGACTCGACTCTCTACTCGGCTCTCGACTCGCCTCTCTCTCTACTCGCCTCTCTGCTTGCCTCTCTACTCGACTTTCTACTCGCCTCTCTACTCGCCTCTCTACTCGCCTTCCTACTCGCGTCTCTTCTCAACTCTCTACTCGCCTCTTTACTCGCCTCTCTACTCGCCTCTCTCTCTCTGCTCGACTCTTTACTTGACTCTCTAGTTGACTCTCTACTCGCCTCTCTACTCGCCTCTCTACTCGACTCTCTACACTCGTCTCTCTACTTGACTCTCGACTCGCCTCCCTACTCGCCTCTCTACTAGACTCTCTGCTCGCGTCTCTATCTCTAGTCGACTCTCTACTCGCATCTCGCAGCTCTACTCGCCTGTCGACTCGCCTCTCTATTCGCCTCTCTACTCGCCTCTCTACTCGCCTCTCTACTCGCCTCTCTACTCGCCTCTCTACTCGCTTCTCTACTCGCCTCTCTATTCTTCTCTCTACTCGCCTCTCTACTCACCTCTCTGCTACTCGCCTCTCTTCTCGCCTCTCTACTCGCCTCTCTACTCGCCTCTCTACTCGTCTCCCTACTCGACTCTCTACTCACCTCTCTACCTCTACTCGACTCTCTTCTCGCCTCTCTACTCGACTCTCTACTCAACTCTCTACACGACTCTCTACTCGACTCTCTACTATACTCTCTACTCGACTCTCTGCTCGACTCACTGCTCGCTTCTCTACTCGCCTCTCTACTTGACTCTCTACTCGACTCTCTACTCGCCTCTCTACTCTCTACTCGCCTCTCTACTCGCCTCTCTACTCGCCTCTCTACGCGCCTCTCTACTCGCTTCTCCACTCGCCTCTCTACTCGCCTCTCTACTCGCCTCCCTACTCGCCTCTCTACTCGACTCTCTTCTCGCCTCTCTACTTCTACTCGACTCTCTACTCGACTATCTCTCGACTCTCTATTCGATTTTTTACTCGTCGACTCTCTTCTCGACTCTCTACTCACCTCTCTACCCACCTCCCTACTCGACTCTCTATTCGACACTCTACTTGAATCTCTGCTCGCCTCTCTTCTCGACTCTCTACTCGCCTCTCTACTCGCCTCCCTACTCGACTCTCTACTCGCTTCTCTATTCGCTTCTCTGCTCGGCGACTCTCTGCTCGCCTCTCTGCTCGACTCTCTACCTCGCCTCTCTACTCGCCTCTCTACTCGCCTCTCTACTCGCCTCTCTACTCGCCTCTCTACTCGACTCTCTCTCGACTCTCTATTCGATTCTCTACTCGACTCTCTTCTCGACTCTCTACTCGCCTCTCTACCCACCTCCCTACTCGACTCTCTATTCGACACTTTACTTGAATCTCTGCTCGCCTCTCTTCTCGCCTCTCTTCTCGACTCTCTACTCGCCTCTCTACTCGCCTCCCTACTCGACTCTCTCCTCGCCTCTCTATTCGCCTCTCTGCTCGGCGACTCTCTGCTCGCCTCTCTGCTCGACTCTCTACCTCGCCTCTCTACTCGCCTCTCTACTCGCCTCTCTACTCGCCTCTCTACTCACCTCTCTAATCGCCTCTCTACTCAACGCTCTACTCGCCTCTCTTCTCGCCTCTCTACTCGACTCTCTAACCGCCTCTCTACTTGACTCTCTGCTCGCGTCTTTACTCGCCTCCCTACTCGCCTCTCTACTTGACTCTCTGCTCGCCTCCCTACTCGCCTCGCTACTCGCCTTTCTACTCGCCTCTCTACTCGCCTCTCTACTCAACTCTCTAGTCGTCTCTCTGCTCGCCTCTCTGCTCGCCGACTCTCTACTCGCATCTTTACTCGACCCCCTGCTCGCATTTCTGCTCGACTCTCTACTCGACTCTCTACTACTCGACTCTACTCGACTCTCTACTCGCCTCTCTACTCGCCTCTCTACTCAACTCTGGGTTTACTCGAGATTGGTACGTAGCCCAAGTAGACTGCAACTGCTGTCGCACAAAGTAGTGCGCGCGCTACTTTGTGGGTTAACCCCGCAGGTCAAGAAATTATTGGTTTGTTTTTGCTTTGAAGCACAATTAGAAAGCCATAGACAACTAGTTAGATATCCACTATATCCAACTATATCCAACTATATCCGACTACATCCAATAATATCCCATATATCCCATCATATCTCATATCCCACCATATCCCACCATATCGAAAACGGGATATCCCAAAGATACATTCCAGGGGTGGGCTATACTGTAAGCTTACGAGTACTGTATTACTCATAGCTCTCCGTGAGGGAATGTCGTTGGTACGTGGAGTGACAGTACGACAGTACGCAGCAGGAGTATTAGGTAGGTGTGAGTACTGTAGCTACCTAGAGCTTTGTTAAATTGAGGTTGACGCCTTGGGCGTTATAACCATTTCTCGTGGGTGTTTTGAGCGCTGGGGCAGCAATAAGAAAACTCCCCCATAAATAGCCCCTACCTCCTATTCTTATTCTAACCTTAGTAGTTAGTTTCGTAACGCTTCCAAACCGGCGGCCGACAACTGCTCCGTGCGTCCGCATACCGTACGCCGTCCGAGGCTAGCCCTCGGCGACGGTGCGGCCACGCGAGTCAGGTAGAGTAGAGGGTAGAGGGAGGTGTAGAGGAACCGAACGAACTTCGAGACCTCAAGGGCACCCCCTCGCCCTAGGTTGCCACTCGTAATTCGTAGTTCGTGGGCGGGGGCTACGCAGCCCCGCCTAAAGCCTTGTTACGCCGCGTCGGCTCAAGCGCCGATGGCGCGCTCTAACCCTGGTTAACCCAGCGGCTGGGGCATGCGCAGCCCCGCGACTAGCCTCGCTACCGCGTCAGGTGAACACTCATGACTTATGCTTATGTTGCAATTAAATCATAAATTCAACAATATAAATTATTATTATTATTATGTACTAGTACTACTAAGTTACTAGTACTATATCTACGTGCTATGTTATAGTCTCATGTATGCAATATTATAATTATAGACTATATCAATATTTATATATCGGGTTAACCCGATAATACGTATTATGCAAAATACTTATTATATTTTTTTATCGAGTCAACCTGCTTCGGTTCGATGCCAGCGGTGTGCTCTGCAGCTACAGCGCGTAGTTCGTAGTTCGTAGTTCCTTCGGCCGACTCGCCGACTCTATATTTAGCTACTCCTATATCATATATATGAGATACACGTATACATACGAATATATGCGCGTAGTTCATAGTTCGCAGTTCGTAGTTTGTTTGGCCGACTCGCCGACTCTTTATTTAGCTACTACTATATATCATATATGTGTAAGTATAAGTAAGAATAAGGGCCGAACGAAGGGAGGGATTTGCGATTCGCGCGCGACTTCGAGTGTTTCAATAATAGTCAAATACAAGATAAGAGATAAGACCAAAAACGCGTACTTAGTAGTTAGTATGTCCTTATATAGATATAGCCTGACTAGTTAATATAAGTTATAAGTTAGTCGAAACTTGCTCACGCTTATCAGGCACGAGCACCTGCGCGCACAAAGCGATTTTACCTATGAGTATAGCGTAGTATTGGTACAAGTATAGCTGATTAATCAGTATCATTAATATTATTATATTGATATTGATATTATAATAATTATATTCAATAACATTATAGTATTACAAGTACAGTAATTGAAGTAGTTGCAGGAAACCTTTAAAGGTGCCTTGCGCCTGCGCCCTGCAGCTAGCTACTGCTACTGCTACTAGTACACTAGTACTAATTAATTAACCGCTATAGCTATAGCTATAGCTATAGCTATAGCTAGTGCCCTCTTGCGCCTGCGCCCTGCAGCCTGTAGCTAGCTACTGCTACTGGCTACTGGCTGGTACTAGAATACTAGTACACTTTAGTACTAATTAATTAACCGCTATAGCTATAGCTATAGCTATAATAGCTATAGCCATTGCTATAGGGATAGGGTATAGGGGTAAATTCGCTTTGCTCAGGCGTACCCGAGCGAGAGTTTTGACTACTAAAAATAAGAGTTTCGTTGTTTTGATTATAGGATCGAGGTCTAGGTATGTATAGGTATACAGGAAACTTGAGAGTCGGTCGAATCACACTTTGGCGCGGTTAACCCGTCTGACTGCTGTCTGTGCCTTTACGTATATTATTATTATTATTATTGTATGTGTTAGTTGTTGTGTGGTGTTATTGTGTGGTAGTTAGTTAGTTCCTAGTTCCTAGTCATAGCTCTAGCCCTAGCCAGGAGCAGGAGGTTTCACGTTTCAGTTCTAGTATTAGAATAATATGTTAGTAGTTAGTAGTTGATAGTTGTAAGTACGGTAGTTGTAATTGTCTTATTAGTTAGTTTTGTTGTAAGCCCTCCCCTGGAGTGTATTTTTGGCCATATGTGGCCATATATCCCGTTTTCGAGGCGGTGAGACACGGTGAGATTACAAGCGGGATATAGCAGATACAGCTGGGGAGTATACAGCTGGTTACGTACGGATACAGCGTGATACAGTGGGATACAGCGGGATACAGTGGATCTGCTGCAAATAGCTAGATATAGATAGATACAGGGATACCGCGGGATACCAAGGATACGGTGAGATACAGGCGGGACACAGGTGAAATACAGGCGGGAGATATCCCAAAAATACACGCCAGGGAAGGGCTGTTGTACATGTACATGTAGTCTACGTCTACACGTAGTACGTGTACATTGTACATTGTAGTTGTACACATAGCACTGGTGTGTTATAGTGTTGTAGTTGTCGTAGTTTGTAGTTCCTAGCCGTCGCGGTATAGTGGGTGGTATAGTAACTATACCGGCCGGCGACCGGCGGTTATGGTAATACTAGTGTTAGTGAGTGTTAGTGTTAGTGTTAGCTGTGTGGCTTAGAGGTAATAACATATACAGGTAGCTCTCGCTATATCATCGTTCTCGTCTATGCTATGTCTCTGTCTCCCTCTCGCCTCTCTCGTCGCTCTTTCTCGTCGATAAACAGAAGTTGGGAGCAGAGTGTGCGAGAGCACCGCAGCGGAGGCGGTGGACGACATGCAGAGAATGAATGTCGCAGACAGAATGAAGAACGGAAAGCGGCCAACAGTCGGCGGCGGCGCGACCCACACAAAAGGGGCCGCATAAAAGCGGACCACCACACAGAGGGCCACACAAAGCGGCCAACAGAAGGCCGCAGAGGGACCCACACAGGAAACACACAGACACAGAGCGCAGAGCAGGTAGATATGGATGTATGGAGCTCAATGGGCTATGACTATGCGCGGTTCCACTTACCCTACCCTTTTTTTCGGTAGCGATGCGTCTCGGGCCGGTACTGGCCGGCCCGGTACACTCGTGTGTCGGCGTTGCGGGGCGTTTCGCTGCTGTGTGTTGTGTTAGGGGGGGGGGGGGGTTCCAAGGGATAAAATCATCATCATCAGCTATGAGCTATGGTGATAATGGTAATGTTGATGAGAGATGGAGATGGCGAGCGAGATGGATATGGCCCGCGCGGAAATAGTAGAGAGAGAGATGAGCGAGAGCGAGAGAGATCAAGATAATAAAGTATAATACGTGTTAATGCGCTATATTATAATGTATATAGTAGTACTTATTATATGATTGCCCGCGCGGGAGATAATAGAGAGAGAGGGAGATGAGCGAGAGCGAGAGAGATCGTCAGGATGTTAAGTATAATAATAAGTAAGGGTTAATAAGGCCATACGGAGAATTAGGCGAATACTAATATATATATACACAGATAATAAGTTATTTATTATTATTATTAAATATATAATATATACAATTAATGATATATATTGACACTGATACCTCATTATACCTGTTATTATTCTTATATAATGTAATTCTTATATAATATATAATATAATA
>Ga0335398_10010447_pt1 | contig 10557 bp, 16 predicted proteins | sample BON03_FD_205742 | JGI IMG/M metagenome (GOLD analysis project Ga0335398, IMG submission 205742) | Freshwater microbial communities from Lake Bonney liftoff mats and glacier meltwater in Antarctica - BON-03 (spades assembly) (version 2) | ecosystem: Environmental > Aquatic > Freshwater > Ice >...
GGGGGGGGTGGTGGGGGGGGGGGGGGGGGGGGGGGTGGGGGGGGGGGGGGGGGTGGGGGGGGGTGGGGGGGGGGGGGGGGGCGAGGGCGGTGGGGGCGAGGGCGGCGGCGGTTAGGGTGGTGGCGGCGAGGGTGGAGGCGGTGTAGGTGGCGGTGGCGACGGTGGTGGCGGCGAGGGAGGCGGCGGTGAAGGCGGCGGCGAGGGCGGTGGTGGTGAGGGTGGAGGCGGCCCAGCGTCGTACCAGATGTATTCCAAGTGTGGTGTGTCCGAGGTGTTCGAGGTGCCGAGCCGCCGCCGAGGCCGCCGCCGAGGCCGGCGTCCTGCCACCCACTCAGCTCAAGCGCACCGTCGCGCGTGGCGACGGCCTCTTCCGCGGTGCCTCCCCCAAGGCACGACGTACTTCACCTCCAAGAAGTGCCCCTGTGGCCACCCACGCGAGAACATGCTGGCGGCGGCGGCATGCCTTGGCCCAATTCACGCAAGCGGGTTACAGTATGCTCCGTGTGTGTGCACGCGTCAACCACGCCCGCCTGGGCGGCAGCGGCTCGGCAAACGTTCGCCTGGGACCAGCGCGCGCGTTCCCTTGCGCCGGTCCTCCGCCCCGATGGAGTAGCTCGGGGAACCCCGTCCATGGATTGACACCTGCCCGGTGGGAGGGGGCGGGGCTGACCACACGCGGCAGTGGCGATGGGCCGACGCGTGACGACGGACGGACAGAGTCGCCATTGTCGAGCCGGCTGTGGGCAGCAGCCCTGCGTACGGCATGTGCAGCACGAGCAGTAGAAGTCGCTATGCATCACGTTCCTGCCCAGAGCAAGGCAGCCAGCCAGCGACGCGTTTGTCATTTGCATCTGCCATGCATTCCTTCTCCACCAGTCCGGCTTGCAGGTTCTGGCGGCGGCAGTGGCGGTAGCGGTGGTGGCAGTGGCAATTGCGTCTCCGCTACGCCTAGCACTCGCAGCCCATCGCGCAAAGAGCTCGGCATCGAGACCGGTATGTGCGGCCACCGCCTGCAGGAATGGTTCCTCCTTGTGACTCCAACTCTCGGAGAGATTGTGCCGGCGTCTGTGGCCACGAAACTCGGCGTCAAACAACCCGCGACCATTCTCATGTTCGAGCTCCAAGCACTCGGGAAGCAGAGGCCTGCTCAACGCACCGCCATCGCCCGACGCAGTGTCACCTTCGCAGCTCAGCAGCAGCAGGTTGCACAGCACCTGCACAAAGCTCTTTTGCATGTCTGCCGTCGATCCCACCAGGTCCTGTCGACTCAACACATACCAGGCGCGCTCGAATGTGCTGTTGCCCTGCAGTGGTCCAAGTCGTGACGCAAGCAGGCCCGTCTGCTCGTTCGGGTGTCGACTCACAAAACTCGCGGCATCGCAGCGCGAGCCGGCCGGTGAATCCTGCGCACAATCCCGGAGGCCGTTATAGCGATACCAGCTTGCGTAGTGACTGGCCGGTTCGCGCAGTAGCGTACCGGTCAGCACGTTGCACCGCGCCCAGGTCAGCACGTTGCACCGCGGCCGAAGCTCGCGGTCGACGAAGTCCAGCGTCTCCACGTATCGGTCCAGCTCGAGGCCAGTGTGAAACTCCACAAAGGCGCGGACAGGCAGGCCGCTGGCCGTGAGATTGTAAACGCCGCGCAGTACCTGGAGCGGATCGAGCGGCGCAGCGCTGCAGCCACCGTGCGCGCCAGCTTGAGGCGCACACCGCAGCGTTCCGTGGTGCCAGGGCGGACCATTGGCGTAGCTTTCCCAAAGGCCGGCGTTCTCCAGTTTGCGGAAGAGGCGGCGGATGCTGATGCCGCCCGTCTTCTGCACGTGTCGAAAGACGAAGACGATGCACACTGGACGAACGGGCAAGTGCGCTCGTCGTGGTGGCGGAAGCAACAGCCCGGCCTGCAAATGGGTTCGCATCAGAACTGGTGCCGATTGGTACCAAAGGTGGCGATGGTGATTGGCGAGAAGGAGGCCGATGCAACAAATGCTCAGGCCAAGGGCTGTGAGTAGGCGCAGCAGTCTGTGCGACGCCATTGCGATTGGTACCAAAGGTGCCGGTAGTGATCTGTGAGAAGGAGACCGATGCGACAAATGCTCAGGCCAAGGCGGCCGCGTACACTGTGGCGAAAAAAATCGGTGATTTCGGGAGATTCAATCAATGCAATCAGCGAGTTTCATAGGAACGAGCGAATCGCGACCCTCGGGTTATCCCTGCGCATGCAGCAGCAACCACAGCGGGGTCCAGGGCGCAGCGAGTGGGGTCAACCCAACACCTCGGTCATCAAACACGCAGCGAGTGGGGTCAACCCAACACCTCGGTCATCAAACACGCGGGACACGTCGGCCAATGTGTTATGTCTGAGGTGTTCGAAGTGTGTTGTGTCCGAGGTGTCCGAAGTGTGTTGCAGAGGTGCCCGAGGTGTGCTGTGTCCAGGGTTGCCGCTCTATAATTAATTTATGGACAGACTACAAAGACCCTGGAAGTTCGGAGCGGATGCACCCGGAGGACACACCCGATCGATCGGACCACTTCGATGTGCGGGTCATCTCAATGCACCTGAACGCATCGCCGGCCATCCGGCGCGTCTTTCCGAGGGCGGAGGTGCTCGCCGCCACTGACCTCCGTGCCGCGAACCCAAGGGTGCTGCATGAACAGGGCGTCATCACCGACGAGGTGCTCGAGACGATCACACAGGGCCGCAAGTACCATCACGAGCTGCCAACTTGCGGCGGTGTGGGGCTATGGCAGAGTGTATGCCTGGCCCTCGAGCAGGGAAACCGGCCGCTCTTGTTGCTCGAGGAGGATTGCGTCCCTTCGCCGGAGCTTCCATTGGTCGTGGAGCGCCTGTTGGGGTTGGAGGCCACGCCCATCGGCCCACCCAATGCTGGGGGCGCGGATACGTTCGACCTCGCTGTGTTCGGACCGATCCGAACCGACGGCCTCCTCGCCACCGAGACGCCCGCGCACCGTGGATTCAGCTGGTGTGATGGCTACTTTTGGGGGTTGCACGCAGTGCTGTACACCACCGACGGTCGCGCCCGCACCCGCGCCATGCTCACCGGGCCCGTCGACGTCCAACTCGATGCCAAATTGTCGCGACTCGCGGTGTATGGCCTACCGGGCAACCGCCTGTCGCGCCTGCGCGTGCTGCTCCAGCGCCCCGGCGAACCTGGCCTCGCGAGGCAGTCGGCGCACACGAGTGGCATTCAAGACACGAGCTGCACGCTGTGCGACGCAAAGGCGCGCCCCTTGCACACGGGTGACTGTGTCAAACACGGGGGTGGGGGTGTGCTCCGGGCAATCGGCGGCGCCGCCCTCTTTCTCATACCCACACCCATGCGCATGTTCCTGAACATTTGAGTTCCTCATTCCACAATGCCACCGCTACCACCATACCAGGAGCTCGGCCCATTGTACACCCCCCCCGAAGGGGTACACCTCGGACCATAGCACACATCGGACCGTGGCACAACTCCTGGCCCCATGGTACACCCCGACACACCTCGGACCACGGCGCACCCGTGGCACACCTCGGTCCATGGCACACCCCGTGACGCACCCCCTGAAGGGGACCATGGCACACCCTGTGGCACACCTCGGACGAAGAGCGAACGAGCGCGAGCGCAGCGAGCCGAACGAGAGAGAACGAGCGCGAGCGCAGCGAGCCGAACGAGAGAGAACGAGAGCGAGCGCAGCGAGCTGAGCGGGAGCGCAGCGACCGCGCAACGGGGGCGGACGAGGGCGCAGCGACAGCGCAACGAGAACGAGCGCAGCAAACGAGTGCAGCGAGAACGAGCGCAGCGAGAACGAGCGCAGCGAGCCGAGCGAGAGCGCATCGAGAGCGCAGCGACAGCGCAACCTCGGCCATGACACACCTCGGCCATCACCTCGGCCATGACACACCTCGACCGGGCGTGGGGGGGGGGGCTCGTCAGTTTGGCACATGCACCGCCGCTCCGCTGTGGACGGGGACACACCGGCGTGCTCCCTGCGCGATGCTGGTGCCGGTCCGTTGTTTCACGTGCCACGCCTTTGTGGAGCAGATTGAGTACGCGCGCCTCTTGGCCGAGGGACGCACGCCGATTGCCGCGTTCGAGGTTAGGTCGGGTTAAGGGTTAACCCTTAACCCTAACCCTCGCGGAGCTCAAAGCGGAGGAAGGCGGGGTGACGGACTTGTACTGGTTCGGACTGGGAAGCAGGTGCACGGCCATCTTGCGCGCTGTGCGCAGCCTGGACGCGGACCCGTACCCGCCCGACGCCTATTGTTGCCCGCTGACCCACTCGTGGTTGGAAGACGCGGTCGTCACACCGACCGGCCTGAGCTTCTCTGGCGCGGTGATCCGGCGATGGCTCAAGGGGAGCACCTCTTGCCCGATGACCCGGACCGCGCTGTCGGCTGATCAGCTGGTGCCCAACCGGCAGCTGCAGGACGCGGTCAATCATTACCGGGACCATCACATGCGGCTATTTCCGGCGCTGCGGCGGCCGATTGCTAGCTGCCCGTGAAGACTACTGGAGCAGGGCGGCAACTGGCCCCTACCGCCATCGCCACGCACCAATTGGACCACGATCGGGGTCGTGGTCCTTGGGTCAAGGGGGGTACTCAAACAGCTCCCCCACCTCGGTCACGACACACCTCCTGAAGGGGCCACACATCGGACATGGCACAACTCGGGTACACCTCGGCCACGTGACACACATTGGTCGCGACACACCTCCTGAAGGGGCCATACATCGGCCACACATCGGTCACGACACACCTCCTGAAGGGGGTACACCTCCTCAAGCGGTCATGACACACCTCGGCCACACGACACCTCGGTCACGACACACCTCGGTCACAACACACCTCGGCCACACATCGGTCACGACACACCTCCTGAGGGGGGTACACCTCGGTCACGACACACCTCCTGAAGGGGGTACACCTCGGTCACGACACACCTCGGCCACACGACACATCTCGGTTTCACCTCGGTCACGACACACCTCGGTCACACGACACACCTCGGCCACGCGACACACCTTGGCCACACCTCGGTCACAACACACCTCCTGAAGGGGGCCACATGACACACCTCGGACACCTCGGGCACACGACCCCCGAGGGGGCGTCTTGCCACCCTGCAACGCACACTCCGCTGATGCGCACCGCGGTCGAAAGCCAATTGCACAGGCCCAGCTCACCATCCACATGGACGCTTTGCCCCGGCGAGGAGTCGCAGTTGCGCCACCCATTGAAATTCACGCTCTGTGAGCCGCTGCGACATTGCTTGAAACTCGCGGTCCGTGAGTTCCACGGAGTTGCCAACGGCGACCGCTATCTTGGCACTATCCGGGCCGGGTTCCTCGTCGGCCTCGGCCTCGTCGGACTCGGAGTCGTCTTCCTCGTTGGTGGCCTCGGAGTTGTCTTCCTCGTCGGCCTCGGCCTCGTCGGCCTCGGCCTCGTCGGACTCGGAGTCGTCTTCCTCGTTGGTGGCATCGGAGTCGTCTTCCTCGGTGGACTCGGCGTCCTCGTGTTCCTCATTGTATGTCGACGGGGCGCCTCGGGCGCGCGCCCATTGCAGCAGCTCGAGGTGGCCGCCTTCGGCCGCGGCGCTGCAAGTTTCCATGTCCCACGGGGCGGGCGGGCTCTGGGCGCGCATCCATTGCAGCAGCTCGAGGCAGCCGCCAAAGGCCGCGCCGCTGCAGGTGGTCTCGTCCCATGGAGCAAGCGGGGTCTGGGCGCGCGCCCACTGCAGCAGCTCGAGGTGGCCGCCTTCGGCCGCGTGGCTGCAGGTCGACACGTCCCATGGGGCGGGCGGGGTCTGGGCGCGCGCCCATTGCAGCAGGTCGAGGTGGCCGCCTTCGGCCGCAAGGCGGCAGGTCAATTCGTCCCACGGGGCGCCTTGGGCGCGCGCCCATTGCAGCAGTTTGAGGTGGCCGCCTTTGGCCGCATACGCGCAGGTCCACTCGTCCCATGGGATGCCTTGGGCGCGCATCCACTGCAGCACCGCGAGGTGGCCGCCTTGGGCTGCGGCCCGGGAGGTCATCTCGTCCCATGGAGCGGGCGGGATCTGGGCGCGCGCCCACTGCAGCAGCTCGAGGTGGCCGCCACGGGCCGCGCTCCAGCAGGTGGCCTCGCCCCACGGGGCGGGCGGGGTCTGGGCGCGCGCCCACTGCAACACTGGGAGGTTGCCCGCTTTGGCCGCAAGGCGGCAGGTCCATTCGTCCCACGGGGCGCCTTGGGCGCGCGCCCACTGCAGCAGCTCGAGGTGGCCGCCACCGGCCGCGCCCTCGCAGGTCTTCTCGTTCCACGGGGCGGGCGGGTTCTGGTTGCGCGCCCACTGCAGCAGCTCGAGGTGGCCGCATTCCGCTGCGGACGCGCAGGTCCACGTGTCCCACGGGGCGGGCGGGTTCTGGGCGCGCGCCCACTGCAGCAGCTCGAGGTGGCCGCCATAGGCCGCGCCCGCGCAGGTGCACTCGCCCCACGGGGCGGGTGGGGTCTGGGCGCGCGCCCACTGCAGCAGCTCGAGGTGGCCGCCCCGGGCCGCGGCGCTGCAGACACGGTCGTCAAGCGGGGGGCACGTGAACTGGCCACACACCCACTGCAGCAGCTCGAGGTGGCCACCCTCGGCCGCCGCTTTGCAGCAGGTGTGCTCGTGCCACGGGGCGGGCGGGGTCTGGGCGCGCGCCCACTGCAGCAGCGCGAGGTGGCCCTACGCACTCCGCTGTGCGATGGAGCCAGGGTCCTTCCCGCGCGTGGACATCGGCCCGAGCGGCGAGGCGCTGCGCCACTGGAGCTGCCCGCTCGCCACCGAGGCGCACCAGGCGCGCCCCAACGCCCAGTACATGGCCGAGTTGCTTGCAAGCGTGGCGCAGAGCGGGGTGCACCCTCCGCTCTCCCAGCCGCCACCCAGCCGCGTCGGGCCCGCCGCTTGGTATCGCCCCACTCGACGCTAGCCCACCACTCTAGCTCCTGGCCGCTTGGGCCCAGGCGTAGGCAGCCGTGCCCCTGGGCCGTCCACACACACTCCTGGTCGCACGTGCACCCCTGGCCGCTGGGGCCCAGGCGCGCGCGCGCATGCCTGGGGTTGCGCCTGGCTGCACGCGCTCGCTGCGCTCGCCGCGCTCGCTGCGTTTGCTGCGCTCGCCGCGCTCGCATGTGTTGTCTGCGCTCGCTGCGCTCGTCACCCGCCGGTGCCAGGTGCAGCAGCCACACGCTGCTGCCCATGGTGTGCGGGGCGTCCATCTGCATCGTCGCGGTTGGGCGAGGGCGCGTCGCCGCAGCCGTTTCTTTTTTCGCGTTCCATTGCACAGTGCAGCCCCATGGCCACGGGCGGCGCGATCGCAGAATGGGCTGATGAGACTGGGGGGCAGAGCACAGACAGCAGCGAGCTCGGGCAGAGCGAGCCGAGCGAATCGGGGAGCGAGTGGGCGAGTGAGCAGTCCAAGGGCCAGTCCGAGTCCGAGGCCGCCAGCAAGTCCGAGGGCGCGAGCGAGTCCGAGGGCGCGAGTGAGTCCGAGGCCGAGGGCGATGCCGAGGCCGAGGTCGCGGTCGAGGCGGTGCGTGTGGCGGCGCTTGCCGCTGAGGCCGAGCAGCGGCGCGGCTGGGAGGGGCGTGGCGCGCCGGCCACCGAGGCCCAGCTGCGCGCCGCGCATTTCGGCGCGTTGATGGCCGCGAGGGTCGCTGTGGACACCGGCCCCGTCGCGGAGAGCTGCCAATCCGCGTTGGGCTTCCACGGCGTGGACGCCGCCATGTGACTTTGTCTATTGAGAGATTTTTTGGTGGAGTTGGCTTGCACGGGGGCTGTGGCGCGCAGGCGGAGCTCAAGTGCTGCACCACCGTGGCCTGGGCACACGACACCCGTGCCGACGCGGCGCCCGCGTGCCGACGCGGCGCCCGCGTGCTGACGCGGTGTCTGGCCGGGCCGCGCACTGCCCGGACCTCACCCATGCGTACACCCCCCCCCGGTGTGTCGTGACCGCCGGTGCACGTGGCCGTCAGCGAGATGGTGCCCTTCCGCGCCGACCTGCTGCGCCACCGCGTGCGCAGGCGGCTGGGGCCGGGCGCGCGGCTGGTGGTCAACGTGCTGTACCGCGACGTGTGCGCGCCGCGCGCGGGCCCGCTCTCTCGGCTCTACAACTGGGCGGTGGCGCTCCTCACCTTTTACGGCGCGGCGTCGGGCTGAACGCCGCTGGCGCCGGCAGTGCCACATTGCGCCACTCGTGTCCGTGGCGCCACACCTCGGTCACGACACACCTCGGTCACAACACACCTCGGGCACTGTGCGCCACACCTCGGTCACGACACACCTCGGGCACTGTGCGCCACGCGTGTCGGGTTCAGGGGTTATGGTTAGGTTCGGGTTAACCCGCCACACCCGTTGTGCCACTCGTGTCCGTGGCGCCACACCCATTGCGCCACCCATGTCCGTGGCGCCACGCCCATTGCGCCACTCGTGTCCGTGGCGCCACACCCATGACACCCCGCCTGAAGCGGTCACGACACAACCCCCGAAGCGGCCACAGCTCTGTTACGTCACCCCCCCGGAAGTGGTCACAACACACCTGGGACACCTCATCCGAGGTGTGTCGTGACCGAGGTGTGGGCCCAACTCTCTTACTCGAGATCGGAATACGGATCGAAGATTTGTCAGATTTGAAAGAGCACCACGGATGGACTGGCGCAGCGCGGGTTGACCCGCGCTATGACTGGTCTCCAGCTCCGATGGAACATGCGGCACCAGGCGGCCATCCAGTGCAGATCAGCGACGTGGAATTGCTGTCTCTATCCGTCTATTTGCATGCTGCCACTGCAAGCGTGCACGATGATGTTCAAACGCGAATCTTCGCTGCCACCTGGTTGGCGGTACGAGCTGTATTTGCCGTTCTCACTGTACGCACTTTCCTCGTTCTGTATCGTCGTCCTTGGCATCCAAATGCTGTGCCAAAATATATGGTGCCCGGACGCTGCGCCCGGGTGGCCAGCCTCCCCACACGGTACCGCCGAAGCAACCTGGGTGATTCTCCAGGGGGTACTTTCCTACTGCTCCGACGGGCTGTATGTGGGGGCTCCCTCCTGGGCACATGTCGCCGACCGTTCCACAGCTCCGCTGCTCTTCTTGCTTCAGATATACAAATTTTGCTATCTGTTTCTCCCGTGGATCACATGGCCTGAGAAAGTATGGACATGGGGGTTTGGTATCGGCATTGGAGTTCTCCTCAAAGGGTGGGACAATCAAGCGGCGACGAACAAGAACTTGGAGCTGTACCGTGTCACCCACATCCTGTGGCACATTCAGATGCCCGTCGTGTTTGGAGTATACAATGCCTTCCTCATATGGCGGACATGCGGAGAGTTGTTCTGATCGCCACCGACCGCTCACGTGTCAGATTCGTTTGCGACCAAGGCCTCCGGATTGCATGGTTTTTTTGGACACGGTGCCACATGACGTGCTGGTATGCGTGGTGGAGCTTCTAGGTCGACTCGAGCTAGAGACGTTCAAGTGCACGTGCCGCTCTGCACGGGCTGCAGTGCGGCAAGTGGAAAGGACGGCCCCTCGTCGGCCAGTCCGCTTGTGCGATCTGGCTGCCGAGGGTGGACACCTGCAGCTGCTGCAGTGGCTGCAGCAGCAAGGCTGCCCCATCGACCAGTGCACCCGCGCCGCCGCCCATGCAGGCCAGCTGCATGTGCTCGAGTGGATGGTGCAGGCTGATGTGATGCCCATTATCAGACTGGGAGATGTGATGATCGAAGCAGCCAGCCAGGGCCATGTCCATGTGCTCGATTGGCTGACCTCCACATTCCCACCGGGTGACTTGCGCACAGCGCACACAACGGGAACGACCCTCGAGATGATTTCGAGTGTGGATTGTTGTGAGGCCTTCGAACGGGCCGCATACAATGGCCATGTGCACGTACTGCGGTGGGCTCATCGCCGCAACTACACCGGGGCCGCCGGGGGCGGGGTTGGCTTCTGGAAGAAACTGAGACGCGACGCCATATCAAGCGGCAATTGGCATGCTGTATGCTGGATTGACACAGTCAAGCCAATGTGCAGGAAACCGTTGCCTGATCCACTTTGCTACGTGGCAGTTTTGGCAATCGCAATGGTGTACACTGGGGTTTTGTGCCTCGTGGCCGAGGTATGGCCTATGTTTCCGAGCTGCGCTGTGACCGCTTCGGGAGGGGTGTCTGATGTGTCTGAGGTGTCCGAGTAGTGACCGAGGCGTGGCCTAGGTGTCCAAGGTGTGGCCTAGGCGTCCGAGGTGTGAATTTACGAACAGACCCTACCATGGTCCGATGTGTGCCACCGAGTTGGCCATGATCCGGGATGTGCCACAAAGTGTGCCATGGTCCGAGGTGTCCCGTGGTCCGATCTGTGCATGGCCTGAGGTGTCACCTCGGTCGTGGCTCGGTCGTGGCACACCTCGGTTGTGGCTTGGTCATGACTCGGTCGTGGCACACCTCGGTCGTGGCTCGGTCTTGGCACACATCGGCCGTGGCTCGGTCGTGACTCGGTCGTGACTCGGTCGTGACTCGGTCGTGGCACACCTCGGTCGTGGCTCGGTCTT
>Ga0335398_10010448_pt1 | contig 10557 bp, 4 predicted proteins | sample BON03_FD_205742 | JGI IMG/M metagenome (GOLD analysis project Ga0335398, IMG submission 205742) | Freshwater microbial communities from Lake Bonney liftoff mats and glacier meltwater in Antarctica - BON-03 (spades assembly) (version 2) | ecosystem: Environmental > Aquatic > Freshwater > Ice >...
GTGGCCAGTTCCTCTGGTGGGCAGCAGGCTCAGTGTGCGCAGGTGCGCTTGAGTAGGCCTCATGGCCGGTTGACGTCGAGGCCGCCGCTTCGCCACCGTCACCACCAACTGCACTCGCATTGTCAGCCCCACCACGTCGCCGCCCTCGGCGGCGCGGCGCGCGTCAAACCACCTACGACGATCTCGTGGGCGATGACAACGACTCTCACAACAGCTGCTAAGCCGTTGTCGCTCGTCGTTGCGTGAGTGTGTCTTGTGTGTGTGTGTGAGTGTTTTGGTGTTTTGGTGTTGCCTGTGTCGTCTTTGTTTTTGTCGTGTGTGTTGTGTGCGTGTGACCTGTTGATTGTTACAATGTGGCATCTGTGCACACACTGCTCAAGGAGACTGCCAACGCGGCGGCATTCAAGCATTGGCGGCAGAAAGGACCCAAGCCCAAGTCGCCTCAGGCAGCTGTCTCCGGATACGTCGCCACATACCGCCGCCGCTGGGGTGGCATCGCCCGCATGGCCTCGGCTCGCCTCAAGCTGGCAAGTGCGCGATGGGCCGGCCGGGGCGCGCCGGACCCTAGCGCGCGCCAGGGCGCGTCGGACTTCGACCGTGCTTCCCATGCTGACTTCGGCGCGGCCACCCACCCTGGCGTGGGAGGTGGCACGCACCGTCGTCGCGCAGCCGCCGATCGCTGCTAAGTGGTTTGGTCGTGTGTTTTGTTCGTGTGTTCGATGGTGTGGTGGTTCCTGTGTTGTGTGTGTTGTGCGTGTGACCTGTGTGTTTGTTTTACAATATGGCATCTGAGGGCTGGGTACCCGGCTTCTAATCTTAAAAGATTTTGAAGCAGGGTGCCACCAGGATATTGCACAATATTACCAGTTATTGCACCCCTCCGCCCAATTTTGAGTTTTGTTTCAGGTGTAGGTGTTTGGAGGTGTTTGGAGGTGTTTTTTTGTTATTTAGATTTAGTGGTCGGATTTTGGATGGGTGGAGGTGTCTAAAAATAAAATTGTTCTCGACACGGAAAACGGGGCATTATTGCACATTATTGTGCAATACCCCGCTCCCAGCCCCCCTTTCCCTTTATTGCCTACAATATTGCGCAATATATTTTCCCCACGACCCCCTTTATTGCAATAAAATATTGGCAATATCTTGTAAGGGCCAACTCCTCCCCGCTCCCCCTCCCCTGTAGCAAGTGAACCAGTGAACTTTGAACTTTAGGCACAGACCTAGCCGCCAAACAAACCCCAACCCCGAAACCAACTAAACCTAACCCCTACAAACCCAACCAACCCGCTGGCTGGCGGCTGCTGGCTCTAGTCCTAAAAAAAATCTTGCTGCTCCCCCCCCCCCCCCCCCCCCCTCCCTTTGGTCGAACACACAGACTAGGGCTACCACCTATGGTGGTCTGTGTGGAATGCCGAATGCCTGCCTGCGGACAAGCCGTGGGATGTGGTGTCTGCTGTGATGGCACACGCCGGAGCTCTGGCGGCGTGGCGCCGCGGGCCTGTGTGCGCGTGTACGCGCGTGTGCTGGTGCCGCCGAATCTTTACATACATATACATACATACATAAATGTCGTCACCAATATTGTATGGTATATATATTGCAATAAACGGGGGTCGAGGTCGAGGGAAAACAAACTATTGCGCAATAGTGTGTGCGGTGAAGGGCGGGGAAAGTGGGGTGCCCAAACAAATAAGGTAGTGTTGGCGAATATAAGTATCATTAATTCGTGCACATGTGCGTCTCGAAGTAAAAACAATATCTTGTAAAGGCCAACGCGTGTGCTGGTGACTGGTGCCGCCGAATCTTTAGTATAGAGATATATATAAATCGCACTTTTTGTCTAACCCAGCCAAGGTCGCGGCCACAGCCACAGCCACAGCGCTTACCACTAAAAAGAGAGAGCGGCCAAACGGACGGTTTCTATGGCTGGTGCTGGCTGGTGTCTGGTGTCGCAGAATCTTTATTATATAATCATACATATATACAGTACTGCAGAGTTAGAGTATATGTATAGCTACATATGCTACATAATAATTGGCGATTTAGAGCTCTGTGCTCTGTGCCGATTCAAGGGTAGTTTAGTTAGCTCTAGAGCTATCTATCCACATTGGCAGACACAGACACTCGTCTGACTCTCGACTCTCGCACTCGCACCGGGCGGGTCGGGAACTAACAGACGCGACGACGACGATGCACTCGCGGGGGGCCACACACGACGGGGCCAGTACACTACCGAGCCGCCGGCCGCCGAGCCGTGCATGCTTGCTTGCGGGCGGACGAGAGGAAGAGAGGAGGGAGGGGGGTGGTTGGTTAGTGAGTGGTGAGAGCTGAGTCAGAGCTAAGAGACTGGCGCTTTGTTTTTGTTTGACGGTATGGGTATGTATGTATGTGCGGCGTGTGGGCGTGGTGTATTCAAGGCTAGGGTGGACTTCAGCCTATTATTAAGATTAAGTATGAGTACTTACGGGTATTAATAGGAATAGGTAGTTATAGTTATATAATAATTTTAGACATAATATATAGGTAGTTATAGTAAGGTCGTAGGTAGGGCGGATAAAATTACCAACTACAAGACTAATAATAAAACTATCAAGCAACGACCGTTTTATAATTATAAAACTAGTTTTAGCTATTATTATTTATTTTTAATATAAATAAAAATAAAACTAAGTTTAAAACTAGTTTTTATCCTATTAAAATAGCAGGCTAAACTAGGCCTCGAAAAAAACCAAATTTTGTGCCTGCGGCCTGCGGCGCTGCGGCGCGCGGCGCCCTTGTGCCTCGTTATCGTTATCGTTCGTCGTTTGTCTGGCCAAGAAGATGGTGGTTCGGGGGCGCCCGCAAACTTTCTACTATTATATGCAGCTAAGCAGCTACAGGTACATAGCGAATGCGAATACTGGATATAATATACGAATAATACTATATTATACTATATACAATAATACAAGTGTACTAATACTGTTGCTGTACACACAGCAACACACGCACCCGCCATCCAAGAAACAGGGCGCAGCTATAGAGCGCAACCCATCCCCATGGCCATGGCTCATGCCGCCAGATGTAGCGCGTAGTGCCCGTGTCCATGTGCGAGTATATATCATATATCACAGACTCAGAGACAGAGACACAAAAATAAACACAGAGGACAGAGGAGACGAGACACGGCAGACAGCCAACACACATATAATAATAAAAAAAGAGAACCACGCCACCACACACCACACAACCACAACAACAAAGAAAGACTCGCAGACCCGCACCCCCTTCTACCTATGTATATATATATAAGATATATTTTATTATTATAATATATTTATATTATATAATATATATAATAATATAATATATATATACGACTTATATATATATAATTCGAATGCGAATTAATGTAAGTTTAAGTTATGACATGTTATGAGCCAGAAGGCGACCAACGCGATGACCAACAACCACACTGTCACACTACACGGGGGGTTCAACCTAACGCGCCGCCGCTTGCCTGCCCCTCGTCCTCGTCCAGCCGAATATGATAGAGCTCTAGTTTTTTTCGAAGCAGACGATACATCAGCGGCACGATGCGAGCGCCGCCCGGATTTGGTCCAGCGGGAGCTGCGTCGCGAGAGCCAGGGCCGTGCCCCTGGCGGAGAGGAGTTCGGCCAGCGCGCCTGTCCCGGCGCCAAGGCGGTGGCCGCGAAGCACCACCGACAGGAGCTCTTCGGCGCACGTGCGCCTCGCCCGCGGTCCAGCCTCGTCCTCCGCAACCGCGAGAAGGAGCCGCGTCAGCCGGCCCTGCGCGCCGCGCAGCGAGTGCGCGGACAGCAGCAGCAGGATCCGGTTCAGCTGGTGGGTCACGCCGCGGCCGAGCCCGAGCCACTCGGCGTGCGCCAGCGTCGGGAGCGGGATGGCGTCCGAGTGGCCGCTCTGGAAGTGGTAGAGCCGTGTCAGCCTCCGGACCGAGCTGGCCGTGGCGCCCTGCCGCAGCGCCGCGCTCCCGCCCAGCTGCGCCACGAACCACGCGAGCAAAGCGACCAGCGCGCGCGCCCTGCGCTGCGCCTCGTCCAGTGAGCTCGCCCTAGACTCGCTGCAGAGCACCTCGACGCAGGCGGAAAAGAGGCGCCAGCACGCCCCCGCGTCCGGGCCGGCCGCGGGCGACAGCGCCGCGATGGCCTCGACCAACTCGGGCATCAAGTTTGGGACCCCGCCAGCCGCCACGGTGGCCAGCAGGCGGCTCGCGACGGGGGCCGACAACGCGAGCGGCGGCCGCGTCGCCAGCGCGCCCAGCGCGCCTAGCACGGCCACCACGCCCTCGGCCAGCCGGCGTGCGTCCTGCTCATTGTGCTCGGCCCTGGCGTGCTGGGCGGCGGCGGCCGCGTGGAGCACGTCGAGCGCGGCGTTGCCACTCTCTGCCTGGAGCCCGGCTGACAGGGCGCCGAAGCCCGGCGCGCGGACGAGCTTGCCGAGCAAAGCGAGGAGACCCAGCAGTGATCCCAGCGGTGGACCGCCGCGGCACTGCAGCCGGATCCAGGGCAGGATCCCGTGGCGGCGTAAGAGGGCCTCGGCGCCGCGCGGTACGCCGGCGGCGCGTAAGAGAAGGGAAAGGCAGGCGCGGCGGGCCTGCGGGTCGGCGAGGCTGGCGTCGTGGAATCCGAGCACGAGCTCGAGCACGTGGCGGCCCGCGCAGAGCGTGGAGTCGTCGTCGGTGCGCATGCCCTGGTGCAGCAGCGCCAGGATCCAGAGCCGGTCCTCGCGCTGCGTCACGCGGCCCGAGTGGAAGCAGGCGAAGAACATGGGCACGTCGTCCAGGTCAAAGTAGGCGCGCGTGAGCACGAACGAGTTGAGCGCCTTGTACTGGGCGTGGTGCGGCTGGGCGGTGATGGCTAAACCCTGCGCCACGAAGGCGGCCCAGGTGGCGGGCAGGCGCTGGTTGGGCGCCGTGATGGCGTCCTGCAGCGAGCGCAGCAGGCGCAATACGTGCGGCCGCTCACGGAAGCTCGGTCCCTCGCTCAGCACGCCCATGAAGGCGGCGAGGCCCTCGTAGGCCAGCGACCGCACCGTGGGGGAGAGCGCGGAGAGGCCCATCACGAGGAGGCCGGCGGCGCCCTTGACCAGCCAGCGCGGCGCGTCGCACTGGCGGGCCCGCAGCATGCTGCGCAGGACGAGCAGGCAGCCGAGCGCCTTGGGCGCCGCGCTGCCGGCGCTGCCGGCGGGCGGCGGCGGCTCGTCCTCACCGCGCAGCTCCTCGTCAACCTCCTTGAAAGCGCACGGCTCGTCCACCACCAGCATCTCGACGGGGAACGTCTTGAGCATCTGGCGCGCCTGGCCAGCCTTGAGCCACTCGAGCGCCAGCAGCCGCTGGCCCAGCACAGATGACGCCTCGCCACAGAAGGCCACGTCGGCTGCCTGCTCGAGCGTCAGCTGCGGCAGCGACGCGCCGCCGCGGCAGTAGAGGCCCATGAGTGCCCACGCCTCTCTGCGCGTCGCTGGCGAGGCCGCGTTGCTGGAACCGACCAGCAGCTCGACCGCGAGCGCCGCCGGCATCGGCGTCGGCTGGATCGCCACCAGCCCGGCCAGCACGCGCAGCACCAGCGGCCCCTCCGGCGCCTCCATCGCCTCGCGCAGCGGCGACCGCAGCAGGATCAGTTTCGTCAGCGCGGGCACCAGCGGGGCCAGGTGGGGCCCCACGGCGCTCGAGAGCACCGCGTGCGCCAGCTTGAGCGCCGGCTCCGTCACCGCCGCGGCGACCAGGGCGCGCGCCGCCTCGACCAGCTCGAGCGAGGGCGTGGCCAGCGCGAGCTCGCAGGCGCGCGTGCGCACGAGCAGCTCGGCGCCTTCGCAGAGCGCCGCCGCGCCGCGCCGCCCCACTCCCTCTTGGACCACACGCAGGATCGCGAGGAGATGCGCCTCGTCCACAGGCGCGTCGCCGCCCGTGCCTTGCTGCGCCACTAGCGTCGCGCACAGCACCTGGGCGAGCAGCACGCTGTCGCCGCGGCCGGCGGCGACGCGCGCGTGGAGAAGCGAGGCCTCCGCGCTGAGATCGAGCGCACAGGTGCGGGTCAGGTGGAGCAGGAGTAGGTAGGTGTCGGCGAGGAGCGGGGCGCGCGCGTCGTGACCGTCGGGGAGGCTGAGCAGCAGCTGCACGAGCCGCAGGAGGCAGTAGGGGAGCGCGCGCCGCGGGAGTGGCAGCATGCCGCCCGTGCAGACCAGGCCGCGCAGGTGGTAGGGCAGCCAGGCGGCCCAGCGAGGGAGTGCGGCCCTGGGCTCAACAGGAGCGCCGCCAGCAAGTTCCGCCTGCACGGCGGCCGCGATCTTGGCGCCGAGGGGCAGCAGCAGCAGCGGCTCGCAGCCCAGCGAGCGAAGCAGAGGCGCCGTGCCGCCGTCGATGGCCGCAAGCACGGCCACGCGCGCCGCGGCCGGGTGCTCAAAGAGCCAGCCCTGCACCGACGCCTCGATGGCGTCGTCGTCGCCGCCACTCTCCCAGAGCCGCCGGAGCAGCGTCAGCTGGGCGGAATGGTCCACTTTCAAGCCGGCGCTGGACCCGCCAGCGGCGAGGCTCTGCAAATAGTCGCGCGCGCTCGGCGCCAGCTGCGCGCCAACCTGCACAGTGAGCGCGCGCACCAGCTGCAGCTCGGGCGCGGGCGCACACCGCGCGCCGCCACGCGCGCCGGCCTCGGCCTGCTCGGCGGCCGAGAGGAACTTGGCGAGGCGCGGCCGCACCGTGCCGTCGGCGCGCATGCCCTGCAGAAGCTGCCAGGCGACGAGTGGGGCCAAGCCGGCGGTGGCAGCTGCGGTAGTGGGTTTGGCAGTAGCCACCCGGACGGGTGTGCTGGATCGGATCGGCGTGGCGCTTGTTGCGGCTGTAGTGGCAGTAGCAGGGGTAGTGGCAGCTGTAGTGGTAGTAGCAGTAGCAGTGGCGCCGCTGCGTGCCGGGCCCGGCGCCGCGCCGATGCCCAGCTCGAAGGCGGCGTCGAGCAAGCGCGCCCTGCCCGCGTGGCCTCGGCCCTCCTCGGGCGCGTGGAGCCGCAGCTGTTGCATGACGCAGAGGACGGCCACCGAGGCGGCGGCTGCGTCCTGGTGCGGCGTGGAGAGCAGGGCGTCGAGCTGGGCGAGGAGGAGCGCGGCGAGCTCGGTGGGCGCGGCGGCGGCGCTCGAGGCGTGGAGCAGGGCCTGGACGGGCGACTGCAGCAGCCAGTCGGGGCTCGCGGTTAACCCGCCGAGCCAGGCGTCGACGGGCAAATGGAGCGCGAGCCACGTGGAGGAAGCGTCGCCTAGCAGGCCGGCGTCCAGCAGCTGCGGCAGGCAGTCGGCCGGCAGCCCGCTTCTGGCGGGCAGCGCGGCGCGGCGGCAGCAGGCGGCCGCCACGGCGCCAACGTCGACGGGAACCGTGCGCTGCGGCGCCACCTCGGCGCTGATCGCAGCCGCCTCGCCGTCGGCGCCCAGCCGCGAAAGCGCGACCAGCACCCCTCGAAGGTAGTTGGCGGCGAGCTGCGAGCGGTAGTGCTGAGATCCATCGAGCGCGACGAGCTCCCGCGCTGCGGCGACGGCGATGGGGCTGAGGGCGAGCCTGTCGCCGCCCGCGGCGAGCACATCGAGCGGCGCGGCGCCCCCGCTCGCGCTCGCGGTCTCGATGGCGGCGTCGAGCGACTGGTGCAGCGAGGAGTGGACGCTGCGCACGAGAGCCGAGAAGTAGGCGGCCGTCGCCTGTGGTTCAAAAGGGGAGGGCGTCGTGGCGTTAGCGCAAGGGCGCCGTGGCCTTAGAGACGGGGACTGTTTCGTGTGGTTCAAAAGGGAGGGCGTCGTGGCGTTCGCCCAGGGGCGTCGTGGCCTTGGAGACGGGGACTGTTTCGTGGCCGCACCGGCGTCAGATCGCGCAGCCAGACGGCCGCCTCCGTCGCGGCGCTGTGCCGGCAGCCGCGCATCGTGCCCGAGCTCTCGAGCAGCGCAACAAGCAGCCGGCGCGTGACGCGGCGCGTCCTCCAGTGCTGCGCGTGGAGGCTCATCTGGACGAGGCTGCAGAGCTCGGCCGCCGCGGGAAGCTCCTGCGCCGTGGAGGAGGGACGCGGCGTCTCCGTGCCGGAGGCCTGCTGCGGCAGGAGCAGCTGCAGCGCGAACTGCTGCACAAGCGGCACCGCGTCGACCAGCGTGTGGCCCAGGCTGCGCTCGAGGTTGAGCCGGCCCTCGGCAAAGACGGCGGGCAGGTGCTGCTTGCAGAGCTTGAGCGCCTGGAGCAGCCGCGCGTGCATCAGGCTCGCGAGGCGCGAGCTGGCGCCGGCGATGCCCGCGCGGATCGTCATGAGCGTCTGCAGGTCGGGCAGCACCCAGCGAAGCTCCTGCTGCGCCTCGAGCGGCGCGGCCGTCCCCTCGCCGCGGCAGAGCATCTCGAGCACGGCGACGAGCGCGTTGAGCGCGGTGCAGCGCACCAGCAGGCTCGAGTGGAGCAGCGCGCGGCTCCAGAACTGGCGGCCCAGGCCGGGAGGGATGAGCGACGCGGCCGCCGGCCGGCGCGCCCCGACTGTGTCGGACGGATCCGCTCTCGGCGCGCGGGCGGTCTGCAGCACCCGGATGGTGAAGGCGACCTCCACCACCCAGCGGCGCGTCGGCCGCGGCTCGAGGCTGGCCGCGTCGCCCCGCCCTGAGAGGTAGGCGTGGCGCAGCGTGGGTACCGCGCTGAGCATCGCGAGCACCACCTCCTGCTGCTCGCGGTCGGCCGTCGGCTGGAGGGCGAGCAGGAGCTGCGTCAAAGCGACGTGGCCCGCGCGCGTCTCGGGCACGGCCGCCCCGCCGGCCGGCGCGGCCACGTCAACCGCGCGCTGCTGCTCGATCTCGGCGTGGACAGCGCTCAGGCGGAGGAGAAAGCCGTGAGCGACGCGTGCGAGCTCGCCGCCGCCGGCGAGCAGCGGGGCGAGCTTGGAGAGCGAGCCGTTGTTGATCACGGGGGCCTTTGTCCTCGCGCTCAGCGCCGGGTTCTCGAGCACGTGGCGACGCACCGCAACGAGCGCGCGCACGCGGGTGAAGCGGGGCACCCACTCGATAAGGCGCAGTGGCGCCGCCGCCAGCCGGCCATGCTCGGCCGTGAGCAGCTCGCGCGGCTGCACCTGCAGCAGGACGATGAGCAGCTCGGACAGGGCGGCGCACACCGCCTTGGAGCGCTGCGGCCGCTCGCAGGCGCTCAGCAACGCGACGACGCTCGACCCGCTGCTGACCGAACGCTGCACGAGCGTCCGCGCCAGCTCCTCGTTGGCCATCGCCGCCGCGCGCAGGAACCGGAGGCTCGCGACTTGCGCCTTGCTGCCGCTGCCCTCCGCGTTTGGCTCCAGCAGCACCAGGAGCCGCTCCCCATACCGCTGCCAGCAGCGGTTGGCCAGCTGCGCAGCCTGCTGCGCCTGCCCCGACGCAGCGATGTGCTCGATCAGCAGGGCGAGCGTCTCGAGCGAGGCTTCCATGGTCGATCAGCGCGGTAGTGAGCGGCCTCCAGCCGATTTTCGGCGCCGCGTCGCTCGCCAAAAATTCAAGCGGCGCGCGCGCGGCAGCTTCGTCAGTTTCCGCTTCGGCGATTTCCATGCTCCAGCTCGCCGGAGCAGCGCTTGCGCTGCATGGCTTGGCGGCCGTACCTGGGGAGGGAGTGACCCCAAAGTACCGCGCGTACGAAGAACTGCGGGTTCCGTACGACCGAACAAAACTGCAGGCGTTCTTCGCGCAGCGGCCGCTCGAGTTCGTCTCGCGTGTCGGCGAGTTCACGCGCGCGGCGCTAGAGGTCCGCACGTCGTGGGACCACCCGGCTGGCTCGCAGCAGCAGCTGGAGCGCGGCGCGCGTTTGCGGGACCAGCTAGCTTTGCTTGGCCCGGTCGCAGTGAAGCTCGGACAGACCCTCTCGCAGCGCCCCGACATTCTGGACGAGGAGATTTGCGAGGAGCTGAAGCCTTTACAGACTGCAAACCGGCCGTATGCCGACGGCCAGGCGATGGCGCTGATCGCCGAGGAGCTCCACTGGAGCGGTCCCATCGCGCCCGGGGTGCTGGCGCCCGGCTGTCCGCAGCCGGAGGGGCCGCCGCTGTTTGCGAGCATCAGTGCCTCGCCCATCGCCAGCGCCTCGCTGGGCCAAGTCTACAGGGCGATGACGCACTCTGGGCAGGATGTTGCAGTCAAGGTACAGCTAACGATGTGACAGACCGATTGAACCCAATACCAATCTGTGGGCGCGCTTCAATAGGAAGAGCAGTTGTGGCCACGTGCCTCATCAGTATTCGATGCACACTTTTCAGTGGGTATGCAATTCAATTCAATTTGTTGTCACATCCGTAGGTGCAGCGCCCCTCGGCGATGCGGCAGGTGGCGCTCGACTTCGCGGTGCTGACCACCTCGCTCTGGCTGGTGCAGCGCTCCGGCTGGGGCAACGGCGACCTCCTCGAGATCTGCGACATTGTTGCAGACGGCGTCTTCCAGGTACACGCGCGCGCGCGCGCCCGCGGGCACACACACACACACACACACACACACACACACACACACACACACACACACCCACACACACATACACCCACCCACACCCACATCTACATA
>Ga0335398_10010449_pt1 | contig 10557 bp, 5 predicted proteins | sample BON03_FD_205742 | JGI IMG/M metagenome (GOLD analysis project Ga0335398, IMG submission 205742) | Freshwater microbial communities from Lake Bonney liftoff mats and glacier meltwater in Antarctica - BON-03 (spades assembly) (version 2) | ecosystem: Environmental > Aquatic > Freshwater > Ice >...
ATGCAGAAGGACGAGCCGCATTTGAAGCATGTTTATTCGAGGGTGCTAAAAAGAACCGTTGAAACCTAAAAAAAACGATCCTAAACCATGTCTAGACTAAACTATCTCGTTCGTGATCCGATCTCGTCCGTGGACTTTCCGTGGCGCACGACAGTCAACCTTGTTCGTGGGCGTGTCTTCACTATGCTGGATCGCTCTGTCGATACCCATTCATCACTGTATGAGTTTCGAACCCATTTTTGGGTCTGGTCTGTACCAGTAAGAACACCTTTACCGCACGCCCATCAAATGGTACTGAACGATATATAATACAGGAACCTTGTACCAGTAGTGATATAACTGATGTAATTGACGCCTTCGTCCACCGCCCGAATCTCAAAAAAAATACAATTTTCTCAAGTGTTATCCTTGTGGGGGTTCTCAAGGGCGACAGGAGTCTTCACTCACCCTCACCTCTGAATTTGAGTCAAAACACAAGTTTGATTCTCCAAAAGCGGAACGAAAACTACCAACACAACCGTCCGTTCCACTTTTGGAGAGTCTGCAGGTTGAAAATGACTCAGAACAATGCGCTTGTAGTGATCCGGGATCATCACGCTGTGCAAACGTAAATGCGTTCAACTTGATGTACAATTCTTTGTCAGAAATTGTTCGGAGCAAAATCTTGTACGAAGTGACCACTTCACCTGCGTTGGCCGATTTTAATGACAGGAAAGTCGCAATGTCACCCTCAAATGGACAGACGAGTGGCTGTGAACTGGAACACGTGATTTCAAATTGCTTTGGTGTCATCTCCACAGACTGTGGGTACCGGCGTGGAGTTCCGTCAGGGCGGCTGCGTCGTGAAAGGTAGTGCGATACTGAACGCCCGACGAAACGCCGTCGAACGATCGGAGATCTTTTTGTGTTTTTGTGACGTACAGAGTGTCACCGATCGAAACCTCAAAACTGATTTGGAGCGGAATGCCGGGTAACTCGATGATCTCAGCAGCGGAAGCTTTGATTGGCAGGGCAAAGAAGAAAATCTTGCGCCGGCTGACACAATTCTGAAAACTATTCGTGCTCCATTGCGCGTTGGCATGAGAAGTGCGATCGTCAGTGTTGAAGCAGCCAACACCTGTTGGCAACACATACGACCGAACCGACAAATGGTCGTAATGATACGATCGTCCTTGTACAATGAATGGCTTTGAATTTTTCAATTTGCCTATCGCAACGGAGTCAGCGTCTACAATTTGATTGCTGACGAAAATATTGTAATTGATGCTGTTAATACTGCTGACAAAGGACTCGCTCATACCGTCACACACCCCACCATTCAGGTTGGAAATCACACACGCATTGCATTCATCCAATGGCCAGTTAATGTTGTTTCCCCCAATTTTACAGGCACAATCCTGTGTTGTCCGGCAGGTTTGTACGCTACTATTCAATCCATTCAGACGATCCAAAGCAGCGGGTGTAGATGTTGTGATCGAAATGTTGATTCGTGTAGCCGTATTTGTGCACTCGAAAGCATCAAGTTTCAAATCAATTTCCAACGTATCGTCTAGTGCAGCCAGTTTGAACGTGACGTGCTGCTCGGGTCTTGAGATCTCGGAATCTTTATTCCACATAGCGGCAGGAAGACTCGTTCTGTCGGCCCGAATCTTTGTGATATACAACGAGTCCGTCTGTTGAACAGGAGGTGTAGAGAAAGGCGATGCACAAGCTGGTGTATTAGCTATGAACGGACTTGCATAAGAAAACTGATCAACCATCCTATAAACACCCGCGATGGAACATGTCTCGAATTGTGCTTGTTTGATAGTCACGTAAAGAGTGGATTGACCGCGCTCCCTCTGGATAGTGTGTTTGAAATGTTGCGTGCTCGCGGCTGTTGAACCGGAACTACTGGCCCGAATCTTTATGCCTGCTGCTTCGAGATCAGGAGAATCAATAAAGGTTTGTAAAGTCTGTCGTTTCAATGTGTCAATATTGATGTGGGCTAGGGTGTCGCCCTCAAAAGGACAAGTCGTCCCTTCGGTGGTGTCCACCACATTCATGTCGCGGGGGCACACGATTTGAAATCTCTTTGTTACGAGTGTATATGTGCCAGTTCTAGACGGAAAAAGCTGCGAAATCTCAATTGGCACCGAGTTGACAATCTGTATTTCAGGACGGAGCAGTTCAGTACTTTTCGTCACGTATCGGACTCCAGCCAGATCGAATTCGAAATTAACGACCAGAGCATTCGCATCAGTGGGTCGGGAAACTTCGCTCTCCATGACTGCCAGGGAGAGTTCGAATCGCCATTTTTTGTTTGTCAAGACACAGGCAACAGAACCGCAATCCACGCTTGCACCGTTGGTGCCATCGCATGAGCACTTTGCAGGTGCCTGTGCGCGGATGCTTAGATGTTCGAACTCAACGCCATGCTTTGTCGGCAAGGGTATCGATGTACTGTGTTGAAAGCTACGTTTGAGTTTTGCCACCGCTATGGAATTTGTGGTCAGTTCGACGCCACTGGGTGCCGTTACGCTAATCGTATACTTTATGCCAGCGAGGGTAAGTTGTTGGCCCATACTTGAGCACGATTGTGTCTTGGTGAGAACACATCTATTACAATCCCGGAGTGGCCAACTGAGAATTTGATTTGAGTTTGACATGCACGCACATTGTGCCGTTTCCGATGTTTCGGTCGGACAATACGCATCGAGTGTGGTTGTCGGTACGGTCAGGAGTCGACGCGTGCCCAGATTCGGAATTATACCATACGAAGACGATCGACTCGTGTCCAGCAGTGCAGAATTATCCACCTGTAGAAGCATGCGATTTTGTCCAGTGGGTCGTTTTTGATCTCCTCGTAACGTCAACTGCACGAATTGTCCTGGTGTAAACGAAAAACTGCTTGTCCACGTGCCCTGAGCATTAATGGACGTGGTGTCTGTTATTAAACCACCGTTCTCGCTGTTCCTGAAGATCCACGAGAATTCATCATACTGCACATATCGGAAACACAATACGGAATGAGCGTCCTGGCAGTTTGATGCGATTTGAATCGGCAGTATCTTGGTGTTATCGTCAATACTAGTGTACAAAACTGGGATGAAATTATTCCTACCCAACTGTAAATCCATGCTTGCAAAATTTCTCAATGGTAAACCGTGATAGCTGCACTCCACGAAATGAGTGGAATCATAAAACTCAACGTTGATCATGTAGACGTTTCGGCTGTGGTGCAAAATATTATCGCTTGAAAAATCCCTGTTGGGCAGCGCATTCGTGTTCAGGACGTGCTCTTGAAATGGGCTTTCGGTATTGAGTGTCGCTGTTTTCCACGGAACGTTTTCGAAATTGAGATTGCGCTTGAAAATGTCCGTAATTCGGGTGCCGTTAGGATTCTCGTCAAACACGTGGAAGGCAACATAATTGATACCGTGAAATAATCGGACTACTTGTTCCGTCAAAGCTGGGTCTCGGCACGTTTGCGCATGAGCGTCGTAGTTCCTTTCGTCGGCACATGTTTGGCAGGCGAAATTTCCAAGAGTCGATTTGTATTTTCGACTTGCCACATCACATTGAGTACAGCTCAACGTCACGATGTCGTACTCGTAACCAGAAACACACGCACACGAAGTGCGATCCGAGTCACGAAGCGGATGCGAATGGATGTCGCAAGACAGGCATATTGTTGAAGATTCATCTGCAATTTTATCGCTTTCACATTTGTCGCACGTTTGGTTCCCTGGCATCGTCTTGATGAATCCTTCGATGCATTGTTTGCAGTGTCCGTAGTCGCCTGTAAATCCCGATTTGCATTTACAAGCGGTCACATCCCGGCTTCCTCCGTCTGATACACTGTGATCGGGACACCTCGTGCAAGAGAAAGCTGCACTTGCTCGATTAGGATATGTGTTTGCGCTACAAACGGTGCACACGTCAAGCACATTTCCCAATTTATCGGAAAATTTACCGTTTGCACATTCCGTGCATGGAGTATTCCCGGTGGTATTCTTAAACGTACCTTGTCCACAAAGTATGCACTGCAAACCTAAGTTTGTGGACATTTTTGTATAACCCTGTGCGCACTCGCACTCGCTACTGGGTTCGAATATGCCGCTGTTGTCTGCACAAAAACGGCACTTGGTCTCTCCTGCCGAACTAAATGACCTTGCGGCACATGTCACACAGGCGCTCAATCCTGGATTTGCACTGAACGTCCCAGCTTTGCACAAAACGCACCTGTCCGTGTTGCTGAGCGTTGCCTTGTAATGTCGATTTTCGCACATCTGACAATTGTTATTCAAATCGCTCTCATAACCAGGTTTACATATACAATTCAAACGGCTGTCGGAACCAAGATCCGAGGTGTATCCCAAGGCAGATGGACATGATATACACAGTTCCTGGCTCGTTGCGTTCAGAGTTGTGCTGTATGTTCCCATCGCACAATCGTCACATACACCGTTGTGGATTTGCTCCTTGTATTTGCCGGCTGCACATGCCACACATTGTGTAGTTTGGAAGAAGAACCCACTGTTGCACTCGCATATCAATGGATTCGTACCGAACTGACCAGTGGCGTGAACTCCACACGACTCGCAAAAAGTTCTCTCTAAGTCCTGTGAATTGAAGCACACGTCACAGGCAGAGGCTCCCGTGAACTTCATGAATTTCCCTGCCGTACACGAAGAACACGCACCAACACCCATGTGGTTTTTGAATTTCCCAGCTGCACATGCCGTGCATGACGCACTTGAACCTGGTGGTCGCTCAAATCCAACGTTACAATGTTCTTTTACGTCAAAGGAACATCCCTCCTGAGGTGTCGTTGATACAGCGGATTCTGGTGAAACTAGTTTGTAACTTGAATACGAATCTAAGATGATTATCGTTGTTTGTGCTTTGCAAGCCTCACTTATGTGTATCGACAATGTTTTGTCAAGACTGCTGATGGTGCAGTAATTCGAGGCAGGAATTTGAGTCATGATCGACATGTACTCTCCCTCAAAGGGCAATTGTACGCTGTGTCCATAAGTGTCCAAAACCACGGTATCCCGACAAATGACGGAAAATAATTTGGGAACGAGGTCCAATGAGAGCGGTCTTATGCCTTTCGCAGTTACAGGATATAATCCTCGTGTAATGGATGCCGCAACAGTTTGGTCGACCAGCTGCTCCTGTAATGTAGCGGTGGTTCTTGTCAAGTAGATATTATCCCTGATACTAATTTCAAAATGTAGCACAGCAGGCGAGGATTGTACGGTTTCTTTCTCCGAGGCTTGCACATTCAAATTGTAAAACCAAATCTGGTCATCAGGTGTACACACTGTAAGAGATGCATCGTACGTGGAGTCGCTTTGCCATGCCCAACGAGCTGTGTTGGCCGCCCACAATGCAGTGTCTGTTTCAAGTGCTGGCTACGTCTTCCTACCACAGCCTTGTAAAGTGGGCGTATTGAACCCTCGAACCGTAAGATGTTGATTTGTCCTATCCGTCGCCGGAGTCAGAATTTTCGCCACTGCCACCGTAGACTGCGTGATGTCAGCGTTGCGGGGTGCCCAAAATCTCACGCGAAAAGATTCAATATCCAACGCAGTTTCTGCAACACAGCTTTCACTTATTCCCAAAATCACGCATCGATTACACTAATGACGCCACGCTTCATCGATTGGTAATTCTACTCTTACGTCCGTCGATTCACTTCTTGTCCTGATCTGTGGGAGGGTGCATTGACACACTTGCGATGTATTATCACAAACCGCCGAGACGTGTTGTAAAAACAACCACCCATACAGGATGGCGCGAAGAAACATCATTGCGAATTCGTGAAGAGAGCATGGAGCGTGGTCTTATATACGTAAATTTCACACTACACGAAGACACAGATCGCGCAACGTGACTTCGACTTGGTGAAATAAAGGATGTGGGATGTAAGAGTTGATTTTACATCGTATTTACGGTGTCAATCAGTGGGGAATCGAACCCAAATGTCACCAACAGGTGGAACATGCCACCAGGACTGTTGTTGTTTTTTTGCGTTTTCGCTTTTTTGTACAATATCTCCTGCATGGAGCGTGATCTTATATACGTAAATTTTACACTATACGAGACACAGATCGCGCAACGTGACTTCGACTTGGTGAAATAAAGGATGTGGGATGTAAGAGTTCATTTACATCGTATTTACAGTGTCAAACAGTGGGGAATCGAACCCAAATGTCACCAATAGGTGGAACATGCCACCAGGACTGTTGTTGTTTTTTTGCGTTTTCGCTTTTTTTGTACACTGTCTCCTGCAGTTGCCTGTGAGAGGTAGTGTGTTTTTTTGTTTGTATTGATGTGTAATCAGGGCGAAAGACCCTACTTTCCGGAAGACGATCCGTGTGCCTGGCTCTACTGTCCGGAAGACGATCCGGTAGTAATCAGGGTGTATGAAGTGCCTGGCCCTACTTTCCGGAAGACGATCCGGTAGAGTCGGTCTCGTCGACCGCGACAGCCTCGGAGCTAACGACATCCCTGACATTGTCCTGGTCGCCGTTAGCAGCATACTCCACGTCCTTCTGGTCGGATTTCAACTTGCAGTGCATTAGCTTCTTGAGGGCCCAGAGCTTGTCCTCGTGCAACTGCAGCACGAAATCCAAAACCTGCTTCTCGTTCGGGATGTGGAGCTTCTCGCGAATCTCCTATAAGGTAACAGTGAGCGGATCCAGCTCGACCTTCAGCTCCTTCTTCTGCTCCTTCAGCCTCGTCTTCTGCTCCTTGAGCTTGTCGATCTGCTCCTTGAGCTCTTGTTTCTCCTGGTCCAAAAGACGATTATTTTCCTTCAACGTGGCGTTCTTCTTCTTGAGGTCAGTAAGTTCCTTCTTGCACTTGTCATATCCCGCGTCGTGTGCAGCCTGCACTTTGGTAGCCAAAACATCGTCGGTCATTGTCACACCTTCCATGAACACCGGCGCTGGCGCAGCATCATCGATTTCTCCGTCGTCGTAGTCGTCGTTGTCCTTGGCAGCAGCCAGCTTCGCCGCTTGCGCCTTCGAAATCTTAGGCGCTTTCTTGACCAGCGCTTTGAACGCAGGCGCGTTGACGGCGGTAGTCTTTTTGGCGACGACAGGCTTTCCCTTGACCATTATGGTGTGTGTGTTGAAAGTAGTGAAAAGAACCGCGAAGGTCCAAAACACAAACTTAAGTTTTACAAACACCGGACAACAATTCAACACAATGAAAGTCGATCACCGCTGCACTTATATATGATTAAAGAAGCGAGCGATACGGCAATTCCTCCACATATTCAGTTGCTTTTATTATAAACAGACTTTCGAGCATTTTTCGTACCAAAATTTCAACGGACTGTTCGGTCGGAATGATCTCAAGTAGCGATTTCTGTAGCGATTTCACACCGCAAATCGTTTGTCCATGAGCATGGCCGCGAACGCGTATCTTGCGAATATTGCTCACAGGCGTCCAGAGCTACATCGCATTCATGACACTTGTTCGCTTTCCAGAACTGCTGATCGCTGCAGATCCGACATCGTATGGATTCGGACACAGTGATTCCATTGTCGAAAACACGTTCCGTACGCATATTCTTTGGACACATAAACGCATTGCTCGGTAACAAGGTCGTGTGATCAACGTGCAGTACGTGCTGCAGCACATTGCTGTTGATCAAGATGGAATTTTCCCGTGGCGACAACTTGATTTGTCGTATCTCATTGCTTGTATATGATGACAAGAGCGTGCCGGAAAATGGTGTTGAACAAGTGGCATATGTTTCGTCGGGATTGTAATAAGAGTCGCACAGGTTGTTGTGAATGTAAAAAAGTGGATTGGCATATGTGGATTGTGACGATGTTGCATCAGATATTTGACGTGATGATAACTGGAAAATGTGCCGTGGGATCGGACCCGCAATATCGAATATTTGCATTACAGCCGTAATGGTGCGCACGGCGATACGTTGTGTAATGACGCTGTGTACGACGCCAGGCACGATAAAAATGGGTTCTGCCATTTCCAGCGGTGTATGCTGTCGTACGGCGCAAGCCCACAACAAGGGAATCAGTACACTAAACGCCACGCCAGTGGACTGGTCGATGTCTGTCAACATACTCACGATTTCGTCCTGCTTCTGTGCTAAGATCTCCGAATACCGTTTGAATACGTGCACATTGTGCATCTCCACGGATACCAGCCAGATTGCATCGCCCAAGACCGAATTCGTCAGAAATTGCATCGATGGAGTTTTGCGCCAAGTTGCATGCATGCGATTTAAGTACGTATCTTGATCACCATTTACAATCGCCGTGATCAATGATGTGTTGCTGGCGTTTATCAAGAGAAGGGCTGGGAAGCTGGTAAAGGCCAGAGGGGATACTAACGTATTTTGCGATGACCATATGTTTGATGAGCGGAAACAAGATGACAAGCCCAAAGAATGACGATTTGAGGAAAGTGTCGGTTCACCATCTCGTATTGTCGGACATTTAAGCCACCATTGTGCAGACCCTGCGCCGATTGGGAGAACTCTGTAAAAAAGAGACGTTGCGTTTCGATTGGAAAAATGAACAGAAGCGGAAATGGGCGGATTCATGTTGCCTGAACACATCAGATTCGGTGGACATGGCAAACAATGTAGATACAGCGTCTTCAAACGCGATGATGCCATGTCACTGGAAAATTCTGTTTTATACGTGTCCAAGTAGATACTAAGAGTGTCGCGGTAATCAGCTGACAGTGGATGGTCCTGAACATTTGATTTGGACCACACTCGTCGTAAAATCTCTAGATTTACCGCAGTATTCATGAAGAATCCCACCGAGCAAGTGCAATGCATTGCATTGGCAGTGTTTGTAGAATTCGCCGGATATCCGTCGCACCTTGCACATTCCGTGTCACTGTTCATTTACAACAACATCAGTCAAAAAACACACAGATCGCACCACGGTGCATTGGATTACAGTGAAATAACGCTAAACTCAAAACATATACAAGTTCATAGAACATACCTCACGTGCAACCAGCCAGCACGGCACACACATTTGTGATCAAGGTTGTCGGATACTAAATTGGAATCCAATTGCATGTCCGGGTTCATACAATGACAATCAGACACTGTGGTGGCGGGTGTGAGCGATTGAGTAGTCGTGGTGTATGGTGGGCATTTGTTTGGTGGGCCGCTCGTTCCTGGACAATAATAACCCGCACGACACGGTGTACATGCGGGCAATCGTGCAAGAGTCGGAATGAAGAAGCCGCTTGCGCAGAAGCAAGACTGAAGTGACTGTGCGCCGGGAAGAGAAGTACTGTTTATCGGACATCGGCGCGCATAAATTGTATCGGAGGGCACCACACCCGTCATATTGTCGAAACCTGGACAGAAGAAACCCGCACTACATGTCTCGCACAGATGTGAAAGTGCATTAAGAATGCTACCCGATGGACATGGACAAAACTGAGTGTCGACTGTCCTCGGTGAAAATGCTACCGACGAGCATTGTTTTGCCGGTATCGTGCCGCCCAGACAGAAGCTGTTGCGAGGACACGACCCACACGTTGTGTTGTCGATTTTTACATATCCCGGTCGACACGTACACGCGGCGCTACCAGGTTCTGACGTACTGGACTCTTCGATACATTGGCGACGAGACGAGTGCTGGCACGCCCACCCTGCTTCGCATTTACGACATGTCTCAATACGAATGTGCAATCGTGTATTACCTGCAATACTGTACTTGGCGAGAATGGGATTCGCCCACACATATTGGTAAATGAAATCCACACTGTCGGACAAATAACTTTCAGATCTGTGGCCGATCCTGTAGTACCCATTGTCGCAGAAACACCCCTGATACGTATTGTGGTAGAGCTCGTCGTCTGTATTTTCAACCTCTGTGCGCAACCATGCAAGCGGCCTCACTCCTCCAACCATGACTTGAATGGTGCTCGACGTAGTGTGTGCTGGACATAAAATGCGATGAGAGTTTTGCGTATATATTGGGCTACACAGCTCTCTTTCCGTGCATTGCGCACACATTGACCTGTTGGTGCTGACAAGTTGTGGCACGCGAGCAACTGTAGCTCCGTCAACCATATAAGATACGGCCAGATCAGTGTCAAATGAAGACCCGGCAGGACATACACACTGAAAATCTGCGCGTGCTGCCCGAGCAAGTGTTAAGGGTCTTTCCACGGGACATTGTGCAAGACTGTCCACCGTTCCATTGGCGCAAAAGAAAGCTCCGGAGCATGGCATGCACACCAAATTATGACGCTGACGTCGTGTTCCTGAGAGTGTGGCGGTGGAATCGACAGACGTAATCAAGCAGTCTGCTCTCTGACAACGTGTTGGGTCGGGATCAACGACAAAACGACCGACTGCACAATTGGTGGCGCACGGTAAACAGACGGGCAGTGTACCTGGGCGACACTGACACGATTCGGTGAGGGGATCATACAAATCGCTGCCGCACTGTAAACATGAGAAATTCGATAGTTGCACAGAGTGTGAATTTCCTCGCTGCACTATGATGGCGACGAGACCTTTGGCGATAATATTATTTTCAGCACTACCGT
>Ga0335398_10010460_pt1 | contig 10545 bp, 11 predicted proteins | sample BON03_FD_205742 | JGI IMG/M metagenome (GOLD analysis project Ga0335398, IMG submission 205742) | Freshwater microbial communities from Lake Bonney liftoff mats and glacier meltwater in Antarctica - BON-03 (spades assembly) (version 2) | ecosystem: Environmental > Aquatic > Freshwater > Ice >...
GCTGAGCTTATATATATATATATATTATATATATATATATATATATATATATATATATATATATATATATATATAGATAGATAGATAGATAGATATATATATATATATGTGTGTGTGTGTGTACATATATGATTTTTTTTGGGTATTCTTATATAAATATATGTATATGTATATATGTATATGTATATGTATATATATATATATATATAAATATATATATATATTTATATATATATATATATATATATATATATATATATGTGTGTGTCCACATATATATATTTATTTATTTATATTTATATATATATATGGATTTATATGTGTTTGTTACTGTATGGTTGTATTTAAATTTTTAATTGTTTATTGATATATAGATATACATATAGATAAAGATAGATAGATAGGTAGATAGGTAGGTAGATGGATATAGATAGATATATATATAGATACATCTGGGGTTCGTCTTTCCGATTTCGCACGTAGGTGCGCAAGGGCTTCCTCTCGACTCACCTCGCGCTCGAGCGCGCTTGCAGCCGTGCCGTGTGTGTGTGTGTATATGTGTCTGTGTCTGTGTCTGTATGTGTGTTTATGTGTGTCTGTGCCTGTGCCTGTGTCCCTGTGTGTGCGTGTCTATGTATGTGTCTGTGTGTGCATCTACGTCTGTGTCTGTCTGTGTTGGTGTCGGTGTCGGTGTCTGTGTCTGTGTAATTAAGCCGGGTTAAAGGTGCCCTGTGCGCCTAAGTGAAACGACTTCGAGTTACCTATAATCAGTCGAAACTCGCTCAGGTACCTGAGCAAAGCGAATTTAACCATAGCGGTTAATGAGTAGCTGCAGAGCACCTTTCAACCGGGTTAAGGGTTAACCCTAGCCGGGTTAAATCCACGGGTTAACCCGGGTTAAATCCACGGGTGAACCCTAAACCCGATCCTCGCTCCGCATATTCCCCATACAGGTGCGCAAGGCCTTCCTCTCCACGCACCTAGCGCTAGAGCGCGCTTGCAGCCCCGCCGTGTCTGTCTGACTGGCTGTCTGTGTCTGTGTGTCTTTGTGTGTTTCTCTGTCTCTGTCTCTCTGAGTGTGTGTGTATCGGTGTCGGTGTCGGTGGTTATGTCTGTGTGTAATTAACCCCGGGTTAACCCTGTGTCTGTCTGTCTGTCTGTGTCTGTGTCGGTGGTTATGTCTGTGTGTAATTAACCCGGGTTAACCCTGTGTCTGTCTGTCTGTGTGTCTGTGTCGGTGTCGGTGGTTATGTCTGTGTGTAATTAACCCCGGGTTAACCCTGTGTCTGTCTGTCTGTGTCGGTGTCGGTGGTTATGTCTGTGTGTAATTAAACCCGGGTTAACCCTGTGTCTGTCTGTCTGTGTGTCTGTGTCGGTGTCGGTGGTTATGTCTGTGTGTAATTAACCCCGGGTTAACCCTGTGTCTGTCTGTCTGTGTGTCTGTGTCGGTGGTTATGTCTGTGTGTAATTAACCCCGGGTTAACCCTGTGTCTGTCGGTGTGTCTGTCTGTGTCGGTGTCGGTGGTTATGTCTGTGTGTAATTAACCCCGGGTTAACCCTGTGTCTGTCTGTCTGTGTGTCTGTGTCGGTGTCGGTGGTTATGTCTGTGTGTAATTAACCCGGGTTAAACCCTCGTGTTAACCCGACCAGGCGGTGCAAGCCCCCCTAGCTGGCCCTGGAGTGTATCTTTGGTATATCCATATTATATCCCCGCCTGTATCGCTTGTTACGCTTGTACTTGTATCTAGCTACTCATCAAAGGTCCTCACAAAGCACGACAAAGCCACACACGGGTTAAACCTTCGTCTTAACCCTTTACCAGATCCTCGCTCCGCGTATTCCCCGTACAGGTGCGCAAGGCCTTCCTCTCCACGCACCTCGCGCTAGAGCGCGCGTGCAGTTGCGGCCGCGCCGGCTCGGTGTCCGTGGCTAAGGAGCTCTACCTACTGCTCGGCGACAACGCCAAGGAGGTGTGTATATAAACAAATATGCTTCTCTCTATATATATAGATAGATAGATAGATGAATATAGATAGATAGATAGATAGATATATATATATATATATGTGTATATATATTTCTATGTATTTCTATATGTATTACTCGGTGTCCGTGGCTAAGGAGCTCTACCTGCTGCTCGGCGACAACGCCAAGGAGGTGGGTATATATATCTACATACATATTTGTATATGTATATATATATAATAAATATGTGTATTTATCTATTTCGGGTTAACCCGAATCTATATATATACTCGGTGTCCGTGGCTAAGGAGCTCTAACTGCTGCTCGGCGACAACGCTAAGGAGGTCCAACATGAACATCTATATATATATATATACATATGTATATATATTTCTATGTATTTCTATATTTATAAATTTACTCGGTGTCCGTGGCTAAGGAGCTCTAACTGCTGCTCGGCGACAACGCCAAGGAGGTGCCTATATAAACAAATATGCTTCTCTCTATATATATATATATAGATAGATAGATAGATATATATATATATATGTATATATATTTCTATGTATTTCTATATTTATAAATTCACTCGGTGTCCGTGGCTAAGGAGCTCTAACTGCTGCTCGGCGACAACGCCAAGGAGGTGTGTATATAAACAAATATGCTTCTCTCTATATATATATATAGATAGATAGATAGATATATATATATATATATATATGTATATATATTTCTATGTATTTCTATATTTATAAATTTACTCGGTGTCCGTGGCTAAGGAGCTCTACCTGCTGCTCGGCGACAACGCCAAGGAGGTGCCTATGTAAATAAATATGCTTCTCTCTATATATATATAGATAGATAGATAGATAAATATGTAGATAAATGTGTATATATTTCTATGTATTTCTATATTTATAAATTTACTCGGTGTCCGTGGCTGAGGAGCTCTACCTGCTGCTCGGCGACAACGCCAAGGAGGTGCCTATATAAATAAATGTGTTTATCTCTCTCTATATATATATATATGTATATATATATATATACATATATATATATATATATGTATATATATATAGCATTAATCCCTAACCCTGCGCCCGCGCGGCACTTCCACTTAGCCAGACACGGCGATCCGCCGTTCTCCCCAGACAGACATGTTGGCCTTTACACGATATTGCTATGACCAATATTGTATGTTGAATGGCGAAACAGAGGGGGCGGGGGGGGACCATAAATTGCGCCAAATTGACTGCAAAATACAAATCGGGGGGAGGGGCTGCAATAAAAGAGATGTTGCATGCCAAGAATAGTATTGACTGGGTTAACCCCTTAACCCGACACGTAATAACTTTAGAAGCCCCCCTCTATGACGCTGAGCTGGGCAGTTACTAACCTTAGACACGAACTAACTTTAGAAGACTCTCTATAGGACGCGCTGAGCTGGGCAGTTACTAACCTTAGACACGTACTAACTTTAGAAGACTCCCTATAGGACGCTGAGCTGGACAGTTACTAACCTTAGACACGTACTACCTTTAGAAGACTCCCTATAGGATTTGGCCTTTACACGATATTGCCATGACCAATATTGTATGGTGTATGGCATGCACAAGTGAAGTCGGAGGGGGGTCGTAGATTTCGCAATAGTCGTGCGAGAGTAGCGCAATCGTGTCGGCAAAGCGGGTGGGGGGGGGGGCAATAGAAAGCGGGTTGATTCGTGCATATAAGCCTCGAAATTAAACAATATCGTATAAACGATATTCGGGTGAACCCGTTATATCCCCAGACAGACAATGGCGACAGGGCATCTACATGATAGCACTGGCACCTGGCCTGCCTACTAACTTTAGAAGACTCCCTATATGACGCTGAGCTGGGCAGTTACTAACCTCAGACACGTACTAACTTTAGAAGACTCCCTATATGACGCCGAGCTGGGCAGTTACTAACCTCAGACACGTACTAACTTTAGAAGACTCCCTATATGACGCTGAGCTGGGCAGTTACTAACCTTAGACGCGTACTAACTTTAGAAGACTCCCTATATGACGCTGAGCTGGACAGTTACTAACCTTAGACGCGTACTAACTTTAGAAGACTCCCTATATGACGCTGAGCTGGGCGGTTACTAACCTTAGACGCGTACTAACTTTAGAAGACTCCCTATATGACGCTGAGCTGGGCAGTTACTAACCTTAGACGCGTAATAACTTTAGAAGACTCCCTATATGACGCCTAGCTGGGCAGTTACTAATCTTAGAAGCGTACTAAGTTTAGAAGACTCCCTATATGACGCTGAGCTGGGCAGTTACTAACCTTAGACGCGTACTAACTTTAGAAGACTCCCTATATGACGCTGAGCTGGGCGCCTCGGACGGGTGAACCCGAGGTGCATAATCATAGAATAAACAAACGAATATCTTGTAAAGCGCAACAGACATGGCGGCAGGTCATCTACATGGTACAGTAGCCCAGGCACCTGGCCTGCTCACTAGCTTTAGAATACTCCCCCTAGGACGCCGAGCTCGGCGCCTCGGACGATCGGCTGGGAACAGGTAGTCGATACTAACCGTAGACACTTACTAACCTTAGACAGGTACTAACCTTAGACACGTACTAACTTTAAAATCCCCCGTCTAGGATGCCGAGCTGGGCAGTTACTTACTATAGACACGTACTAACTTTAGAATCTCCCGTCTAGGACGCCGAGCTCGGCGCCTCGGACAAATGGCTGGGGCTGCTGGAGGAAGGCTCGGCGAACTCGCTAGCGCTGCCGCTGGTGGAGTCGGTCGACGTCGAGCTGGTCGAGCTCGCGCACGCCTTCTCGCTGCTGCTGCAGGCCACAGAGCTGGTGATCTATATAGAGAGATATAGAGATATATAGATAGTTCGATATACAGATAGATAGATGGATAGATAGATACATAGATGGATATATAGATGGATATGTATATACATAGATTATACCCTGGCCGAACTCGCGCACGCTTTCTCGCTGCTGCTACAGGCCACAGAGCTGGTGCGATAGACAAATAGATATGCATATAAAGATATAGATAGATAGATAGATAGATAGGTAGGTAGATTGATGGATAGATGGATATATAGATGGATAGATATATACATAGATTATACCCTGGCCGAGCTCGCGCACGTCTTCTCGCTGCTGCTGCAGGCCACAGAGCTGGTGATATAAATATATTTAGATATGTAAATGGATAGATAGATAGGTAGGTAGATATAGATAGATAGATATAGATAAATAGATGTATAAGATAGATATAAAGATAGATCGATAGATCGATAGATAGATAGATAGATAGAGATATAGAGATATATATGCACATATTCATATATGAACACACTGTGAATCCCAGGTAAACGTGTCCGCGCGCGCCGCCTATATTTATAGATCGATATATATATATAAATATATATGTATATATATATATATATATATATATATTCATAGACGGTTCATAATACAAAGGGGTGCATATCTAAACATACTGTGAATCTGCCTTAACCTTCAGGCGAACGTGTCGGCGCGCGCCGCCGGCGCTGATCCCGACGCCGTCGACCCCGCGGTCGAGTCGCTCACATATACATATATTTATACATGTATATATGAATGTATCTATATCTATTTATCTATATCGATGTCTATATATTCATACATGAACACACTGTGATCTCCGGCGAACGTATCCGCGCGCGCCGCCAGATATATATATATCTATATATCTATAACTACAAAGATATAGATATATTCATATACAAACATTACGTTTATCTCAGGCGAATGTATCCGCGCGCGCGGCCGGCGCCGAGCCCGACGCCGTCGACCCGGCGGTCGAGGCGCTCGAGCGCGCGCTCTGCGAGCGGTACAAGCAGGCGGCGACCGTGGTGCGGCTGCTGCTCAAGTCACAGATCGAGGGTGCGCCGGCGCAGGCGCTGTTGCGCACGTGCACGGCACTATTCAAGCAGCTTGAGGCGGTCTTCAAGGTGGGGATATACGTATATGTGCATGTTAATGTATTTATTTTTTTATTTATGTTGCACGGCACTCTTCAAGCAGCGGGTTAATCCGATATAATATATGTACATATGTACATATATATATATACACATATATATATATACATATACATATACATATGTATATGTATATGTATGTATATATATGTATATATATATATATTTATAGCGCCAGCGCAGGCGCTGCTGCGCACGTGCACAGCCTTTTTCAAGCAGCTGGAGGCGGTCTTCAAGGCATATATATAATATATGTATATATGTATATATAGATATAGATATAGATATATGTCTATGTATAGATATATACATATATATACATATATATACTATATATAGTTGTTTATTGAGGCGCAGGCGCTGCTGCGCACGTGCACGGCACTATTCAAGCAGCTGGAGGCGGTCTTCAAGGCATATATATAATATATGTATATATGTATATAGATATAGATATAGATATATGTCTATGTATAGATATATACATATATATATATATATACCATATATAGTTGTTTATTGAGGCGCAGGCGCTGCTGCGCACGTGCACGGCACTCTTCAAGCAGCTCGAGGCGGTCTTCAAGGTGGGTTCAACTGATCTACCTATATAGACGTTTATGTATATGTACATATTTGTTTATTTGTGTATATATGTGTAGATGTATATATATAGGGTTAACCATCAACATATCTATATATCGATATCTATATCTATAACTATATCTGTTCAGGCGTGGGGATAGGGTAGCTGCGCAGGGTGGGACTAGGGGCGAGGGTGGGCTAGGGCTGCCTAATACTACTACTACTACTACTACTACTACTACTACTACTACTACTACTACTACTACTACTTCTACTACTACTACTACTCATACTACTACCACTACTACTCCTACTACTACTCATACTACTACTTCTACTACTACTACTCTACTACTACTACTACTACTACTACTACTACTACTACTACTACTACTACTACTACTACTACTACTACTACTACTACTACTACTACTACCACTACCACCACCACCACCACCACTACTACTACTACTACTACTACTACTACTACTATTACTACTACTACTACTATGCGGGAGGTATGGCCAGGCCCAGGGTGACCCTTTCCCTCCCCTAATTCTGCGGCATTTGGGTGACCGCCTCTCCGGGAGCCGATGTTTTGTAGAGAAACAGTGCCGTACGGTACCAGAGATGCCACTTTTTCTCTAAGCGCTTAGAAGAGGAAACGTGGCACGACTGGTACAGCACGGCACTCTTTCTCTACACGATGATAAGTTTACCCCTACAAAACACCCAACACCCCCTCCCCACCACAGCAGCCGGCCCTTAGCGGCTCACACCGACACGGAGACACCACTACAATATAAAAATTGGGGTAGGGCCCGTAGACGGACCGCCCCAACCGATTTGGTCCAAATTTGGGTCCCATCTCGCAGGCCGTCAAGACGCCCTCCAAGCAGCTCGCTTAGAGAAACAGTGGCACGACTAGTACAGTGCGGCCCTTTTCTTTTACACTCGCAGGCGGTCAGGACGTCCTCCTAGCGGCTCGAGGTTAACCCGAAGTGCTTAGAAGAGAAAAAGTGGCACCACTCGTACAGTACGGCCAAAGAAACCGACTCGCGTGGCCGCACCGTCGCCGAGGGCTAGCCTCAGACGGCGTACGGTATGCGGGCGCACGGAGCAGCGTCGGGTGCCGGTTTAGAAGCGCTACGAAACTAAGGTTAGAGTGATATGGGGGAGTTTTCTTATTGCTGCAGCAGCGCTCAAAATACCCACGAGAAATAGTTATAACGCCCAAGGCGGCAACCTCACTTTTCCTCTACACCCCTCTCGCAGGCGGTCAAGACGCCCTCCGAGCGGCTCGAGGTTCACCCGTACTGTACCAGTCACGCCACTGTTCCTCGAAGCGCTTAGAAAAGGCAAAGTGGCATAACTGGTACAGAACGGCCCTTTTTCTCTACCCTCGCAGGCGGTCAAGACGCCCTCCAAGCGGTGAACCCGAGAGATGTGTATCAATATATCTATATCGATATCTCTATCTCTAAATCTATATATGTGTAGGCGTGGGGGTAGGGCAACTGCTCCGGGTAGGACTAGGGGCGAGGGTGGGCTAGGTCTGCCTACTACTACTACTACTACTACTACTACTACTACTACTACTACTACTACTACTACTACTACTACTACTACTACTACTACTACTACTACTACTACAACGACCACCACCACCACTACTACTACTACTACTACTAATACTAATACTAATACTACTACTACTACTACTACTACTACTACTACCACTACCACCACCACCACCACCACTACTACTACTACTACTACTTCTACTACTACTACTACTACTACTACTACTACTATTACTACTACTACTACTACTATTACTACTACTACTACTATGCGGGAGGTATGGCTAGGCCCAGGGTGACCCTTTCCCTCCCCTAATTCTGCGGCATTTGGGTGACCGCCTCTCCGGGAGCCGATGTTTTGTAGAGGAGCAGCGCCGTACTGTACCAGTGATGCCACTTTTCCTCTAAGCGTGTAGAGGCAAAGTGGCATTACTCGTACAGTACTGAACTGTTTCACTATACCCCCCTCGCAGGCGGTCAAGACGCCCTCCAAGCGGCTCGAGCTGCTGCTCGCGCACGTCTGCGGTGAGACGGGCGTCACCGTGGCCATGTACGGGCTGCTCGGCTTCTCGTCCTCCTCCGACGCGCTAGGCGAGTCGGCGGCGCGCGTGGTCAAGGTGCATCTATACATTGAGGTTTTCTAGTTCGATTCAATCCGTATGTGTCTATATTGAGACATATTCATAGACGGTTCATATACAAAGGGGACCCGAGCACACACGCACAGAGAACTGATCCGAGGGTGGCTTTGGGAGCCTAAGGGGAGCTCCCTTGAATATATCTAGATGCTTGGGGGGAAGAGTCGATGCCGCGACCCTAGTATGCATAAAGATGTGTATCTGTATTTGCGCCTATTTTACTTTATTCGTGTCCTCCTCTGACGCGCTGGGCAAGTCGCCGGCGCGCGTGGTCAAGGTAAGCTCTATTCATTTAGGTCCCCTGTTGAAATGGTGTATACTGCATCTATTTATTTAGATCTCCAGTTAGATTCAGTCATACTCTATGTATGTATGTATATATGTATTTATATTATACGTTCTCCTCTGATGCGCTGGGCGAGTCGGCGGCGCGCGTGGTCAAGGTAAGCTCTATTCATTTAGGTCCGCTGTTGAAATGGTGTATACTACATATATATGTTAAAAAGTTACCTCTCACCTCGATGTATTACGACGCAACCCAAAACGAGACGTCGAGAAACGTAAAAAAAATAAAATCGCCTTCCGCGTACCAAAGGTGAGCTTCATTTATTTAGATCTCCTGCTGAATATGTTTGTATGTACATCTATCTATTTAGATTGTCAATTAGATTCAATCAGTTCCTCCGACCCGCTGGGCTCAGGTTTAGCCTGACCTCCAAGGGGAGCTGCAGCGCATGTCTATATATATATCCTGGTTCAGGCTTCCCTGTGGGGTATTGGCCTTTACACGATATTGCCATTGCCCATTTTGTATGGCAAGCATTGCAATACAGGATGGTCGGGGGGGGAAACTAGATTGCGCAATCGTGCTGGGGATAAAGGGGGGGAATGGGGTGCCCAAACAAGGGGATGTTTGCGAATCATAGTATTGATTCTTGTATAAAGGCCTCGAACTAAACGAATATCTTGTAAAGGCTAAATGGGGAAGCCTAGTTACTTGTAGAGTATTGTTTAACTCTCACACGGGGAGTCCATCGCCCCGCAGGAGGCCAAGATCGTGCCGGCGCTCATCTTCCAGCTGGGTTAACCCTCTATCTATTCATCTATCTATCCATATCTATGTATGCACATATATATATATCACCAGCTCGGTGGCCTGCAGCAGCAGCGAGAGGGCGTGCGCGAGCTCAGCCAGGGGATAATCTATACATATATCTAGCTAGCTAGCTTTCTTTCTATCTATCTATCCATATCTATATATCTGTACATCTATTTATGTATATATATATATGTATGTATGTATACATCGAGGTTAACCAGAGTCCATCGCCCCGCAGGAGGCCAAGATCGTGCCGGCGCTCATTTTCCAGCTGGAGCGCTTCGAGGCGGCGGTGGTCAAGCTATCCAAAGCCTCAGGCCGCGACCTGCTTCGCTTTATGAAACGCGCCACGGCACGCGACTTCAAGATACAGGTGGGGGAATATATATATTCATACACACACACACACACACACATATATATATATATATATATATATATATATATATATTTATATAATGTGTGTATATATATACTCCAAAGCCTCGGGACGTGACCTGCTTCGCTTCATGAAACGTGCCACCGCGCGCGACTTCAAGATTCAGGTGGGGGAATATATATATTCACACACACACACACATATATATATATATATATATATGTATTTATATATATATATATATATATATATATATATATATAT
>Ga0335398_10010467_pt1 | contig 10540 bp, 8 predicted proteins | sample BON03_FD_205742 | JGI IMG/M metagenome (GOLD analysis project Ga0335398, IMG submission 205742) | Freshwater microbial communities from Lake Bonney liftoff mats and glacier meltwater in Antarctica - BON-03 (spades assembly) (version 2) | ecosystem: Environmental > Aquatic > Freshwater > Ice >...
GCTTCGCATCGCCATCACGTTTCCTGCGTCAGCCCTCTCCTCTCGTTGGCGAAGGCCAACTCGGGTTCATGCTTTCTTGGCCTCGGACGACCTGATCGCCGCTCAGCTTCGCATCGCCATCACGTTTCCTGCGTCAGCCCTCTCCTCTCGTTGGCGAAGGCCAACTCGGGTTCATGCTTTCTTGGCCTCGGACGACCTGATCGCCGCTCAGCTTCGCATCGCCATCACGTTTGCTGCGTGTGGATGAGCTGAAACTGCGTCGGTTGCTGTTATCGCTTACACAGAGACCTGGGCTGTCGGTTGCAGTGCGTGGGGAGCCGACCGGTACGTTCTGGTGGTGATTGAGATCGCTGGAATCGATGTGCCCCGGGTGACCGACTGGCTCGTGGCCAATATTGCGGGCGCGGGGGCGCCCTTTCGGTTCGACACCATTGTGGGTGGCCGGTCAAACCTGACCTTCACCGTCACAGATGTCAACGATCAGAAGTATGTCCTGCGCCGCCCGCCGACCGGATCCGTGCTCGCCACGGCGCACGACATGGAGCGAGAGCACCGCATCATCTCGGCGATCGGCCAGACCAATGTGCCGGTGCCGGAAACGTTGGGCGTCTGTCGTGACATCGAAGTGACCGGTGCACCGTTCTATGTGATGAGCCATGTCGCAGGCGTCGTGCTCGACTCACAGGAACGGGCCGAGGAGCACACCACCCCCGAGCAGCGGCGCGTCGCGAGTGAACACCTGATCGATGTGCTCGCCGACCTCCACTCCGTCGACATCGATGCCATCGGGCTCGGCGACCTGGCGCGTCGTGAGGGCTACGTCGAACGCCAGGTCAAACGGTGGACCACGCAGTGGGAGAACTCCAAGACGCGCGACCTGCCAGCAGTCGACGAAGTCGCCCGTCGCCTCGCAGCAAACCTGCCGACCCAGGTCGGCGTCTCGATCGCTCACGGCGACTACCGGTTCGGCAACGTTCTCATCGACGGGGATCGAGTGACCGGAGTGCTGGACTGGGAACTCTGCACACTCGGCGATCCGCTCGCTGATGTCGGCTACCTCGGCGTGTATTGGACCGACCCGGGCACCGACGAAGGCCGCCACAATGACCCGTCGGGTCTCGACGGGTTCCCCACCTACGCAGCCATGCTTGAGCGCTATGCCAACCGCACCGGCCGCGATCTGAGCAACATCAACTACTACCGTGCGTTTTCCTCATGGCGCCTCGCGGTAATCTCCGAAGGCGTCTTCGCCCGGTACTCACAAGGTGCGATGGGCGACCAAGATGTCGACCAGGAAACACTCGACAATTTCCGCGAAGGCCCAGAACTTCTGTCGGCTGTTGCACTCGAACTCCTTGACAAGAACTGATCCCACGATGACCGAAACAACTCCGACTCTTCCTGCCGGTACCAAGCCGATTCGTTCGGGCGTATTGGCCGGCTGGACGCCTGGCGAGTTCAGCGCCGCCGAGATGAGCTTCCCCACGTACCGGCGAGGCAGCGGCCCCGCAGTGCTGGTGATCCATGAGATCCCAGGAATCACGCCGTTGGTTGCACAGTTCGGAAACGACGTCGTTGAGCGCGGATTCACTGTGGTGATGCCGTCGCTCGTCGGTACTCCCGAGAGGGCGCCGTCGCCGATCTATCTGGCGCAGTCGATGATCAAGATCTGCATCGCCAAAGAGTTCACAACGATGGCGTTGAACAAGACATCACCGGTCATCGCCTGGCTCCGTGCACTTGCTCGAAACGTCCACAACGAGGTCGGCGGGCCTGGGATAGGTGCCGTTGGCATGTGCTTCTCAGGTGGCTTCGCACTCGGGATGATGGTCGACGACATCATGCTTGCGCCGGTGCTTGCGCAGCCCTCGTTGCCGTTCGCTGTTGGCAAGAAGGAGCGGGGCGCAAACCTCAACCTGTCGCCTGACGACGAGGCAGCGATTGTCCAGCGAGCTCAGGACGGCTGCCAGGTGCTCGGTCTCCGGTTCGCCGGCGACAAGCTGGTCGGGGACCGATTCGCGACGCTGCGGGAGAAGCTCGGCGACGCCTTCATCGCGATCGAACTGCCGAGCATGGCCAAGAGTGATCACTCGACGCTGACTGAACAGCGCGACGAGGCGAGCGTCCAGAGAGTCCTCGACTTTTTCGTCGAAAAGTTGCTCTGAAAGAGAGAGTTGCGAAAGGGGCCTGACCCCATGCGTAACTATCTGGATTCGGCCATCTGCTTGGCGGCCTTGTAGTTGGCCTTGCCGTTGGGGGCTCGCGGGATCTCGTCGACGAACACGACCGTTTTCGGTGCCTTGAAGCCGGCAAGGTCGCATTTGACTGATGCGATGATGGTGGCGGCGTCGACTGAAGAGCCCGGAATCAGAGACGTCACAGCGGTCACCGCGTTGCCGAACTTCTCGTCGGGGATGCCGACGACGAGGCAGTCGAGGACTCCCTCGACCCGCTTCACCGCTTCTTCGACCTCTTCGGGGAAGACCTTCTCGCCACCCGTGTTGATGACCTGGCTGCCGCGGCCGAGCAGCACGAGCGTGCCGTCGGCCTCGACTGTGGCGAAATCGCCGGGGAACGAGTAGCGCTCGCCGTTGATCACGCGGAACGTGCGGGCGGACTTGTCGGGGTCCTTGAAGTAGCCGAGCGGCACGTTGCCGCCTGCAGCGACCATGCCGACGTCGCCGGAGCCTGGCACAACCTCTTCGTCGTGCTCATTAAAGACCTTGGCGAGCGGGCCCTTGGTGAACTTGGCCGTCTCGGTTGGCAAGCCCTTGGCGGTAATTTGGGTGCCCATCGAGCCTTCGGTTGACCCCATCGCATCCATCAGCACGACCTGCTCGATGCGATCGATGAGGTCTTCTTTGACCTCGGTGGTCCACATCACGCCTGACGAGTTGATCATCCTGATTGATGACATGTCGTACGCCGAGCCGTCTGGCTTGCCTTCATCGAGTGCCTTGATCAGCGGCTTGGCAAAGCTGTCGCCAACAATGGTGAGTCCGTTGACTCGGTGACGCTCGACGGTCTCGAGTACTTCATGTCCCTTCAAGCTGCGGGCGGTGAGGTTGACGATGTGTGCGCCGCCGAGCATCGGGATGAACCATCCGAGCCAGCAGCCGGTGCCGTGCATCACCGGGGCGCAAGGGACCGATGTGTATTGCCCGCCAGCGTCGGTCAGTTGCTTGACCATGGGGGCCATCTGGTCGGCCGACTCGGGGAGATCCATGCCGAGCAGTGGGAAGCCGCCGGCGGCGAGGCTCGCCGTCGACCCACCGACTGCGTACATGACGCCCTTCGGCATCCCGGTGGTCCCGCCGGTGTAGAGCATGTAGAGGTCGTCCTCTCGGCGTTCGATTCGTTCCATCGGAGCGTTGGCTGCGATCACGTCGTCATATGCCTGTGCACCCGGAACGTCCATCCATTCCTCGCCCTCGAGCAGGTCGTCGACAACGATCAGCAGCTTGAGGTTGGGCAGCCGATGGGCGACTCGGGCGACCCGGTCAGCGAGGGAAGCGTGAAAGACGATCGCTTCCGAGTCGGAGTTGTCGAGGAGGTACCAGAGTTCTTCGTCGAGGTATCGGTAGTTGACGTTGATCGCCACGCCGCGCATCTTGAACACCCCGTAGTGGGTCTCCATGTACTCATTCGAGTTGTACATGAACAGCGCGACCTTCGAGTCCGGCCCGAGCCCGGCAGCAGTGAACGCCTGGGCCATTCGTGCACCACGATCGTCGTACTCGGCCCATGTGCGGGTCGTGTCGCCGGTCGTGATGGCGGGTGCGTCGGGAATGACGTCAGCGATCGATTCCCAGATGGTGGCGAAATGCATCTCCATGGTCTGACCGTAGACCGCGCTCGTGTGCCAATCGTCACTCAGCGACTGCCATGCCACGACCTGAAACCAAGCTGACTCCGGTGTGACTGTCCGCCAGGTTCTGAAAATCAGATCGTGAGCCGGTTCACGCGCAGCTCGTTATAGATCGCTACCGCCTGATCGACAATTGGTGCGAGGTGCGGCGGCAGCGGAGCGGGTGGATCTGCCGGGGGTGGTCCGAATGACGTGGAGGCCTCTACGGCGGAGTACCAGTGGCGAGCCCACACGCCGTCGCTGGAGCGTGGTCCTGCTGGCCAGGTCAGCATTGCCGAGTCGAACGGCACATCGAGACGACGGCAGATTTCGCGCTGGTAGCCCACCGGATCGGTGAGGAAGTCGTCGGAGTCGACAACGAGCTCGCAGCGCTGAGCGAGCTCGACCTGCTGGGGCACGCCGATGTCATCGAGCGTCACGGACTCGCGCACCTTCGTGTAGCTCATGAGGACCCGTCGTGGATCGCGAAGCAACAGCACGTTGCGAAAGCTGTCGAGCCACGACCGGTCCATGTCGGGAAGCAGGTGGTGCGCCATGTGCTTCTGATAGCTGACAGCGATGCCGTCTGCAAGGGGCGCGAGGCACGCCGAGATCGCATCCTCGAATGACGTTGGGCCTGCGGCGACGATCTCGTCGAGGCCCGGGTGGTCGAGCCGAGTTGTGGCGAGATACGCGGCGTACAGCGGTTCGTCCATAACCGCCGTATCGGCCCGGTTCTCCCAACTGCGCATCATCGCTGTCGAGAGGTTGCGTGGCCCCGACCACATGGCAATCCGGGTCACAGGCTCTCCAGCATCTTGACGTACCACTGCTGCAACTGCTCAACCATGGGCCCACGGGCACCGGTGCCGATTGTCCGCCCGTCGATTTCGGTCACCGGTGCAATGCCGGCGAACGTGCCGGTCACGAACGCCTCGGTGGCGCCGTAACACTCGGTCACGCTGAAGTTCTTCTCGCGCCAAATCACATCGTTCTGTCCGCAGAGTCGCAAGACGTTGCGTCGTGTAATGCCCGGCATGCAGTAGTCGCCGGTTGACGTCCACACCTCGGCGGGACCGTCCGGGCCATCGGGATGGCGGACGATGAAAAAGTGCGTCGAATTGCAAGTGGCAACGAAGCCCTGCGGATCGAGCATCAACGCCTCGTCGGCGCCGGCCTTGGTTGCTTGGATGCACGCAGAAATACAGTTGAGCTTCGAGTGCGAGTTCCACTTTGGATCCTGCACGTCGGGTCGGCCGCGCCGGATCGAGACGGTGTACAGCCGCACGCCCTGCGTCAACGTCTGTGGGCGAGCTGTCTTGTACTCAGGGATGATGACGATGGTGGCAGGCGTGATCGTGAAACGCGGGTCCTGGTACGGCGTCGACTTGACCCCGCGAGTCACCATCAGGCGGATGTGCACGCCGTCAGCATCACCCATGTCGTTCGCGTCCAACGTGGCCTGGATCATGGCAGTCAGTTCGGCAGGGGAGCGACCGATGTCCATGTCGATGCCCATGGCGCCCTCGTAGAGGCGCCGCAGGTGATCGTCGAGAAACGCAAGCTTCCCACCGTGGACTCGGATGCCCTCCCAGACGCCGTCGCCGAGCATGAAGCCACTGTCAAATACCGAGACCATTGCCTTCTCGCGCGGCAACAGGTCGTCGTTGATGCCGATGATGATGTCGACGTTGCGCGGGTCGATGTCGTAGTCGTGAGTGCCGTGGGCCATTGCGTCATTCTGACAGCCGCAGCGATGTCCACTTCTGACCCGCGCGAAAGTGGCCGGGCTGGATGGGCTGGTTGGGGCTGGGATGAGACGAGACGAACGACGTCAGGGGGCGTAGGTCTGGATTGACTGTGTCGGGTCGTGATCGAGGAGTTGGGGGGCTCGGGCGGCGACTCGGGCACTCAACTCGGCGGCGTCAACGGTGAGGAGTTCGCGGTCGACCATCAGGGGGACTCCGTTGACGATGGTGGTCCGGACGTCGCTCGCTCGAGCGGAGTAGACGAGCGCGGCGAGCGGGTCGTGGAGCGGCTGGCAGTGGAGCCCGGTCAGGTCGACAAGGATGATGTCGGCGGGTGCGCCAACGGCAAGCCGCCCGGCCGAACTTCCGATAGCGCGCGCCGACTCTGGCCCTGCCATCGCCAACGCTTGACCGACGCCAAGCCGAGTGGCATCGCGATGCGTGAACTTCTGAGTCAGCGCCGTCAGCCGCATGTTTTCGAACAGGTCAATGCTGTTGCACGATGCCGGGCCGTCTGTTCCCAGGCCGACGGCGATGCCTGCTGAACGCAGCTCACCGATTGGTGTGAGCGGGTTCGTGGCAAGCTTCATGTAGGTCTTTGGGCAGTGCGCCACACCGATGCGATCGGCGAAGGGCGCGAGCAGCGCGATGTCGTCAGGGACGATCCCGCAGCCGTGCGCGATGAGTACGCCGGCGTCGAGCACGCCGGTGTCGGCGAGCACCTGCATCGGTGTGATGCCGCGTGCTGCAAGACTCGACTCGGTTTGCTCGATCGTTTCGGCGGCATGGAGGTGGACGCGAACCCCCAGCGTGCTGGCAGCCTCGGCTGCGGAAGTCAGGTCGGCGTCGTCGCAGGTATAGGTGGCGTGCGGCGCCAACGACGTGGTGATTCGGCCACCTGCGGCGCCGTTCCAGTCGGCAGCGAATGACGTCGAGGTTTCCAGACCGGCAGGCCCCTGGCTCGAGAAGAATGTCATGCCGAGGTTTGCTCGAAGCCCCGAGTCGATGACAGCCGCAGCGGCGCGGTCGGCGTGGAAGTAGTGGTCGGCGAAGCTGGTGATGCCGGCCTGGATCATCTCGGCGCAGGCCAGCTCGGTGCCGAGTTGGACGTCGTCTGTGGTGACGTTCACCTCGATTGGCCAGATGTGGTTATTGAACCACGACTCCACCGAGACGTCCTCGACTGCTCCGCGCAGCAGCGTCATCGCGGCATGTGTGTGGGAGTTGATGAACCCGGGCATCGCCAGGAGTCCGCTGGCATCGACGTCACCCGTCACCGACTCGGCAGATGTCGGCTCGATGGACGTGATCACGCCATCGACGACGTGGATGTCTTGACCGCTGACGACCGCACCGTTGATCAGCGCGTCACCGTTGCGAATGACGAGCGAACCTGCAGCGCTCAACGCGGCCCGCCGTTGATGTCGATGAGCGCGCCCGTTGTGTAGCTCGACGCGTCACTTGCGAGATACAGGGCGGCGCCGACGATTTCACTCGGCTTCCCACCGCGCTCCAACGCGTACGCCTGCGCGGCGCGCTCGTTGAATGCGTCGAGGTCCCAGGCTTTGGAGATGTCGGTGAGAAACGGCCCGGGCACGATGCAGTTCACACGGACCTTCGGGCCAAGCGTGCGCGACAGCCCATAGGTCAGGTTGTTGATTCCGGCCTTCGCTGCGCCGTACACCAACTCGTTCGGGCTTGGACGTTGCGACGCAATCGAGGAAACGAAGATGATCGACCCGCCTGCGTCGGTGGCGGCCATCTGCGTACCGACGAGCGCCGAGAGCCGAAACGGTCCCTTGAGGTTGACGTCGAGCACTTTGTCGTACAACTCTTCGGTGATCGTGTCGATCGACTTGTAGAGCGGCGACATGCCGGCGTTGTTGACGAGTACATCGACCTTGCCGAACTGCTCGTAGGCAACCTCGGCCAGTCGGTTGCTGTCGTCCCAGCTGCCGGCGTGGTACGCGACCGCCAGCGCGTTGCGGCCGGTTGTCCGCTCGACGTCTCTCGCAAGTTGTTCGCAGCTGTCGAGCTTGCGGCTGGCAATCACCACGTCAGCGCCGCGCTCGGCGAACGCCATCACCATCTCTTTGCCGAGTCCCCGTGACCCGCCCGTGACGATGGCAACGCGCCCCGTCATGTCGAAGAGGTCGGCCGGCCCAGATGTCTGATCACTCATAAGGCTGGAGCTTGTCAGACGCTGGTGCGCCTGACGGCGTTGGCGACTTCGTCGCCTGCAACGACTGACGTCGTTGCCAGCGGTGTTTGGGCTGGCGCCCGACTCGCTCACGCTCGAGGGCAAGCTTGGCGGATAGTGGTTGCCGGGCGCGGCGTGCTGATTGCGCTGAGACCAGGGCGCGGTGGGTGCTGCAAGAGTGGTCTTCGCCAGATCGTGGCACTTCGGAAGCGCAGTAGTCTCCTTATCATGAGCGATCAGATCCTCGACGTCGATCTCCTGGCTTTCGAGCGCGGTAGCTCCGAACAGCGGCGAGCCGTTGTCGACGGGGTGACCCGCAGCCTCGCGACCGGATTCGTCTATACCAGCCACGACCTCAGCGAAGACCTTCTCGACACGGCCTACGGCATGCTGCGGGAGTTCTTTGAGAAGACCCCTGACGAGAAACAGCAGAGCACGGCACGAGGCGCCAGCGGCCAGACCGGATACACGGGCCTCCTCGTGGAGACTGCTGCGTCGAGCGACACGCCTGACTGGAAAGAGATGCTGAACTGGGCTCGCGAGATCGACCCAGGCCACCCGCTGAAGCGGAGCTTCCCGCACTCGTACCCTGATCAGGTGCTGCCCGAGTCGGTGGTGCCCGGTATCACCGACGTGCTGTACCGGTTCCACGATTCAATCGCCGACCTGCAGCGCCGGTTCCTGCACGTCATCGCCGAAGGCATCGGCTGCCACGAGACGTTCTTCGACGGCATGGTCAAGGACGGGCCAACCCTGACGCGGGCAATTCGGTACCCGTCGATGGGCGAGATCCCGGCCTCCGACGACGATGCACCGAGCTACGTGTGGGCGGCGGAGCATGGCGACATCAATCTGATTACCGCGCTGCCGCGGGCAACCGCACCCGGGCTCCAGGTGAAGGTTGACGACCAGTGGGTCGACGCAGTTGCCCCCGACAATGGCGTCATCATCAACACCGGAATCATGCTCGAGCGGTTGACCAATGGTGCAATTCCGATTGGTTGGCATCGCGTCGTCGCTGCTCCCGGCTTCACCGGTGAGCGGTACAGCGTCGTTCAGTTCTGTCATCCCCGGCCCTGGACCGTTCTGGCGCCGGTGGCATCGTGCTGCACACCTGAGAACCCGCAGCGCTTCTCCGCGATGAGTGCGGCAGACGCGCTGAACGAAGTGCTCTACGAGATCAATCTCGTCGAAGACGCACGCCGCGTCACCAGGTGAGCGAACGTCAGAAGCGCAGGAAGTTCGCCGGCATTGTGTCGTCGCCGGCCAGAGCAAGGCTGACCCATACCTGGGCAGCAAGCTTGAGGTTGCGGCCCCAACTGCCAGGTATTTGATCCGAACCGCCCGCGCCGGGACCGTACGGTTGGGCCGGCATCCATGTGCATTGGCTGCTCGGACTGATCAGTGCACCCCATCCGTTGGCCTGAACTTGGCCGGTCGAGGTGATGACCCATTCGGAGTCGACCGAGTTGTTGTCGTCGGTGGTTTCGACCGTGACGGCTGCGGTAGTTGTGCTTCGGGCTGGGACCGACCACTGCCCGATGCCAGCCTGGCAGGTTGAGCCGAACAAGGCATCGACGACCGGGCCGAATGCATCAACTGGTTTGCCCTCGAAGTCGATGATCGACAGGCGGAGATGCGGGGCGATTGCGTCGGGATCGATGACGACAGTCGAGTCAGTCGGCACGTCTTCGCGGACGCCCATGGGGAGCGGATCGGTGTCACCCATGAACCCGATGATCTGTCCGGCTCGAACGGTGCGGCCCACTTCGGCGAGCACAGTCAGGCGCAGATGGTCAGGAGCGTTCCCGTCAGCGGTGCCCTGATTGTCGTCGTTGAAGCCGGCATAGATGTAGCTGAGGCCGTTGGTATCTGTGATCGTCACCGTGATGGGTTGATCGGAGCCTGGCTCGTCGTCAACAGCGGTGACCACACCGTCCGCTGCGGCACGGATCGGCTGCAGCTTGACTCCGAAGATGATGGCTGGAGCCTGCGGTGTACACAGGCCTGCGGCCTCGATGTCAGCACGCGAGATCGACGTGTCAGCTTGCGCCCCGGCTCCGTTTGTCAGGGCGTTGCAGTCGGGTGCAGCGAGACGTGATGGGCCGAGAACGGGGTACGCCACGTGAGCGATGCCGTCGTTGCTGCGCTTGAGGAGCGGTGGGGCGCCGAGTCGACCAATGGCTTCGCTGAGCGACAACGACTGCGACAGCGACTGCTGTACTGGCTGTCCGGAGATGGTGGCAAAGACCCCGAGCCACCGAGTCTGATACTCGCGGATGGTCAACACATTTCCTGCCGACGGAACTGGCACGATGTCCATCAGAGCTGGTTCGCGAGACGCCCGTGGGTAATACCACATCACCGGAATCATGGAGACGTCGTTGTTCCACTGCTTGAGGAAACGGACGACGTCGAGGGCGGCGCGTTCGTCTTGAATGTGCGGGGGTGCCAGGTAGGCGTGGGCGTAGCCGCCGTGGTTGGCCCAAGTGGAGCCGATGAACTGGTAGGCGCCCGATGCGTTGCCCCGGTTTGGCGGGAGGCCGTATTGGCCGCGCGACTCCATGTAGCGAATTGTTGCCATGACGTTCTCGATCTCGTCGGCGTAGATCGTGATGTTCTGCGGGGCCGGTGCAATGGTCGTCGAGACAACGGTGGCGGGAGCGGTCGTCGACGGGGTTGTTGTCGGGGCAACCGTGGTCGTGGTTGTCGTTTCAGACTCAACCGGGACGGTGGTGGTGGTGG
>Ga0335398_10010473_pt1 | contig 10538 bp, 12 predicted proteins | sample BON03_FD_205742 | JGI IMG/M metagenome (GOLD analysis project Ga0335398, IMG submission 205742) | Freshwater microbial communities from Lake Bonney liftoff mats and glacier meltwater in Antarctica - BON-03 (spades assembly) (version 2) | ecosystem: Environmental > Aquatic > Freshwater > Ice >...
GATAGGCAAGAGACTGAGGCATCGTTGTTGGCCAAAGACCTGCCGAAAGCTTCTTCCAGACTGCTGCATTGCAAGAAGGATGTCGAGTCGGGTATGAAGGTAGCCTGGGTCTCACTGGTATGGCCCGGAGTGCAAGAATAGGGCGTGACAGGGAATGACGTGTATTGCACCTGCGATGACACCGGCAAAAAATCTTGAAGGCTGGTTGTGATACACATTGTCCAGTTTGATAGCAGGAGGTCGAGGAAGTTTGATAGCAGGACGTCGAGGGCGGCCTGTTGTATTTCGGTTGGTTTGTCAGAGTCTTGCAGTGTGGCCGTGGTGACGATGATGGTGTTTGCGTTCAAATTCATCATGATGGCCTGTGTGTAAAAGCCATTATAGTCGTTGAAAAGTCAGCGTACGATGGCCGCCCGACCCACACAATAATGTATATTCACTTCCTGGTAGGACCTAGCCCGATCTCAGAAAACCATTTTACTTATTATTCAGTACAAATATACAATCGATGTGCTGGGGATCAGATGCTCCAGGTTATGACTCCGCACAGCATTCTGCGGTGACTGATTTTATTCTTCATTATCCATTTCCTGAAAATCAGTATGATCGGTGTGAAATAATTCGTACCACTTAGGTACCAGCTACCAAAGGGCATCTCGGCGGGGCTGGCCCTTCCATATTTTTGCATCATTATAGGGTAAGGGCGGTCATGACTCGGGTCACGGGCAGGTGGAGTGTTCTGCCTTCAAAAATAAGGTGGAATTGCGCACTTCGTGTTGTTGTGGGTATCTGAAGTCAGAAAATGTGTTCGTATCAGGCTGTCAGCATGCGCACTTCGCTGTCAGCAGCACGGGATCACACGTCAGCCTCTAAAAACTTGCATTATTGGAGTGGCACTTCTGCTGTCAGCAGAACGGAACACTCGTCTCAACAAAACAATTGCATTATTGGAGTGTCACTTCTTCAGTCTCAAATTTTGATGTATAAAATAAAGAAAGAAAGAAAGAAATCAGGTTGGGTCTTTGAAACCCAAGAAAGAAAGGAAAGAAAGAAGACGGGACGAAGAGACCAGTGCTAGGCACCACCAATGCAACAAAAGTCCGAATTGAGGTTCAACCAGCATGCACACTTACACACATACACACATACACACAGCTGCCAAGACGGTTGTTAGAAGACCTCGTCCAAAGGTGCATTGACCGAGGAGTATCTTAAAAAACAAACAAACAAATCTTAGTCACAATTTTGACGAGCAATGCTTGGGAGGACACTAGGCTTATTTGATGCCTTTCCTGAGCGCATAGACCCTCAATCAAGGGTACTAAACTACTTCTTACAGTAATAAAAGCAATCATCATCATCCCTAGTGGGGGGGCACCATTGATCCCTGGGCACTACGTTTCTTGGTAGTCAAAGAGATTAATTGTGGGGATTGGTTAGCCCGAGGATGCATGCCAGCCCACCAACATTGTGATCTGTTTTACCCACTAGGTTGGGGATCTGATTGGGTCTACCATAAACTAGGTAATGCTCCAGTCCTCCGGTCCGGGACAGGTTCTTGGGTCCTGAGTGGCTAATCGGTTGTTCGCCATACGCTTAGTCCAGTGATTAGGTTGTTCGAAACCCAAGAAAGAAAGAAAGAAAGACCAGCGTGGTCTCGTGGAAATGAAAACCCCAACTAGATTGAGTAATAAAACCAGTACAGCCTGATCTTGTGCGGAGGATCAGATTCTGGAGAATAAAATCTCCGGAACATGATTTTAAATATTTGTACTGAACGATGAGTAAAATACTTTCCTGAAATCGATTTACCTGTAAGGGAACATACATGATTGATTGGGTCGGGCGGAGATGCCGAAATCAACATTGCACTGGATGGGAGTAGAAACTCCGTAAGGTGGGGTTGGGTATTTCTCGAACGAACGCTGATTCTCAGTGGAATCCAGTTTACAGCGCATTTCATCGATTTTTTTGTTGTGGAAACGAAACGATTCGTAGGTAGTTTTGTACACGTGAACTTGACGCAGCAAACCTGCGGCCAACGCTCGAGCAGGGCTGCGGAAAGCAAACGCCGAGCGCTAGGAAATCATTTTCCCGAGCAAATTTGCTATATGTTCCTAATATCAAAATGTAGAGGAGATCGAGATCTAGGTCTGTACACAACTTCGGTACTTGCGAAAAGAGAACCGCAGCGCAATGGCAAAATCCGATTTTTCCTGCGTCGAAACACGTTTTTCCCCCGGATTTTGCCATTGCGCTGCGGTTCTCTTTTCGCAAGTACCAAAGTTGTGCGCAGACCTGGATCTCGATCTCCTCTACATTTTGATATTAGGAACATATGGCAAATTTGCTCGGGAAAATGATTTCCTAGCGCTCGGCGTTTGCTTTCCGCAGCCCTGCTCGAGCGTTGGCCGCAGGTTTGCTGCGTCAAGATCACGTTTGCAGTACTATCGACGAATCGTTTTGTTTCCACAACAAAAAAATCGATGAAATGCGTTGTAAACTGGATTCCACTGAGAATCAGCGTTCGTTCGAGAAATACCCAACCCCACCTTAAGGTGGGGTTGGGTATTTTTGATTTTTGCGCGATTAGTCGTCGACTAATCTTGAAGACTCGATTTCCTCACCCAATTTCAGTTGCGGTTACGATCTACGGAACGCGCTTTGTCCTGCGGGACAGTAGACGCCGAGCGCTAGAAAATAAATTTTCCATGCGAATTTGCTATATGTTCTTAATATCAAAATGTAGAGAAGACTTAAATCTAGGTCTGTGCACAACTTCGGGACTTGCGTTTGGAGAACTGCAGCGCAATGGCAAAATCCGATTTTTGCTGCGCCGAAACACGTTTTTTTTTTCGGAAGTCGCCACTGTGCTGCAGTTTTCCAAATGCAAGTCCCGAAGTTGTGCACAGACTTAGATCTCAGTCTCCTCTACATTTTGATATTAGGAACATACAGCAAATTCGCACGCAAAATTAGTTTCCTATAGCCTCACGCACGATGTCCACGCCATCGCGCAGCGCCCTTGCGGATCATTCGGATCTTCCTGTCATGCTGATCACAAGGCTGAGTAAAGCTGACAAAAAGAATTGGCGAGGTAGATCGCCGTCAATTTGCGGAACTCAGTGACCTGCGGGAATCGAAATGAGACACTAAAATATCTTGGGAGATTCCACGGAGATACTGAAAGGTATTTTCGAAAAATAGGAACAATTTTCGAAAAGAATCGTTTTCGGAAAATTTGATCGATAATCAGTCGCCTCTATATATTACACAAATTCGCCACAGTTGTCAAAAAGGAATACACTGGTAGGAGAGTGGTACCACCACCTGTAGTGCGATACAAAGGTTGCGGGTTCGACTACCAGTGATGTTATGGTAGGGTAAAAATCTTGCATGCATGGGCATGTTTTTTTGGACAAAACATGCCATTTGCATCACCCAAAAAAGTATGTGTGGTTTGTGACAAATGTAAGGGGAATTTACACAGTTTCCTCCTGGCAATCAAACTGACGACCTGCGGGTCTGAAATCTGGCGTGATTACCACTGAGCTGTGTGGCATGTTCTGATGTAGATCCCATCTTGACTTTCAACGTTGAACTTGGGTTATTTACATCTACGACGTATTATCGATCAAAACGATTCTTTTCGATCTTTTAGACTTTTGATGTCAACTTGAAGAGATTTGATTGTTGAAAACACTTTCGAAACGTCGCATGTTCGTTTCATTCATGAAAATTTTAGTGTGTTGATTACTACACGGCTTGATCAAATTCAACAAAATTTGTTGAGAAAAGAGACCTGCCAAACCACGGCCAAGCCTGTGGACATCGTTTTTGAGACGTGATTTGAAAAATACCCAAACCCACCTTAAAAGGAACATCCTCGGGACGAGGGTACCGGGACTCAGCCAGATTGCTTGGTGAATCGTGCTGACCAAAAAAATGAGGGGCCACGAGGGTGAAAATTTTGAAGGCAGAAAAATCGAGAATTAGCCACAGAGTGAGCGGTGGGGCGAGTAGAAGCACACGGACAGTTGATGCTGAGCGCAAATGCGCGCCGTCCTGGAACCAAATACAAGCACTCAAAGTTTGCCTTTGCTGTTGCATCTATTGCGTTCACCATTGTACACATTTGTACAGAACTGTTACATCTTTCCGCGCAGTCTCTACTAGGGAGTCCCGGTATCCTCCTCGAGACAGCTTTGGGGGCAGTACGGAGCGATGCCTTACGTAGCTGCCCACTTACTGTCCGGTCTGAGCTCGCGGTGATGGATACGTGAGGCTATGAGCGAGGTGATACAGACGCGACTGTACGCATCTTGTTGCCGGGTCGCCCGTAGTTTCTATAGCCCCTCTACAGGATTTGCCCTATTATTTTACGTCCTGGTACGGATGGTGCGTCAATGGTGTGTGAAAACCCGAGCCTTCATTACCGCGAGGCGCACCGCGCCGAAGCGTCATCAGGGTAGGTCCAAATCAGGGGGCCAAAATTTGGGGTGTTTACCCGAGAAAGGTTATCTGATTTTCTCCCAAATACCGGGGGTTTATTTGATTTGGACACCACAATACTGAAGGTTTATCTTCCCCCAGTATTATGCATTTTTGTAGATAAACCCCGGAATATGGACCTACCCTGATGACACGCGGCTACTTCGGCGCGTTGCGCCTCGCTGCTGCGCGCCCATATTTACATTTTACTATACGCGTGTTCAGTGCGATTTCTCCATTCTTGGGCGGTGTGGTGACTCGGGAAATCCAATTTCAGTTGGTGTCAAAACCGGCCAGCAACCTCAAACCGGCCAGTAGTTGAACCTGTCAATCTCCTGTCGCTTCGTGGCATTGGGTTTTGTAGCTCCCTAGTGCAGTGAAATTGTAACAGTTTCAATGTGACTAATAAAGTCCTAAAGTCCAAATCAAATGTACAAATTCAATCAACCTCAATATACCTTTTTGTGAGCCTATTTAGATGGGATACACTAACTTATCTGTACCAGTAATGTAAGTCTCGTTTGTCAGTCGTTTGGTACTGGAACAATACTATTAATCCGGCTAACGAGAAGTTCGTGGCATTGGAGTGCGATTTCTCATCCTTGGACGGTTTCGGTAGAATTAGGTTTAGTTGAAACAAATTGGCATATTGGATGGAATCCAGTTCACAAAGCATTTTATCGGACTTATTTTTGTGGAAACGAACCAATTGTTTGGTAGTACTCAAAACGTGATCTTGATGTGGCAAACCTGCGGCCAGCGCTGGTTACTAATTTGGTATGTGTTCCCAACATAAAAATGTAGAGGAAAGTGAGATCTAAGTCTGTGTCTGATTTCGGTACTTGCAGAGAGAATGCGGCTGCGCAGCGCCGAACTCTGACGAATTTTGCGGCCAAACACGTTTTTAAATCAGCAACAAGACGTGCTTGGTGACGCTCGTATTCACCATAGTGGTGCTTTGACTTGAAGAACCAGCAGGAAGAGATTTCAATTGGCACCCCGTGGAATTGTTGTACAATTGGCATTACGGGGATTATTTTTGAATTGAATTGAAGTCAACTGGACCATCATGCAACAGCTGACGTTTTCAAGCTCAGCAATTTTCTTGACCATAGCTGGCTTCCAGTACTTATAATCCGGGGCTTTACAGTAGTTGTAATCTGACGGTGTCGATGTCCACGGTCACGTATACGTACGTGTCGTCCAAAAACTGCATTCAGGCTCATATTCATAGCGCAAATATACTTCCGCACATCAAAGTTTACTTCTCGGAGAGACAGAGTTGCGCTACCTGGGGTATGTCACGCTCACGGCGGTTGGCGAGCAACTTTCTACGAAATAAAAACAAAACTTGACCTAATTTCTAGTTTTCAGAACGATCGACCATGGAGGAGAAGAATGAGCTTCTCCCCTTCTCGGAGGCACCGCGGGCCCCTGCACCTGACCCGGGGGGAGGCCTGTCGACACCTGCAGCGGGCCTCGACACATACATTGGACCGAATTCCAGTATGCGCAGCGTCACGACGCTCAGCGAGCACGTGGGCCTGCAGGCTGCTGAGGAGCAGGTACTGTGTTCAGAGAACTTGTTTGCGTATACGGGGAGCTGCAGTCATGCTGCGAGCATGCTGCGAGTGCTTTGACTGTGCATCCGCAGGTGCAGACGTTGCTCCTGACAAGACCGTCCCGCTCTTACAGACAGGAACGACAAGTGAATGGATGTGCGGAGACAACATGGAGCAGCAAATACTCGACATTGAAGAGATCTTGCGTCCTGTGTCACCTCCTGTGGTCTTGGTGTGTAAGGGAATTCTCACCGCAAACTCCTTTCTATTTTTTGGCACTCCAAGGCATTATGTGATGCGAAAATACACTTGTTGGTGCCATGCTTGTTCTCGCGTACGCGGACGCGATCCGGGAAACAGCACTGTCTCACGAGGTGCATATCTGGATGTTCCTAACTGTGCTCGCAACAAGCTCACTGTTTGGAGGGAAGATCATTTCACTGTGACAAAGGCAGCAGGAATCGAGCAGCGGAAGAAGAGGGTTGCTGAGATGATTACTAAGGAATTGGCAAAGGCGAAACCGGGGGCGTGGGGATGTGTGCAGACTCGCGCGATGTGGTCAACAAATGAGCAGGTGCACTTGCGTCCAGGCCATCACTGGTTTTTTAAATTCAGTGATGGAGGTGAGGGTTCAAGCTGTGAGAAATTCTTCTCGTTGCCACAGCTGAGGAGTGGGGTGGTTTACAAGGGTACACGCTTCTCCAATGGAGATCGTGCTCTCAGGGTCAAGAGGTGGCTTCACCGATTGGATGAGGATGCCTCAGGTCTTACAATTGAGTAGTGGGATCCAATCAAGGACGCTGACGACTCGCAGACTCCTGTGCCAATGATCATCAACTCGAGCGAATTGCGTGGCGCTGGCTTCAACCTTCAGGAAGTGATCCCTCCAGCGCTTGAGGCGGCGGCGCGCTCGGGAAGACGCACGCGCGGCGGGGGGCTGCGCCAGCTTGAGGGTATGGGACGAAAGAGATTTGTTCTCTCAGCAGACGATGACATTCACTGTTGAGTGAGTGCCAACTAGATTTGTATAGACCATTCAGATATCGTTTCTATGTGTTCAATCACGATTGAACATGGTTTCTTGTCCTTTTTGTTGTGATGTCTTAAATGTATTTTACTTAAAATCGGGTCATTTTTTTCAAAAAATAAAATAAAAGATAAGGGAAAAAAAAATCGTGGTTCTTCGCCCCACCCCCCTGGTAGGCCTAGCGCCTTTTGCCTGTTTGCAGTGTTGCTGGCTGGCCATGACCGTGGAGATCGCCCGGTTCAGTGAAGGTCTCAGAAAGAAGTGCGTCAACTTGAATCTGTTTGCTTCTGATACCAAGATAACATGCAGTATGTGCTGCATGAGCCAAAGCATACGCAACACGCTTGATGAGTAGCAGCTTATTTTCCAAACCATGAGTTTGGCAAGACTGTGAGCACATCTGAAGTCAAAAGTCATTTAATGTATGTAGCTGTCGACGGCAGATTTGAGCTTGCACAAATCTTTATTGACATCATATGATATCATTTCTTCCAAGCTGCCAACGTAATTTAAATCTTGATTCGTCAGCCAATGAACAGTGTCTTGTTAGCTCGCAGTGTGTTCTCAGTCAAAGAGTTGACAGAGATTTTCGTTTCAGTAGACTGTGCCTTGAGCTTGACAGATGCTGACTTTTCACGTGTAAATGAAACAGAAGATTGCCGTACACTGTATGATGAGCGTGTTTGAAGAGCAATGTAATCAGCAGGCTGATCATCACTGAGGCCAAGGTCTTCTTCGTCACCATCGTCTCCGTTGTCTTCAAAGTTCATTGTTTGACGCCATAGGAGCAGAAAGTGGTGGTGATGTATGAGACGAGCGAGCAAGGGATTAAAATCGACCTGTGAATGAAATGTGGAGAGGCATCAAGGTGGGCAAATGATTGAGCAACCTCATTATCGAAATCCATCAGATCAGATTCATCTGACTTGGATGTACTACCCTCGACAGCAGCTTTGATCCACATGACCAAAATCGTCAGAGACATGGGACTCCTTATAGACAGCCTGATTGCGTTGCATCAGACTATGCATCCATTCATATTCAGGGTTAACACACAGTGCGTGCTTGAGATGGGAATTGATGTAGATGAAATCCACAGTCTCTCTTGCAACAGCGAAGCGTCGATTGTCAAGCATAAGGATGGATCCGTAAGTGCCCTTCACTGAGGTAGCGAACCCCAGGAAGACACAAGCTTGATTCTTAGGAGAAAGCTTGAAATCTTTACGATCCAACTTAAAAATGTGTCGGAAGCCAAAACATCCAGAGGCGAAATTTTATCAAGATCAGGATCAGGCCTCATAGATGGAGATGCTGTCATCAGGAGGGCATCTCTGAGTGACAACACTTAAATGAGAACATGCTCGCCGACTAAATCCCAAGATGTGGGAGGCAGATTACTGTCAAGTAAGCTGCAAGCAATCATACAATCGAGTTCGCTGATGGCACGCTCAGCCGAGCCGATCTTGGAGTGCTCGTCCATATGACACGGGTCAATGCGAGTACTTTGAATAGCAAGCCTTGAACCCATATCCTTAAGCAAAATCACACCCAAAATGTCACTGGCTAGATCAGTTATCAAAAGCTTAGCCTGGTATAGCGACCAACTCTTGCACAAAATTTGAAATACTCCAGAAGATAGTGCGATTTCGTCTTGTGTGCGAAGAAAAGCTTGTGTCAAGAACGTGCACAACCGAAGAAATTTTAATAGCAATTTCCTTGAAAAGACCTAACTCTTGTCACGAGTCTTGCTTGAAGAATTCGAGAACACCTTCTCCCATAACTTCTGCTGTCGTTTTCCCTCGAGGTGAAGAGAGACAGGTTTCTTGGGACGATTGTGCTTCATGATAGCACAGACAGGAGTCACAGGACAGTCTATTACTTTGAAACCAAGAGCTTCTCGAACGGGCTTGGTCGATGAATGAACTCTGCCTTTCTTTTTTAATTAGACCAACTTTTTTGCACTCACGTGGCCATAACGCTCGTGGGCCGTAGCAAGTGCTTTTTGTAAAGAATGTTTAGGATCGATTCAATGAATGGTGGGCAACTTGCCAGAGGGCACAACAGTCTTGGCATCAGGAGCAGAGGCACTGAGAGGATGTTTGGCTGAAGAGGTCAGATTGCATTTCTGACTTGTCTTCACCTTCCAAGTCGTTTGCACCCCCTTCTTGACAGCAAGTCGTTTAGCGAGAAGTGGCGTGTCGTCAAAACTAGTGGAAGAAGACCTCGTGTAAAAACTTGAAGAAAAACTTCGAGTCACACGAGCATCACTGGCAAGAGATCTGAATCTGAGGACTCGAGAGAAGAATTTCTGTCAGACTTGGAGACAGGTTTACGTGACGCAGCTCTGGCATGAGCCGCAGCAGACAACTGACTTACATAAGCACCAGATTCGATAGAAGCATTACGATCAATCACATCGAGCTTATCAAACAATCTAACGAAGGAAGTGTAGGCCAGAGTCGGATACCAAGGCATAACATGATAACCAATGTGCAGTTCGAAAGGGAACAGCACGAAAATCTTGGTGTCATCTAGAAGAAGACCCGTCGTGTGAACATCAGGATCTGTGCCTCGTTTCATTAGGAAGGGCATGATGTTCGTGTGCATGAAAAGCATCCGTAGAAGAAGACCTGTGATGTGCCAAAGTGCGAGAGCAATCAGGCACAAGAAGAACTCGTCCGAGTAATACGGATAATCAGAAGGCGCAAGCTGCTCCAATTTGGAAACGAAAATCTAGCCGGTCACACTCTGGCCATTATTTACACCAAGCTGCAAATTGCGCTGAAAAAGGAACCTCAGAGCGGCCTTTTCAATAGCAGGTCTCACTGCACGAAGCCACTTCTCAAGTTCGGCCTTACGCTGGGTAAGTGAAGCCAAGTCCTTGTATTTCGGCACCCCAAGGTCTTGCCGCAACTTGGTATCACAGTCGGTATAGATGCTCGCATGCACACACAAATGGCACGAGATCTCGTCTCCAGATATGAATCTGCATGTAATTGTGGCCAGTAACATATCAACGCAGGAGCACGTAGCAATGTTTAGTCTGCAAAATGCACACACGAGAGAGTGTATTAGCTGACAGCACATTGTAGAAACATGGCAAGGTTGTACAATAGAACGCATGCAATGCTGACGCAGTTGTATCCTCCCATCCGAACATAAAGCCCCTTGAAGATAGTACTAAATATGTGCGTAATTCCCCCAACTGTCATCAAGCATGAACAGACGAGCAGAGGTTAGCCCACGAAGGCCAAAAACTATTACAACGCGCAAAATAAAGCGCGTACAAAACAAAGAACACACAGTATAATCTAACATACAAGATACATCGTAGGCATGCGAATAACAATGGTTTAGCAGAATAAACTCTTTGTATGTGAATGCCCAGCCGAAAACTAGAAAACGAGCGCAACAAATCGTGTCCTCCCCCCTTGTTAAAGGCAAGAGAAAGAGAGAGG
>Ga0335398_10010483_pt1 | contig 10530 bp, 10 predicted proteins | sample BON03_FD_205742 | JGI IMG/M metagenome (GOLD analysis project Ga0335398, IMG submission 205742) | Freshwater microbial communities from Lake Bonney liftoff mats and glacier meltwater in Antarctica - BON-03 (spades assembly) (version 2) | ecosystem: Environmental > Aquatic > Freshwater > Ice >...
CGCAATTCCAGAAATTCGCAATCAACTGGCCGATCTTTGCCGCCCGTTCCGGCGAGACCGTAGGATCGTGGAATAAATCGATTCGCGAATCTTCGGATAGCTTGATGACTGATGCCGGTGCGGGAAGAGTTTTCAGTGGCTTGGAATTGAGTTCATCCAGCAACTTGGTGAATACCGCAATGAATTCGGGTTCCTCTTCAAGGAGGGCGAATAAGTGCCCACATTGAGCATCGCCGATAGCTCGCTCTTTCTGGTTAAGTGCCATCCGCAGACGAACCAATTGCTCCATGACAGGCAACTTGTTGCGTCTCCACGGATGAGCCAAGGAATAGAAGACCTGAAGACACCAATCAGGGTGACGATGCTGGGCTGCAATTTCCAGAAAGCGGGCAAGGCGGGCAGTCGAAAAGTCTTTTAAGAACATTTTATGTTCACGATACATGAGATTGATCTCGCGTTGGCTATCCCCTTCAAGACGCAAGACATCTAACAAAAGAAAGAAGCTTGATTTTTCGGTTTTATACTGAGCGTAACGCCTAAGAAGAAACCCGACTGCTTCGCTGGTTCGCCCAAGCTCGATGAGAGCCATCGCGTAGGTTTGAGTATAAGTGTGGAATCTAGCAATGGTTTCCAATCCTCCATCAATAGCTAGCAGAAGATCGAGCGCGGCCTGCGGATCGCCGGAGGCGAGCATGAACCAAGATTGCCGGTGAATATCTATGTTATTATCGCGTGATTCCCGCAGCTCGCGGATCGGAAGCTCGAAGACACGACGGGCTTGTCGTGTGATCTCTGCCAAGCTGCCGTCCTTCTCAGCATGTTTGTAGGCGCGATCAGATGCGGTTTCCGACCAAGCGAGTATCTCGCTATTTTTCCACGGGAACGCGCGATAGAGAAACCTGGAAATCACTTTGCTATAACGGTCAGGGTCGTCGTAGCTGAGCGCGATGGCCGCATCAGCGAGAATCAGACTCAGCAAGGTTTGTTCACGGAAGCCCGCGTTGGTGTGAATCATCGTATCATAAAGACCGACGAGGTGATCTGACTCGGCATGGCGAAGTAATTTGCTGGCAGCGACATCCTCCACATGGTCCGGCTTTACTCGGATCGCATCGGTGAGCAAGGCACTTAGAGGACCATTCGGTGCGGGTTCGCTCACTTTTCCCGTCCAAGACTGAGCCGCGACGATTTCACCAGATTCGCTGTCGATTGCATGAATTGTAATGCGGGCATTGTTATTGCCCACGGGATGAAGATAGAGAATCAGGGTAATCCGCGCACCGGCCAGCCTAGCGATATTGGCGGCGGTGTTGGCATCCAGTCCCGCTTTGGTGGTGATGCCTTGGGCGAGCAGCTCTCGTTCTCCGAGCAGCCGAACGATTTCCGTGCGCTCGACCAACTCCACAGGTTGCTCAAGTCCGAGGCAGCCCTCCTCGAGCATTGCGACAAACAGTGTAGCCATCGCTGCGGTAAAATATTGCGGATCAATGGTGGAAAATGGCGGCACGATCGCAATTTTTAGCGGAGCTCTTTCCGTAGTATTCGCATCAACTTCCGGTGGAAGCGAATTTCTATCCACATGCAGCCCGATCTGCCGTGCGATGTCTTGCGCTACCTTTTTGGGAAGGCCAACGCTGTAATCATATGCACTCCGAAATTTGTGTATCACTGGCGCGCTGATTTTCATCCCTTTGGACACAGGGGTGACGTGAACCCGAACTTCGGATTTACGCGCGTCGAGGACTAGGAAAATACTAAAATCCGCAGCCTGCACCTGAGGAGGCCCGCCGCGTTCCCCTTTTGCGAATGCCAGCTTTTGGTCGAATACTACAGTGGATAAGCCAGCTCTTGAAGTGACCGCGACATTCCACCCTTGAAGCAATTCCGCTTGGAGAGCCGCATCGAAGCCCGCCGCCCATGGACGCCAAGTATCGGGTGTCCCCACATCTGTAAATGTGGGCAGAACCGCGACGCCGGGCGGCTTTGCACCGGTGGCCTCCAATTCTTCTTCAGCGGGTAATGAAGATGAAGCAAATCCAAGACAGCAGATTATCAAACTCGCCGTGCTTCTGCGGAGTAAGCTGCGCTTTCTAAAAATTGAATCAGAAATCATATTACTGCTAGGAATTTACTTTTGGCGGGAGGCTCCTAAAATAGCCATCGGCCGGATTGGACGGCGGGGAAAAGGGGGGTGGGGTGGATAACGCTGAAAACTGAGATTCTGAAATGAAGAAGATCCCGCAGAACGCCGGGATCTGGCGAGAGTCGTAGGTTTTACGGCAATTTTCATTCGTTGTGAGCTTAGCTTTCCCGACCGCTTTACCATCACTGGGGTTAGAAGTCGCACGCCTAGATTTAGTCGCATACTGACAGGGATTACAAGGATATGTGGATGGGGAAAATTAGAAAAATGTTGATATGATACTCCTGACCCGATGATCCGTTGGTGGGATCTATGGGGCGGGACTTGTGTATGCGAAGATGCAGAAAGTCGAAAAGAAATGTGCCGTATCCAAGCGAATGAGAAGCTCAGGCTGGTGGATGGGGCAAAAGTATGCTAGGCAGTTTTTCTGAAATGAAAGCTGCCAAAGAGGGCTTTAACGCAAATAACTTGCAATAATAATATTTACGATTTAACTGCCCACCCGGCTACGGCGCTCCCCTCGCTTCTGCCGTATCCCATCCATTTTTATGAATATCCAGTTTGAAACCCGCCGCTCCGTTGAGCAGGTGGAAGAAGGTTCAGAGCTTGCCCCGAAGTTCGATGCACAAGGCTGCCTGCCCTGCGTGACGATGCACGCCGGGACCCGCGAGGTGCTCATGTTCGCTTTCATGAATGAGGAGGCGCTTCGGCTGACCATAGGAACGGGCCTCGCCCACTACTGGTCGCGCTCGCGCGAGGAGCTTTGGAAAAAGGGCGCCAGTTCCGGGATGTTCCAGCACGTGAAGCGTATGCTTATCGATGACGACCAGGATTGTGTCGTGCTCGAAGTGCTGCTCGACAAGCCATCAGTCGGAGGTGAAGAGGCCTCCTGCCACGTCGGCTACCGCAGTTGCTTCTATCGGGAAATACCGGTGAAGCCCGACCCCTCCGCGCCGCTTTTGTTGCGCTTCATCGAGCAGGAAAAATCCTTCGATCCGCTCGCGGTCTATGGTGATGCGCCGAACCCCACCCAGCTCTGAACACTCGTCGCAACGTGCTCCACACCCCGCTACCCGTCTTTGTGCGTTACCGCCCGCTGATCCTGATCACCGGGTTTCTTGGCGCGGAGAAAACCACTTTCATAAGGAAGCTGTTAGAAAGTCTGAAGTCCCACAGCGTCAAGGCGGATGTGATTCTCAACGATTACAAAAACGCGGATCTCGATGCAGAAACCATCCGTGACAGCGCCGCCAGCCTCACGCCCCTTGCCGCAGTCTGCGCGTACTGCATCGGGCTGGACGAGCTGACAAGCATCGCGATGGCGGCCCAGCGGACTCGCTCGCCGGTGCTGATCGTGGAGATCATCGGCACTGCGGACCCGACCCCGCTGGCCGAGACTTTTACCTTGTTAGAAAAGAAGATCCGCCTGCGTCCGCGCTGGCAGGTGGCCGTCATCGATGCCCGCCGCTTCGGCCGGCGGGGCGACTATGACGAGCTGGAAATCTTGCAGTTTCAGACAGCAAGCCATTGGCTAGCCAGCCATCGCGATGAGGTCAGCGCGGAACAAATCGCTGATCTGAAAGCCCGCCTGAAAAAGCTCAACCCGCAGGCAACCGAGATCACCGCCGCCCACCTTTCCACCCAGCTTTCCGAGGTCATTACGGCCTCACGCCCGGCAATTGAGCGGGACGAGGTGTCACCCGTTTACAAAACCGCCCGGCCAAGCGGCCACCGCCTTGCCCATGCTTTTACCGGCTACCAGTTTCTCCTCCCTCCTGTGGTTTCCTTCGATGCCCTGCACTCCCCGCACATTGGCACCATCGGCCTGTTTGAAACCTCCGACTACTATCCCTACTATGCGGATGGAATGTATCAGCCTATCAACATCGAGGAACGCCGGTTCCTGCTTAAGCCGATGAAAACTGCCCCATGCACATTCAGGCATACACCCACGAGCCGCGCAGCTACCGGGAACTGCCGCATCGCCACGCGGAGTTCGGCACGGTTTACCGCATGGAACAGAGCGGAGAGCTCAATGGGCTCACCCGCGTCGATCTCATCCCCGTCATGGCCGTCATCGTCCAGCGCTCAGCCGAGGTTGGCCAAGTTTCCATCCGCTCCCGCGAAAACGGAAGAAGGCTCTACTGACAACGCCACCTACCTCAGTCGCATGACAGAAGAAAACGCCCATCCCATCTCTTGATCAAACCCGTATCGACCCCGTATCAACCCAGTAACTACCCATGAAAATCGCCTACGTATTAAGCTCCAACATGGCTTGCACCCACAAGCTGGCCACCATGATCCTACCGCAGCTCGAAAAGGGCACCCACGGCGCTCAGGTCATCGGCATAATGTTCTTTGATGACAACCTCTTCTTCCTCCGCGCCGGAGACCCGGTGGGGGAGCGCCTCGCCAAGGTGGCAAAAGAACTGGGCATCCTGCTAATGACCTGCGACCAGTGCGCAATACGCCGCAACCTGGCCGATGGCACTTTTGAGGAATGCGGCACCGGAAACGTGACTGCCAAGGGCATGGTCGAGGGCGTCGTGTGCGGCTGTTTCCCTCAGCTTTACAGTGCACTGTCGGGCAATCCACCCGACCAAGTCATCACCCTGTGAAAACAGATCCCGTGGTTGGGGTCGGTCCTCGCATTTTCACGTCCATTCTACATTAACGCTACAATTCTAAGGACCTGGTGTGTCTCCGCGCCTCAAGGCGGAGACACACCTACCCCTCGTGATGCACTGAGGAAATCAGCATCGGATGCGGGGAATGCTAAAGTGCAGGACTAGTCCCCTTCGGGTCTTGCTGAGGTGAGACCGGGGGCGTTCACTCGGGTGTGATTAAATTCGTCAATGTGATCGCTGTGCTGATTATCCTTTCCGGACTCGCAGCTCGCGCGGCCGAGCCGCTGCCATTACCTACCTCCACTCCGTGGACCGTGGAGGCATTATCCAAGACGCCGACTTTCGAGTGGCTGAACGAAGACAGCCCGGCGAAGTCGCTCACTTATCGCGCGCTTCCGTACAAGGGAAAACCCACCAGCGCCTTTGCCTCCTGCGCGTCACCTACAAGCTTCGGCATCGAGCCGGACAAGTCCGGTAAGTTCCCTACCCTCTATCTTGTGCATGGCGGCGGGGGGAGGGCTTTCCCCACAACTTCATTTCACCACCGGGCCGCAGAAGAAGAACAAGACCCGTCCGTGGACGCCCCGAGATCTAGGCCCAATGGACCACCGCATCGAGGGCGACGGCCCGCCAGATACAATCCGAAGCACTATCCTTAAAAAAAATCAAGCACCAGATTGACAGTTAGCAGGTTAGCTTGCTATACTGCTACCATGAAAACCACCATCGATCTTCCAGAAGATCTCGTCACGGCTGTCAAAATCCGAGCCGCGCAAGACAGGCGCACGATGAAGGAAGTCACTGCCGAGGCCCTGCGTGGCTGGCTAAAGGCGCGCAAGGAAAACAGCGCGTCGGTCACGACATCAGAACCAACCCTTAATCCGGAAAAGATGAAACGTCTGGAAGCCTTCCGCGTCTATCGGTCTCATCTGCAAAAAAATCCGCCCTCGGAAGAACGACGAACCTCACTGACTGACTACCTCAATGAGGCTCTCGAAGATCGTCAAACATTCGGGGGAAGGGAACAGGCACAGTGATTCATCTGGATACAAATGTCCTGATCAGAATGGCTGCCTTCGATCAGTCCGTCATGGATTTCATTGAGCAACAGCTCGCACAAGGCGAAGAAATCGTCGCGAGTTCCATCGTCTGGTATGAATTCCTCGTCGGTCCCATTGACCGAAACGAAATCGCCTTTGTTCTCAGCTTTCTCGCAAAAGCCCCTATCACCTTTGATGGAATTTTAGCCGAGCATGCTGCCAATCTGTTCAACCAAACCGGGCGGGCTAGAAAACGGAAAACCGACACAATGATCGCTGCCACCGCTCTCGCATTCGGCGGGCGAATTGCGACCGGAAACGTGCAGGATTTCCAGCATTTTGAACCCTTCGGACTCAAGTCCATTGAGATTTAACTGACCCGGGGGACATTCTTCAGACTCGCCGAGACGGGTTTCAGTATGGTCGCTGCCGGAAATAAGGAGAAGGGTCTTTCCAAGCCCTTCACGGAGGACTGGCGGAGAAGACTCCGCTTGTGAAAAGGGCTTGGAAAGACCCTTCTCCATATTCCAATCCTCCGCAAAGGGCTTGGGAAACCCTTTCTCCTTACCGATCCTCCGATAGGGCTTGGGAAGACCCTTTTCCATAACATCGCTAAGGGACAGATCCTATCGCTAAACCCTATCGCTACGCGTCGCGCAGGAAAACACCCTTCAACGGGCGGTGGAGATGCTGCCCCGACTCAAGGCGCAGAGACTCACCTGCTCCGTTGCGATTTGAAATCTCAGGGAAATGCGCAACTGTGGGAACTCAAAAACGTATCAAAAATTTTCCTCTAATCGCTCACTATTCCTTGTTCAATATGGATTTTCTTCTGTTTTCTTGAAAACTTGTGTTTAAGTTTCTGCATATGACAGTCACCAATCTCACAGACAAGGAACGTGCGAGGCGCCAAGCCGCCAATGCCCGCCGTCTGGAGCTCCAGCGGGACCGCAGGCGCAGAGGCGTCTGCGCCTGCGGTAACTCGACGACATCGAACCCCCGCACTGGTAAGCGCTATGCCTGCTGTGACAAGTGCCGGGAGCTCGCCCGCCGCAGTTCCCGAGGCAAGCGTCCGATAGTGCTCAAAAAGGCCAAACTCGACTTGCGCCTCAGAGACCTCACCGGTGTACGCCGCCGCATGGAGCGTGATGGTATGGGCCGCGAGGCCTGGTGGTGGATCGCTACTGCCTTGATCGATAAAAAGCAGCACTCCCGTCGCTGGTCGGTCACGGCTCATGGTGACCGCGAATCTCGCCGACTGGCCATCGCCCAGCGCAAGGAATGGAAAGGGTAGCCGCCGCTCATCGCACTTCACCCGGCAAAGGTAGGGGCGATCCGGCTCAGTTTACCCGGATCAAAGCGGGAGGGCCGTATTCTCGGAAAGGCAGTGGAATCCAGGGCTGAGGGTGCTATATCTGCGAGATCTCACTTCCACAGCAGTGAGCAAGCAATCAGATTTTTGAAGTGGGACGACCGAGCCGGATCGTCTACCGGGTGGAAGCGCGGCTTACGGATTCACTTCAAAAAGCGCTTTACCCAGAACATCCATCTTCGGCTCGATTCCGAGACCGGGCTTCCGGCTCGCCGCCATGCGTCCATTTTCCCGTTGAGGCGCTCCGTCAGCGGTTGAAACGGTCACGTAGCTGTTGAAATCCGTGCTGGAGAAAAGCAGTTCGGTTGGTGTGCTGTGAGCGAGGTGTGCAATCGCGGCCGTGACAATGTCTCCGCCCCAGCTGTCTTCGATGGTCATCGCAATTCCCAGCTCTGCGCAAAGATCACGCGCCTGGCGGGCTTTTGTGAGTCCCCCGAATTTACTGATCTTGATGTTCACGCAATCCATCGCCTGTTCAGCGTGCCCTCTGAGAAGCGGATCGAGGCTATCGATGTTTTCATCTAAAATAAACGGCCCATCCCAGCGAGCCCGAACCGCCCGACATTCTTCATAACTGAGACACGGTTGTTCGATGTAAACATCGAGATCACGAACTCCGCGACAAACCCGAATCGCTTCGTGCTTGAACCAACCGGTATTCGCATCGGCCACCAGAATGTCGCCGGTCTTCAATTCAGCTGCAACCGCATGAATCCGGGCAATGTCCAGATCGACGTCATGACAACCCACCTTTAACTGAAAGCGGCGATATCCTTCGGCTCGGTAACCGGCTACTTTTGAGGCCATCTGCTCCGGTGATTCCTGCGAAATCGCCCGGTAGAGCACGACATCGTCATCGTAACGGCCGCCCAAAAGCTCGCAACACGGGAGCCCGGCCGCTTTTCCTAAAATGTCCCAGCAGGCCATATCGATCGCTGATTTCACGTAAGCATGGCCTTTCAGCGCAGCATCCATCAGGCGATTCAGCTTGGTTACTTCGAGAGGCGATTCCCCGATGAGATGCGGTCCCAACTCGTTAATGCCAGTCCGTGCCCCTTGTCCGAAAGCCGGCAGATAGAAGGGCCCCAGCGGACAAACCTCCCCCCATCCGGTAATGCCTTCATCGGTTTCGATCTTCACAATCGAGCTGTCAAAAACAGAGACGCTTTTACCTCCGGACCAATTGTATTTTCCCTCCTTGAGCGGGAGATCGACTTGATAAACTGAGATTCGAGAAATTTTCATGAGTTAGGTATGGGGAGGGCGAATTGGTATAATAAATGGTGTGAGTCGTCACTTGGAAAACCGGGTGATCGTAACACCTGATAGTAATCGATAGCATCAGTCTCTCACTCTTTCGAGACGAATGTCAAAGACCAGCGTCGCTCAGGGGGCGATCTTGTCCCCTGCCCCGCGTTTACCCCACGCAAGGTCGGGTGGGACGACGAAACGGAATCGACCGCCTTCCTTCATCAACGGCAAGCCTTCCTCGAGCCCTGCGATTGCTTCTTGCATGGTGAAACGGTCGTTGTTCGGCGTTCGAAAGTTGTCCTTGATGCCCGTCCCGTCCACCAGCAGGAGTCGTTGATTTACCTCGACGGTGCTCCACTCCTTCGGACTTGCTCCCTCGCCCGGATTCACACTCGTATATTGCAGTCCGCTCGCCGTTTCGATGACATCGGCTTTTGCGAGGACTCCATTCAAGTGCTTCATCGCACTGGTTCACCGAGGCTCCAGGCCCTGAACCATCACCTCATTGAACATGAACTTGTTGTCGCTGAGTCGCAGCGGCTTGCCACTGGAGGTGGTGACATTCTTGAGGACGACCTCACGGGTGATCACGTAAGGAAACTTCTGTTTGTAGCCGGCATTTTTGAAGCGTGGGATGAAGTCGGCGAAGATCACCGGGCCTGCGCCGCGATCGGACGGCTTGCCGTCTTCGATCGCCAAGCCATCGATCAGCAGGCGATCCGGCATGTGGCAGGTGTAACCGAAGTCGTGCTGACCATCGTTGGAACCATTGATAATGGTCCCGCCCTTGCGAGATACAAAATGACAATTGCGGATGACGATATCGCCGTTCCAAGTGCTGCCATAGTCCGGACGTAACGTGATGAATTGCCCGCTCTGCACTGTGCTGTTCTCGATCAGAAAATGGCCGAAACCGGTCAGTAGAACACCCTTGTGCCCAATGGTCGAGTTACGGATCGTGGCGTTGGTCACGCCTTGATGGGCGTCGAAGCGCGACAGCTTGCAACCGTCATACGACAGATTTTTGCAGAAATTGGTAGCGATGATACCCCAGCGGCTACGATCCATGATGTCGTTGAACTGCGTGACATTAACCAACGCGACATTGAGTGCCCTTCCGATTGAAATATCATAGGATCCCATGGGCACCCGTTTACCTGCCGAGCCGATTTTGTAGTAAGTCTTATGACCGCTGAGCACGGTGTCCTTGACCACCACATTCGCGCAGTCGGAAATCTTGATGAAACCACGATAAGGCGGACCATGTTTGCCCTCTCCGGTGATGTGATGCTGCAGGCCGTCCACCAGGACATTCGACCGCCGGATCGCGATGCCCCGGGCATGGTAGCTAGTGGACTCGGTGGCATTGGCAATGGTGGTAAATATCCCTCCACGCAGGGTCAGCTTGGTCTCATCTATCGGCATCGCCACCAAGCTCGTCAGCTGCCTGAAGTCCCAGATAATCGGTGTATTCGGATCCACGTTGCCGCGATTATCGACGAGGAAGGTATCGGTTTGCGGTGAGCCATTGTTCTGGTTCTTGCCACGGCGGATGAAACGCATGACGCTGTCATCCTTGGCCGTGACCATACAGGGGCCGGGCAATTTTGCGTCGATCCGTTGCTGACCCACAGACAGGGAGTCAATTCCTTCGAGTTTGATCGACTTCAAGTCCGATTCCACCTTGAAAATATCCGCGTTGTGGTTTTCGAGCTTCGCATCATCGATGATGAAGCGAGCCTTGCCAAAGTCGGTATCGGTGCGGATCGAAATCGTGCGATCTGCGCCGCCGATGTAGTAGCTCGCGCCGTCGCTGACCTTGACTGGCTGCCCATGCTTGTTGGCGTATTCGTGAGCCTTTGCCAAGGCCGCGAAATCATCGGTCTTGCCATCCCCCTTGGCCCCAAAATCTTCGTAACTCACGACCTTGGTGGCCGCACAGGTATCGCCGCTCACAAGTAGAGTCCCGCTTACAAGGAGCATTATGGCAGTTGGGAAAAAACGGTGAGATGTGAAGGTTTCTGCAATAAGTGGCACATTCTGAGATACACATAAACTTGGTTCATCCTTTCAGGTAAAGGGTTCGCAAAAAAA
>Ga0335398_10010490_pt1 | contig 10528 bp, 10 predicted proteins | sample BON03_FD_205742 | JGI IMG/M metagenome (GOLD analysis project Ga0335398, IMG submission 205742) | Freshwater microbial communities from Lake Bonney liftoff mats and glacier meltwater in Antarctica - BON-03 (spades assembly) (version 2) | ecosystem: Environmental > Aquatic > Freshwater > Ice >...
TCAACTCCCTCCAAAAAGAGGTGTTTCAGTACACAAGAATTCACTCGCTTCTTGTCAACAGTGTCATCACAGCGTCGAGCCACGCGCTCTGACGTGTCCTTTCAAACCAAGTAATCTGAGTGATCGGTCACGTCAGAACTGTAGGCTTCAGGTGAGGCATTCTTCCTGCTGTACGTTGTTTCTTATAAATTGTTTTGGAATTGAAATGGTGTTGTGCGATTTGTATCTACAGAGGTTTGATTTGACAAAGGGTTTGTTATTTGAAACTTTCTGAATTACTGTTTGGTACAAACTATGTCGTTGTGATCATTCAGTATTGGAGTTCAAATCATTTTCACCACCAATGAATCGGTAGACGTAATAAGAAGCTTCAAATCAAATGCATGTCGGTTGAAGAAAAAATTGTATGAAAAAAATGCGCCACAGGCCAGATTTTTTATGAAACAAAATGTGCTGCAGGCAAGACCTATCAAATAAAATGCGCCGCAGGCCAGATTTTTTGACTAAGTCTCAATGGGTACTCTGTCCTATTGATATCGTATGTAATTTTATTTCACACATCACAGTTCAGAATCTTCTTCTTTTAATTCATGAATTCATTAATGAATTAATTCATTAATCAATGAATTAATTGACCTTTGGCCGGCCTATAGCACGTTTGTTTTCCCCACTGTTTAGATGTATGCTTGCCGTGATATTTGTGACACATAGTTGAGAGATAATGTTGTTTATTGGAAAACCAAAAGGAAGATCAAGAATGATCTCCAATAAAAGTGTGATGACAATACCTACACAGACAGTGTGGACACCACCCTGGTACGCTACCATATTCGACTTGCTGAGTGTATAAGCTGTGCCTATTTTCCTAAAAATATGATGATGATGCATCAACAATTCCCTCGAATCCGGTACGTGAGTCTAGGTGTTTTACCCGTACCCACTTCTTGTTTATGTTGATTTGTTGTCTCTTGCGCACATATGTGGTCTAGGTCTCGGTCATTTTAGTGCGCTGGTCTGTAAACTTGCTGTCAAGAATGGGGGTGTACAATTGGAGATCATCCTTGATCTTCCTTTTGGTTTTCCAATAAACAACATTATCTCTCTGGGGGTGTACCCGGTACAGGGTCATCCCGGGAAATAGAAACTGGCAGATAGAAACTGCAGACTGGAATTTGGATGTACGCCTAGATATACGAGTAAAGAAACTCTATACACGCCTAGAAATATTGCTTAGAAAATGGCTGGCTGGGTCAAAAACCGTGGTTTCTATTTCCCGGGATGACCATGTAATTAGTTGGAAAGTCGGGCCACACAGGTCTGGTGCCCTTTGTTGATGAACATGGTACTGTTTGCTGGGAAGTCCTTCTAGAATATGGATTTGAAGTACTCATTTGAAGCGAACAACAAACCGTGTCTTTTCTCACGTATAACTGCGTTATCCTCAGTTCGGCCCCCGAGAATTCCGCCGGAAAACATCGGTAAGAGATAACTCAGTCATGCATGACACTACGAATTTATTCTCCATTGGGTTTGGTGCCCTTTGTTGATAACCTGCCCAGCTTCCCGTACCTTGTTCATCGGTTTCTCCCCCGAGTGGGGGGGCGCCACTGGATTAGGGTACACTGATGTCTTGGTAGTTCGGGAGATTGATTGTGGGAATTGGTTAGCCCGGGAATACATGCCAGCCCACCAACATTGTGATCTGTTTACCCACTCGTAGGGGATCTGATTGGGTCTGCCATAAACTAGGTGATGCTCCAGTCCTCCGGTCCAGGACAGTTTGTTGGGTCCTAAGTGGCTAATCAGGTGCTCGCCATCCGCTTAGTCCAGTGAATAGGTTGGGTCTTCGAAACCCAAGAAAGAAAGAATGAAACCGTGTTTATTTTATTTCAAGGGTATCTCTCTACTTCATGCAGTCAGGTTTCTTCATACCTACGGCAGCGGGCGTCGTGGTTCAAAAGTGGTCCGAGTACATATTGGCCCACACTGGGCCGAGGGAGTTGGACAGGCACCCCCTGAGGGGTGTGGGTCGGGGTTTAGTCTTGCTCCCGGTTATACTACCCTTTTGGGAAGAGTCCGGGCCAACTTTAGTTCGGTGCCTTTAAAATAAAAAGTATGAGAACAGGAACGAACACTGGCAGGCTCCGGTCCTCCGGTCCAGAACAGGTTCAAGGGTTTTAAGTGGCTAATCGGGTGCTCGCGGCCAGGCGCTTAGTCCAGTGATTAGGTTGGGTTTTCAAAACCCAAGAAAGAAAGAAAGAAAGAACTACACCTCGGAGTTAGATCCCCCTCCACATCCACTCAACCCACTCCATTAACACCCGCTAACACCCAACCCCCACACGCCTTGGCCAAGCATACAAAAGAGCCTTTGTTGTACCCCCCTTCTCCTCTTACCAACGAGCGTTCGTCTGTGGGGCTTGAGCAGGCACCGCACAGGTCGACGTCTCGTTGTTGTCCCTTTTCGATCCACTCTTCAAACGGTCTATGTTGCATTGTTTAGATGTATGTTTGACGTGATAATTGTGACACATAAAAGTATGATGACGATACCACTTCGAGTTTTGTCTATGTTTGTTTAGTTCTCGGGCATTTTGGTTGTATGCGCACGCCCAGGAGGTACAACATGTCGGCACCTTCACTCCACTGGCCAAGCTGCGATACACTTGTCAGTATTAATCGCTATGTTCTATGATGTGTGTATGATTATGTTTGGAATGTGTTCTTCGACCCACCAACCATGAACTTGTCTACGGCATTCGTCATATAGAGCTCCTACGTGCTAAATTAACACACACATATGCCGCCACCCGACGACCATCAGGTATGCACGTGGGGCGTGCTTCTGTGAGTCTTTCAGTTTTTCAGATTTGTTTGAGCCTCCTGAAGAAGGGAAGGGTATTGGATTCCCCCGAAAACATGTAATTCTGGCAGATTGCACAACCTGAGACCTTAGCTCATCTCTTCGTGAGGAGTGCGCGGGGCGATGTGGTCAGTTTGTGATCGTTCATGGATCAATTTGTGATGTCTGACTTGTCTCACCTGTCCAAGCGCGCATGCAGTGTCTGCCAAGCTCATTCATGTGAGTGGCGTGCGCATGTACTTCAACTTCATACCCTGAAAAAATAATCTTGTATACATAAAAGAGACGCCCATCCATCACATTTGTGACACATAAAAGTACGATAACAATACCTGCACCGCCAATGTGGACACCACCCTGGTATGCTACCATAACCGACTTGCGTGTGCACAAGTTGTACCTGTTTTGCTGAAAGTATGATGATGATGTATCAACAGTAACCCCAACTCTGGTACGTGCGGGTACATGTTGTGTCTTTTCCCCTAAAAATATGCTGACGACACGTCCACAATTTTCCCGCCTCTGGTACGAGTTGTTTGTCCCTGCTGCACCTGTGTGGTCTAGGTCTCTGTGTTTTTCGTGCTCTGCTCTGTGATCTGCTGTCAAGAGTGTTGGAAAGGCACATTGCCAGAAGAGTATCTCAGGGTCGTTTCTGTCCGTCCATTGACTTAGTTTGCAGCACTTAGTTTGCAGGTGCATCGTTTTTCATAGGTCTCTTTTGTTGAAAAATCTGCAGGAAACTCAAAGCTTGAAAAGTCAACGATCGAGTTTTCCCTCGTTGTTGAACGAGTTTGCAACACTTAGCTTTGGTGGGATCGGATAATTTCTTGGTCTCTTTTGCATGAATCCGTGAAAACTCACTTGAAAAGATGATCGACGGAAAGATACGTTCGAGTTTTCCAGGGCAGACTTTTCCAATTTGCAAACTAAATCGATTGCCGGACAGAATCGACCCTCATTCACAATTTTGACGAGGACTGCTTGGAGGACACCTATCTCCTTGGTGCCTTGCCTACCCTAGTTGGGTGGCACCATTCCCTGGGCGCAACGTTTCTTGGTAGTTAGGAAGATTAATTGTGGGAATTGGTTAGCCCGAGAATATATGACAGCCCACCAACTTTCTGAGCTGTTTTATCCACTTGCAGGGGATCTGATTGGGTCTACCATAAACTAGTTAATGCTCTGGTCCTCCGGTCCGAGACAGTTTCTTGGGTCCTAAGTGGTTAACCAGGTGTGTTGCATTGTTTTATTAAACCGATATTGGGGAATCGTTATGTACGGTCCCGGGGCTTCATGGTGAGCGAGCCAAGGGAGACGCACCCAGGATCCGAGATCGCCGACGTCCCAACCTCACCCTGTCCCCCCTTAGATAACCAGGGGTGTCCGGATCCTCACCCTCCACCTTGACTATGTCGCTGGCTACACCGGTCCCCTCCTCTTGCTCTTCGAACAGACCCACAACTACTCCGTTGACAACCAGGGGCTTGTGCCCTGGCGGCTCCGTCGTCTGGGCAGGTCCAAATTTCGTTCAATCTCATTGGTGAAGGTCCTGAGTGATGATAAGATTTCTTGAGATCCAAGGTCCAAATTGTCGTGAAACCCTCCACCGCCCACTACCCAACGCAAAACTTGTTCGTAAAAAAAAAAGAAGAAGAAAAAACCCGAAGGAGAAGGCGCACCGGTGCTCACCATCCGCTTAGTCAAGTGATTAGGTTGTTTCTTCCAAACCAAAGAAAGAAAGAAAGAAAGATCCACAACCTTGGCACTTTATAAATCATAGAAATTTTTTCCTTTCTCCTGATAACAGTCTTGGTTGGACCCTGTATCCCATTTCAACAATCCACTTCACCCGTGCTGCTCACCTCCCCCACTCTTTACAAACGAGAGCTCGTCTGTGGGGCGTGCATTGGCACCGCACAGGTTGGCGCCTCGTTGGTTCCACCCTAAGAATTCATCTTTCAACGGTCTAGCTTGCGTTCTTTCCGTGACACAATAATTTCGTGATATATACACTTATATTGACTATATCCAAGTGGAAGGTGTAGCACCAGCCAGGTGCATCCCCATACCCGTCGTGTCTATACCTGTATGTGCCTGTTTGACTAAACCTATGAGGTTGATGCGTGAGCGTCTCCCACGACTCGGGTACGGTGGACCCACCCACTGCATCCTTTCTCAGTCACGGTCAAGTTTCTTTGAATGTTGTTGTCCTTGTGAACCCACAACCCTCTCAATACTTCTAATAGTACTTGCATGATGTTGTCCTTGCACTTAATAGTATTGTTCTATTCCAACAATGTCTCACCGTCTAAGGTTTCCAAGGTGCGGCACCCGTTCCCACTTCTTGCCCCTCTTGTTTTGTAGGCTTACTTTGTGCCTTGCCCACCCTAGTGGGGGGGCACCAACGATCCCTGGGCGCTACGTTTCTTGGTAGTGAGGGAAATTGATTGTGGGAATTCGTTCGCCCGAGGATACATGCCAGCCCACCAACAGTGTGAACTGTTTCAAGTACCCACTCGCAGGGGACCCGCAGGGTCGGCCCTAAATTTAGGTCAGCCCCGATCCTCCGGTCCGGAACAGTTTCTTGGGTCCTAAGTGGCTAATCGGGTGATCGCCATCCGCTTAGTCCAGTAATTAGGTTGGGTCTTAGAAACCCAAGAAAGAAAGACTACCAACATTAATTCGTTGCCTTAAAGATAACAAGCCGGGTGAGAACGAAACGAAAATAAGTAGCCCATTGCGGAATGCCGTTCGATTCGGTCAGGCACTTCCGGGCTTTTGTATTACTGCATACCTTTTGTGTGGTTTCCTGCTGTGCTTGGTACGCTAGCTGTGTGGCGGCAAAACTCCAAAAATACATGTAGCGGAATCACAACAAATAAAGTCTTGGCCTGGATCCTACGTGATGAGTCGGGTGTTCACCACCCGCTTTTACATTAGTCCAGGGATTAAGTTGGGAATTCGCCACCTAAGAAAGAAGAAAGAACGGATGTTTAATCACAAGTATTACCCGCAGGTCGGCCTTAACCTTATACAAACCTAGGTCGGCAACGGGGGCATGAAAGTGGATTTGGCCCTGTAGCAAATGATCACTGATTGTCTTTTTTTGTCACATCTATTGCGCTCAGCTTAGTAACTTTTAGTACTAAATTGTCGGGGCTTACTGCGCAGTCTCTAATAAGGAGTCCTGGTACCCTCGTAAGGCCCATTCATCTGGAGAGTGAACAAGGAAAATCTCGAGATTAAACAAAAAAATGTTGCGCATTTCCAAAAAAATGTGCTTGCGTTCAGTAGGTCCTATTGTATAATCTTGGTTGCTCCAAGAAGAGTACGAAAGATGAATTAGTCAATCGAAGTTAGGACAAGCAAACACAAAGTATCAACATTCGGCCTTAGCCCAGTGATTAAATTGGGTCTTCGCCGCCCTTTTCGGAAAGAAAGAAAAAAATGGAGGACTCCCCCAGGGTACCGGTGTCGGCCAGATTGCCACACAGGAAAGTCCACCAAGACCCTTTTTTGCATAGACCGACACCTTGACCTTGGCGATTGCCCGCCAAGATCCACCGTGACATGGAGGTTTGCCAACTTTATACTCCATGGTCACACAAAACAGGGGTCCACGGACCATTTCAAGTCGGATGCGGGTTGTGAATGATCCGAGCGTGGCACGTTACATGAAAGTCAGTGTGAGCTTCGCTGGGAGTTGTTCGGCCCGGGAGACCGGTGTGTAGGCGCTTGAGCCCCAAGTCGGTTGTCACAGGAGACTTTTAAACTCAACTTTGGCCTAATAAAATCTGAAGGAGAAGTGCTCACAAATTTTTGAGGGCCCTACTCCGGGAAAAAGTCACGTAGGTTTGAACGAAAACACAGGGGAATCGTGAAATAGTTGTAATGCTGAGTGGTTGGGGTGTCGGTGCCGAGGGAATGGAAGTGAACTTGGCCACTGATTGGCATCCTGGAACCAACACCAAACCCTCATGGATTGCCTTTGTTGTCACATCTATTGTGCTCATCTTGGAAAGCCTTGGAACGCAATTGTTAGGGCGTCATGTGCATTCTCTAATAGAGAGTCCCGGTACCCTCGACTCGTCCAGACAATGGAGCCACCAGGGCAAAAGCCCCTGGTCATCAACGGGGTAGTTGTGGGTCCCTTCGAAGAGGAAGAGGAGGGGATCGGTATCGCCAGCAACATAGTTCAGGTGGAGGGTGAGGTGTGGCCTCCCCAGGTTGTCTGAGGGAGGACAGGGTGAGGAGGTACTTCGGCGATTTGTGGGTGTGTGCCCCCTTGGCTCGCCGCTCGCGGGGAAACCCCCAGACCGTAACAATTCCCCAAGATCGGTTGAATAAAACAAAGCAACACCCAACGTGCGACAATATCAACAAAAAACGGGAGACCTACTCATTATTGGTGGGAGATCACTTGTTTAGGCGCACCAAGACTGTCGCACCCATGTGCTTGCCAAGACGCTGCGACCTCCTCTGTGGAGGAGCCCGGCGTGCTGACACCCACCAGTCATGACCGCTCCCGTCACTCCCATCCCACACAACTCATGCTTGCCTTGTCTGCACCCACGCGTGCCCAACAACCCCGCACTCCCACCTCCTACCCGATTACACCCCACTCACACCGTCAGTTTGACCCATTGTAAATCCTGCTCGTGTAAAATGATATTGTGGCCACAGGTCATGAGTTTGCCTCTTCGTGAAGAGTGCACATGGCAGGTGTCTATTTTAGCATGGTTCACATTCACCCTCCTATTGCCTTGGCGAGTATACGAAAGAGCCTTGGTTGCACCCCCCTTCAACACCTCAACTCACGAGCGCTGCCTCCCCCACAATTCACCAAAGAGCGTTCGTCTGTGGGGCGTGCGTAGGGACCACACAGGTTCGCGTCTTGTTGGTCGCATCCCTAGAATCGATTCCTGAGCGTGTCTGGTTTGCGTTCAATTTGTCTGGTGTAAGTGTACATGTGTCTGTGAAACCTGTGAAAATGTGATACCAGCACCCAGACAGAGTCTATTACACTACTGAGGTACGCCACAATACCTGTCTTGTCCTGTGTACCTGGTGTGTCTGTTTTCCTGAGAATATCAGGGTCCTACACTTGTGCTGATTTCATCATTTGACAAGTTGACTTGACAAGCTGTCACTTGTCAAGTGATTTGAAGAGGGGCCGGAGGCAAGGGTGACAAGTCTTGTCAAGCTCCACTTGTTCCCAAAACACAAGTAAAAGACCCTGAAAAATATTACGATGAGGTACCATGGCAACGTCGACAGTCTTTCTCTCCTACCCATTCCCTATTTTAGTACTCTTGCCTCACTGGGGCACACAAACGTAATCTGGGCTCACCCAAGGTTAATTTATTCATTAATTAATCAATTAGTGAATTAATCCATTAATTTAATAATTAATCAATAATTAATTAATTCAGGAAAGCAGATTCTGACCTGTGATTTGTAAATAAGGATTTACAAACTACATCAACAGTACAAAGTTTGGAGTTCATCCGGTGGGAAGCGCTTTCGATGCCATCGGCTGCATATGACCCTGGCCTCTTTCGTGAGCAAGGAAAGCCAATAGAGATAGGAAAGAATGGGTTCCTGGACCAAAAGATTCCAGCAGGTGGTTTCTTCAGAATCTTAGACTTGTCGCAGGTATGGGAAGAACGAATGGACGAAACGAGAATCATCACGACAAATGGTCAGACTGCATGCCTGGACCCAGGATGAGGATGGACAATCACTAGCGGGTTTGTCTGAAAACGCAGGAGTGTTAGGGAGGCCACGAGCAAGCATTGATTACAACAATTTGCAAGGAGACTAGACAAACAAAAGAGTTCGAGGAAGCTGGATACAGATCACCAAAGTGGGCAGTATTGCGAGCACTGCAGCAGATCAATAGTGCCACAAAAGTTGAAGGAGAAGCAGCGATGTCTGCCCCTCCTTTCTTTCAGTCGGCGGGACGAGGATATCTACTTTTCTTGGGGGCAAACCAAGGACCAACGGTAGTAATAAGGGAGAGACTATCAGGACCAGAAAAGGCAAGTTGGCTGGAAAAGGCAAGCACAATACACAACTGGGTCGTGTGGTGCAAGTCAAACAAAGGGGCGGAGGAAATCTGCTCATTTGAGATCAGCGGGAAAGAAATCTTCTCTAACTATGGTGAAACGAAATCGAAAGAGGAGAAGAACAAAAAGAACAGGAGCAGAAAGAAAGCATATTGCGGGCAAATGCATACGATACAGGTCATGGTGAAAGCAACGCATCATCAAAATGGCAGTGAGTGAGGATCACGCTTCATGCTGAGTTCACACTGTCACGACAAAATGAATTCAGGCATTGTTGACAGCAGCGAGGGCGTCGGGCGGAAAGGACGAATGTCAAGTACGACTGACAGGTATCGAGCAGGAATACTGGATGGGTACAGAGATCAGCAGATTAGGAGGTTACGGCTTCCGAGGCACAGTCACAGCGGGTGATGGATCTAACCAAAAAGTGGGGAGGATTGGAGCAGGTTATGTGAACCTGCAGAAAAAAAGGAAACGGCAGCGGAGGTGGGACGCGAAGAGGAAGGGTCTAGCTTGAACCGTCCGGAACTAGCGGCCTTTGTCTTGGAATTACGCGGCACCCCTGTGACAAAGTCCATACTTTATTTGTGCGACAACTATGCGCTGCTGAAAGCTGTAAAAAGATGGGTAGGTGAAGGCGGAAAAGCAACATTGACTATGATTGCATTTATTACTTTCAACAGTAGTTTGGTACCCTTGATTGAGGGTCTGTGTAGTTCAAATCCATGGGAATTTGAGTTCTCGGGGTTTAGACGGAATCAAACCGACGACCTAGGGATTAACGGTCCCTCAACCTGACCAAGTGAGCCACGCTTGCACGTGAGGTCTTTTGGTATGAGTTCTAGACGCAGATGTTTTACTGGAAGCAATCGAAGAGCTGCGAAAAAGATCAACAGCAGGAGCAGCGACATTTCTGGTCAAGGCGAAAACGCATAGAGGAGAACCTGCAAATGAAGAAGCCAACATCCAAGCAGACAAGGCTATGTCAAGCTGCAAAGAGTTCCCACGGAATGGCACTACAGGACAAATCGAGCAGTCTTCACATCAGTGAAGCAAACAAGTTCTCAGAATCTGTGGCCCCGAATTAATTGATCCATCAAAACCTGCGGTTTCGCGGCACCAGCCGCGAAATTTTAAAAACGTGACATTAGTAGCGCGTCGAAGAGAGCATTTCCGGGCTTTTTTGGCGGATTTCTTTGTTGCTGAGCTCCCTCAAAAAAGGTGGTGTTTTAATACACAAGGATTTACTCACTTCTGGTCAACTGGTGTCGTCTCAGCGTCGAGTCACGCGCTCTGACGTGTCCTTTCAAACAAAGTGATCCCAGTATTTGGTCACTGTTGAGTTGACATGCCACACATACACACCTCTGAGTCAGACTCTCTGTTGTTTTAAAACTTTTTTTCTCCACCGTCACGGTCCTGCCGAGTGACTCGGATTATGTCAATGGATGCACTTCTCTTCAACATTTCGATTAATTCACCCTTGCAGAGCCCGACGATTGAGTAGCGATGAGGGTGGTCACCAGTATCAGGCACTGGATCGTTTTATTCTGCAAGAGGCATTGGATTGCAGGCGTCGGCGGGCGCGGCTGAGCAC
>Ga0335398_10010492_pt1 | contig 10526 bp, 11 predicted proteins | sample BON03_FD_205742 | JGI IMG/M metagenome (GOLD analysis project Ga0335398, IMG submission 205742) | Freshwater microbial communities from Lake Bonney liftoff mats and glacier meltwater in Antarctica - BON-03 (spades assembly) (version 2) | ecosystem: Environmental > Aquatic > Freshwater > Ice >...
GTGAAGCTGGAGTTCCGTTCTTCTATGCCAGTGGAAGTGAGTTTGAAGAGATGTATGTAGGAGTAGGGGCGCGACGTGTGAGAGATCTATTCGCAGCAGCCAAAGAGGCCAGTCCCGCGATAGTGTTCATTGATGAGATCGATGCCATTGGCTCTACCAGAAGTCTAAAGGAGCAGCAGGCACTCAAGATGACATTGAACCAGCTTCTGGTAGAACTGGACGGGTTTAATGAGACCGAGGGCGTTATCATTGTTGGAGCGACGAATTTCCCAGAGATGCTCGATCCTGCATTAGTTCGTCCTGGTAGATTTGACCGGAATGTTGTGGTACCGTTGCCTGACCTGCATGACCGTATGGAGATTCTAGACTTGTATTTGAGCAAGATCCCCTTGGCGGAGGATGTTGATGTTGAGATTATTGCGAGAGGTACACCTGGGGCATCTGGAGCAGACCTGGCAAATCTTGTTAACATTGCAGCTCTACGTGCAAGTACACAAGGTGCTGATCTTGTTGGACTAGTAGACCTTGAATTCGCCAAAGACAAAGTTCAAATGGGTCCAGAAAGAAAATCAGCGTTCATTCCAGAGGCAGTTAGAAAGGTGACTGCATATCACGAAGGTGGACATGCCTTGGTTGCAATGTATACTGTTGGAGCTATGCCTATTCACAAGGCCACCATTATGCCCCGAGGACAGGCACTTGGCATGGTACATCAATTACCAGAGGAGAATGATATGCTTCAACAGACACGTCGACAGATGTTAGCGCAGTTAGATACATGTATGGGGGGACGAGTAGCTGAAGAACTCATCTTTGGGCCAGAAGATATTACCAGTGGTGCGAGTAGCGACATTAGGGCCGCCACAGACATTGCCAGACGGATGGTGGAGATTTATGGGATGGGACCAGATACTGGATTCAACTTCGTGGGAGGTCAAAAGAATCTGAGTGACGAGACCAAGCAGAAAATCGATGACGAGGTGCACTTATTGCTTCAAAATTCCTATGAGAGGGCCAAGAAGCTTCTGCATGGTCATCGCAAGGAATTAGAGCGATTAGCTGCTGCTTTACTAGAACATGAGAGTCTAACAGGTGACCAAATTCGACTGGTGGTGAAAGGGAAAAAAATACCTCCACTAGAACCGTTGAAGCCACTTGTACCGAAAAAGGGAAAATGATAATATAATACGATGTTTTATTTCAAAAATCTTTCTTTTTTCTTAACTAGTCATCAAGGAAATTTCTAATAATGTATATACTTAGTGGAAGCAGCAGTGAGACTACTTCTCGTTGACCTTCATTGCAAAAGTCAGTGGTACAGCATCTCTTTCCAACACCAGTATTATTATCAGGAGATTCATCCTCGCACACTTTTGCACATCCACGACTATTGACTTCCATATATCCCCACACCGCTTGTCGTCCATAACGACTATTCTGAGGTTTTCGAAATTGGTTGAAGCAATATATCTCGCCTTCAGCGCAAGTGATGTTCTCATCAAAGTAGGCTAATCCAGTGGAACATGTTACCTTTTATAATTATTAGGAATTCATCAATTCGAATACTTTTGACTTACAGAGTCACAGGTCTCTAATGACCTACTACAGATCCAATCTGAGGCGTTCAGTTCGGGAGAGAAAATAAATTGGCATTCCTCTGATTCACAGTTTGGATAGCAATCACGAATACCTGAAAAACACTGTAGACTGTTCCCCATGTGAAGCAATGACAGTACCAACCCAAGCTTCATTCTTGTACTGCTTCACGAGGATTCGTAACGGTACTATATTTTTTCATCGCCTTTTCCTTTCCCCACTTCGTCTACAACATGTACAATATGTTTTTATCATTAATAATTTTAATTATTCAAGAACAAACCGAATTTCGAAAAATTTTGAGATTTAAGAGCTTGGAAACTAAAAATTCAACTTTATAAAACAAGAAACTATTTAATGTATTCAATGACCTGAAATCGTTCGAAGTTGACAACTTTGACGGCGCCGGATCTGGAACCGATGACCATAGTGTTATCATTAGTTGGTGGTAGTGACATTGAAACAATATCTTCCCCTATTGGCAATGTACGTTTCCATTCCATGGTCTTTCTATCAAGTACAAAGACGTTGCCGAAGGACGATGCAACACAAACAACTTCCATATTTGCTCCAACAGCTTGCAGGGATTCCAACGTCCCTTCATGTTCTTTACGAGATCCTACTCCATACCATGCATCAAATTGACATATAACAGAACTATTCTTCATCCAGCACACTGCTTCTGAAGTGACCCCAATGGCAAGAAACTCTGACACTCTACAACAATCTATGATGGCAGGTTCAGGCTCTCTTATGTCCACTAGATTTAAATCAGATCCACATAGTTTAAGACGCATAGGTAAGTCAAAACCTCGCTCACTCAAATTCATGGCCACGATAAAAGTAGCATTGTTCAAACGGTCGACGTGCCAAACATGGACGATACCTTCTTCAGTGAGGACCATGAGCTTATCATCAACAGCTCTGACAACTAATACGCTAGAGAGAGCGTTAGGGATATGCAGGACTTTATCTCTGTTGTACTCCCATAGCAATAAATCATTACCTTGAGCGAAACATGTGTAATAGTCACTTGATGTAACAGAAACAACCATTGAAAAAAAATTGCATACAAAAAATAATATCAAAAATGTCTTCCAAAATGATTGTGGAGATATTTTTTCAGCCTGTATTTTGTTAATACGGACTGAGGTTACAAAGCCTATAAGAATCTCTGCATGGAGTCATCGTGTGGAGTGACAAATAGCTGTGCATCAGGAGTATGGTGTTTAGGCAAAATGGATTGATATGCCGCCGTGATAGGTTGTATCTTCTCCATCTTGGACTTTATTTTCTCTTCCAGCGTTCCATCTTCAATGTCTGACTTGGTGATCCATACTGACGCTTCTTGAGCCAAAGCAAACAACAGAGCATCCGACTCCTTGTGTTTTTTCTCACGTTCTTGACGAAGCTTTTCCACAGTATACGCTCGTCTCTCCAATTTTTCCTTTCGCTTCTGTAATCGCTCTATCTCCATTTCTTCAGGGGTTTTCTTAAGTAGTTCAAAGATTGGCGCTTCCAATTTTGTAGGGTATACTTTGGCGAGATACTCGTCCACCATCTCGTTTCTCTTCTTATTATTAAGACGGTTTATTTCATCCGCTTCTTTGGCTTTGCGGGCTTTTTCTTCGTTCAATTCTTTCACTTCTTGAGCAAACTTTATTCGAAGCTGCCTCATCTCAGTGTTGTATTGTACTTTCTCCTTCTCGTACCTTTTATTTTCCTCCCTCCGTTTAGCTAGTATCTTCCTCCAAGCTAGCACCTCAGGAGTGTGTTCCTTTGCCTCTACAGTTGAGTCTTCTATTGTTTTATCTCCATCATCTGGAGGCACAACACTGGATAGATACCTTCCAGATCTCGTACTTGCTCGAGCCAAACGAAACACCAACATTCAATTCGTCTACAGGAAACACGCCTTCCTATCCACTAAAAAACAGAAACAGGGGGTCTACCCTTTCTTTCGTGAAATTTCAAATTTGATAAAATTCGTTTTCAAAAAATCGCATTCATGGTACTTGTACATTGGTACTGTAAAAAAACACAGGTAACAGAATAAGTTGCATCTTTGTTCCATGCACATGTTAGAGTATATTTTTGTATACATATGTTTTTCGAAAACCACCACAGACATTTTAGAGCATTATTTTCGTACGCCAAATCCAGATTCGTTTGATTGCAAATCCGAGTTCATGCAACAGAATAAAGAATCACTATTCATTTAAAGTCATTTATAAACTGTCCAACTGAAATTATAATGGCTGTCCACCTGGAGCTACTGCTGAATGGAGGGGGGCTATTCGTACATTTGAATTTTTTTACTTGCAGCACCCAGATGATAGGGGAGTATGGGATAGCTGGATGCTCGGGATCGAATAAAGAAGCTACAGTTAAAAATAAAGGTATCAACGAAGACAGATTCGTAGTGGAACCTCTCTTACAAGATTTCATGTTCATTGGGATATTTGACGGCCATGGAGGAGATGGAGCGTCTAGTTTTTTGGTGGACCATCTGATGCAGCATGTGGAAAGCGCGATGGAAGAATGCACGAGTGGTGAAAACATAGGTAATGCTATACAAGATGGCTTCATCAATGCAGATAGAGATCTGTTCTTGGCGGTTCAATCTCTGGGAGAAGAATATCGACATTTGAGAGAGTCCACCTGTAAGTGCGCCTTTTACAGGGAACTCCCATGTCGTTGCTTGAAAGCTCCAAGGTACGTTTTTATGCATTTTGGTGTCCCATTGAGACCTTGTTTAATTTAAAATGTTATTAAAATCGAGTTTGAAGAAGCGCGCATGAAGGTAGCACAGCAACAGTGTTGTTGGTGTCGAGTGACAAATTGTACTGTGCCAATGTAGGGGATTCTGAAGCTATTTTAGTAACGAAGAGTGGCACGGTTGTTTCATCACAACCGATAGATGGGGTCACTACCTCCTCCCTTAGAAAAGTAACCCATGGGAGAAGGGAGACCATGACGGTTATTGACACTCCAATACCAGATGCTAAGAATGCGGATTATCTTAGAGTGAAGGTATGTTTTTGAAACGATGTTTACGGATGTTGACTGATTTAAAAATAGCATATCGCAGAGACTCGTTTGAAGAATGTAAGAGGAAGAGGAAGCCGTACCGACGGAATTCGACGTGGTCCTAGTCATCGATTCAATTACGTGGCTTTAGAAGGAGCTCATAGTCTGAACATGACAAGGGCATTTGGAAATTTTGGTCACAAGGAGTTTACACAGGATAATCCCGCAATAAATATCGAGAATCAATCTCCCATCATCGCTCGCCCTCATATTCGCATTTATGAGTCTGCCAGTGAAGATGACTTTCTGTTCGCAGTGGTGGGATCTGATGGTCTATGGGACAACATAAGCAAAGAAGAGGTTGTTCAAATTGTAAAAAGTTATTGTATTGAAAAACTCACAGGGGATGTTGAAGTATCGAAGGTGCAACTGGCTGCACTTGCCGACGGGGCTTCCGAACTTTTGCTTGAAAAATCATTGAAACGAAACCAGAAGCTGGATGATATCACATTGGTGGTGGTTATATTCCAAGGGATCCTCAATCTAATCCCAAAAACTGAAAACAATAACCAATAGAAAAACTTGTTTGAAGTCACTTTTTAACCCATTTTTGCGTTACTAAAGTCCATTTCTGGATGCTGATCCATAAATTTTTTAAGCATATCTTGTTTTTGCTCTTCATCACTAGAAGGTTTTCCCATTGCTTTCTGTCGTTGATCATACATCATCTTCTCCACCGTCTTCCTCGTCTCGCCATCCAAATCGGATAACTTGGAATTCTCCGGCTGTACTTTCTTTGTATTTATTTCAATGTCACCTTTCAAAATACAAGACCACCAACCCATCTGATTGGTTTTTTCAAAAAACACATCAATGCTCTTGGTACCATCGCCCGCTGTTTCTAAGGTCCAAGTGGTGTCTTCTGTTTTGATAGTGTCATGTAATTCTCCATCAATAATTGGATCAAGACCTTTTAATCCCACTTTCAATTTAGATTTGGAGATACTAAAAACAACATCGCGGGCTTTCATAGTACCAGGAACCGGAATGGAAATGTTTATCTCTTTCAAATCTTGAGTCCATGAATATTTGTCAAGATCCGCTCCATTCCCTTCGTTAGGTTTAAGTTTTCCTTTTGAATCTTCATCTTCGTCATCATCATCTTCTTTTGAAATTTTCTTTTCAACTTTCTTTTCAGGGGGAGTACAACCGTCCTCCTCCAGGATCTCTATTTCCATTTCAGTGTCCTTTCCGGAAGCAGTCTTGGGTTTGATTGAAGACGCAATCTTAACAGAAGTAGAAGGCGCAGTCTTGATAGTCGCGGCAGGCTTTTCTTTCCTGTCTCGCTGAACTTCATTCAGCTGTTCTTCGACGCATTTGGACATCACTTTCATTATGGCCTCCTTGTCAGCGCCGGTGAAGAAGTCCGTCTTGCGCCTCAGAAAACCCATGAAGGTAGACAAGATAGGATCGATCCCTGGGCCATGCTCCTTTGATATGTGCTGCGCCAACCCCAATAACACCGGGTCAAACTGTTCATCCGCCATCAGAAAACTTTCCAGAAGAAAAACGAAGCAATCTTTTTTTGAATTCGAAATTCAACTTTACGATTTCATTTGTTTTCTTCTACAACTGTACCTGGGTAAAACCGATTCACTTTCTAAAATACTGCAAGGGAATTCCTTAATTCTTATTCTAGTATCTAAAAAACAAGAGAAACTTGTCGAAAGCCTCGCAAGAGATTGGTAGCTTTTTCATTGTAATAAATCTTACGAAGCCTTGGTTTTCTCAAGTAGCCGAGCATCGAATATCTTACGGAGTTTTTTTGTTTTGTTCTTGCCAAGAGGCTGTCCGTTTGCATCATGTGTTGGAAATCCGTGTTCATCGAATTCAGAAAATTCATGACTTTTGAACATTTGAGAGGCAGGACCAGGTGGGTATTTCTCACTATTTTTCTCTTTTTTATTTCGTTCAAGCACCTTACTATCTGATTTGTTATCCTTGTTTTCTGTACCCTTGCGCCATTGACTCCCACCAGACACATCTTTCAATTGTACTCCTAAATGGGGCAAAACGTCATCGCGAAGTTGGTCACATAACACAAGAACTGCATTGGAATCCCCAGCCAATGCTGCCGCCCTAACCTCCCATCTAAAATCAGACAGAGCATCAACTAATGATCCGTCGACTCCGTCTTGTGCATCCTCATACGTGTGTACTCCCAAATCCTGAAGAACAGTGGCAATCCCAAGTGCAGCATTTTGAAGAACGCCTCGTTTTGGTTTGCCATGAAACATATATCCGTTACAAACAGATATAAACTCTCGAACAGCGATCAATACTGCAGGGAAGTTAAAATCATCAGAGGTTTTTTCAACAACCAAATTTCGAAACTGAACAGACGCATTCATAATATCAGTATCATCAGGATTCCATTTATCATTGCCACTAGACACGTAGGAGACGTTTGCGAAGAATTCTGCTATAAAAGAATCCAATATTTTTGCTTGATGAATAGATTCCGTCGTGAACTCAAAGGGTGAATAATACCTCACATTCAAAAACAGCAAACGTAATTGCCGAGGAGTCACGATAGGAAATTGGCTTTCCCCAGAAAACAAAGCCTCCAAAGTAACGAAATTCTTCAATGACTTTGACATTTTCTGGCCATGAATATGCAAATGGCCTGAATATATAAAATGGGATGTCCACGACGAGCAGCAATCCATCAAACATTGACTTTGTGCTCTTTCGTTTTCATGATGAGGGAATTTCAAATCGATCCCACCTCCATGTATATCTAGTTTACCATCTCCTTTTATCGTACCCGCTGTTGCATTGATCATTGCAGAGCACTCGGTATGCCATCCTGGACGTCCTTCACCCCAAGGACTAGGCCAGTGATTTTCATTCGTACGCTTCCATAGAACAAAATCCTTCTCATTCTTCTTCTCGCTTTTTTTCTCGCTTTCTAGAGTGTTCGGAGGAGCATTTCGGCGAGAAGGATCCAATTGACCGTATTTCAGGTCAGTTTCAACTTGTTCATCGAAGGCGGTTGTGTCAAAGTAGACAGATCCAGAATCACGACCGATGTACGCAACTTTTTTTTCCTCTAACATTTTTATATGATGGATCATCTCCTCCATGAACTCAGTTGCTCGCGGCACGAACGACGGACGTAGAATATTGAGTTTGTCCATGTCTTCAAAAAAGGATTTCTCAAATCGTCGAGAGAGATCCTGCCATGGTTCTTTATTCTCAGCAGCTCGTTTCAGTATCTTGTCATCGATATCCGTTATATTCATGAAAAAGGCTACTTCGTGCGTGGAGGACAGTGCTCTGCGAATGGCATCGAAGTGAACATAGGTTCTCGCGTGACCTAGATGAGCCGAGTCGTATACTGTTGGTCCACATACGTACATGGTTAATATTCCAGGAGGCACCCCAAGCGGCCTCTTTATAAAACTGATAGGGTCACGAAGAACTGTTCGACGCATCTTACGTACCAAAAAAATTCGCGAGTCCCTTTTTAACTTTTAAAAAAGTTATTTAACTCTGAATAGGCAGATAAAAGTCATCAATGTATAAATGTGTGTTCATAATGAATAGAACGAATATGACATGTTGGTGGAATAGAAGACCTTGATGAATGTACACGAAGGAAATCCTTTCTCATGCATCATTAATTTTTAAATAAATTTTAGTTCGTACTATTATGCGGTCTTTTCTTTAAAGGAATTCCAACGCGCCGTGCCCATGATAGTGTCAAACCACGGGGCAATACTATAGTTGCACTTCAACACATTGTGATGAATCTCATGAAACCAACAGTTCCAATCATCGAAGGATTGCATCAATGGAGCAACAGGAGGCAGAAGGCTCATAGTAGGAAGCGCCTTGCCAGCATGACTTTGAACTTCAAACCAAAAAATGTACATCATTAAGAGATTCACCTCTGTTTCTCGTATGGCAGTGGAGAAGACAAATTCATAGGAAGCTACACCTGCGAAGGCCGGAATGAAAGCCTCAATCATCAAATCAAACCAATGAAAGTGATAATTGGTGGTCAATTGAGTTTTATTATGCTCGTGATGTTTTTTGTGCACCCAGTAATACTGTTGTTACAATAAGAATATGAAGTATTCGAACGGATTTACGTACCTGTTTCAAGTGCATAATATAATGCCCTAGAAAAAACCCGACATCCACAAATAATCGAACATACAAAAGTCGAAACATAAATCGAAGTGGATGGAAACTATGGTCCACATGCTTGGAAGATGCAGCATTACGCAAAATGCGAAACAGCTTCGCCTGAAATAGCGCCACCAAAACAGAGACGACAAAATTACAGCTTAAATAGTCTTGGAATATCTCTAGATTGGTTTGCACCTTTCTTTTGCCAGAGAAAAATGGAATGTGGGCATATATTTTGTTGATGAGAATCCAGTTGATTCCCATGATGGGCTCTACGGTGAGCATGGACCCTAATACCAACTTGACAAAGTTCTTCAAGTCAGAATCATCCAAGCTGATCTCACCAACAACCCGAGTCTTTAAATATACGACACCAATCACCGAAGCGTTCGTTATGATCCAAGAGGCCAATGGCGTGTCTTGTATTCTCTCAGCACTTGGGACTCGTTGAGGGCTACCTCCGTCTTCCTTCATCTGATGCAATCGACCTTCCAGCACGGATCTCTTCGTCGCCATCGCGTATGAGGCAACACATGCTATTGCTAGAATGGCGATCCCCCTTTCGTTCGTGGGAAGCATCTTTGTCCAATCCAAATAACAAACAATGTGTCCGACGGTTGGGGGACTATCCGCTCTATGCTATATACTACGATAAATTTATATATATATATATATAATATATATATACTACTGTAAACATTTCGAAGGATCTGTGGGGTATCTGCTTTGACAAAACGTCATGATTCTTTTTATGGAGGTGATGTATTTACGTTGTGCTTCGTCATTCATTACATGTGCCATGTTGGATGCGTTGATCCTCTCCCTTCCTGTTCTTTCATGAATACCTACCATTGTTACTCCAATAGGCCACGCAGCATTGCCAATGGCTAATTTAACATACCAATCAGCAGCCTATATCATAGTATTAGGATGTAATTATAATTGTTCATTAGGTAACTTACCTGAATATATTCTCGTTTTTCACATAGATCAACGATTGCAGACACATGATTCAAAATCTGTTCTCCAATAACATTTTTCTTGAGGAGTTTGAGGAACGGCCTAATGTGTTCTTTGCATTGAGTGAAAGTCGCCGTATCCCTACGACCAATAGCAGATCTCTTCGATTCATCAGCACGACCCTCAAGAGACACTTGCCATTCATCTAGCATTCTACGAATGAACTTTATAATTTTAAGAGCAACAGAAACCACGATGTCCTCCTCCTCTTCATCGTCTAATACAGGAACTACCCGTCTTTCATCAATCACGCCCGATCCCGATGCTTCCAATGTACGAAGTCTTTGATACCGATCCATATTGGTCTCTCCAAATAGTGTAGCCGGCTCATTCCTTTCCCTCAATCGCCTCACAACCTCAGCTGCCTCCAACAAAGCAACGGTACTACTCTTTGGCGGTTCAGTTTTCAAAACCTTACGTTCTCGTACTTCAACCTTCGGTGCTTGTCGTTTAGATCCTCTTTTCTTATACTTCTCTTCCGGCTTGCGTGAAATCACTTGAGATTTAGAAGCGGTAATCAACTCGTCCAACAAATCCATTTCAATCAATACCCATTCTTTTTGAATCAATTTTTTTTTTTTTTTTTTTTTTTTATAAAAAAAAAAAAATTTTTTTTTTTTATTTTTTTTATTTATAAAAAAAACATAAAATATTAATTTTTTATAAAAAAAAAATATATATTT
>Ga0335398_10010496_pt1 | contig 10522 bp, 4 predicted proteins | sample BON03_FD_205742 | JGI IMG/M metagenome (GOLD analysis project Ga0335398, IMG submission 205742) | Freshwater microbial communities from Lake Bonney liftoff mats and glacier meltwater in Antarctica - BON-03 (spades assembly) (version 2) | ecosystem: Environmental > Aquatic > Freshwater > Ice >...
TGCTGACTGCTGATGTGTGGCATATCGGTGAGGCTTCGGTCCAAGCTTGAGACGGTGCGTGCGTGCGCTGAGGCTCTAGCTGAGTCGCGATATGCGTGACGTGCGTGCGCTGTGGGGGTGCCGGGCATATTTCTGCGTGTTTTTGGGTTTGCACCTGCGCCTATGTGCGCGGCTTTGTGTGAGTTGTGTTGCTGTGAAGGGTCTATACAAGTTACTGAGGCCGCAGTGGCTACCAGTAGCAGCCCCAGTCTCAGCTCGGTGGAGCACAATACCGCTCTTGTCGCCAAACACCTTTTTCTATGATAAAAAATCGTCTATTCACAGCTTAAACGGCGGTGTGAACAGAAAAAAGCTAGGGCAAAAATCGCCAAAAAAAATTGTGACGTTCTGTCGGTCATAACTTTTGACCCTGGACGATTCAGAGGGCGACCCCGGCAGTTCTGAAATGCCAGAGGTGAGGCGGTTCCAACAGGTTCGACAGACGTCACGCTCTGCACGCTGTAAAAATATTTTTTCCCATAATTGACCCTAGCGTAGAACATATTTTGCAGATCACTTATGTAAGCTATCTATGCCTTCAAAGCATTATGTAATATAATTCTGCATAGCCGTGGCCTCTAATATAGTATGTATAACTATATATACTTATAATTGTGCAAAAAAAAAGTCACATATTTCATTATTATTATCAATAATTATTAATAAATAAACATATATATATAAATTAATCTCAATGATCAATGATCAATTATCTGTATCTTCTAGCTAGCTAGACCTAGCTAGCTACTAGCTAGCTAGCTAGACATAAATAAAATAACTGAGGTGTGGATGGACGAGAGACATCTCTGCTACGTAGATACATACATAACCATAACCGTGATGGTTACATAACTATAACCAGTTAAAGTATAAAGTAAGAATGAGAATGTGTGTGTTGTCTGCGAGTCTGCTATCTATCAATCTAGGTAATAATTGGTAATAGTAGGGTGTGCTATCTACTATCTACTAGCTAGATAGCAGCCAGCCAGATTATCTAAGATACCAGATAACTACCGCGTTCGCTCGGGTTAAGCCTGACTTTCTACTCGCCTCGCTACTCGCCTCTCTACTCGCCTCTCTGCTCGCCTCGCTACTCGACTCTCTACTCGACTCTCTACTCGCCTCTCTATTCGCTTCACTACTCACTACTCGCCTCTCTGCTCGCCTCTCTACTCGTTTCTCTACTCGTCTCTCTACTCGCCTCTCTACTCGACTCTCTACTCGACTCTCTACTCGACTCTGTATTCGACTCGTCTCTACTCGACTCTCTGCTTGACCTTGACTCTCTACTCGCTTCTCTACTCGCCTCTCCACCTGCCTCTCTACTCTGGCTCACGTCTCTACCTCTACTAGCCTCTCTACTTGCCTCTCTACTCGCCTCTCTGCTCGACTCCTTTCTCGCCTCTCTACTCGCCTCTCTACTCGTCGCCTCTCTACTCGCCTCTCTACTCGACTCTCTACTCGACTCTCTACTCGCCTTCTACTCGCCTCTCTACTCAACGCTCTCAACTCGCCTCTCTACTCGCCTCTCTACTCGCCTCTCTACCTCTACTCGCCTCGTCTGCACGCTTCTCTACTCGACTCTCTGCTCGGGGCCTCTCTGCTCTTGCCTCTCTACTCGACTTTCTACTCGCCTCTCTACCCATCTCTTTATTCGCTTTTCTACTCGACTCTCTACTCGCCTCTTCTACTCGACTTTCTACTTGACTCTCTGCTCGCCTTTCTACTCGCATCTCTAGTCGACTCTCTGCTCAATTATCGACTCTACTACTCTCTACTCGACTCTCTACTCAACTTTCTGCTCGCCTCTCTACTGGCCTCCCTACGGGCCTCTCTACTCAACTCGCTGCTCGCCTCTCTACTCGCGTCTCTACTCGATACTCGAATCTCTACTCGAATCTCTACTCGACTCTCGACTCGCCTTTCTACTAGCCTCTCTATTCGACTCTCTACTCGACTCTCTACCTACTCGCCTCTCTTCTAGCCTCTCTACTCGCCTTTCTACTCGCTTCTCTACTCGACTCTCTATTTGCATTTCTACTCTACTACACTCTACTCGTCTCTCTACTCGCCTCTCTACTTGACTTTCGACTCGTCTCTCTACTCGTCTCTCTGCTCGCCTCTCTACTTGACTCTCTACTCGACTCTCGACTCGCCTCTCTGCTCGCCTCTCTGCTCGCCTCTCTACTTGACTCTCTACTCGCCTCCCTACTCAACTTTCTACTATGCTCTCTACTCGACTCTCTGCTCACCTCTCTACTCACCTCACTACTCCCCTCTCTACTCGCCTCTCTACTCGCCTCTCCACTCGCCTCTCCACTCGATACTCGACTCTCTACTCGACTCTCTAGTCGACTCTCGACTTGCCTTTCTACTAGCCTCTATCTCTATGTTCGACTCTCTACTCGTACTCGCCTCTCTACTCGTCTCTCTATGTGCCTCTCTACTAGCCCTCTACTCGCCTCTCATACTCACCTCTATTACTCACCACTCACCTCTCTACTCATCTCTCTACTCGCCTCTCTACTCGACTTTCTACTTGACTCTCTGCTCGCCTCTCTGCTCGACTCTCTACTCACCTCGCCACACGCTTCTCTACTCGCCTCTTTACTCGCCTCTCTGCTCGACTATGTGTTCGACTCTATATCTCTATTCGCCACTCTGCTCACCTCTCTCACTCGCATCTCTATTCGCATCTCTAGTCGACTCTCGGCTCGATTCTTGACTCTACTCTCTACTCGACTCTCTACCCAACTATCTGCTCGCCTCTACTTGACTCTCTACTCGACTTTCTGCTCGCCTCTCGCTCTCTACTCGCCTCCCTACCCGCATCTCTACTCGACTCTCTGCTCGCCTCTCTACTCACATCTCTACTCGCCTTTCTCTACCCGACTCTCTTTTCGACTCTCTACTACTCGCCTCTCTACTCGACTCTCTGTTCGCCTCTCTCCTCTCTACTCGACTCTCCTCTACTCTCATCTCTCTGTCTTCTAGCCTCTCCACTTCCACTCGCCTCTCTACTCCTACTCGCCTCTCTACTCGACTTTCTTCAATTTGCCTCTCTACTCGTCTCTACTCGCCTCTCTACTCGACTCTCACTCGCCTCTGTACTCGAATTTGTACTCGCCTCTGTACTCGCCTCTCTACTCGCCTCTTTGGTTGCCTCTCTATTTAACTCTCTACTCGCCACTCTAGTTGCCTCTCTACTCGCCTCTCTACTCGATTCTCCACTCGCCTCTCCATTCGCCTGTCTGCTCGCCTCTCTACTCGACTCTCTACTCGCCTCTCTTCACCTCTCTACTCGCCTCTCTACTCGCCTGCCTCTCTTCTGCTCGCCTCTACTCGCCTCTGTACTTGATATACTCGACTCTCTACTCGAGACTTTCTCTCTCTAGTCGACTCTCAACTCGCCTTTCTACTAGCCTCTCTATTCGAATCTCTCTCTCTACTCGTACTCGCCTTTCTACTCGCCTCTCTACTCACTCGCCTCTCCACTTGCCTCTCTACTTGCCTCTCTACTAGCCTCTCTACTAGCCTCTCTACTCGCTTATCTATCGCCTCTCTGCTCAACGCTATACTAGCTACTAGCTTTACTCGCCTCTCTACTCGTCTCACCACTCGCCTCTCTGGTCGCCTCTCTACTCGCGCCTCTCTACTTCCCTCTCTACTTGCCTCTCTACTCGCATCACTATCATCCCTACTTTCTACTCAACTCTCTACTCGCCTCTCTATTCGTCTCTCTGCCTCTGCTCGCCTCTCTACTCGACTCTCTACTCGCCTCTCGTCACATCTCTGGTCGCCTCTTTACTCTCCTCTCTGCTCGCCTCTCCACTCGCCTCTGTACTCGATGCTCGAGACTCTTTACTCGACTCTCTAGTCGACTCTCGACTCGCCTTTCTACTACTAGCCTCTCGGTTCGACTCTCTACTCCTACTCGCCTCTCTACTCGCCTCTCTAGCCGCCTCTATACTTGCCTCTCTACTAGCCTCTCTACTAGCCTCTCTACTTACTTATCTACTCGCCTTTCTACTCAACGCTCTACTAGCTACTAGCTCTACTCGCCTCTCAACTCGCCTCTCTACTCGCCTCTCTGGTCGCCTCTCCACTCACCTTTCTACTCGCAACTCGTCTCTCTACTCAACTCTCTATTTGCCTCTCTATCTCTACTCGCCTCTCTATTCGACTCTCTACTCTCTCTACTCGCCTCTCTACTCACACCTCTCTTCTCGCCTCTCTATCTCTACCTGCTTGCCTCTCTACCTCTACTCGACTCTCTGCTCGCCTATCTACTTGACTCTCTACTCGCCTCTCTACTCGCCTCTCCACCTGATACCTGACTTTCTGCTCGACTTTCTACTCAGCTACTCGACTCTCTATACTCGACTTCCGCTCGCCTGCTCGCCTCTCTACTCGCCTCCCTACCCGCCTCTCTACTCGATTCTCTGCTCGCCTCTCTTCTCGCCTCTCTTCTCGTCGACTCTCTGCTCGCCTCTCTACTCGCCTCTCTACTCGCCTCTCTACTTGGTACTTGACTCTCTGCTCGCCTCTCTATGCTCGACTCTCGACTCGACTCTCTACTCAATAAATCAACTTACCCGAGCTGGGTACGTAGCCCAAGTAGACTGCTACTGCTCTCACACGAAGCAGTGCGTGTGCTGCGCGCTGCAGGTCGCAGGTCGCACAGGCCGAGAAAATGTGGGTTTATTCTTGCTTCGAACTATAGCATTAGAAAGTTATGGACAAATAGTTACTAGTTCTAGTGATATGCATCGGGTATCCGCTATATATAATACAACTATATCCAACTATATATTATATCCGACTATATCCAATCAACGATATCTGACTATATCCCCCATACATCCCATCAGATCTCACCACATATCCCCCACCATATCAAAAACTAGAGATATCCCAAAGATACAGCTGCAAGGGGGGGGGGCTACGGGCTACTCATGGCTCATGCACGCAAAGCTTACCTCCGGCTGAGCTCTAACTCCAACGAACGCACGACTACTTCTTTAAAACGTCTTTGGAAACCCAACGCGTCATTTCTTAATGGTGGGGTTTCTTAATAATGCCCGACAATTTGTCGGTAGCTGTAGGCTGTAGACTGAAGTTATGTTTTATTTTATCGTTTTTCAGAGCCAGAGCAGGTTCAGGTTCAGGTACTGCGATGGCGGTATAGCGGTAGCGATAGGTTTGTCGTGGCGTGTTGTGGTCGTTGTGGCGTGTTTGTTCGGGTGTTGGTGTTGGTGTTGGATAAGATGTAAGTGCGAGCAACAAAAAATAGATTACGCTCATGTATAAACACAGATCTCTTGTTTTACACACAATGTAACATGTGTCATATGATGATGATGTATGATGTGTAAGTTCAAAATGTCGTATAAAAAAAATCGTATATACACACTGTATATGAATATGAATATGTATATAATTATAATAAAAACAGCAGGACCGGACGATCGATCCAGTACCAGCACCAGCGCATCCTTGACCCCTCTAGCTTGTCTTTTGGATGTTCCGCATATAGTTAGTACTAGTACTCGTAGTTATTAACAGTTATAGAACAAGTTATAGTGGTGCGCACTATATATATAGCCATAGCTATATATGGTTCGGTGCTCCGCATAATTGATAATTTTGCGGCAATTGCGCGTTGGGATTGGCATTGTCATTGTCGCAGGGCATTGGGTGTAGTGTGTATGACAGCTAGCTCAGGTTAGCCCCCACACTAGAGACCACAACGAGTAATATCTTGTCACCACGTGGCACGCGACAACCTTCGAAGCGAGACGGACGAAGCACCCATCTCCCACACCTGCCTCGCGCGTGAATACTAGGGTTGCACCGATTCTAATATCCCGGACCCCCCTACCCCTACCTACCTCTACCCCCTACTATACTACTACCCTGCTAACTACTGTTATACACCCTCTCTTCATCTTCAACCCTCTCAGCTGTCCCACTGACCCCAGCCACTGCGGTCACCGCCTTGCACGCTCTATAAGCGAAGTGCGGATCTTGAAGCTCAGTGAGTTTTGTTCGTATTGTCCATGAGGCGGAGGGGGCGTTTTGCAGTTTTGGTATTTCTCTGTTTAACCTTCCCAGCGGGAGAGCGTCGCCCTTCTCCCTCAGCGGTTAATCCGGGGGCGGAGCTCTCACATCGATCCACGCCAGTGTTGCTCCCCGCACACGGCTGCCTGTCCAGCCACGCGTGCACCTGTTCGCGCCCAACGATCGGCTGTTGGTGGGCCACCATGCGAGTTAACCCGCCGGGACCCACGGGCAGGCCGGCGTGCAGCGTTGCGGTGTCACTACTTCGGGTGCGCGGCTGCGGCGCGCCTCGGCCGCTTCTGTCCACCTCCTTGCTGCCCCTCCTCCGCCTCCGCCGCCTCGCTCTTCCTCGCCGGCGCCTTCTTCGTCGCGGGCTCCGCCGCCGCTTTCGCCTTTGGCACCACTTTCGGCTTTGGCGCTGCCTTTGGAGCCGCCTTTGCTTTGGGCTCCGCCTTTGGCTTTGGCGCCGCCTTTGGCTTTGGCTGCGCCTTCGCTTTGGGCTCGGCGGGAGCTCCGCCGCTGGCCGAGCGGTGGAAGACGAAGCTGGTGTCGGTGGACGCCGACTCGACGAAGGACCACTCGCCCGCGTTGCCGCGGAAGAGCTTGAGCTGGGCCGGGCTGCACACGCGCTGCTGCGCGCAGAACCGCGCCATGGCCCCGCGCGCCGTCTTTGCGTGCACCGCCGGGCCGGGGAAGACGGCGGTGACTATGGGCGCGCCGAGCCGCCCGCCTGGCTTGAGGTCGACCGCCTTGGCGTACTCCTGAGACGCCACGTTGAGCACGAAGCTCGGCTTGTGCGGTGCGTCGCGCAGCTCCGCGGCAAGGGACATCGTCAAACTGTCGCCCCAGAAACGGTAGAGGTTTGGCGTCGCGGCGTCCACCACGAGCCGCGTGCTCATCTCGAGGCGGTACGGACGGATCTCGTCGAGCGGTCGCACGATGCCGTACAGACCGCACAGGATGCGCAGGCTACCTTGTAGGTACTCGATGGCATCCGCCGAGAGGGTCGGCGCGTCGAGGCCCTTGTACGCGGCGCCCTCAAACGCGCCGAGGGCGACACGTGCCGGCTGCGCGTCGAACTCCACAAAGCGCCCGTGGTTCAGCTCGGCGAGCGAGTCGGAGAGCCCCATGAGCTGCTTGATCTGCGCGCGGCTGTGCTTCGCGAGCACGCCTACCAGACGCGAGGCCTGCGGGAGATAGGCATTCTCCGTGACGCCGGCGGAGACCAGCGCCGAGCTCAACGGCGAGTCAAAGTTTAACGTCTTTGATGGCGAGAGAAGGATCAGCGGCGCACCTTTGAGCGCCATCTTTGTCCAAACCGTTGCGGCGTGAGTAGTAGCCGCCGGCGGGCGCGTGCAAGCTGTGCACTGGCGGCTGGCTCGCTGAGCCAAACCGTGTGTGAATTCACAGCGCCTTCATTCACAGCGCCTTCTGATCATCATCATCATCGTCATCATCGACCCTTACGAGTACAACCCCTTACTGCTCGACTAGCCCCCCCCTATATCAGTTCCCTGTGCGGGTGCTCGTGTCCCCTTTGCATTTTAAACCGTCTGTGAATTATCATGTGCTCTTTTCTGTATAGGTATAAAGTAAGAGTAAGAGAGAGTAGAGCTAGAGCTATTTCTATTTCTGTTTCTGTACGACATTCGACATTCATTCAATGAGTGAGACGGACTTTCTATTTCTGCCCGGTTTATAAAATACATTATTTTACAAAGTGGCAAAGGGAAAGTGAAAGGGAAAGGGCCTCTTGTTTCAAAGGAGAGACGCGATAATATGATATATATATATATAATAATAATAATAATATGTAATATGTATATGTATATGGCTATGTGGCTATGGCTAAAGGTAATAAAGGCTATGCCTATGCCTAACTCTAACTAGGCTATTATGATTATGATCTATGGCTATGGCGCTATGGCTATGGCTAAAGGCTATGACTATGAGATGTCCCACCCACTTTGTATAACTCTCGTATCTAATGATATGCTGCACTACCACTACCACGCCGAGGCAGGATTCGCATATCGGATTAACCCTGAGCGGCGAGTTGGAGTTGGAGAAGATAAATTAGTCGGGGTTAAACGGGGGTTAACCCGATAATTAGTATTAATATATATACATATACATATACATGCAAGTAAAAGTAAAAGTTTGTAAAAGTAAAGGCTTATTTGCTTATATTTGCAGTGGGCCATCACCATCATTGACCATTGACCACCATGGATCATGTATCATGTACCCCCCCCCTCGGCGATCCTCGGTCCTCGATCAGAAGGACGCCCCCCCCTCCCACAGTCACCACACCCTCAGGCTGAGCAGCTTGGCGAGCAGCTCCCACCGGCCAAACAAACGCCTCCCGCCGCCCCACCCCGGCGGTGGCCTGACCTGCACCCGCGGCGGCTGCGGCTGCGGCGCCACGACGCGGAAGGGGACTGTGTGGCCGAGCCGGTCGTACCCCGTCTTCCGTGCGTGCGTGAGCAGAGTGTCGAGCAGCGGCAGCTTGAAGGCGATGTACGGACACGAGAGCAGGCCATGGACGGTGCGGATCCAGAAGAGCGTCGCCGACAGCTGATGGCTCCCGCGCAGCAGCACGCACGCCAGCAGCGCCGCCGCCACCGCAATCAGCGCGAGGCCCGCGTCGAGCCGTCCCAGCCGAGGCAGCAGTCCGCCGCGCAGCAGGTCGGCGGGCGTCGCTGCCGAACCATCGGGGGAAGGAGAGCCGAGGGGCCCGGGCGACAGGGCGCCGTCCAATCCGCCGCCGCGCGTCCCTCGCCCGCCGCCGCTGCCGCCCGCGCCGTCTCCGAGCGGTTCCGCGGCCGCCAAGCAGGGGGTGGAGGCGGCGGGCGCAGAATCGGCGGCGGTCCGCTGGCGTCGGAGCCGGTGTCTCCGCTCGAGCGGCACGCGCGCGCCCTTTTTGGCCGAGCGGGGCAGCAACAGCGCCACGGCGTAGATGGTGACGCCGATCTGCAGCAGCCAGAAGGCTGCGCCCCACACGTGCAGCCGCGGCGCGAGCTCGACGCACGCGCGGCCGCCATCGAGCGCCGGGGCGGCCAGCTCGCCCGCCCAGCCAGCGCCCAGCGCAGCAGCAGAGGCGAGCTCGGCGCACGCCTCGGCACCGCCGGCTCGAGCCATGACTGCGAAGGTGCACCTGTAGGCCTGCACGCAGGCGTAGGCCGCGGCGCCGAGTCCGAGCCCCACAAAGTGCGAGACGCGCAGCCCCACGACAAAGGCGCAGAGCTGGTACTCATCCCTCCGATCGACCAGCAGGGCGAGGAGCAACCACCAGATCTGTCCCAGCACGGGCATGTGGCCCAGCGCCTGCAGCACCCACCACCAGGGAGTGCGGAACGACATCCAGATGGAGCGGTCGCACGGCCACAGAGTGTAGAGCACTGCCGCGCGCCACCGGCGGAGTGAAAATAGCAGGGCGTCGCAGGCGACGGGGCGGCGGCGGCTGGCTGGCTGGGGCGAGCTCGGCGGCGGCGACGGGTGGTTGAGGGGGGAGTGCGGCGCCTCGGGGGGGCCGGGAGAGAAGGCCGGCAGCAGGCGGCGCACAGGCGTGCACGGCGGAACCGTGCTGTAGCCCGCGGCCGCCACTCGCGCTGTGCCGCTTCCGCTACCCTCGCCGCGCAGCCGCGAGCTCGGGGTAACCCACGCGGGCGGCGTGGCGGGCGGCACGAGCGGCGAGAGCACATCGCGCCGATAGCCGGGCGTCTCGAGCTTGGTCAGAGGCAAGAAGCGCTCATCCGTCCAACGCCAGCACTCCTGCTTCACGTCGGGGAGCAAAGAGGCCACGAGCGCGTCGAGCGCGCGCTGCACGGCCGCGGGCATCGCAGGGTCCTTGAGTCGCGCGCCCAGACGCGTGGCGAAGCCGTCGAGCGCCCCCTCGAGCTGGCGCTCAAGCTGCTGCTGCGTCAGCGCGGCCACGGTGTTGAGTTTTGCGCGCAGGAAGCGCCGCGCCTTGCCTACCGCGATGGCGCGCCCGATCACCAGTCCCTGCTGTATGCTCCGGAGCCGGCGGACCTGCCGCCGCCACTCGAGGAGCTGCAGCGCCGCGACGGCGCACAACAGCGCAAGCACCCACCGCGCGGCCAAGCCCTGCCGGCCGGGCTGGCGAAGCAGCGCGCGCAGCCAGTGTGCCGCCGACATAGACACGAAAAAAGTCGTTACGTTTATTAATTAGTCTACAACACAGGCTAAAATCGCTCTCTCTCCACCGCGCGGCGCGCTTTGCGTGTTGCCTAAGTCGGTGTCGCTTCTTCTATTAACCATTTATATTAAAAAAAAAAGTGCCGGCTCGAAACTCGATGGCGTAACCAACTGCCTCGGCCGCCACAACAACGTCTCTGCAATCCTCGTCGCCCTTCTTTCAGAGGAGTTTGGCTACATCTGCTGTAGCACGCAGCGTGGCCAG
>Ga0335398_10010497_pt1 | contig 10522 bp, 7 predicted proteins | sample BON03_FD_205742 | JGI IMG/M metagenome (GOLD analysis project Ga0335398, IMG submission 205742) | Freshwater microbial communities from Lake Bonney liftoff mats and glacier meltwater in Antarctica - BON-03 (spades assembly) (version 2) | ecosystem: Environmental > Aquatic > Freshwater > Ice >...
ATCTTGTTAATCCTGTCCAAAAATCCTCTCCTCATGCCTTCACGATCTTAGAGTTACTCGTGGCCATGGCGGTCTTTTCTCTTCTCATCGTCATGCTCATGGGGATGGTCGACAGCGCTTCCAAGCTTTGGAGGGAAAATGAAAACCGCGTGGACTCCTACCGCGAAGCGCGCGCCGCCATGAGTATCATCTCCCACGACCTTCGCAATGCCCTGGCAGGCACCAATCTCAACTACATTCGCATCAATAACGACGCCTATGGCTTTCTCACCAATGCGGAAACCGACACCAATTCCGCCGCAGCTATCTTTTTCCTCTCCGCCCAATCCGCGACTTCGCAAGATCCCGCCGCCAACAAAAGTGACGTTTGTCAGGTTGGCTATTTTCTTGCTTACGACAAAACCTCCGCCCTAGCCGGTGTGAACACATCCGTCCCCAAAACTATGAACCTCTACCGCTACTTCCTCAGTAGCGATGAAACATTTGCAAAACTCACCAACGGCACCTATCCCGTCTTTGGCAGCACCATCGGAGCTTTGGATGACGCGGTGGAACTGCTGGCCCGGAACATCACGCGCTTTCACATCGACGCTCTCGACACCAATGGCACTCCCTACATTTCGACCACAAACGCCCCCTTGCCTCCCGTCATTCAAATCGAAATGACCGCGATCAATACCGAGACCGCCAAAAAGCTAGACAGCAAATCGGACTGGATTGCTCCCACTGGTGGCCTCGCCAAAGTTATCGCCAAAAACGAACAGACATTTTCATCACGCGTTGGAACTCCGAAATCCCAATGAACGATCGTGCCATGAAATATGTTCGGCAATCCGGCCAGGAATCACGGATTTTTTGTCGCCAACCTTTCTGCACCCGGGGCGAATCCCGCGCTTCCTCGCTCGTTGTCTCGCTGCTCGTGATCGTCGTCCTAAGCACGATCGTCGTCGCTTTCATGCAAAGCATGTCGATCGAGAGATCAATTTCAAGGAGCTACCTTAATCGCGAGCGCGCCCGACAAGCCGCCGAGGCCGGAATGCAGACTGCCATCAAACAGATTCAGATCGCCATGGGAACCAATCAAGGATTTGTCACCGGACTGACAAATCACGCGGCAACCTTCGGACCGGTCACGATCATCGGTCGAACCAATCTCACGAATTCCACACAAATCATGCCCCTCGTCTCAGGCCCCATTAACGCATCGGCGGCCTTCGTAACACCTGCTTGGTCTGCCCAACTCACCACTTATCTGGCCGAGTTAACCGGGAGCAATACGGTGGATATTAACACATCGAAGCACATCATTCAGGAGACCGCAGACACCAACGCCTATCGAGCTATTTGGTTCCCCATGACAGACAGCAACGGAAAGACGACCTCTCGTTTTGCTTATATCGTTCAGGACGAAACGGCCCGCATTAACCCTGCACTCCACAATGGAACCGGGTCACAAAGCAATCCCACGAATTGGTACAGCGGTCCGGCAGACATCGCCCTCACGAACTCTAGCGCAAAAATCCTGACTAAAAATGAAGCTGATCAGGTCGATGGAATGACCAATTTTTTGTGGACTTATGAAACCTTGGGCCAGGCGTTCGCCCACCGAAGCAACTTTGTCAGCGTCAAACATTTGCTGAGCGTCAACACGAATCCTACCTTCGATGTGATTCCTCAATCCCTCGCGCAGGGAGGACAACCAAAATACAACATCAACGTGGCCGCCACTAATGCCGCCATTTATGTTCTTGGTTCCACCAATGCTGCAGAGACCATGGCTGGGCTGATCCAGACCAACCTGCCCACTTTTGCCTCACGCGACCCCAGCCTGAGGGGCAATTCTGTGCATGAACTCCGTTACCTTAACCGTCTTGCAGCCAATATCGTGGACTACATCGATGCAGATTCGGCTCCAACCTACGTGAATGGCGGCGAACCCGCAGGAAAAGATCTCCATCCTCTCGTCACCGCAATCGCCACCCGGTACCGTCGGACCGCTATGGACACGAATTCAGACCCGGTCACTACCACGATTGAAAGTCAGGTCTTTGTTCAAGTCTGGAATCCCTATACGACCACCTCGTCTCTAACGGAAGCACGCTTTGTCATGAAGAACCAGATGAACCTGTATTTTGGCACCGGGATTGTCACCCCTTTTACAGACTATGATCAGACAATTACAACCAACCTGACAGTTCGCCCAAATGAATTTATTGTCATGGAATTCTCTACCACTAACCAGACATGGACAAGTCCAGCTCCGGCCACCAATGCACCTCGCATCCTCGGTTCATTTTCGGAAAGCGCCGATGGAACCACTTGGCCAACTTTTGAACTCTTCATCGACAAATACTTGGTGGACATGCAACGACGCAGCCCGGTCGGACCCGGTACCGCAACAGGCGGACTGCAAATGTTCGCAAAAACATTCAGCACATCCGGTAACACCTATGCCTGTTCATTTATCCCTACGCGGGCCAGCGCACCCACATGGCGTTTTGTCGGCGATCCCCGGGCAAACTTTCTCACCACTTACGATTGGACTCCGATTTCATCGGACACATCGTACCCGAGTGACACACGCTGGAAGGGACGGCAAATGGACACCTCGCCAAGATATCAGAATCACGCCACCAGCTGGCTCAACCGAGACTTCACCCGGACGAATGCGGCTATGGGCACGGCACCGGATTCCCTCAACACAACACCTGCCGACGTGGTAAGTGCCTACAATTTCGCCGTTGAAAGCCTAAATGCGCCTGCGGTGATTCGCAATGGCCCTATGCAGAGTATTGGCGAACTGGGCAATGTTTTTGATCCCGTCCAGGCTGCGGACGATCTAACTGCACCTTCGGGTGGCTCACCCTCATCAACTTTTCTCTCCGGTGGCGGGCGGACCCTCAGAATTGGCCAGCCGGAATTTTCGGTCAGCGGGACAAACACGTGGAACATAAACGGTCGCCGAGCGATGGAGTTATTAGACGTGTTCACTGTGGCAGAGACCAACAGCACAAGCAGAGAGTTTCCGGTTACGATGGGACAAATCAACGTCAACACCGCCTCCAAAGAGGTGCTGGAAGTCGTGCTCGCCAGCATCGCAGTCACGTCCGATTCCGGCCTTGGTTCGGCAAGTTTGACCAACCTACCAACCATTTCTTCAAACATCATCGCTAATCGCCCCTACGGACGGCTCTCGGATCTTAACAAAATTACGACGCAATTCGCACAAGCAACCAATTACACGCCAGCGTTCGGAGTCTCAATCGGAGGTGGTACGACCAACATTGCTGCCTATGACCGAGCCCGGGAAGAATGCTTTGGTAAATTCGTTCAGAACATCACCATCCAATCCCGCACTTACCGCATCTTCGTCATTGGCGAGGCATTGGATACCCAAGGAAAACCCAGCAGCCGCTCCATCGGGGAATTTATAGTTTATTTCCGATCTGATCCGGCTGGAAATTTTGAACCCGTCGTTCAATTCAAACAATTTGATCAATGAGACATTTATCCGCCGTCTTTTCCGTAAGATCCCCTCGCAAGAAAATACTCTCGGCCCTTGCCGCCATTTTCGCCGGCGGGGTGGTGACTTGCGTCGCTGCGGAGCCCGATAAAACGCTTCCACAAACCCGCGTTCAAATCGTCAATGCGACCAGCGTTCCCGAGATTGCGCTCAGTATCAATGGCAAGAAAAGCTATCCCAATTTTCGTCAGGGGCTTTATACGGCCGATGGGCCAACAGACCAAATCGAGGTCGAATATACGGCGCAGGTGTCCGGAAAAATTCTTGTGGCGAAATCCCAAAAGATCCAATTCGCACCGAACCGAATTCAGACCGTGGTGATTCTGGGAGATTTCTCCACAGAGGTTCCACCCGAACAGCTTCCCACGTCGGACTCAAAGTCATCGCCACCCAAAAAACCATATCCCCCCAACGTGTTCTTCCGTGTATATTCGCATGACCAAAGTGAACCCCCGTCTGCACCACGCCTGCGGGTCATTAATGGTATGCCAGGAAAAACATTAGTCTTTGGGTCCTATGGAAAGCCGCAGATAAAATTTATCTTAAAACCCGGTGGTGAAAAGGAACTTTGGGACCAACCGCCCACTGCGGAATATTTTGTAAAAATCGACGGAAAAACGGACGATGTTCTTATGCGGCAAGAGGGATTGATTCGTAATGCCATGCTGATTTTATATTTGGACAAAGAAGGCCAGCCCAAATTCAAACGGGTCTTTGAAAATCAGTGATTGTCACCGGCTTCGCTCAAGATATCACTCGCCCATTTCTCCAGTACTGTCGCAGAAGAAAAGACAAACGGAGTCACGCATGAATGGCGCTATTTCAAGCAAAGAATCGAAATCTCCACCGGCGGGAGATTTTCTTATATTCGGATCAAGGTAATGTCACCGCGCCGCCAGGACGGCGTCTTCGACCACGGGCGAAAGCGTTATCTTCCGGCGGATCTCCGGCTTCACAAGGATCTGCATCCGCACATGATCGGTGGGCTTGCGTCAGGCGCCTAGCGGCCTGTCGGACTGAGAAAGCAGCTCAAAATCCTTTACATCGCGCCCGGCAGTCCAGGGGAAAACGGGTATATCGAGAGCTTCCATGACAAGCTGCGCGACGAATGCCTGAATCAGGAACTCTTCGTGACCTTGGCGGAAGGAATACAAAGAATGTCGCCCCCATAGCTCGCTGGGATACCAGACGCCAGGGGAGTTCGCTCGCGCCAGCAACTCTGGGCTCCAGTCGCCTTACGGGCTCCTTGCGCCCAGAGTTGCCATCAACCCGCAATCCAATCTCAACCTAAAACGAAACCAACCTGCGGAATTTCAGTTTTGATGTGTCCCACTTCCGGGGTCAGGCCGGTCAGACTGAACTCGGAGAAAGGATTCTCCCCATTAATCTTTCGACTCCGGTCCCACTGGAACAAGTCGGACAATGCGCCCGGGTTGTTCGCAGAGCAAGTAGAGAAAGCCGTCGTCGAAGCAGCGGACATCCCGGATCCGGCCGAGATTTTTCAGGAGAATTTCCTCTTCGGTCAAGGTGTTGCCCTCCAAGGCGAGCCGGACCAGCTTGCGATGGGCGAGGGCCCCGGAGAACAGGTTGCCCTGCCAGTGGGGGAATTTTTCTCCCTGATAAATCGCCAGTCCGCAGGGAGCAATCGAGGGAGTCCAATGGTGAACCGGCTGTTCCATACCTTCTTGGGCGGTGTGGTCGGTGATGGGGGTGCCTTTGTAATTGATCCCGAAGGTGATGACCGGCCAACCGTAGTTTTTGCCTTTCTCGATCAGGTTGAGTTCATCTCCACCTTTGGGTCCATGTTCGGTTTCCCAGAGTTTTTTGGTTTGCGGGTCGAAGACGAGCCCTTGGGAATTGCGGTTCCCATAGCTCCAGATGGATGGTCGGGCACCGGGGGTTTGAACAAAGGGATTGTCGGCGGGAATGCGCCCGTCGTCCATGAGGCGATGGATTTTTCCCTTCACGTTGTCGAGACGCTGGGCGTTGTTGGCCGGGGTGGTGACGTCCCCGCGGTCGCCAATGGAAAAGAAGAGGTGTCCTTCACCGTCAAAAGCCATTCGGCTTCCGAAGTGGGCCCCGGCCTCGGTGGCTTCTTCGGCAGGCGGCTCAAAAATGGTTTCGAGATTTTCGGCTCGGTTTCCTTTGAGTTGAAACCGGACAATCGAGGTGAGGGCGCCCTTAGGGAGAGGTTTGGAAAATGCGAGGTAGATCCAACCGTTCTCCGCATAGTCAGGGTGCAGCCGAATGTCGAGGAGACCGCCCTGGCCCTTGGCCCACACCTCGGGAATGCCTTCCACCGGGTCGGGCAGTAGCTGCCCGCCCTCGACGACGCGGAGGTCGCCCTTGCGTTCGTTGATGAGAAAACGGCCGTCAGGGAGTTTCACCATCCCCCAAGGAACCTCCAATCCGTCCAAAAATGGCTCGACCTGGAAGCGTTGTTTTTCGGATGCGATCTCTTCTGCGAATGCAACCGGCAGAGCGGGCAAGAATAGGAAACCGAAAAGGAGAATGGCGGGAGCGCGGAACACGACTCAGCATGGAAGGTTGCCGAGGATATCGCAATCGGAAACGGACGGTGTCATTGCGGCAAGAGGGATTGATTCGTAATGCCATGCTGATTTTATATTTGGACAAAGAGGGCCAGCCCAAATTCAAACGGGTCTTTGAAAATCAGTGATTGTCACCGGCTTCGCTCAAGATATCACTCGCCCATTTCTCCAGTACTGTCGCAGAACAAAAGACAAACGGAGTCAGGCATGAATGGCGCTATTTTAAGCAAAGAATCAAAATCTCCACCGGTGGGAGATTTTCTTATATTCGGATCAAGGTCGTGTCACTGCGCCGACAGGACGGCCTCTTCAACCACGGTCGAAAGCGTCACCTTCCGGCGTTTCGCCAACCGCTCAATCTTCCGGCGGATCTCCGGCTTCACAAGGATCTGCATCCGCACATGATCGGTGGGCTTGCGTCCGGCTCCTGGACGCGCCCCGCCGCGCTTGGGAATCAATTGCACAAGCCCGCCTTTCTCAATCCGCTCGTATGCCGTGCCCGGGGGATTCGGATCTAGGATTCCCGCCGACCGCGCCTGTTCCCGTGTGAGGATATTGGCTTCGTCAAACTCCCATCCCTCTCCTTTGGGCTCGTCGGTGTAAATCACTTCTTTATTTTTGGTTTTCATAAATCCTCTTTTGCTTCCGCCAATATCCAGCGCCAATGATGCGGATGGCTTCTCCTCGCCGCGTGTATCGCACTGTGAGAATGTCTCGCCCATCGTGTCCGATGGCATAGAATCGGTCTTCATTCAGGCTGTGTTCCCGGTTTGGGACGATTAAATATCTCGGATCATCAAACACCGCAGCGACCGTCGAAAAATCCACGCCATGCTTTTCAAGATTCAAAACCTCCTTCGCATCATCCCATTCAAAAAGCACGGCCTGAAATTACACGCCAATCCGTTAGATAGTCAACACGCGATTTCAAATTTGTACACCAAGATGTTGGTGTCGAGAAAACCCGATGACCCGCTCGGACTGTTATAGGGGTAGGGACGAGGATTGCTCCCCGCCCCTCCCTCCCTCCGAACCGGACTGGCGGATTTAGCCGGTCCGCACCCAGAGCCGCCTGAAGGCGGTACTCCAACATGGACTCATGGCAATTCCTCGGGATCAGGATGTCTGCCCCCCCAGCATAATGCGAAGCTGTTGAGTCAATTCGGGGACCGGGAGCTTGGCCCGGATCATCCCGCCGAGAACCAAGCCGGTTTCGTAAGGGTGCGTTTCAACCACCACGGAGGCGTCGGTTTTCACTTTTCGCTGACGGCCTTTTTTCTTCTTCAGGCCGGAAACCATGGGGATCCGCTCTCCAGCCACGCGGGGTTCCTCCACCATGCCATCGTAAAGACCGCAGAAGAATGGTCGCCGCTGAATGAGACGGGCAGTGCCATTTTCGCTATATTGGCTCCAGAGGAAATTAAATTGCGTCAGAATCTGCTTGGCCACCGGACGCAGGGTCGTGGCCGATTGCTTCTCCAGACCCGCCCGAAGGATGGATTGTCCGGGCTTCTTTTTATCCCAATGCGAATCAATTCCAAAGCGATTGAGGAAGGCCCATTTGACAAAGTTGCCCACCTCCTCATCGGCTGCGGCGACTTCGAGAATGACCGCATTTTTCCGGCGGTCCATTTTGATTTGTGCGCCGAGGGTGAACAAGTCATCCGCTCCCGAGCTCGCGACCGGAGCCAAAAAATCATATTTGCTTTCCAAGTTGGCCAGTTTCTCCCGCGCCACGACCGCTTCGTGTTTGGTCCCGCGCTCGGCCATCTGCCGGAGTTTCTCCCGGCGATCAACCAGATCCTGAGTGGGAATTGCTTTTGTCATGGATATGCTGAAAGTTTTCCGCCCCCCGGTGGCGGTCAACTTTTTTCCTCCGGCCGGGCCAGACGCCGATAGGTGGCGAGGGCGAGGAGGGGGAAGTGGAGGCGATACATGTCGTATTTAAGATAAAACACGCAGGGGAACCCGGTGCCGGTGGTGTAGTTTTCGGTCCACGATCCATCCGACTCCTGGGTGTGGATGAGGTATTCGACGCCCCGTTGAATCGAAGGGCGTTCCGGTTTGCCGCAGGCGCACAGACCCATCACCGCCCAGGCGGTCTGGCTGGCGGTGCTCGGTCCCCGCCCTTTGAGGGAGGGAAAATTATAGGACTCGCAGGTCTCGCCCCAGCCGTCGTCTTCGTTTTGGCAGCTCTCAAGCCAATCGCGGCCGCGGCGAACCCATTCCTGGTTCATGTTTTCCCCAATAGCGGCCAGGCCGCGGAGGACCTGCCAGGTTCCATAGATATAGTTCACGCCCCAGCGACCATACCAGGAACCATCTGCTTCCTGGGTGCGACGAATCATGGCAAGAGCTTGGCAGACGACAGGATCTTCGCGGGGATGACCGATGAGGCCAAGCAACTCCAGCATCCGTCCAGTGAGATCGGAACAGGTGGGATCGATGATAGCATTGTGATCGGCAAAAGGCACGTGCTCGAGCCACGGGGCGGTGACTCCTTTGTCAAAGGCCGCCCAGCCGCCATCCCGATCCTGGAAGGCGAGCAACCATTGCAGGGCCCGTTCAAACTGGGCCGAGCGGGTATAGGCATCGCGGGGCTCCACATGGCGAAGCGCCATCAGAACCATCATGGTATCGTCGGTGTCGGGGTAGAACTTGTTTTCGTGCTCGAAGGCCCAGCCGCTGGGTTCGACGGCCGGCACATGGACCGCCCAATCAGCCTCGAAACGAACTTCTTTCCGTTCCAGCCAGGTCGCCGCTCGATCGAGCGCCGGATGTTTCTGCAAGCCGGATTCCGCCAGGGCAATCGTCGTAATGGCCGTGTCCCAAACCGGGGACAGGCAGGGCTGAATCCGAAAATCGTCTTCGGTCTCGACGAACAACCCGGCAAAATCGCGAGTGGCTTTTTTCACCAAAGGATGATCTTCGCCATAGTTGAGCACCTGCAGGGCCATCATGGCGTTGAGCATGGCGGGAAAAATCGCACTGAGGCCGTCGCTCCCCTCGCCCATCCGTCGGATCATCCAGCGCTCGGCGGCCTTGAGCGCCCGCTGACGGAGGGGATGAATAGGCAATCGGTCATAGAATTTGAGAAAGCGGTCGCAGCGCAAAAAAAAGTTTTTCCAAGCCCAGAACCGGGGATCTTTCTTTAGCGACAGGTCGGTATTTTCGAGTCCGGCCGGGTAGAGTTCGTGCAGATGTTTTTCGGCGGGCAGGTGTCGGACTGGCTTGTAGTGGTTAAGGATCGCAAGGGGGGCAATGATCGTCCGGCTCCAGGACGACATCTCGTAGAGATTGAAGAAAAACCACTTGGGAAAAAGAAAGATCTCGGAAGGAATGGTGGGCAGATCTTTCCAGGGAAACTGACCGAGGAGCGCGAGGTACAACTTGGCGAAGGTGTTGAGCTGGGGAATCCCGCCCAGACGCAAAATGTTGGCCCGGGCCTCGCTCATCCAGGGAGCGGTCGGGGAATGGCCGGCCAGCTTCATGGCGAAGTAGGCTTTGACCGAGGCATTGATCTCACTGGGCCCTCCAATAAAAATATTCCAGCCGCCGTCCGGAAGTTGCCGGCTGCGGATGTGGGCCACGCATTTGGCTTCCAGGTCCGGATCCAACTTTCCTCCCCAATGCATGTAGAGGACGTAGTCTGCGCACAAAGTGGCATCGACAAAGAGCTCCCCTTCCCAATGCCCATCGGGATGTTGGAGCCCGAGGAGACATTCCTGAGCTCGCGTCACCGTCTCGTCCAACGTGAGATTCGGTGGTGAAAATGGCAGCACCTTGGCCGAAGCCTTCATTCCGCTTGCACCTGAGCCACGACGACCGATTTTTCACTTTGCCCGCAGGAATCTGAACTCACCGGCGTCTTTTCTCCTGGTTTTGCTTTCGGTCGACCCGTCTTATGACCATTCCCGGCGGTGACTCCATTGTGAGAGATCACATTGGCTCCGCCCACGCGAGTCTTTGGCTTGGGCCCGAAGTTGAAGGCGATATTTTTCCAGGTATCTCCGGGCTGAGCGCAGCGGCCGAGGGCGGCCGTGGGTTCGTAGCCGCAATGGACCATGCAATTCTCACAGCGGGTATCGCGGGCAACCCCATCGACCACGCCGTAATTTTCCCACTCGGTTTTTTCCAAGAGATCCTGGTAGCTGGGATAGTGCCCATCGGTCATGAGGTAGCATGGGGCCTTCCATCCCATGATGTTCCGGGTCGGAATCGCCCAAGCCGAACAGGTCAAATCGCGTTTGCCGGCCAAAAACTCAAAATAGATCGGCGTGCCAAAAAATGAATACCGCTGACTCCATGCGGTGATGTCTTTGAACTTAGCCTTGGTCGCTTCGCGGGTGAGGAAGAAATTCTCCGGCTCTAGGTTGAGCCGTTTGCGCATGTCCTCCTTGGCGGCGTCATAATCATAGCCGGGCGAAATCGTATGTCCGTCCACCCC
>Ga0335398_10010500_pt1 | contig 10517 bp, 3 predicted proteins | sample BON03_FD_205742 | JGI IMG/M metagenome (GOLD analysis project Ga0335398, IMG submission 205742) | Freshwater microbial communities from Lake Bonney liftoff mats and glacier meltwater in Antarctica - BON-03 (spades assembly) (version 2) | ecosystem: Environmental > Aquatic > Freshwater > Ice >...
GAATGGCCTTTCCCCATGAGCGGATGGTTTTGCGATCCACCCCGAAAACATCCTCCAAGGTGGTGAGCTTGACCTTTGCATTGGCGAGACGTCCGACCATCATTTTGAAAGCCGGGTGCCCAGGATCGTCAGGCACGATTTCGAGGAGTTCCAGGCCGTAGAAAACGCTGATCGATTGTTGATCTTCGGTGAGGTAAAGGCTGAAACAGGGATTGCGTTTGTCGGTGGGCAGGATGAGTTGGTGGGCGTGGCAGACTTCCATGAGGCGAGGAGTTCGGGGCAATCGAGCGTTGCCACACTGGCCACCTATCAACGCGTTGCCAAGTCCGCGCCCCGGAATGTTTAGCTGGGCGCGGGAACCGGGGTTTCCAAATCGAAAACCGGCGGAAAATCAGAAAATTTGGGGGAATTCAACTTGCTCACCCCTTCGGCCTAAACGAGGTCGTTTAGTGAGTTCTGTTGATGAATTCCTCGAGCTTGTAATGGCACTGGCCGATGCGGAAGGCCATCTTGGCGGCCCATTCGTGGTTGGGAAATTTTTCGATGAACTTTTCCCCGACCGAGGCGGCCACGGCGTAGTCTTCTTTCAGGTAAAAGTGTTCATTGATGCGAAGCATGACGTTGGCGATGAGCGGGCTCTTGGGGTAGGTGCCGGCGAGGGTGACGTAGGCTTCGAGGGCTTTATCGAGTTCCCCCGCTTCCTCGTGGCATTGGCCGAGTTTGTATTGGGAATCCGGGGCGAGGTTGTGGTCCGGGTGGTTGCGGACGATGGATCCGTAGGCGGCGATCGCTTCATCCCATGCTTCCATTTCCTGGGCGAACTGACCGAGGAGGTAGGAAACGCGCGGGGCGTATTTGGGATTTGGGTAGTCGTCTTGGAGTTCGCGGAGGATGCGGCGACCGGCGGCGAGGTCGGCGGCGGCCTCTTCGTCGTGCTTGAGCTTGCGGTGGCTTTTGAAGAGTTCGAAGTAGCTTTCGGCGATGTGGAATTGGGTTTGGATGGCGAGTTCCTCGTCTTTGTAAACCTTGCTGAAGGCGGCCATGACGCCATTGGTGCCGACGGCGACGGGGATCATGCGTTCGATGATGGGTTGGCCGTCGGGAGTTTGTGGGACGTTGTCGAGATAGCCGACGGTGATTTCATCGCCGAAGAAGCACTCGATGCGGCCTTCGAAGTTTCCGGAGGTGGGCTTGGCTTGGGCTTGGAGGGGGAAGGAGGCGCTGAAGACTCCGCTGTGGGTGAGGGTTTCTTCGAGTTCGATGGTCTCGTCTTCGCCGCTGGCGGTGACGACGCGGATGAGGGCTTTGTCGCGTTTATTAGAGATGTCGCGGTCGGGGTCTTCGAGGCGGAGGAAGATCTTTTTGCCAACGTGGGCGATCTCGGCGGGTTCCAAGTATTCCTGATCGGTGATCTGGAGGGTGGCGGCGGAGAAGAGGGCGGCGGAGGCTTTGAGGGAGGCCTTCGTGCCATCCGGTCGGGTGACATCATCGTAGCGGGCGGTGAGGGTGTCGGTGCCGATGACGCTGAGCACGGCGAGGGGGGCGGTGGATTTGTCGGAGCCATCGTCGAGGGCGGCTTCGGGGTCGTCATCGACCGGGAGGATGATTTTTCCGAGGCCACCTGGGGGGAGTGAGCCGTCGGCGGGGACGATGGTGGCGCTTTCGAGGCCGCCTAAGAGGAGGGGGATTTGTCCGACGAAGCGTCCTTCTAACAGGGCGGGGTTGCGGGCTTCTTCCAGCGATTCGTCGGTGGCGGCGAAGGCGCGGGAGAGGACGCATTCGACTTGGAGCTTGGTGCCTTGGGTCGTGACGACATCGACCAGAACGGTGCTGCGCGAATCCTTGGCTTGGTCAGGGTCGATGACCTCCACCGTGAGCGGGAGGCGGTATTCGACCTTGCTGACGTAGTCGGCGGGGCGGGGACTCTCGATGGGGATGAGTTGCGGTGCCCCTTCTACTGGAGTTTCGCTGTCCACGATCTGGATGCGGGCTTCGGTCGGTTCGTTGAGGAGGATGGTGGTCTCACGATAGAAGGCGTGACCGGGGAAGGTGTTTTGGGTGTCCTTGTAGCGCAGGTGAATTTTGTCGCCTTGTTTGACGACGACTTTCCCTTCGGCGGCTTCGGCTGAGGTGTCGATCTCGGCGAGGAAAATCCCGGTCGAGGAGCCGGTCTCGATGGCGGAAAGTTGGAAGGGCGGATCGGCATTGATCTGCACTTCGACTTCAACTTGGTCACGGTCGAGTCCGATATCGAGATCGAAGTCGACGATCTCGGCAACGATGCGTTCACCGGGTTCGATGCGGAGAAGTTCCTTGCGTGCTCCTTTGACGGAGCCGTCGCCTTTGCGGGCGAAGTCGTAACTGATGGGTGTGATTTCGCCGTTGTGGTAGGTGGCGGTGAGCGATTGGGTAAGGAGGCGGTTGCGTTGTTCGGCCCCTGCGGTGAGTTCGTCAAGATAGGACACGGTCACGGTATCGCCCGGGGCCAGTTCCAGAATGTCGTTGCTGGCCAGTTCGAGGACGTTGGCGGCCGGAGGGATGTGTTTGTTGCCCCCTCCGCTGATTTCGACATTGTTGATGGCGATGGCCTCGCTGCGGTATTCGAGGAATTCGAAGTCGATGAAGCGCAACTCGCGGGATGGCATTGAGAGCGTCCAACGATTTTCCTCCTGTTTGATTTCGACGGGTGGGGCGGGGGTGAATTTTTGGACGTCGGGCGTGGTGGTAGGGGCGAAGTCCGCGGCAACGAAGGGGCGCAACGTGAGGGTGGACGATTGGCGGTTTTCGTGGGCTCGGCGGGCTTCCACCGACTTTATCTCGGGGCTGGCGATCGTGAAAATGGTCAGTTCATGCACGCCACGGGGAGCGTAGAGATCGATGCTTTGTTCACCGGCAGCGACAGGAAGCTCCAGTCGTCCGTTGAGCATGACGGCGGTGTTGCGGCCGGAGACTTGGATTCGCACCGCTCCTTCGCGCTCCTGTACGAAGGGGCCGGACCAGAGGAGGAAGTAGGCGTCATCTCCTTCTTCGGGGGCCTGCCAGGAGAGTGTTTCGACTTTTTTGATTTCGGTTGGTTCGATCTTTTGGACCAGATCGACGATCTCGGTCCATGAGTATTTTTCGCGCAGGTTTTTGGCGGGTGTTTGGTAGATGCGCAGGTTCATCCCGGCCTCTTCAAACTTCAGCACGGGCTCGGCGGGCGGGGTCGGGAAGGCGGCGAGGTTGAACCAAAACCGTCCGTCGTGGCTCCCACGAATCTGCATGCGAACGGGGGCTTCCTGCCCGGCCTGCGGGGAGTCCAGGATGATGGTTTCGGTGGGGCGGAGTTCCTTCATGTCGATCGAGAGTGATTTCGGGGCGGCGCCATCCGGTTCGCTGCGCCAGGAGGTATCGAGGGAATGATCGATGGCCATGAGCGGGCTGTGATCGAGGGCGGAGTCGGAGGCCTGGGCTCCCGCGGGGAGTTCGCCGGTGCGGGCCATGCCGAGAAAGACTCCGCCGTGACGACTTTCTTCCTCGATCATGAGCTGGACCTCGTCGCCACTGGAGGAGGCGAGTTTGATGCCCACCTTGTCCGGTTCGGCGGTGAGGTCGCGGTCGCCGTCCTTTACCTGGAGGTAGATCAGGTTGCCGGGCTTCACCTGATTTTTTGGGCGGGATGCGGAGCGTGATTGTTCTTCCTTTTGGTCCGCCATTTCCTTTTTCAGGGTGTCGGTGAAGGAGGCGTCGTCTTCATCGATGATCTCGCTGCTGGCGACCTCGAGTGATCCGTCCGAGGCGATGCGCAGGTGGGTGTTGCTGAGAAATTCGAACTGGAACTGCTTCTTGAACTCCTCGGGATAGTCCACGGTGATGACGGCGCCTCCGGTGACTTGCAGGACGCCATCTCCGGCGTTTGCTTCGCCCAGGATGGTGGGGAATTCGGTGAGAAAGATTCCTTTGCCGGCTCCTCCACTGGTGAGAAATGATTCCTCGCGATCATTTCCGGGTTCGGTGCGGACGACAACCGGGATGCGGGTGTCGCCGCGGCTGATGCCGAGGTCGGGGTCCTGGACGACAACCGAGAGGGCCTTGCCGGGGGTGTGCCAGAGTTTTGAATCCTGCCCGAGTCGTCCCACGGTGCGGAGGGTTTCGAGTTGGGTGAGGAAGCGTTGCTCGATCCCGTAGACCTCGGCGAGGTTGTAGAGGGTTTCGTTGGCGAGTTCGGCATCGGGGGCATTTTCGAGAACGGCGAGGAAGATCTTGCGGGCTTGTTGGTTGTCGTCCTGGCGGATGGCGAGGACTCCTTGGAGGAAGTGGGCGCGGATCGCGATGGCCGGATTGAGGTTTTCCGAGAGGTTGGTGAAGATTTCGCCGGCCTGATCGGAAACGCGCTGCGCCATGTAGGTTTCGCCGATGCCGAAGCGTGCTTCGTCCGCTTCGGGTTGCTCCTTGTAGAGGTTGAGGACGGTGGTGAACTCGGCCCGGGCGATGTCGAACTGACGGGCCCGTTGGTAGTTGCGAGCGAGGAGGAGTTGAATGCGGGACTTGTCGCGGACGTCGACTTTTTCCGACTCGCTGAATTTGATGAGCCATCCGCGGAGGATGTCTTCGGCCCGTTCGTGGTCTTCCGGAGTTCCTTGGGCAATGTGGGTTTGGGCTCCAAAGAGGATGAGCTCGACCGGGAGTTCGTGACGGTGGGTGTCGAAGAGGTCCTTGTTCGTGTGGTAGGCCTGCTCGGCAAGTTCATCTTCTCCGAGGCGGAGGTGGAGGATGATTTGCAAGAGCGGGGCGATGGGGCTGTCGGCGGGGATGTCCGCGCTCAGGCTGCCCATTTTCCCGTAGGCGTTGCGAAGGAGGTTGAGGGCTGTCGTTGTTTCGGCAGTGCCGACCGAGCGGATGGTGTTGAGAAGCCCGTTGAGAATGGTGGCGCCGAGGGCAAAGTCTTCACGGGCGAGGGCGGCCTGTGCGTAGGGATAGATTCGTTTCCAAGATTCGTGGTGGGGGTCGGCTTGCTGGATCAGGGCCTGGGCGTGGAGCAGGCGCTCGATTGATTTCGGTTCGTCGGCGATGAGTTCCATTCCTGCTTCGGTGCTGACGCGGCCGAGGCGGAGATCGCGGACGATGCGGAAGACGCGGGTCTTTTTGTCATCCGGCCAGTCCTCGGCGGTGGCGTTGCGGGCGGTCTCCAACCAGGTGCGGGCCGGCCACTCGCCCATTCCCCAGGGGCGGAAGGGGTCCTGATCGGCGCGGGCGCGGGACTTCTTGAGAAGGGTTTCCATCGCGTCGAGCTTGTCGGCGACAAAGAGTACGTTCCCGAGCTCGGCGGCATAAGTTCCGTGGTGGTCGGTGTCGGCGGCGGCGCGGGATTGGAGGAATTCTTGTGCGGCCGCTGGCTCAAGGGTGGAGGCAACGCGCAGGGCGCAGGACACGTATTCGGGGTTGTTGAGGTCCAGATCCATGTGCGACTTCCACCATGCCACCGCTTCGGTTTTCATGCCCAGTTCGTTCATGACGTCACCAATGCGGGTAGTGTGGGCTGAGCTGCTTGGGCTTTGCTTCGCTGATTCTTTGATCCAGGGGATGGCCTTCCGGATGATTGTCTCGTCCTTGGTTTCGACGAGTCGATACCAGGTATCGTAGTGGGCCGTGGCGGCGGGGATGGAGAGAAGGTGGCTTGCGGCGGCGAGTTTCGTTGCGGCAACTTCTTTGGCCTCGGTATAGGCTGCGGCTTCGAGCCATTGTTCGGCGGCGCTGAGGTCCTTGGGGAATTCTTTACAGAGATTCTCGTAGTGCTTCGCGGACCTCGCTTTCGATTTTCCGCCGAGGTGGTGGCGGTAGACGTAGGCCAGGCGGGCCAAGACGAGATGTCGTTGTTCCTTGGTCAGTTTTTGCTGAAGGAGTCGCTGGCAGCACTGCCCGGCCTTTCCTCCGTTTTCGCGGGTGCCTTTCCAAAGTTTTGTCAGAGAGTTGTTTTGGTGATCTTTCTTCGCGGCCTGCCAGGCGCGGTTGTTGTTTTTGTCTTTCGGCGCGCTCTTCCAGACGCGATCTTGAAATCCTTCGAGGTGCGGGAAGGCGTTCGCGCTGGCGCTCACCGCGGCGAGGTCTTTGCGGAAGGCTTCTTCTCCGGTGGCGGACTCATAAAGGAAGCTGGTGATTTCTTCCGACCAGCCATCCTCGCTGGGAGATTTCGCGAGATACTCATAGGCCATACCTCGTGCTTTGGCGGTATCCTTGAGACCGTCGCGATAGACGTCGATGGTGAGTACGGCACGCATCGTGCCTGCTCCGTCGGGATTCTGGCCGATCAATTTGAGAAGACCCTGCTCGGCCCGTTTGAGATCTTCGCCACACCAGCGGACATAGTTCCGGGGGAGGTCGCTGATGGTGGTATCTTGGCGGAGAATGTCCTCCGCGATGGCGAGAGCCCGGCTGGAGTCTTTGGCGGTGGCGGCGGCTTCGGCGGCGCGGGCCAGAATCGGGTAGCGGTCCTCGCGGTGCGGATAAGCGGTGAGGTAGCGCCGGGCTTCGGCCTCGATTTCGGCGGGGGCTTTGGTCGCGTTGACCATCGCCTCGACGAGGCTCCGGTGGATGTCGTCGCGACCCGGAGTGAGTGCGTTGCGAAACGACTGGATGGCATTTTCGAATTGTCCGAGGCGGGCCTCAAAGCGTCCGCTGTAGAACGAGAGTTCGCGCCGGGTGTTGTCATTGAGCGGAGCCTTGCGGCGCACCAGGGTTTTGGCGATCTGGAGTCCTTCGGCCCATTGCTCGGCCCGCTCGGCGGCATACATTCCCTGGAAGCCTGCGCCGGTGAGGAGCGGGTCGGCGGGGAGCTTGGCGACCATCGCGGCGGCGAGGGCAGAGGCCTGTTTGTAGGAGTCCCCATTGTTGGCTAGGATGAACAAGCGCAGGGCTCGAACCCCTTGGTCTGTTGTCCCTCCGTTTTCCCAGATCGCGCGACGCTCGGCGGCGGCGAGGTTACCCCGTCCGGTGTGTTCATAGGCCGTGGCGATGCGGTCGCGGACCTTGTTGGTGAGGGGGTGTTTTGGAAAGATTTCAAGGAACTGTCGTCCGGTCACGATGACGTCCTCGTGTCGGGCGGTGACCGCGTATCCGTCCATCAGCTTCAGGGTCATGGCGGCGCGTTGCGGGTGTTCCGTTTGAGCGCGCGAGAACTTTCCGGTGGTTCGGATGAGTCCGAAGACCTGCTCGTTGTTCCAATAGCGTTCGGTGAGGTCGAGCATCAACTTGGCCCCGGTGGGCGAGGACTCGGCGGTCTCCTTGAGCTTGGCTTCCAGATCAGCGGCCTGATCGGCATGGACCGGGGCAAGGATGGCGAGGACGAGGGCGAGATGGGGGATGAGTGTTTTCAAAATCCTGCTTTTTTGAGCGCTTCCACGATCTTGTTGGCCTCCGAAGCAATTTCGCTTTCGGGGTAATTGTTAATGAGCTGTTCGAACCTCCGGCGGGCCTCCGGCTTGCGTTCGAGCTTGTAAAGGCAGCGACCGTAATTGAAGAGGATGACGTCGAGGAAGTTGGCGTCGGGATGGTCGGAGAGGACGTTTTCGAAAACGTCGATGGCCCGGGAGTAGTCTTCTTTTTGGTAGTAGAAGGCGGCCATTTTTGCGACGGCATCTCCGACCCGACCAGAGTCCGGGAATTGCTCGTAAATTTTTTGGTAGGCGAGGAAGGCCTTTTCAAAGAGCTGGGCGGATTGTCCGGGAGCGGCCTTGAGGGCCATCGCTTCGTAACATTCGCCCGTGAAAAACTGTCCTTCTCCCCGCAGCGGGCTGGTGGTGAGTTTGGCAATGCTGGCGTAAAGGCTGATGGCGCGCGGGAAGTTCTCACGCTTTCGTTCGACATGGGCCTGTTGCAACATCGCTTCGTCCACAAAGGAACTGGACGGAAACTCGGCGAGAAGACGGCGGCTCATGCCGAGGGCGAGGTCGAGTTTGTCCATTGCGAAGTAGATTCGCCAAAGTTGCACGTAGGTTTCCTCGAGGAGCTTGCCGCCGACCTCCTGCGCCTGGGCGAGGATTTCTTCGCAGGCATCGAGTGCTTCGGTGTATTTGAGATCGGCTTTTTCGTTGAGTCCAAATTTCTTGTAGTGGTTGCCGACCTCGGTGAGGGCCGAGGCGGTCAGGAGTTGGGTTTTGAGGCGGAGTTCCTCATCGGAAATTTCGGTTCGAGTCACGCGGACTTCGCCGAGGTTTCCTTCGATCACTTTGGTTTCCGAGGTGCGAACAATCGTGCCCTCGCCGAGGTTTTGCTCATCGCGGTAGACCAAGCGGATCGTTTGACCGGGTTCGCCGGTGAGCACCCCTTCGGCGGTTCCGAGTCGGAGGGGGATGGCGAGGCGGAAGGTCCCCTTCTGGTCTTGCTCCAGCAGGGTGACCGGGATCGAGCGCACCATGTGGAGCGGGTCGATCTGCGATTTGAGGTCTTCGCCGTCGGGCCCCTCGGCGAGTTCTCCGCTGGCGACGCGTTTGGCGAGTTCATCGTCGATTTCGTCCGACGTCTTACGCCGAAAAACTTGGACTGTGGCTTCAATTGTGTCCGCCCCTTCGCTGGTGTCATGGTCGGCGTCGGTGACTTGGAGGTGGAGTGATTTCCCAAGGACGGCGGCGGGGAGATCTCGCTGGTAGGAGCCATCGGTGATGCGGGCGACTCCGTTGCCGACGACGTGGACTTCCTTGAGCCGTTTTTCATCGAAGCTTTTTTCGGCGGTGTGGGCGTCGAGGTAGGTGACGGTGATTTTGTCGCCTCCGCGCACTTCCAGGGTGCGATTATTCGGCACAGCCTGGTCGAGGCGGGTGGCGATGCGGCCGAGGGCGATGCGGGCGTGGCGTCCGACCGGGTCGCAGAAAAGTGTTTCCTCGTCGCCGCCTTTGGTGCGGCAGAGGACTTTGATTTGAGTGCCTGGCTCGAGGATGGCGAAGTCCTGGTCGTCGATTTTCACGTAGAGGCGTTTTCCTGCTTCGACTTTTTCGACGAGCGAGTCCTTGCTCGAAAGGGCCGTGCCCACTTTTTCGAGCGCTTCGATGGCCCGGCTGTAGTGGCCCAGTTTGAAGTGTCCGAGGCCGATGTAGTAATAGGCTTCATTGACTTCAGAGGAGGCGGGAAACTGCTCGATGACATCGCGCATGATGCTGAAGCACTTTCCGTAGTTTCCCGCCTCATAGAAGCAAGTGCCGGTATTCAGGAAAGCGTAGGCGCGTTTCTCATCATCTTCGTTGGTTTCCTTTGCCGCTGCTTCGTAGTGGAGTCGTGCTTTGTCGAAATCCTTGCTTTCCTTGAGGAGGTGATCGGCGAGTCTCAGATGGGCTTCGAAGCGGATCTGGCTGCGCGGGTAGCGCTCGACGACCGACTCCCAGATTTCGAGGGCCTTTTCGTCCTCTCCGACTTCGAGTCGGGCATCGCCCGCTTGCAAGAGCTTGCGGGCTGCTCGGTCTTCGATGATCGAGCCACGTTCGGTGGTCTTCGGCGACTGGGCGAGGAGCGGGAGGACGAGAAGAAGAGGGAGGAAGAGTCGGGTGATAGTGTTGCTCACGTTTTTCAGGAGAATAATTCGCGGATGGGAGTCGCTTCCTCGCGGATGAGGCGCATCGGGCGACCTTGGGGAGTGATCAGTTCCTTGTCGAGGCTGATCCCAAGGGCGTGGCACATCGTGGCATGGAGGTCGGCGACCTGGACGGGGCGCTCGGCGGCTTCCATACCGTCTTCGTCCGAGGCTCCAACGATGCTGCCACCCTTGATCCCTCCACCAGCCATCATGCAGCTGAAGCAGCGGGCCCAGTGATCGCGCCCGCCGCCGTCGTTGATGCGGGGGGTGCGGCCAAATTCGCTGAGGACGACGACGAGGGTTTTGCTGAGCAGGCCGTTTGCTTTGAGGTCGGAGAGGAGCGAGGCGATGGCGGGGTCCATGGTTGCGCCGTGGTTGCGCATGGCATCGAAGATGTTGCCGTGGTTGTCGAAACCACCACGGTTGACCTGGACAAAGCGAACGCCTTTCTCGACGAGACGTCGGGCCAGCAAGGCACCGCGACCGAATTCGGTGTCGCCGTATTTTTCGACCGTTTTGGGGTTTTCTTCATCAAGTTCGAAGGCCTTCAGAGCGGGGCTTTCCATGAGGTTGACCGCGTCCTTCAAGGCGGTTTGGGAAGCTCGGAGTTCCTTTGATCCTTTTTCACCCGAGGTGCGGGCATTCATTTTTTCGAGAATTTGGAGACGTTGCATCCCGCGGGCGTGGCTGATGCCTTCGGGGAAAGCGAGGTAGGGATCTTTTTGGCCGGGGCGACCGACGAAGTAGGCCTCGCATTGCTGCCCAAGATAGCCGGCCCGGGCCGGTTGTCCGCTGATGCTGACGAGGGCGGGGAGGTCGCCGAGGGGTTCGCGTTCGTGCACCACTAATCGGACTTTACCCCTCCCGGAATGGGGCGATGCCTTACAGGACGGGGCCTGCGGGCGATTTTCGATTTCACGCGGGTGGCTACGCGGCTGTTCCGGCTGTTTTGAGGAGGGTCAGGATTTCTTTTTGT
>Ga0335398_10010502_pt1 | contig 10517 bp, 20 predicted proteins | sample BON03_FD_205742 | JGI IMG/M metagenome (GOLD analysis project Ga0335398, IMG submission 205742) | Freshwater microbial communities from Lake Bonney liftoff mats and glacier meltwater in Antarctica - BON-03 (spades assembly) (version 2) | ecosystem: Environmental > Aquatic > Freshwater > Ice >...
GTTGTACCCTTCTTCCTCCCCCCCTTAGAGTGCACATTCCCTTGTCTCTCTTCTCACCTCGCCTCCACACGGCCCATGCACCTGCAAATCACAGCACAGCGTCCACACGAGCGAGGTCAGCGGCATTCACCCCACCGCTAGCGCTCCCAGCAACTGCACTGCAAATTCTTCGATCTGTCGAAGCGGCGCACCGTTTCGTCCCCCTCCCGTAATGGTCAAGAGCAACAACACCAAGCACTGCAATGGTGGTGGTGGGGGGCAGGCTGCCACTGTGGACCTGGAAGAGGGCAGGCTGCACGCAGGTAGCAGCTCAGACCTGCGCGCGATGAAGAGCGTTTCTCCTTCTCACGACGTGGGCAAGTCCAGCCCTCCTGATGGTAAGTGAACAAGCGTGGGCGCTGGCAAGGACGATAAACGTAATGTGTGTGTGTGTGTGTGTGTGTGTGTGTGTGTCCTTTGACTGCATGCAAGCATGGTGCTCACACAGCCGCGCCCCCTCCAACCACACCGGCAGTAGGAAACAGCCCGACGTCCACGATTTCGATGGCCTCCTCCTCGAGCGACGGCGAAAAGGAAGTGTACTTGGGCAAGGTGCCCCGCAAGGAACATCGGAAGGTAGGTGGATAGGGCGTGTGTGTGTGTGTGGATGTGGCGGGTGTGTGACTGAGCTGTGTTTGCGTGCGTACAAAGAGAGCTGGCATCCAAGCGAGGAATAGAACTTGGAGCAGGAGCAAGCGCTGTCTTCCATGCAAGAATGACGATCATCGTGTGACTCTGCCTCCTGCAATCCACTCCAGCTGCCTATCACCTTGCTTACACCACCACCCTCCTGCCCTCCCTCCCTCCCTCCCTCCCTCCTGAAGATGAAACGGTCCCTCGGCTCTGGCTTTGAGCTGGTGGAGCTGCAGCAACAACACGTCCCGGGGCACTGTGGTTTGGAGTGCCCTCCTCTCGTCTTGCAACTCTCTCCCACCGGTGGTGGAGGAGGAGGGGGAGAAAGAGGGTCGATTGGCTCCGTGGACGAGCATGATTGTGCCTCCTCCTCGTCCTCCTCCGCTTCTTCCTCCTCGTCCGTGGATGGGGAGAAGGAGCTGCCTCCGGAGGATGCGTGGCGGGATGGCGTCTTTGGGTGCTTTAGGGGATTTGGTACGTTGGGTGGAAGGAAGGGGGAGGGAGGGAGGGAGGGAGAAGGCTTTTGATTTCCGGTTTTATTTGACTTAATTTGTTCTTTTATCTACTCACTTTATCCATTCGCACATACCCCCCCCAAAAAACAGGTTTGACAGCGTGCTTCGCCACCAGCTACGCGCAAACCAGCATCATGGAAGAACTCAACACCCACACCCCGACGCAACGCCTCTTCCTCCTCCTCCTCGTCTCCTGCCTCTGGCTCTCCCTCCCCCTCACCCTCTACCTACACCTCTACCCCCTCTCCCTTGCTGCGGTGCTGGCTGTGTGGGTGATTGAGGCAACAGTCGCCTTTCATTTACGTAGGGTGGTGCGACGGCGTTATAGTATCGAAGGGAGCGAGGGAGGAGATTGTCTGATGAGCTTCTGCTTCCCTGCTTGTGTGACCGCGCAAATCTTGCGGCACCTGCGAGGGTGAGAGAGGAAGGAAGAGAGGGAGGGAGGGAAGGAGGAGGGGTTGGTGGTTGTGATGAGGTTGGAGCATTGAAAAGAACAGGGGAGTTTTTGCTTCCCTGCTTGTGTCACGGCTCAGATTTTGCGGCACCTGCAAGGCTGAGGGAGGGAGAGGAGGGAGGGAGGGGAGGGTGGGTCTTATAAATTAGAAAGAGAGAACAGGAGGCAGTACTCAAACAAGATTGGGAAGACAGAAAGCATGGCCGGGTGGCTGTGCAGCCCTCGGTTCGTCAAACATTGAAAAGCACAGGAAAAGGGAGGGAGGGTGTGAATTAGGGTACAGGGAAAGAAGGGAGAGATTGTGGGAGAGACTTCCACACAGATCAGCAAACGAACAAAAGTGCCAGATAGAGCGTGTATTATTACATTATGCAGTCGATGGACGTCTGCGTGGTGCGTATGACGATAACTCTGATAGAGAGAGAAGAAGAGAAAGGAAAGGGACGAATGAGAGTATTGACCCTGAAATGGAGAGGAAGATAGACAGAGCACGCAAGCAAGCGGTGGGCGTGGTGCGCCCAGACGTGACTTTAATAATCTTCCTAAGGAAGAGGGAACGCGATTATCAAAGGGAAAAGGGGGAAAGGGAAAAGGGACGACTGCCTTTGATAGAGAATGAAAGAGACTTGCACCGTCGTAGAAATTGGGAATGGGCAAAGACCTTTGGCTAGAGCCAGAGTGTGGGCACGTAGAAATACCAGGGCAGCACCAAAAAATAAATCAAAGATTATGGAGCATCCAAACGACCGAGGAAGGCCAGCTTAAGCTTCTACTTGTTTTTAAAAAGCGCTTACGCGTCTCTCTTACTTTTGTTTCTGTGTCTTTGTGTCTTGTCTTGTCTTGTTTTTTTAGAGTGCACCCTCTGGGACGGCTTTTTCTGGCGCATGCCGAAGCAGGCCTACACTGTACCGTGCAGAGCGTCACACTCCCGTGGGCGGGGTGCTCAGGTCTTATGCAGTTGAACCATCTCGGGGCATTGTGCGGCTCTTACACATGTATTGCCCGTCCTCGACCATAAAATTGTAGAAAATACGATACGTTCCGATCTCTCTATCAGTCCCATCTCTCTAAAAAATGCCCAGATCCCAATTATACAACTCTCAAATTATTATTCTAAACTCTCCCTTTGAATAAGATGTGGTGCTTTTGCGCTTGGCCTCGACCTCCCCACCCTCCCACCCAACGACGAACAACACGCCCAACTGCTGTTCCGCCATTCGCTTACCCGCTAATTTGATGACCCACCACTCAACCACACTCAACACATACAAAGCATACAGCGGCAAAGGATGACGACGCCTCGACTGGCAATGCTGCTGCTACTGCTGATGATGGTTGCCGGGCTCTGCGGCGTCGCCCTGGCTTTCCTGCCGTCCTCTCCCCACCACCACCACACCACGGTGGTTCAACGAGCAACTTCTCCTGCGACGGCTACTGCTACCACCACCGTCCTCTCCCAACCCCAAAGCTGCTGGTGGCAACAATCAAGACAGCACAAGCACACCTCCACCTGTATCGCTGTCACAGGCACGGCCTCTTCCACTTCCTTATGGAGCGCCGCCACGGACGCCACCACCACCCCCATCCCGTCCCCCCTCGCAGAGGCCTCCTCCGACGCCGCTATTGGGGACACGCGCGTGCCCATCACCCTCGTCTCCGGCTTCCTGGGCTCGGGCAAGACGACATTGCTCAAGCACATTTTGGAAAATAAGGAGGGGCTGCGCGTGGGTGTCATTGTGAATGACATGGCCGAAATCAATATCGATGCCAAGCTCCTCCGGAACGGGCCCAACCAAAGCGAGAAGGACGATACGGTGGAGTTGCAGAATGGCTGTGCATGTTGCACCATGCGCGATGAGCTGTTCAATGCGTTGTACGAGTTGCTGACCTTGGCGCAGGTACGTTTTCAATATGTCTTGCTTCTATTTAGATTTCTCCAATGTGATGCAATCACCCGCGCACTGACCTCTCCCTCCCTCCCTCCCTCCCTCCCTCCCCCCTCCCCCAGCTGCGAGGCGTAACCTACGACCACATCGTCATCGAGACCACGGGGATCGCCGAGCCCAAGGCCATTCGGAGCAATTTCCACGCTGCCGAGGATTATGGTGAGGAAGGAGGGAGGGAGGGAGGGAGGGAGGGAGGGAAGGACTCTTTTGGTCCAACGTTAGCCTTTGAGAATCTTACTCACCTTTCCCATTTGTTGTCCCTCCCTCCCTCCCACCAGCCATGCCCCTCCTGGACATGGTGCGGCTGGACACAATGGTCACCGTTGTGGACAGCAGCGTCTTCCTTGACGCCTACACCAGCAGAGACACTCTGATGAAGCGCCCGGAGCTCGGCCTGAACGAACTAATCGAGGGCGAGGGCGGGAGGAAGGAAGGGGTCCTTTCTCTGGATATCGAAACGAGGGCTACGGCCCAACGAGAGGTGGCGGACCTGTTGGTCGAGCAAGTGGAGTATGCTGACGTGGTGATCCTGAACAAAGACGGCCTCCTCCCCTCCCTCAGTCGCTCCCTGCTTCGCGAGGTGGTGCAGACGCTCAACCCGTGGGCAGTGGTGGTTCCCGCCAATTATAGCCGGATTCCTCTTGAGGTAGGTCCTACCCCTCCCTCCCTCCTTTCCTCCCTCCCTTCCTCCCTCCCTCCCTCCTTCGTGAGGTCGTCCAGACCTTGAATCCGTGGGCTGTCGTCGTACCCGCCAACTATGATCGGATTCCTCTCGAGGTAAGGAGGGAGGCAGGGAGGGAGGGAGGGAGGAGGACGAATGCAAAATATGCATGAGGCCTGGAGGCCTTGGCGTTGGGCGAGGCCGATTATAAGATCACTCACCTTTTCCTTCCCTCCCTCCCTCTCTCCCTCCCTCCCTCCTTCTTTCAGGAGTTCCTCGGCGTGAACGAAGGCCGCATGGGCGTAGCTTTAGGCGGAGCACTTGACGACCACAAAGAAGCAGTGGAGGGTTCAGTCAGGCTAGCACAGGAGGCGGCGGCAGTGGTGGCGGCGAGGGAGGGAGGGAGGGAGGGAGGGCATGAGCATGAGGAGCATGCGCATAAGGGAGAAGAAGCAGCAGCAGCAGCAGCAACTACACACTCTCACGACCATAAGCACGAGGAGAAGGAGCACAAGCATGACCACTCTCACGATGATCACAAGCATGAGGAGAAGGACAACAAGCACGAGAAGAAAGAGGAGGAGACAAAAGCCCACTCGCACGACGATCATGAGCACCAACACGAGCACAAGCACGAGCACGAGGAAGAGAGAGAGCACAAACACGACCATGACCACTCCTCCCATTCTCACGATCACGACCACTATCACGACGACCACGACCACGACCACGACCACTCAACCTCCGGTAAGACCGCCAGTCAAACCACCGCCGAAACCCGCTTCCGGATCGGCACCTTCATCTACCTCCAACGCAAGCCCTTCCACCCCGATCGATTCGCGGATTTCCTGGAAGAATTAGCAGCAAGCTCCTACGCCGCTGTCGAGAACGTGATGGGCGCCAAGAAAAAGACGGAGGGTGGGAAGGGGTTTGGTACCTCTTCCTCCCCTTCCTCCTCCTCCTCTTCCTCTCCTCTTGTGACAAGCGTCCTTTCGGGTCTTCTCCGCTCCAAGGGCTTCATCTGGCTGGCCTGCACGGACCAAGCTGCTCTCTACTTTTCTCACGCCGGCCGTTCTCTCTCTGTCTCATGCATGGGCAGGTGGTGGGCGTCCGTCCCTAGGGAATCATGGCCGGTGGAGAGGGAGAAGGATATATGGGAGGATTTTGAGGGAGGGGAGGAGGGGGGAGGAGAGGGAGAGGGAGGGTTTGGGGATCGGAGGAATGAGGTGGTGTTCATTGGGGTGGGGCTGTTTGAGGAGGAGAAGCAGAGGGTGTTGAAGGAGCGGTTGGATGCTTGCTTGTTGACGGGGGAGGAGGAGGAAGGGAGGGAGGGAGGGTGGGGTGGGGAGATGGGGTTGTATGTTGAGAAGGCAAAGGAGGGAAGTGCGTTGGCATTGTTTGATGCGTTCCCAAATCGGATCGAGATTGACATGGCGGGGGGGGCGGGGCAAGGGTGAGGGGGAGCAAGTGTATCGATCGCAAGTGTGAGAAAGAAGAAAGAAAGGCAAAACAGTAAGAGGGCATGCTTTTTCCAAAACAAAATATCTTGCGCCATTAATCACACACTTTCTCCTCCTCCTCCTCCTTCCTTTCCTCCTTTCCCCTTCTCAACCCTTCCGGGCCGGGGGAGGAAGTGGGAGAAAACTGGCGAAACAAGGGTTGTATGATAGTAGCCGCAGCTTTGGCTTTTTGGTTTCTTGCATCGTCTGTATGTGGTGTATACGTCGTAGAATTCCTATTTCTGGAAGAGAAGGGCCTCTATCTTGCTTTAATTAAGTGGCTGCGTGGGGAGAGAGGACGTGGAAAAAAGGAAGCTTGAAGCATGGGCGGCGAAGATGCCGTCGCCCAAAAAGGCAGGACGAGAAAGGCCTTGTTGGCTCTTGTGGCAGGACTTGACTGGGTGTGCGCGTGTGTAGTGTCTCGCTGTTGGGCCGTGGTGAAGCACGGACACAGAGGCTTTGGACACACAAAGCGCCTGCTTGTTTGCTTGCTTGCCTGGAGGAGGTTTGGTTTGGACTCCAGCCTTTTTTGCCATCTTGCTTGGAATGACGAGGCAAGACAAGACAAGGGACGCGGCCACCTTCAGTGCTTGCGCTTGCCCGTGCCTTGTCCTCTTGGCGGCTAGGTGGCAGGCCTTGCGTGCAGTGCGGGGGACAGGAGGGTTGGAGCGACAGCCAAGACCTAGCTAGCTAGGGCAAGAAGGCACGTAAAGGAAGAAGGTATTTGGCATGCCTCACACTCACGACCCACTCTACACGCACACCCCACAGGCCTGTATCAAGCACACGAGCAAAAAGGGTAGTCGCAGGCAAGCAAAGGAAAGCATGGCGATGGCGGCAGCGGCAGCAGAGATGCCTTATCGTCGGGTCTTGAACAAGGCGGAGCTGCGGCAGTGGGTGTAAGCTAATCCTGGACGGGTCCATGACAGGGATCGAGACGGATACACGCTCTTGTACGTGGCTGCTGGCGACATAAAAGGTCTGTCATTGGTCGTATGGTTGCTAGACGAGATGGGTGCGGACGTGAATGCCACCACGAGGTATGGGGAGACCCCTATTCACCATGCTTCTTCCCTCGACATCCTCACTGCCTTATTGGACCGTGGCGCCGACCCCACCCTGCGAAATGGGTACTCCGGTTGGAATTCTCTCATGCTGCAAGTGCGCCATGGAATCGTCGAGAATGTGGCACGCCTGCTGCAAGATCCGGGCGTCCGCGCCTCTGTCAACGTACAGGACATTGGGGGCGAAACAGCACTCCACCATGCCTGCCGCTTCGCGTACGAACCTGTAGCCACTTCCATCCTCAACCTCCTCCTCCAAGCTGGCAGCGACCCGAATCTCACCAACTACGACGGACAGACGTCCTTGGCCTTACTTCGATATCGTCATCCTTCTCACCTTGCCGCCATCGCCCTCCTCGAACAATATCCGGTCGCCAAGAAAGACGCCGAGAAGGCCTCGCTCCTCGTCAAGGCCCGCCGCCTCATCGTCGCCGCCAATAGCAACATCGTAGCACCGTCCTGCCTGCACGGTCGCGTGGCACGAGGGCAGCCTTTGCCGCGGGTTCAGCTGCCGCGGGCGATGCCGCCACGCATATCAACAAGCGGTCAAACAAGGGCCTTGAAGAGGACCGCAAGCTCCGCAAACTAATAGCCTTTCTCCTGGGAATGGAGGGCGGGTGGAAGAATGCGGGCATGCCGCGGGACGTGTTAAGGGTGGTGCTGGACCTGCTCATGCCGTCCGGGGACCCGCTGTGGCGCAAGAACGCTGTAGCAGCGCCACCGCCGGTGCTGCAGGACTAAGGAAAATAGCTAGAGAGAGATGGACAGGAAGGGGGAAAAGCAGCGTAGTATCAGGAGCGGGTGAAATGAATGGAGATGAAAGAAGGACACAGAACGCTTGGTTTGTCCATCCAATTCTGTCAGTCCTTTTATGATTGCTTGCTTTGCTCTTCCTCCTCCCTTTCCTCCCTCCACATCCCTCTGCCCCTCTCTCCCTTCCTCAAAATTAAATCACACACCAACCCACGTCTACACGTCTAAATCTCCGCACTCTCCTCCACCTTCTCCTCCACTTCCTCCACCCCCCCTCCCTCCCCCGGCACCTCTATCTCCCCTTTGAAGCTCTGTCTCTCCTTCAGGTACCCCTTCAAGTCGACCTCACTCAGCCCCTCCACCCACTTGACAAACGTCCCGCGTTCCTCCTCCCCCGAGACATGCAAAAAATCCGACACACACAAATCAATCGCCAAGAGCTGCGCGTCCGTCTTATTCAAATCGGGGCACTTAGCCTTAACTGTCGCAATAACGTTCTCCAACACAGGAATCAATTCCGACAGTGCCTGTGTCTCCGCGGCCGTCCCCCCATGTAAAGGCACGCATTCTGACAACAACAACACTTTATCCTCAGCGTTCATCATTCCCGTCATCTTACCCAACGGCGCCCAGAACTCCGCAGAGGGTTCAGTCAACCCCAGCCCCTGCCTCAATTGGTTTAGCTCTTCTTCCGTCCCGTGGAAATGAGTCGCGACGCGCGTGGCGAGTAAGGCCTTAAGCTGCAGCGGGATGGCGTTCCCCATCTCTTGCAACACGCCATAGACCCGAGGGAGGTACGACACCGCGACAAGCACCTGCTCCTTTGCTTCCTCCGTCCCGGCCTCCTTCCAGACCTGAAACATCCTCGCCAGCGCCAAGGCCTTGTCTTCTGCGCCCATCGACGAGGCAGTCCACAACGCAGCCTTCATGCGCGCGGCGACCTGTTCCTCCCCCGCGCCCTCAATCGGTACCTCGTTTTTGACCGCTTGGATGATGTGCAGGGGGGTCTTGCCGGAGAGGCCGGCCATCATGCCCTTGCTGTCCCCTTCGCTAAGGTCGTAGCCCTTGAGTTGGGTGAAGCCGTCGGAGCAGGCGAAGTAGAGGAAGGAGCCCTAGAAGGAAAGGAGGGAGGGAGGGAGGGAGGGAGGGCGCGTGAGTGAATGAGGGACGAAAGGAGTTTCAGAGAATCAAAAGCTGAAATAGTAAAGACGCTCAATCAAAGACTGCTACAAACAAAATCAAGAAGAAAAGAGGAGGGAGGGAAGGAGGGAGGTGAAGATACGTACCACAATCCACATGCGCTGATCATCGTTCATCGTCCCCCAAATTTTAATCTGCCTCTCCTCATTAATTCGATTCTTGCTCGCAAACGAGATAATTAAATGTCCCCCGGGCTTGAGCACGCGCCAGGCCTCCCTCAAGACCTCCCTCGGCTGCACCAGAAACTCCATCGTATTGGCAATGAGGACCGCATCGAACGAATCAGCTTCGAGGGAAGGAGGGAGGGAAGGATCGGCATTGAGATCTTGAATCAAGCGTTCAGTCAGATTAGGGTTGGCGTTCATTTCCTCCTCGTTCACACCGATGCCGACGAGGCGGGCGGGGGGAAGGATGGAGGGAGGGAGGTAGGAATGGGCGGAGGCACCGATTTCGAGGATAGTGGCGGAGGGAGGGAGAAAGCGCAGATAGTGCTCTCGCAGGGCACGAGCGGCTTTCTCGTCATAGATGGGGGAGAGGTTGGAGGGGCCGTTGAGTGGGACGCTGTCTTCTTGTTTGCGGGAGAAGTAGTCGGCGTTGTAGGGCCAGGCTTTGGGCCATTTCCAGGCGGTGGGGGAGACCTGGGGAGGGCAGGGGAGGAAGGAAGGGAGGAGAGACGAGAAGGTGGGTGAGTGGAAAGGGATAGAGTGTGAATTTGGGAAGTGGACTGTGAAGTGGTCGTTTGTGGAGCCGATACGGCAAGCGAGGGAGGGAGGGAGGGAGGGAGGGAGGGAGGGAGGGGGTCTCTAGTACTCTCACGCACGCACCTTGATGCCCTTGTCGGTTTTCTGCTCCTCCTTGGTCGTAAAGGGCGGAGCGGTCCCCGACGAGGACTTGAGCTGCATGGACATCCCACCTCTCCTTCCTGCCGCTGCCGCTGTCACACTACTTCTGCTGCTGCTGCTGCTGCTCCTCCTCGCGGCCGCATCGATCCTCTGCTGCTGCTGCTTGTATCCGCTGCCGCTGCTGCACGCCGGGAGGACAAACGCACTCGTCGTCGTGGTGGTGTACGCCGCGACGGCGAGGAAGGCCGCCACTAGCAGGGGACGCGGCATGGCTTGGGCCCTGCTTGTGTGTGTGGTGTGTGGGAGGGCGAGGGTTGCAGTCAAAGCTTCTTTTGGGGGGGAGGTCAAGCAAAGTGATTGAGTCGAGAGCATTTGCGACTGACGCAAGGACTGTTTGGCACGCGCAGCAAGACAGACACACTCTCAGTGTGCTTCTCAGTGTCTGTGTGGGTGTGTCTAGGTCTATCGGTGTCCACACGACCGCAATTTTGTGAGGATACTCGTGTTGAACGCGATGATGCAAGCGATTGACCTCCTCGCTCCCTCCCTCCTTCCCTCTTTCTCACAAACACAATCACCACGACCACCACAATGCACAGGCGGCAGCCAGGAGGAGCCAGCCATGACGGCAGGGCCACTGGCAGCAGGCGCCTTGCGGACGGGCGTGCGTCGACGGGTCGCCACGCTCAACATCCAAGGTAAGGGCATGCAAGTAGCAGTTGATGCTGGGTGCTTCTGCTGGGATTGACACGTCCCTCTTCTAACACTCCCGTCTCTCTCTCTATTACGCACGCACAGGTCTGGTTCCCTACGCCTCGGCCTGGCAGTTGCAGCAAAAGCTCGTCGCCCAACGCATCGCCTGGCAAAAGGAGGAACGGTACGTCCCCCCCTCCCCTCCCTCCCCCCCTCCC
>Ga0335398_10010504_pt1 | contig 10515 bp, 16 predicted proteins | sample BON03_FD_205742 | JGI IMG/M metagenome (GOLD analysis project Ga0335398, IMG submission 205742) | Freshwater microbial communities from Lake Bonney liftoff mats and glacier meltwater in Antarctica - BON-03 (spades assembly) (version 2) | ecosystem: Environmental > Aquatic > Freshwater > Ice >...
AATGACGGCCCGCGTGGACATTTTCACAAATACTGTAACCACCAACCAACAAACCCCTCAACCCAAATTTCCAAACAAAATTTGCGACTCGCACCCAGACTAAATCAAACAAACCACCAACGTGCATTTCATACCACCTTTGACAATCAATACGGACACAAGAAAAGAATCACGAAGTACTGAAATACAAACTAACCCTTTCCCTCCGCCCTCTCTGACCCATCCTCTTCTTCCCCGCAAACACACCCCTCATCTCACATCTGAAACACCCCCTCTTTCAGTCCCTTAGCAGGTTCACTGGAATCGGGTTCGTCTGCACCAAACGCAACAAAGAATTTTTTTTTTTCGGGGGGTTCTCACAACACTCATCCAGCCGCAGTCCACGCGAGGGTGTGGACACCTTTTGGGACCGGGCTCTCAATGCCTCGGGACGGGGCTATTACGGCCAGGCCAATGCTGGCAGGGCGGCAAAGGCGACTCACGGGACACAAGTACCTTCGTAACAAGTTGTCCCATAGGGATGTCTCTTCCTGCAGATTCTTCCTGTGAAGGAAGGGTCTCTCTCCACTTCACGCAACTGGGGTTATCAATGCCAGCGGCAGCGGGCGTCGTGGATGAGAAGGGTTCCGAGTACATATTGGCCCACACTGGGCCGAGGGAGTTGGACGGGCACCCTCTGGGGGGGTGTGGGTCGGGATTTGGTTTAGTTCCCGGTTATACTACACTTTAGGTAAGGGTCCGGGCCAACACATAATTCGGTGCCTTAAAAATAAAAAGTGTGAGAACGAGAACGGCGCAATGATGAGTTGTGTGAACCGCGGAGAACGGTGGCGCACCTGGCTGATGGCGCTGCCAAGGACACTGGATACGTGCACGCAACCATCCTTAGGTAGAAAACAGCCCTAACCATCGCACTGTTGAGAAAAGTTGAGAAAAAATATGATTGCGGGGAATGACAAGGTTCGTTTTTCTGTGTTTATGTTACTTTTATCACTTGGTAAGAAATAGCTCTGCTGGAAGCTCTATGTGCTAGAAAGATTCGCTGACTGGGGAGCCTCGGACCAGACTAGTTGAAAGACTTGCTAAGACTGTGACTTGCTACGTTTTTGATTTCTTGTGTCTGCGCCCCAGCTCAGAGTCCTATGTTGGACATAGAAACTATCTTGATGATTGTGAAACGTGCGTTTCCTGCATTTGACATCGAAACGTGTGCGCGTCCGTGATGGAGAGCCCTGATATGATCTTCAATTTTTGTTGGTAAGTGTTTATGGCCAACAGATGTTGTCAGATTCCCTTGTTTACGTCACGCGTATTTTTGTAATGATTGAAAACTCCGGGATTGTGTGTGTGCCAATGTGAGAGGTCGCTTGTGGTTGGTTGATAATTGAGATTGTTGATAACTTCTTTGAGGCACTGGCGCACTTGTTGCCTGACCCTTCGCATTTCTTTTCTGGGAGGATAGTCCTTTACTATACTGGCTATTGCGCTCCTGTCTGAATAATCATCCAAGATCTTGCCTGACTCCTCGAATTCCTCCCGCCGCATCACGTCAAGATGCCTGTCATCCTCAGTCGAGGTAAAGGTGGTCGCTGGTTTTACCTCGTCTCGTGCCACCAGTTCATCGACAGATCTCCCCATTCTTTGCGTCATGGCTTGGCGTCTGACCTCTGTTTCAGACTTGTCCATATTGATGTTGCCTCAGCGACGCGCTGCGGTGAGGGTATTTTCCCCGGCCTGCAGACCCTGAATCTGAGACTCCGGTAGGCTCATGTCGATCTTGCTGGCATTGCGTGCTGCAGTGTGTAGAATTTCCTCGGCCTGCAGACCCTGAATCTGAGGCTCAGACAGGCTCATGTCAATCCTGCCAGCACAGCGTGCTGCAGTGAGGAGATTCTCCTGGGCCTGCAGACCCCGAATCTGAGGCTTGGGCAGGCTCATGTTGATCCTGCTTCTGTTGCGAGCTCCAGTGAGCCAATTCTCCTCGGCCTGCAAACTCTGAATGTGAGACTCGGGCAGGCTCATGTCAATCCTGCCAGCACAGCGTGCTGCAGTGAGGAGATTCTCCTGGGCCTGCAGACCCCAAATCTGAGGCTCGGGCAGGCTCATGTCAATCCTGCCCCTGTTGCGAGCTGCAGTGAGCAAATTCTCCTGTGCCTGCAAACTCTGAATCTGAGACTCGGGCAGGCTCATGTTGATCTTGCCACTGTGTCTCGCCTCAGTCATCAGGTTCTTGAATGCTTGCAACGTGCAAATCTGGTCATCTGATCCCTCAAAACCGCTGTTTCTGCAGGCATCAAGCATCCCAAGCTTGCCACGTCGCTGGCGTTCCTGGTGCACGATCTGGTTGTCTGTGCCTTGGAACCTCCTGTGTCCTGCATCAAGGCAGCCTTGGTATGACGCTAGCCTCATCACAGCCACAGCTGCTTGCCTCTCTTCTGGATGTGCCTCACGCCAGTCGGACAGAAGATCGTCCAGCTCGCGCTCGGGGACACCTGTCAATGTTGTTATGATGACTGTCAGTCCGTGCCAATCCTTGCCTGGTCTGCCTGTGTTCACTTTCGCAAGTCTCAGTGTCGCAAACACCTCCAAATCACAATTGCCATCACGCACAATCACAATCATCACCGTAGGTGAGAGTTGCATTTCTCTGGTGGCTGAGGTTGAGCCTCGACCTCTGCACCCGGGCGGAGACAACAGCGTTAGCAGGGTCATTGCCAAGAGAAAAATGATGCTTCTGATACCCCGCAAGTCAGTGCCCAGACGGAAAACGGCCCTAATGATAGCACGTTAGGTTAGATTTCGGAGAAAACCGTCACATCAGATTCACATGGATTTGAGCATATAGACCCTCAATCAAGGGTTCTAAACTACTGTTTCCAGTAATAAAAGCAACTAAAATCAAAACGAGGGATCACTGTTGGGGATGTGATTGGGTCTACCATAAACTAGGTGATGCTCCTATCCTCCAGTCCGGGACAGGTTCTTCGGTCCTAAGTGGCTAATCAGGTTTTCGCCATTCGCTTAGTCCAGTGTTTAGGTTGGGTCTTCGAAACCCAAGAAAGAAAGAAAGAAAGTGAGTCACGCCGGTCGCTAATACTAAATTTGCGCTAGTAAAAAGTCTCTGATTCTCCGAACTTTTTCTCGGAATTTTCTTCTTTCTGAATTCTGTTTTACTGTGTTCTTTCCTCTGGGTCGTGGGGTGGATTCATGAATCCCCCCCCTTCAGTTTTTTCAAACCGCGAAAGGAGAAGCCCCCAAAGAGGCCTGGGGCTGTCACTTGAGCGGATGAGGCATCGATGTAACTTTTCTGCACCCTCATGAGCCCCAACTTAGCGCAATGCGTTGTATTACTTTGAATCAGATTGATCCAAACTATATGATTTGCATCCGATCTTTTATGGTCCTTTTTCCACATTACTCCACCCTGTCCTCGCTTCTTCCTATCCGCTGTGACAATATTTCTCGAAAACAGCAAGTTTTCCGATCGTTTGCGTTGATTGGTTTTATGAGAAAATATATTTGAGGTGTAGTAAAATCCTGAGAAGGAAATTTGAGGTGTAGTAAAATCCTGAGAATTCGAAGGAAAAATCCTATAAAATAAGTTTTGTCCATTTCACGAGATTACTGGGTTTACCTTGACATTATTTTACAAAGTTTTAAGATCTGAGAATTCTGAAGAGAATTCTGAGGAATCGAGACTTTTTACCGGAGCAAATTTAGTCATGCGACCGGCGTGAGAGACTGCGCAAGAAGCTGTAATAGTTCTGTACAAATATTTACAATGATATGGGGCTGCGCCCCTCCCACCCACAAAGGTAGGTGCTAAATGTCTGACCACAGTGGTGCTGGATAACCCGGACCGTGCACTTCGCCTTGGTTCCAGGACTGAGACCATTTGAGCCTCGAGTCAACTGTCCGTGTGCTCCGACACCGGGCCCCCACCGTTCACTCAACAACTATCTCTCGATTTCCGTAATTTTTTTTTGCCCGATTGGCCCTCAATTTTTTCTTCAGCAGGATGCACCAAGTAATCTGAACGAGTCACGGTTCCGGTACCCTCCTTGCGGGTACCGGGACTTGGCCAGATTATTTGTGAATCGTGTGCTGACAAAAAATAAGGGGCCACATGGCAAAAAAAATGCACGGAAATCGAGAAATAGCTGTTGAGTGAGCGGTGGGGGTGTGGGTGCATAGGGACAGTTGACTCGGGGCTCAAATGGGCTCAGTCCTAGAACCAAATACAAATGCTCAAAGAGTGCTTTCGCTGTCACATCTATTGCGCTCAGCTTGGTACCCCTTGGTACAAAATTGTTGAAGCTTCCCGCACAGTCTTCAATAGTCAGTCCCGGTACGAGAGGATGGTCGCAAACCAACTTTGTAGAATTGTGGTCGGTATCTCGTCCAAGATTCAGCGATGGGGTTTTCTTTAGTGTTCCGGGAACGTGTTTCGGAAACATTAGGAAACAGGTGCTGTTTCCGTAGATTTCTGTTCTTGTTCACTGTTGCCGTAAGGATCCCCCCGCCCCCCTACTTCATTCCTTTCTTTGACCGTGACTCAAAAAAAAAATTCCCGCCAAAAAAAAATCACGTCATTCCAAGGGCAGGGTCACAAGGAGATGGAGGATGACGATGTGCAATCTGTGCATGAGGCCGGTCGGGTTGTTGAGCAACACCCAGCGTACTGTGTGTCTGTGTGTGTCTGTGTCTGTATCTGTGTCTGTGTTACTTTGACTTCCTATATGATTTTCCTGTGTGTCCACACAGTCATACAAGGTGGTCAAGGGTACCTCGAAGTTATCGACGACTGAAATGCGTACTGTCATGCCGCGAACTACAGACATAACTGTGACAAAAGGCTCCAAACTCACTTTGCGCGAGATGTGCCGGGAGATTGATTTAGTCTCCATTATGACAGAGGATTTCATTGAAAAGGACAAGGATCGTAGTAGGGGTGACCCGAGATGGCCACCTGTTCCAAGGGATCCATTGGGTCTTTGTTGGCATCAAGTTTCTGTGAGCGCATCAATTCTTGCGCTAATCAAGTCCTTACCTTAGGAAACACTCTACTCAGTGATGGTGAGATGGAAAAAATAGTCATGTGTCGCACGAATCAAGACTCTATGGTATTCATGCGTAAGAACTACCCACAAGTCGCCGACGAACAGTTTGGATTTGGAATACTCAAAGCGGAGGACAACGATGAGAAGAAAGAAGAATAGGGAGTTGATGTCAATCTACCTATGATTGTTCCGGAGAGTCTTCAAAGTGACCTACCTGTCGGTCCTCCCCGCACACACCACATACATCCGAGTCATGACATACATGACACATACATTTGCAAATATTTCACTCCCAGAACGTAAATTTGTCAAATCTTCAACACTTCTGCGTCTGTAAACACATTTTTTGAGTCGATGAAACCCCGGAAAATTTGTTCCTGAATTCCAGGGAACACGCTCTCTGATGCGCTACGACATCTCGTAAAAATATTTTGCGGCTGACGCCGCAAAATTTTAACTTCCAGCGGCCTCGCGGGGTGACCAGGCCCATATGTTCCCTGTTTCTTTTCCCTGCTCGCACAAGCCACCACTGCTGGAACAAGTTGTTCGCTGTTCCTGTTTCCGTAACTTGAGTCCTTACTGGAAAACCCATCGCTGCCCAGATTGGCTGAGATGGCCATCGAGATATGGGTGATGTGTCAACTTACGGAAAAATTATTCGGTTTGATGAAACCTCCAGGTTCGAATCTTTGTGCAGATACTCGGAAATACAAGTATCTCAGAGCATCTCCGAGAGCGAAAACGGAAAGAGACCTGCATTGAGTAGAAAGAGGTCTGTCGTTTTGAATATTTGGCAGTAATCCCAGGATCTAGGTCGTAAATAATAGTTGAAAGCAAAATCGTTCACCCACGAGAAAATAGATGTGATAGTTGATCAGAGTTGAGCAGTGATAACGGCGAAATCGGCTCATGGAGTCGCCCGTACCAGCCTGAGCACTCTACGGCGGAAAAGTAGCTGGCCTAATCTGGATTAGATTTGCTGCCGAAGCGTTGCGATTTAGCTTTGCAAAATCGTCACGGCCCCCACTCAAAATGTGAAAATGTAAGGTCAAATTACCCATTAATTCTTGTTTCAAGTTATTTCAGGTATTTGCCACACAAAAATCTGGAATCCATGGACATTTTTCAGAAGTGGTCCATGGAAATTGAGGTGCCTGCACCAGTACAAAATCTTTGAATGTTTGCTAACTGGTGCGCTGAGCTAAATTTCTTTTGTTGGGCTACTTTTACGCCGGTGAGTGCTGAGGCGCGTGGGTCATCCGGCCCGGGCTTTGAATTGGGTACCAAAAACAAAGGAAAAATCTTTTTGGTTTTTTCCTTTTTTCCTCAGCGACCATCCCCTCCCCGGTACCCTCTTGTATCCAGTCCAGACTCCAGTTCCAGTTCTCCAGGTTTACTCTCACCCTTAAAAATAGCGACAAGACAAACCTCTCGCGGGCTTCCTTATTACTGCACCTCCATCTGTATCATGTAACCTTGGTCTTGTGGTGAATACTTGAGCGCTGATGAATGTGTGTTGTATATTGACCTAGTGAGTCCCCAGAGACCACCGTGAGACGTTCACAGGTGAAAATCGTTTTTGGAATCGGAGGACAGATGGCATAGTGATTAACAAGAATCATCGAACACTACACATCCTAGAGTTCAAACGGTCATCGACAGAAATGAAGTTTTTCTGGAGGTAAAGGAAGATGAGGCTAATGAGCAACACAAAAGCATGATCGAGGCGCTCAAAGCGGCTGCCCCGGAATGGACGGATGAACAGATGAATTTTGTGGCATTGAGGCGTGGTGTAGTAGTGGAAGACGATTTCCATAACAAGCTCGAAAGGCTCAGTGTACAAGCAGGAAAGAAGGACAAGATTCTGGCGGCGCATGTGCAGCGTATATGCAAAGCACATGTCACAGTAATCCGTTCCTACTATCAGCAAATACATGTGTCGTCTGGGGCTGATGTGACGACGTCGACGGAGAACCTTGGACAACATGTGTATGTGTAAATAACTGACAATCTTCTGTTATCAGCTGCTGAAGAAAGGTGAAGACGGGGCAAGGCTTGAGTAAGATGAGCAAACCAACGGCGTTACACATAAAAAGCACAGCACAACTATCAGAATAGTTCAATATTCTGATACTGCCAAGAAACTATGCTAAGGTAAAAGTAAAAGTGAAATCGTTGTGGTGATGCCGACCAAATTGCAGAGCTGAAGTTCATTCCTATCAGAAAAGCAAAGGTAGCAGAGGAAAAGGTAAAACACACACATAGGTTCAAAGATCGGGTTTCCGTGATTCAGAAAAGGTGAAACGATTGAGACAAATTAAGGCAGAGATGGTCCAAGACTCAAAAGCGACAACTTCAGGAGAGGTTGCAGGCTGCGAGATAGAGGCGCAGTGCAAGGGCGGAGTGAGAGCCGACAGCATGTCATCGCTCATCGTCGCGGCGGGAGAGAGGCGCGGCTCGCTTGGGGTGCGATTCGAGAACATGAGGCGTTCTTGAGTCATGAAATGAGGGGCGCAGCAGGGACTGGGCGTGGTGGCGTCCTGATGGCTGGGGGGTGATAAGGCCAAGGCGCAAGGAAGGGAAATGGGGTGAGGGGCCATCGCTTGCCATCACCGCCATGTTTTTCTTTTTAGAATTTGCTTATGTATTTCAGATTTCTGCCTCGATAAGGAAGGTTGCTAGCAAACATCCGCTCTATGTACTCCTATGCATGAATTCTTATATATTTCACATTTATTTCATTTTATCTATTTTTCTTATCAAACATACATCTAATATTTGACTTTATATGCTTGACGTTATCATTGGCTGACACACATGGAGTGGCCAAATACGCACGCACATGTATACGAAGATACACACACACACAAAAAAACAAAAACAAAAGGAGGGGGGAGTGCGTAGGGAAGAAGGAAAGAAAAGAGGAAAGGGAAAAAAAAATGAAAAAAAAAATGGAAGGAGGGGGGAGGTAGAGGAGCGTGAGTACTAAGGAGGGTATGACCTCATACTAATAACGCGAGATCGACATGCATGTTTTCAGTTTTTCATCACCTGCAAAAGGACAAACAACGCAAACAATGCCACTCACTATGTGAAGCAGGTAAGAAAAGACGAGAGGGTTCCAAACGCAATTACAACATTATTTCTCCAAGAGTGATCATAAAAGCAATCTTCATCATACACCCACATACACTCCCGCCCGTGTCCAAAAATAGAGAAGACACAGACAACTCTCCCATCTCTCCTTCTGCCAAAAATACGCCTGCACGCCAGCAAAAAGTGCTCTGAATAGACTAGCTCACTGTGTCGTCCCCCAACGCTAATGAACAAACTGCGCACACACCAGCGCATGTGCACACCCTGCAGCCGCGTCGGAGTCTTTTCGCAACTGTGTATGCTGATGTCAAAAAACTCCTGCATAACGTACACACCTGCATATGCACTGGTGCCCAGGACACCTGTATAGTGCACGCCACACCCACACAACAAATGCAGATACACCCGCGCATGCACGCCTATGCAACAGTGCAGCATCTACGTTGCCATGGAAACTCTTGCGAACAATCTTGAGTCTTGTGTAAGCATCGTGCTGTTGTTTGCCTCATGTGCACCTGCTGTCCTGATGCGCCCGACGACTGCTCGCTCCAGAAAACAATTCAAATCCACGCTAGCTGATGACACGGTCGCGGCTGCATTAATAGCACAAGCATCGTCTGATCATCCACGTTGGTGCAGGCCCCACCCAGCTAGTCTTTTCTTTGCACTCACGCTTGGCCGTGGAGCTCATCCTCGACAAAAGTCTGTTTTCGCTATTTTTTCGAGAGCCTTTTCTCTTTCTCTCTCGTTATTTCTCTCTCTTTCTGTATATGTAAACTTGTGTGGTTGTGTGTGTGACGTCATCAATTCACCCGTCCTCTCTTGAGCCAAGGTGGTATGTGTGTGTGTGTGTATGTGTATATGTGTGTGTGTGTGTGTATGCTGATATAGGTGAAAATGCCAATTTCACCCAATTTGAGGTGAAGATTGCACAACATTTCAATCACGGTTTGATTTTGCAGTTTTCACGTACCTCCGATATCCCAAAGAGTTTCTTACCTTGGGATTCATATTAAATTACCCTTCCCACTATGAAATTCCACATGCTCGTCGATCGACTTAGCTTGCTACGTAAAACATCTCGAAATAGACGCACAAATTGCCCGATCCCGATAAGCTCAGTGATGTAAACTCGTTGAGTGTCTCTCGATTTATTAATCAGCAAACTCAGAGCTCGTTTCAGATTGGAGCTCTGAGATTTCTTGAGCACCAAACGAGGTATTAGTTAGAGTGGCACCGAGGGTGGATGGAGACAGGTTAGTGAAAATTAACAAGTGCAAAAAGGTTGGTGATGGCCTAACCCTCTCCAATGCACTTGCAATCACATTCGCACTTGCACTTCCAACATGACCTCACACACTACAACACACAATGAGGCACACACTGGAATATACGCTGCAACATTCGCTGCAACACACGCTGCAATGCACACTGCAACACACGCTGCAACACACACTGCATCACACAATAAGGCACACACTGCAACCCACGCTGCAACACACACTGCAACACACACCGCTACACACACTGCAACGCACACTGCAGCACATGTAGCAGCACGCACTGTAACACACAATGCAACACGCACTGCAACACACAATGCAACTCACAATGCAATACACATTGCAACACACGTCACAACACACACTGCAACACACGCTGCAACACACACTGCAACACACACTGCAGCATGAACTAACACACTGCAGCACACACTACAACACACGCTGCAACATGAAACCACACCCTGCAACACACAGTTCCATGCACGCTGCAACACACACTGCAACACACACTGCAACACACACTGCAACACACACTGCAATACACACTGCAATACACACTGCAACACTCGCTGCAACATGCGCTGCACCACACGCTGCACCACGCGCTGCAACACACGTTGCAGCACACAATGCATCACACAATGCAGCACACCCTGCAACACACACTGCAGCACAAACTGCAACACACGCTGCAACACACACTGCAACACACAATGCAACACACACTACAACATATGCTACAACACACACTGCACTGCAACACACACTGCAGTGTAACACACACTGCAACACACACTGCAGCACACACTGCAACACATGCTGCAACACATGCTGCAACACACACTGCAACACACATTGCAACACACGCTGCAACACACGCTGCAGCACACGTTCGACACACGTTGCAATACACACTGCAACGCACACTGCAACACACACTGCAACACAAACTTCAACACACACTGCAACACACACTGACCATATATACATATGCCGGGAGATCGTATCATGGAAATGAGTGTATGCATGTGTTTGGTTGTTGGAGTGGGTGTGTACGCTCTCCCATGCAGCAC
>Ga0335398_10010507_pt1 | contig 10512 bp, 12 predicted proteins | sample BON03_FD_205742 | JGI IMG/M metagenome (GOLD analysis project Ga0335398, IMG submission 205742) | Freshwater microbial communities from Lake Bonney liftoff mats and glacier meltwater in Antarctica - BON-03 (spades assembly) (version 2) | ecosystem: Environmental > Aquatic > Freshwater > Ice >...
CACAACTCTTTATCAAAACTAACAAGGACCAGCCCGGACTAGTGGCGGTGAATCATGATGAGCCTCGGTTATCGACGATCGTCCCAGAGCGCGTCGGATCGTGGGGGGATCTGGTGGGGGGGATGGCTCTCGAGTGTGACGGGACAGTTTTCATGCCGTGGCAGAAACTCGTTTTGGATCGGATGTTGTCGTTCGATGAAAATGATGATCTGGTTATCCGTCAAGCCTTGTCATCGGTGAGCCGTCAAAACGGTAAGACAACTATCATCAAATTTCTAGTCTTGTTTTGGCTTGTCGAAATGCCGAAAATTAGGGGAACCCGCCAGACGATTGTTTCGACGTCTCATCGCCTCGATCTGGCTTGTCTCCTATTTGACGATCTGGCCCCGTACCTCGAGGACCGTTTCGGCGCCAAAATTATTTGGTCATACGGCCGTTATCAAGCGACTATGCCGGACGGGTCCCGATGGTTTGTTAAAGCTCCGAAACCGTCAATCGGACATGGCATGAGTATTGACTTGGCAATTGTGGACGAACTTTTCGACGTCTCCGAACTTGCCCTAGATTCTGGTTTGGTGCCAGCGCAACGCGCCCGGCGCTCCCCTTTGCTCGCCATGTTCTCTACCGCTGGGACGGAGGCCTCAACAGCGTTTCTCCGATGGAGAGAAAACGGTTTGCGTCTCATAGACAAAAAGGAACCGTCCCCGTTTCTCATGCTCGAATGGTCCCCGCCGCCCGACGTCGATCCAATGTTGCCCGAGAATTTCGGATGGGGAAACCCCGCCATGAATCACACACTCACACCGGAAACAATCCTCGCCGAATCGTTAGGCCCCGATCGGGGAGCGTTCCTTAGGGCGTCATGTAACTTGTGGATCTCCGTCGCTAGAGGATGGATCGAAACGGGACGCTGGCCCGCCCTCGAGTACGAAGGCGAACCGCCAACGACCGGAGGGATCATCGCCGCCGAGGTATCGCTAGACGATTCCCGCTATTTCGCGGTCCGAGCAAACCTCCTCCCAGATGGGCGCGTCGTTTGCTCCGTCGCATTCACCGCCGAAACAACCGTCGAACTATGGGCCAAAATGTTGGAACTCGCCAAAGATCAGACAATCAAATTTGCGATCTCCCCAACGATCGACCAGACCATGCCACCATCGTTCGAACGCCGCCGGATCATCGTCGGCTATGCCGAAATATTGCGGATGACCCCCGTCGTAAAAACGATGATCTCCGAAGGACGTCTCGTTCATACCGGGGAAACCATGCTCGCCGAACACGTCCAACGGGCCGTCCTAGTTAAAACTCAAGGCTCGATCGCCGTCTCATCCCAGAAATCGCCGGGGCCAATCGAACTATGCCGGTGCCTAATTTGGGCGGCGGCCCTCGCCTCAAGATCTGGGGCGGCGGGCAAACCGTCATTGACGATAGTCGCGAGTTAGTATTTGGGCGGCGGGCGTCTCCCATTACCTTTCGTCGGGATCGGCATAGTTGGCGCCCGCCACCAAAACGGCGTCGAATTGTGACACAATAAACCTATGGCTATTTTCAATCGGAATGTAAAAGCCGCGATCGCGGGCGTCGGGGAACGTAAAGCGGCCGCCGCTGGATCAAATATTGGTAGCGGGCAGATCGGAAATTTTGCGGCCTACACCGACGGAGTATTGCGGGCGCGGGCAATGAGTTTACCGGTCGTAAAAAGGTCCCGGGATTTGGTTTGTACAACTATCGGAAACATGCGTTTCGAAATGTATCGCGAAATGTGGAACGGTACCGACATGGAGGCCGTCCCTCTCGCCCCTCGAGCATGGTTATCAAGGATCGATAAATCGGTTACCAATAACCATATTTTAAGTTGGACGACAGACGATCTCATATTCATAGGGCGGGCGTTTTGGGCGATCACGGAGCGCACGTCCGACGGGTATCCGTCAAATTTCACGCGGCTACCGGCGGCGATGTGTTCCACAATTGACCAAGCGGGGGGAGTCTGGTTTGGCCCGTCGAATCAGATTCTTTTTAATGGCATGAAATTAGACTCCGCCGATATCGTCCAATTCATTGGACCGTCGCAAGGCCTCAACTACACGTCCAGACGGGCAGTAGAAACCGCTATCCGGATCGAGGAGAGTCGAATTAGAAACGCCGAATCGTCTTTGCCCGCCGGGATCCTTCGCCAAATTTCTGGTGAGCCCCTCTCGGCCTCCGAGTTACAAGATCTCGGGGCGAGTTTTAATTTGGCTCGCGCCACAAATCAGACGGCCGTTTTAAATGAGCATGTAACTTACACGGAGACGACCGCGCTCCCGGACAATATGTTAATGATCGAGTCCGCCGACTACTCCGCAAAAGACCTCAGTCGAGCGTTGGGCGTCCCGCCATACCTCGTTGGCGTATCTACGGGATCGTACGCATACACGAACGCGACCCAATCCCGAATCGATCTTTGGACGTTCGGATGTCTACCTCTAGCCGAATGTATCTCTCAGACCTTGTCTAGCGATAACGTCCTCCCGCATGGAACGGCGATCAAATTCGACGTCGATCAATTCATCACCGAAAACTATCTCGGGAACGACATCGATAAACCCGTCGAGAATATCCCCGATATGGCTAGACAATAGAAACTAGGATCGCCCCATGATTCAACTAGACCCGCAAACCTTCACGATCGACGCGGCCGAAACCGACGGGCAAGCCCGCCGCACGATCTCGGGGATCGCCGTTCGATATAACGTCGCGGCGACTGTCGCCGATGGTACGTCGGTAATGTTCGCCCCGGGCTCCCTCCCGTCAGACGGCCCAGCGCCGAAACTTTTCTTATTCCATGACCCAACTAAAATAATCGGCCAAGTTACGGAACGCCAAGAAACCGAACAGGGAATGCTATTCGTCGCCAAAATCTCGGAAACTACCCTCGGAAATGAGGCGCTCGTTTTGGCCTCCGATGGGAGTATCTCCGAGGTCTCCGTCGGCATTGACGCCAAAAAATTTAAGTACGACAAAAACGGGACGATGGTCATAACGTCGGCCGTCTGGCGGGAACTATCCCTAGTCGCCCATGGAGCGTTCGACGCCCCGATTTTAGACGTCGCCGCGAGTATCCCCGATAATGATGATCCGATAGATAATAATAATGGAATGACCTCCAAAGGAGAAAACGAAATGGAAAACGTCAAAGACATCCCCGCAGTAATCGAGGCCCCGGTCGTTACCGCCTCCGTCTACGCCCAGCCGCGCCGCGAAATGAAAATGCCATCCGCCGCCGAATACGTCGCCGGGTATCTCGCAGGTGGCGCACAATTCGCAGACGTTCGCGCTCGACTCGAGGCCGCCGCCCCAGCCGCGCCCTACATCGACGATGAATCGGCTCCCAGCATTTTGCCGACGCCAATTTTACAACCCGTCTACAATAATTTTGTCGGCCGTCGTCCCGTCGTGGACGCTTGCGGCGTAAAGGCCATGCCGGGCGGAGGCCAAGTATTTATTCGACCAGAGGTTACTACCAATTCCTCAATGGCTATCCAATCGGCAGAGAACGCCGCGCTCCAAGCCTCAACTCTGATCGTGACAAAAAATCAGGTTACAAAAAACGCGTACGGTGGATATTCCACGCTTAGCGAACAACTAATCGATTGGAGCGATCCGAATATAATCTCCATCCTCTTAGATGACATGGCGCGAATTTATGCCAACACGACCGACAACGTGGCCGCCGACGCCCTAGTCGCTGGGACAACCGAGGAGCAAGCGTTCGGCGCCGCCGTTGGTACATCGCCAACACTTTGGGCCGCATTCGTCGCGAATTGCGCGTCCACAATTCTTAGCGGATCAAATGGGAACCTCCCGGACACGCTATTCGTATCGCCGAATATGTGGAAAAACCTTATGCTCCTTGTCGATACAACGGGGCGTCCGCTATTCAGTCAGTACGGCCCGATGAACGCGATGGGCAACGTAGCGCCACAAAATTATGGGGGCGTAGCATTCGGTTTGAATGTTGTCGTTGATCGTAACTTTGCTACCGATACCGTGATCGTTGGACAAGCTGGCGGCGGCGATGGTGGTTTCGAAATCTTCGAGCAAGTCAAGGGCGCCCTATCGATAGAGGTGCCATCTACGAGGTCGAGGACCATAAGTTGGATGGGATATTTCGCGACGCTAATGATCGACCCATCGAAATTCGTTAAAGCGACCTTCGCCTAATCCGGGGGTCTCATGGCCGTCTATACGGTTAGACAAAAATATCTAGTCGATAATTACGCGGTACTTAATTTACTGACATCGCCCGAAATTGAAATCGGATTGCCGATCGACGTCGCCGACGTGGACGCGACATTCGACGGAACGTTCGTCGTTATTGCGTTGCCGCCATACCTATTCGTAGGTGTCTCCGACGAAGGCGATCTCCTCTATAACCCAGCGCTCCCGATCGCAAACCAAGTTCTCTACGCAAAAACGGCGGCAAACGTCGATCGAGTCGCGGCCTCCGGGACCGTCACCTATGCGCCCGTCGCGACGTGGGTCGATTCCGCCGACGTTTTGACATGGCTCGGAATATCGTCTGCCACGCAAGAGGACGAGGATTTCACGACGACATGCGCCGAGGCCGCCTCACAATTCGCCTATCGCAGACGCTACGAGGCGGGCTATACCGATTCATTGACAACGGTCCCATCGCAAGACGTATTTTTGGGGTGTCAAATGCTCGGCGGCGCTTACTACCGCCAGCGCGGATCGGTCGATTCCTACGCCTCATTTCAAGACATGGGATCGCCCCCGGTCCCGGGTCTAAATGGGATGATTAAACAATTGCTAGGAATCGGCCGTCCGGCGGTCGCATAATGGCCGTAACCGTTTACACCGATCTATTTAATACCGCGCTAACGGACCTTACCGAAAAACTCCAAGAGATCACCGGGCTAACCGTCACGAACGACCCCAGAAATTTGAACCCTCCGACCTGCCTCATTTCGGCGCCGTCATTCGAGGCCTTCAATAATCGGATCGTCAAACTCGTTTTCAACGTCCAAGTAATGACGCTCGGCGCTGGGAACCTCGACGCGGAACGATCCTTGCTCTCAATGTGCGCCAAACTTTTGGCTAAAAACGTTGCCGTAACTAGCGGCCGCCCTACCTCCCTAGACATTGGCGGGACGTCTCTCCCAGCGTACGAACTGATTATTGCCGTCGAATCCGCAACGCCGATTTCATGAATCCACGAAACCAATCGCCAAAGGTGCTAAAACTTAAACCAACGAAGGAGCAAAAATGACCGCATACCTATCAAACCCCGTAGTAACGATTGCGACCGTAGATCTCACAGGGTGGGCGACGGCCGCCTCCGTGAATGTCATTCGTGAGGGCCTCGAGGACACCACGTTCGGAATGGACTCCCGATCCAACACCGGAGGCCTCTACGCAAACGAGGCGAGCGTCACTCTATTCATGGATTATTCGGCAAATGCGACCTACGCAACTTTGGCGCCATTGGTTGGCACAAAAGTTACGCTCGTCGTTTCACCATCGGACGCCGCTATCTCGGCCACGAACCCCGGTTTCACTTTGACCGACGCGTACCTCGGAGATTTACCGGTGCTCTCGACGACCCTCGGAGAATTACAGGTCCTCGAATTGTCGTTTACTTTTGGAACATATACCGAGGTAACGTCATAAAATAGCGGCCGTAAACTTTTTGGCCCGATACAAGGAGAACTAATTATGCGGATGAAACTATTTTTTACTTTAACGCCAGACGGCCCGATCCAAGTTTTATGGACGTCCCTTTTTGTTATTGCGACATGGGAGCAAACCGAAAATCGGCGGATGTCAGACGGCCGAGGGATCGGCGCTACCGAGTTGGCTTGCTGGGCGTATCTGATTCTCAAATTACGGGGCGACAAAATGCCCGAAACCTTCATGAAATGGTTGGAGGAAAACCCGGACGTAGACGTCACGATGGAGGATCGAACAGACGTAAACCCTACGGACGCGGCTACCGTCGCCAATTAGCGGAAATGGTAGTCGCGACCGGATGGAGCCCGACTTTTTACGCTAATACATTCGACATGAAAGACCTCCAAACGGTTGTCGATGTAATCACAAAACAAAACAAAAAGATAAAATAAGATGGGCGAACCATTCAAACCAACGATGAGCGGCCTCGCCCGCGTCGAGGTGTACGGCGTCCCCGAAATGCTGGGACTACTAAAAACGGTGAACCCTCAGCTCCGCAAAGCAACGATCGCCCGAATGAAACTCGCCGCCAAACCGTTAATCGCCGACGCCCGAAAACTGATCCCAGATAACCCGCCAATCTCACCGGGAGGACAACCGGGCGGAGGTTGGAAGGTTTCGGGGCGTCTCGGTTACGACGCGAAAACGGTCCGTAAATCGATATCCGTAGTATTCAAGGGGACTCGAATCAGGGACAAAAACGCGGACACGTTCCCGCTATTAAAACTTGTCATGAAAAGCGCCGGCGGATCCGTCTATGACATGGCGGGCCGTACCTCGAGCGGCAAAACCAAATCTGGGGTGGCCCTCATCGCTAAACTACGCAAAGACAAGGGAGGAGCGTCGCGCGTTATGTGGACAACGGTAGAGGCAGGAATCCGCGACGTGGAGCAGGGCGTCAAAGACGCGATCTCCGACATGGAGGACGCGATTAACGCTCGCGCCAACTCGAAAGCGGGGATCTAATGGCGATCGCGGTCCCCATTGTTTCGGAATGGAATCCTCGAGGACTCGATAAGGCTATTGCCGATTTCAAAAAATTGGAGACACGCGGCCAAAAAGCGGCCTTCGCATTAAAAAAAGCGGCCCTCCCAGCCGCCGCCGCGCTGGGCGCTCTCGCCGTAGGAGCAGGTTTCGCCCTAAAAGCAGGAGAGGCGGCCGCGACCGCGAACGCCCGTATCGCCCAGATCAACGAATCGATGGGATTATTTGGCGAGCAAACCGACAACGTAAACAAGAAACTAATCAAGTACGCCGAGACGGTCGCACGTCAAACGGGCGTCGATCAGAACTCGATTAAGGCAACTCAAGCAAAACTATTGACGTTCGGCAAATTAGCGAAATCGGCGGACGTCGTCGGCGGAGCGTTCGATCGGGCAACTAAAGCAGCGATCGACATGGCGGCCGCAGGTTTCGGCGAGGCGTCCGCGAACGCCGTGCAACTTGGTAAAGCATTAGAGGACCCGATCAAGGGAATAGCGGCCCTCGCTAAATCGGGTGTCACGTTCACGGAGCAAGAAAAAGAGAAAATTAAAACTCTCGTCGAATCAGGGAAACTACTCGACGCCCAAAACATTGTTTTGGCCGCTATCGAAAAGCAGGTTGGCGGTACGGCCGAGGCAACGGCGAACGACTCCGACAAAATGAAAGTCGCGTTCTCGCAACTAGCAGAAAAAATAGGGCTCGCGTTACTCCCGGCGCTCTCGGCAGTTACAGCGATCGCCCTAAAATTCTCGGATTGGGCGACAGAAAACAGCAAGATTTTTATTATCGTCGGAGGTGTCATCGGCGGAGTTGCCGCGACGATCCTCGTTCTCAACGCCGCAATGAAGGCTTACGCCGCAATCCAAAAAATCGTAAACGTTGTAACGCTGATATGGAACGCCCTACTAACCGCGAACCCGATCACGCTAGTTATTCTGGCCGTCGTCGCGTTCATTGCCATATTGACGGCCCTCTATTTCAAATTTGACGGGGTCCGAAAAATTGTGGATACCGTATTCGGCGCAATCAAAACGGGAGTCGCGGCGTCCCTCGATTTCTTAGAGGCATATATTCGGGGAGTTCTCGGGGTCTATAAAAGCATTTTTAATACGATCGCGAAACTTTGGAATAATACGATCGGCAAACTCTCATTTCAATTCCCTTCATGGGTCCCGGGCCTCGGCGGTAAAGGATTTAGCGTCCCCAATATTCCTATGCTCGCAGAAGGCGGAATAGTCACCGGGCCGACATTGGCTCTCCTCGGAGAAAAAGGGCCCGAAATGGTGATCCCTCTCAATCGGGCTCGTGGCGCCGGCGGCGGTACTTACAACATCACAATAAACGGGGGCCTCGCCTCGAGCGCCGAAATCGGGGGCGCCGTAATCAACGCGATAAAAGCATTCAACCGAACGAACGGCCCAGCCCAAATACAAGTCGCCGCATAATGGCCGTCCAAATTATTCAGGCGGGATCATACGATCTACTAATGGATACCGGATTCGATTCGGGATCGTTCACACTTGACGACCCCGTTAAAGGGATTTTAGACGGACCTTATCCGTTAGGTCCCGGATCCGATTTCGTTTCAATTATTGACGGATCAACGTCGATCACCGTTTTTAGAGGGCGTCGCGACATCGGCGATCAAGGGATCATCGCCGGGACGATGACATTTAACCTCCTCGACCCGGATAACAAATTCAACCCGTTTTATACGTCGTCGCCATATTACGATCCGACGACCGATCAACCGGGACTAGCCCCTATGCGTCGCGTCATATTGACTAGGGACGGAGAAACCTTATTCTCTGGGCAGGTCGTCAATTATTCTTACTCGTTTAACTTAGGCGAATTGGACGTCGTCACCGTTTCATGCGCCGACGATTTCTATTTGCTCTCCCAAAGTTATTTAACGGAATGGGACGTCACCGAGGAATTATCGTCGGCACGTTTTGCGGCGCTCCTCGACCTCCCAGAGGTTAGTTATCCGGCCTTGACTCGCAACATTTCAACGGGTACGCAAACCCTCGGAGGGTCCGTCGAGTTCACGGTTGCCGACGGAACATCGGTTGCGGCCTATGCGTCACTAATTCAAGCGGCCGAGCAGGGACGAATTTTTGTGGCAAGAAACGGGGATCTAACATTCCAATCAAGGATCGGGGTGACAACGGCCGGGGCGGTCGCCACGTTCAAAGACGACGGGATAAGCGGAGTCCCTTACAACGATCTGGGGATCTCATTCGGTGCCGATGAGGTAGTTAATCGGGCGAGCGTCCAAATTTTGGGCTCTTCGAATACCCAAATATCTGACGACTCCGCCTCCATCGCCCAATATTTTATTCAAACGAAATCGATATCGGGATCTCTTTTAAGCACAGACGACGCCGCGTTGGCCCTCTCCGAATATCTTTTGGTACCTCAACCGATCGCCCGTTACACGAACATAGGGACGACGTTCTCGAGCCTCACAGACGACCAGCGCGACATTGTCGCCGTGATCGATCTGGGGGATACTGTCACCATTGAAAAGGATATTGGGGGCGTTGAATACTCTCAAGAGTTAGCGATCGAAGGGATCGAGCATAGGATCAACGTTTCTACGGGCCATACGGTCACACTATTTACGAGTCCGACGACGATAGTAAACAATTTTATACTCGATGACGTAGTTTTCGGAATCATGGATGATCCGTCAAACGTCCTAGCGGCATAGATTAGGATTAAATTATGGGCGCCAACGCACAAACCACCGTTCCAAAATATTCGGCGCTAACCGTATTACCCGCCGCGAGCATGAACATTTCGGCCGGGACAGGGATCCCCGTTTTCGCTAGTACGGTGACTCGTGATGCGGCGTTTGGTGGGGCGAACAAAGTTTTGGCTGAGGGCCAGACGTGCTATCTCGAATCGACGAATGTTGTTCAGTTTTATGATGGGGCGGCGTGGGCGACTGTCGGGCCTGCGGCGGCTAGCGGTTTGGTGTTGATCACGACGCAAACTATTGGTAGCGCGGTTAGTTCTGTACCCGTTACTGGCGTGTTTAGTTCTACTTATGACAACTACAAAATTGTTGTTTCGGGTGGTGTCGGTTCGACGGCGAACACGGGATTAAATGTTACTTTTGGGGCGACAACATCGGGATATAATTACGGTTACAGTTATTATTCTAGCGGCGTAGTCGGCGGCGCGGGCGCAACTAGCACATCATCTTTTACTGGTATTGGCGAATTTAATACAAATCTTTTGATGTTAAACTTTGAGGCAATAAATCCGAACCTTGCCAAACATACCTATGTGATGGGCGGTGTCGCGTACAATATGTCAAACTTTAATGCGCGTGGCGCTTATCAAGGCGTCTTACCTAACACGACACAGTACACGGCGTTTACTATCACCCCATCAACAGGCACTTTAACGGGCGGCACTATCCGTGTTTACGGCTACCAAAACAGTTAAGGAAACACGATGACGAAACCAAACATTCAAGACGGCGACACGGTACGCGAAATGACCGACGCGGAACACGCACACTATCTGATAATCACCGATGACACCAAACAGGTAGCCGCCGCTACCGCGCAAGCCGCCGCCAAGAAAAGCGCCGAAAAGAAACTAGCCGCACTCGGCTTGACAGCCGACGAGATAGCCGCGCTCTAGTGGCATGGGTGATATTCCTTTGGCTGCTCTCATCGCTGGTGGTTTCACTGTTGTCGTGGCGCTCATTCATCGCCTCGTCAAAGAAAACCGCGCCGACCACGGACAAGTTGCTACATCGTTAGGGCGCATCGAACA
>Ga0335398_10010509_pt1 | contig 10510 bp, 18 predicted proteins | sample BON03_FD_205742 | JGI IMG/M metagenome (GOLD analysis project Ga0335398, IMG submission 205742) | Freshwater microbial communities from Lake Bonney liftoff mats and glacier meltwater in Antarctica - BON-03 (spades assembly) (version 2) | ecosystem: Environmental > Aquatic > Freshwater > Ice >...
GGGGGGGGGCATTCCAAGAGGGGTATTCCAGTGGGGGTATTCCAAGGAGGGCATTCCAAGGGGGGGGGCATTCCAAAGTTTTGGAGCCTCCGACCCCGGCCAACCCTGCCCCGGGCAAACTGGGAGGCCGATGCGCATCTTCGCCGCCCAGTTGGTCACGCTGCTCGTCGATGCGCTGTGGGTCGGCGGCCTCGCATGTATACTCTTATGGGGACTGCGCCTCGGTCGCGCCCTCCGCGTCTCGGTCACACGCACACAACACACACGCGACAAAAACAAAGACGACACACGCGTCTCGGTGGAGGTTGAGGCGGTGGGCGTCGACATCCCCAAGCATGGCGGCGCCACCTACCGGCCACGTGGCCATGCCCAACTCGTAATGGCTCGGGTGCACGTTCCAAGTCGCACCGAGTCTCCCATGGATGCCCGGTGGGTGCACCGAGCGCCATGAGCGTCATTCACCCGTCCTATCCGGCGGGACGCTCGCGCGCCCGATCCCCGTACGGTAATTATAAACTGTGAATCGGTCAAGTCTGGCCCACCGGGTCCTGCAGGGCCGGGGGACACCACCTGAGCGGCGGCAGTCGCCCCACCTGGCCCATTTTACATTTTGAGGTGGCCGAGTTGTCCGAGGTGTTTTGTGAACGAGGTATGGCCGAGGTGTCCCGGTGTTGTGACCGAGCTGAGGTCGATGTGTCCAAGGTGTGTGTCGTGAGGTGTGGCCGAGGTGTGCATGACCGATGACCGAGGTGTAACCGATGTGTGGCCGCGGCGTGTTGTGACCGAGGTGTCCGAGGTGTGGCCGAGATGTCTGATGTGTGTCGTGACCGAGGCCCCGCCCGTCCCGTGGAATGAGTGCACCTGCAGCGCCGCCGCCCTTGGCGGCCACTTGGAGTTGTTGAAGTGGGCACGCGCTCCGCCTCCGCCATCCTGGGTCGTGTGTCCATTTCGTGGATGGGTTTAACCCGAGCTCAAGGTGTGTTGTGCCCCGAGGTGTGTTGTGCCCGAGGTTTGTGTTGCTCGAGCAGAGCTCAGTTCCACAGGGCGCGGTGCCAAACTGGTGCCAACCTTGACCGAGCTCGGTTCCACGGGTCGCGGTGCCAACCTTGGCCGAGCTCGGGTTCCACAGGGCACAGTGCCAACCGTGGTCGAGCTCGGGTTCCACAGGGCACAGTGCCAACCTTGGTCGAGCTCGGGTTCCACGCGCAACACACCTCAGACACCTCGGTCACACCTCGGTCACAACACAGCTCGGACACCTCGGCCATGGTGCGGTGCCATCCTGGGCCGAGCTCGGGGTGGGCACGAGGTCACGACCGCCGATCTTTTTTTGTAGAGTTGTGGCAGGAACCTCAACAGATGGAGAGCAACCTCACCCACGAGCAGGCGGATGACAACTTCAGTTTTGTGGCGCGGTTTGGGAATGAAATGGCACTATCGCTGGCGGGCGTCAACAAATCTGTCTAGGGCGCCCTGAAAGACAGCCATCCACGCGGGATCGGGTTACACCCGGAGAATGTACGCCTAAGGCTGGGATGGCTTTTTGGCAGGAATACGAAGCGCCTGGGGAAGGAAGAGTTGGAGAGGTAATGGGACCATGGGTTTCACCCGAGCCCTACCAAACCTACGGGAGAGGGCTGGGACGACGTCGACGTGGTGGACCCGGGCGACCTACTCGTCGTCGCATCGGTGGCACGGGCGTGTGCGCTCATCAAAGGGGAGATGCGCGTCGCTGGGGTGGTGGACCAAGGGGCGTTCGGGGGCCCGCTGCCGCCGCCCACCAAGGAGGATGTTACGGAGGGTGAATCGTTCGAGCGCCCCGTGCCACTGTATTGGCTGCTCGAGTTCTGCAGAGGCCCTGTGCGGGGGATCCGGCTGCGCGCCCCCGGCTACGGACTGGGCCTCGGGTTACCCCCGGTGCAGGATGCCCCCACAACGTGGCTGCCCACGGAGGATCTCGAAGCGATGCTCAAATTGGGAGGGCTCGAGTATTTCGGGCTCTGGGGGTACACCCTACAACCCCTGCAGCGGCTGTCGGGCCAGGGCCAGCCTGCAGCGGTGACACTCGACCTTTCCAATGCCAAGCTGTCCCAGTTGGACTTGTACGAATGCACCATGGCCACTGAGCTGGGGCTCGATGGGGGGATGAACCGGTCGGTACAGCTCGGCGTCCGGCTGTTCTGGTGCGATGCACTGACCAGCTTGACGGTGCGAGGGACACGGGTCGTCTCGGTGCGGGCGGTTGGGTGCCGCAGCCTCACCACGCTGGACTGCATCGACACCTCGATGCGCCGTTTTCCGTCAGGTGCCCTGAGCGGGTGCCCTCTGCTCGTTGTGGTGAAGTTGCCCACCACGCTGATCAGAATCAGCAAAGACACATTCAAATGATGCGTGGCATTGGCCAAGGTAATCCTTCCGCTGGAAGTCATCCGCATCGGCGAGGCTGCATTCGAAGGCACCGCGCTCGCGAACATACAGATCCCAGATGGGGTGGCGCACATTGGGGAGTCGGCGTTCGCCCAAACCCAGCTCGTGCATGTGGCGCTGCTGAGGAAGCTCACGAGAATGGGCGCGAGAGCCTTTGAGCGCTGCTCTTCCCTCTTGTCCGTCGACTACGGCGCAACAGAACTGACCTCCATGCCACCTGGGGCATTCAAGGGGTGCTCGTCCTTGGCCAATGTGGTCCTGCCACAGGGGGTCACCAGAATCGGCGGGGATGCATTCTGCATGTGCGACGAGCTCGCGACCACACAGATCCCAAATGGGGTGACACGCATTGGGACGAAGGCGTTCGCCGCTAGCGGTCTTGTGCATGTGGTGCTGCCGACGACGCTCGAGAAGCTGGGCGCGAGCGCATTCGAGAGCACCCCCCTTGTGTCAATCGACCTCGGAAGCACGAGTCTGGGCTCCGTGCCCCAAGGCGCATTCCAGTGGTGTAGAAAATTGGCCAAGGTGACCCTTCCACCCAGGGCCACCCGCATTGGCAAGGCTGCATTCGAGGACTGCGACGCCCTGACCATGGTGACACTCCCTGCCAAGCTTGTTGGGATCGGAGACAGTGCGTTTGAAGGCTGCGTAGCAATGACCCAGATTGAACTGCCAATCTCCCTCAAAACACTGGGCCCGCGAGCCTTTGCCAATTGTGGGCTGAAGCGGGTCGACTTGGGCAAGTGCGCGGGGTTGGTGAACATGGACCCCAAGCCGATCGTGGACGCCTACGGATATGTCCGCGATGGCGGCGTCTTTGACGGGTGCACCCAGTTGTCCGAAGTTGTGCTGCCCGTTGCATGGGGGGCCGTGCACCTCGGCGCACTGGGGCTGCGTGGCTTCGAATTCAGTTCCAGTGGCCCATCTGGCACTGTCTTCACAGCAAAGCCCAAAGGGGGTTAGGGTTAGGGTTAGTTAACCCGAGGTCGCGCTACCCGGCCGGCGCGCGGTTGAGCTCGCTGCGCTCTGGACTCGGTCGCTGTGTGTGTTGAGCTCGCTGCGCACTACATTTGGTCGCTGCATGCACTGGGTTTGCTGCGCTCTGGGCTTTCACGTGCACATCGATGACCAACACCAGCCGGCCAAGTGGGCAGGCATTTTTTTCGAATTGTAGTGGAGTGTGTGAACCCGCGATGCAACTCACCCGCAACCTCCTCAAGTGGGCGGTGACAATGATCGCAGTGTCACTCGGCGCCCTCGTTGTGGCTGCGACCCTCGTGTATCTGTTCATCCACGATGTGCGTCACAAGGGGTATTGTGCCTGAAATGTGTTTGCTACTCGCTACGCCATGGACTTGGTCGCTGCATGCGCTGAGCTCGCTGCGCTCAGGACTCGCTGTGTGGGTTAAGCTTGCTGCGCTCTGGACTTGGTCGCTGTGTGCCCTGAGCTCACTGCGCTCTGGAATCGGTCGCTGGGACTCGGTCGCTGCATGCGCTGAGCTTGCTGCGCTCTGGACTCGGTCGCTGTGTGTGTTGAGCTCGCTGCGCTCTGGACTTGGTCGCTGCATGCGCTGAGCTCGTTGCGCTCTGGGCTTGGTCGCTGCTGAGCTCGCTGCGCTCTGGGCTCTGGGGCTGCGTGTACTGAGCTCACCCGTGTACTCGGTCGCGATTGAGCTCGTTGCGCTCTGGACTCGGTCGCTGTGTGTGCTGAGCTCTGGGCTTGGTCGCTGCATGCACTGGGCTCGATGCGCTCTGGACTTGGTCGGTCACCTCGACCACACATCGGCCACCCCTCGGAAAAAAATTTACGGACAGACCATGACCCGGAAGTCGAGCGGTGCAGAACGCGGGTCGCGCGATGCAGAGCGTGTTGATCGTCAACTTCAAGGACGGCCTGCCTGGGTGCCTGCTCGACCGTGCCTTTTGTCAATTGAGTTCGTTCCGCGCCATCGCGGCCAATGGCACCCTGTTTGCGCATGCCTACGCAACCGACCCCGACCCGGCTCGCGCGCTTGCCCATGCCATGGCTGGCACGGAGCACCTGGTCGAGCCGCCGGGGCCTGCTGACGACCTCGACTTGGACGAGGCGGGCAACCGAGGTCGAGACCTGCTCGCGGGGCTCGGTGCCCAAGGCTACGCGGTCGAGGTGAACGAGCCCGGTGGCGAGGCCGGTGGCGAGGACGACTTGGCCACGCTCGGGGGCCTCGCACGGGTTGCCACCGAGGCGGCGGCGTTGATCCGGGCCTGGGGCGCGCCGAGCGAGGCTGATCGGTCTTGCCCAGCGCTACTCGTCCAGGTGTTCAATGGGCGCGACGCTCAGCGCGTGCGCCACTGCCGATTCGCGGCGCCCGCTCGGTGGCGCAGCGGTCGGTCCGGACCCATTTAACCCATCCCAGTCGGCCGAGCGGGGACACCCGTGCCCCTGACCCCACTCTCCGAGGCTGGCACAGTGCAGGTGCCCCGGGTCGACCCGGCCGGGGCCACCGGGGGGGCGGACCCGCCCCTTGTACCACGCTCGGGGGGCCCCGCAAGCCGACACGCCACCGAACCACCCCCCATGCGGCTCGAGGGCAGTGTGCTGGAGCGCGACATGTGCTACGCGCCACATGCCGACATGGGGCGTTACCTGTCAGCGAGCACACTGGGCGACGACGCTGCAGGCGGCAACGGGCACGGCGCGGACGTGCCCGCTGCGCGCGCCATGGCGGTGCTCGCCGCACGCGCGCTCGGCTCGCGCGCCGCACATCTTGATGAGCCCGCGGACCCCGCGGCGTGGGTCCAGGAGGCACAGTGCGTCCACTCGGCGGCGTGGCGGTCGCTGCGCGCGTGCGACGCGCTGCTGGCACAGCTCCTCCAGGCGCTACGCGACTGCGCCCGGTGCGAGAGCACGCTCGTGGTGGTGACCGCCACCTTTGGCGCGTCGCTGCGTGGGCATGGGCACGGGGCGGACGCTGCGCCCTGGGACGCAAGCATGCGGACGTTTGTCGCCATCTGCCCCGCCGGCGCCGGCGCGCTCCGTGGCCACCGCTGCGACGCCTTCTTGCCACTCGCGTCGCTCACGGAGCTCCTACTCTGGCACAGCAGCCCTGACCAGCTGCGCGACGAGCCATGCGCCCCATCCCCATGGCCCCTCGGGCTTTCCCCAGATGACTCGGCCGCGGCCGCGCTCTAGAACCCCCACTAGGCTCCCTTGCGCCTCTGCCCTGTCGCCGCTGCCGGACGCCCTCGCATTCCCTGGAATGTGCATGCGCGTTGTGGCGCAACTGGGGCCGGCCGTGCGCTTCTCGATGGCGATTTGGTTCCCACTGGACCTGATGGGGGACGCCGCCTTTGGCGTCGGCTACCACAAACTCTCTGGCGTGGCCCGCCGCGACCGGCTCCTCGCCGCGCCCGACCTGCCCCTGCCGCTGACTGGAAGTCTGGCCGGGCTCCACCTCGCCAGGTGCGTTGTGCAGGCGTACGACCTGATCGCAGACCCAGAGGAGGTACACAACCTGGCCGCACACACCAGGTGGATTGAGGGTCGCCCCGCGGGGGAGTGGAAGGGCTACTTCGACTGCGCAGCCGTGGTGCAACTTGGAGCCACCTTTGTGCTGCGGCGCGAGACGGTCGCCGCGCTCGCAGGCCTCGCTGGCACAGCCGCGGGGCTGCCCCTCGGGAGCCAGGGCTACGGGGCCGACGGCGCCGACCCCGGCGACGCAAACCACGTTGTCCCAACGAGTGTCAGCACAAGCCTCCCGGCCGCAGCGGCCACCCTCGCGCTCGCGATAAGTGAGGCAAACGCCACCCCGCTCTTAGCGAATGCCACCGCGCTCTTGGCCCTCGCTCCCCCGGCCACAGCGCCTGGCGCACTGACGCTGTGCCACGTGGAAGGGGCGAATTATACACGCCCTTGGCCGCCCGCGGTGCCCCGGCCACGGCGCGGCGCACCGCCACTCGGGGCCTGGCTCAGCGAGTTGTGGTCGGATGGCATACACGTCGTCCGACCGTCCATGGGAAGCTGGACCTACGCCGGGCGCTCGGTGGTTGCCGAGCAATTCTGTGTCATGGAGGGTGTGCTCGTGGTGCTGCTCACCCTACACGACGGCGGACTTCACCGGGCCACCCCGCTTGAGGCCGCAGCCGCTCCCTCGGCCGCCCCACTGGCCCCCTCGGCACTCTTGGCCCTCACGGCCCCCTCGACCCCCTCGGCCCCCTCGGCCCCCTCGGCCCCCTCGGCCCCCACGACCCCCTCCGCCCCCTCGGCCCCCTCGGCCTACTCGGCCGCCTCCTCCGTGGCGATTGGCACCGCATGCGGGAGGGGTGGCCGCGGGTTCAGGCGGGCGCGTTGACCCCCCCCCCCAATACACGCTGTGATGTGATGCACGCGCGCCAACTCTTGTCCACCCATGGCCCCCAGTGGTGCCACACGGTTCACGCGCGCCAACTCCTCGGATGTCCACCAATCTCCGGGGTCACGCAACTGGGCGTGCAAGGGGGGCGGCGAGTCAACCCGCCCGCGATTGCACGGCGCTCATGAAGCTGAGCTGCCGCTCGGTCGGCATGCCGGAGCTCCACTCCGCGGCCTCCGGCTGAACAACGCTTGAGTCGGTAGAGCTGCCACGCAACCTCGTAAACATGGGGCATTATGGGTGTGTTTGTCAATTTTTTGTGTTTTTTCGTGGCGCCCCACACCTCAGACACCTTGGACTCAGCACACCTCGGACACATGGGTCACCCGGCCGCCGGTCGCCGCCGCGCAGCAGCCTCGCTGCCCCCCCGATTGCTGCGAACGGCGGGTGTGCCCCGAGGGCGGCGCATCGAGTAGAACGGGACCACGGCGACGGGGGTGGGCAGAGTACCACCGTAGAGCGGCCACTCGTATTCCCGCTCGAGCACCCGCGCCGTCCGCCCCGCGATACACAGCATTTCTTGTTTGCAGAGTAGCAGGTGGTCGAACAGCGCACCTGCCGAAGGCGCGGTTGGCCCGCGTGGCATCGGCCGAGGGCGGAGGTTGACCGGCCATGTAATATTCGTGAAGATGGGTATCAACCGACAGAGTGCATCGGCCGACTCGTTCGACTCGGGGTTAATGTACCGGGCCATGATTAGGAGTGTGTCGATGACGTCGAATGGCGAAACGCCACACTCGAACCTTGCGAGGCGGGCGAGCAACTTGGAGAGAGGTGGGCGAGGCTTGCCGAGCTTGCCATTAACAAGGTCATGGATGAACCACAGCCACTCGACCGAGTTGCCGCCCTCCCCCAGCGGGTATGTGTGGTGCCAGTAGCGGTAAGACGCACGGCAGAGCGCACATGGAATGAGGTCGCACATCACCCGGAGTACCACGATCACGTCTGTGCGTTCGAGGTCACGCGCGCACAGCAAGAGGCAATCCCACAATTTGGGGCCCCATGTCGAGGTGTCCATGACGCCCCCGGATCACACGAGCCTGTCCCCATGCGACTGATTTTGTAGCCGACGGGTGAACGGTGTGTGGTCACCGAGGTGTGTTGTGCCCAAGGTGTGGCCGAGGTGCCCGAGGTGTGGCCGAGGTGCCCGAGGTGTGACCGTGGTGCCCGAGGTGTGACCGTGGTGCCCGAGGTGTGTCGTGACCGAGGTGTAGCCGAGGTGTCCGAAGTGTGTCGTGACCAATGTAGCCGAGGTGTCCGAGGCAGAGGTGTGGTCGATGTACCTAATGTGTGTCGTGGCCGAGGGGCCGAGGTGTCTGAGGTGTGTCGTGGCCGAGGTTTGGTCGAGGTGTGGCCAATGTGTCCAAGGTGTGGTGTGGCTGAGGTGTGGCTGATGTGTGGCCGAGGTGTGTCGTGACCGGGGTGTGTCCGAGGTGTCCGAGATGTGTCGCGACCGATGCGTGACCGGGGTGCCCAAGGTGTGTTGTGACCGAGGTGTGGCCGAGGTGTTCGAGGTGTGCCGTGATCGCGGTGTGGCCGATGTGTCCAAGGTGTGGTGTGGCCGATGTGTCCGAGGTGTGTCGTGATGAAGTGTGTTGTGACCGAGGTGTGTCGTGACCGAGGTGTGTCGTGACCGAGGTGTGGGTCCGAGGTGTGCCGTGAACGGGACCGAGGGGTGTCGTGTCCGAGGTGTGTGGTGACCGAGGTGTGTCATGGCCGAGGTGTGTCGTGGCCGATGTGTGGCCGATGTGTCCAAGGTTTGGCCGATGTGTCCGAGGTAGGACCGAGGTGTGGGTTCGAGGTGTGTCGTGACCGAGGTGTGACCGGGGTGTCCCCTTCAGGAGGTGTGTCGTGACCGACGTGTGACCGGGACCGAGGGGTGTCGTGGCCGAGGTGTGGCCGATGTGTCCGAGGTGTGTGGTGCCCGAGGTGTGTTGTGGCCGAGGTGTGTCGTGGCCGAGGTGTGGCCGATGTGTCCGAGGTGTGTCTTGGCCGAGGTGTGGCCGATGTGTCCGAGGCGTGTCGTGACCGAAGTGTGTCGTGACCGAGGTGTGTCATGACCGAGGTGTGAGGCCGAGGTGTGTCGTGACCGAGGTGTGACCGGGGTGTCCGAGATGTGGCATGACCGAAGTGTGGCCGAGGTGTCCGATGTGTGTCTTGACCGAGGTGTGGCCGATGTGTCCGAGGTGTGTCGTGACCAAGGTGTGACTGGGACCGAGGGGTGGCCCAGGTGAGTTGTGACCGAGGTGTGGCTGATGTGTCCGAGGTGTGTCGTGACCGAGGTGTGACTGGGACCGAGGGATGGCCCAGGTGTGTCGTGACCAAGGTGTGCCCGGGACCGAGGGGTGGCCCAGGTGTGTCGTGACCGAGGTGTGACCGGGACCGAGGTGTGTCATGGCCAACGTGTGGCCAATGTGTCTGAGGTGTGTGGCGAGGTGTGTCTGATGCGTCCGAGGTGTGTGGTGACCAAGGTGTGTCGTGGCCGAGGTATGGCCGATGTGTCCGAGGTGTGTGGTGACCGAGGTGTGTCGTGGCCGAGGTATGGCCAATGTGTCAGAGGTGTGTGGTGACCGAGGTGTGTCATGGCCGAGGTGTGGCCGATGTGTCCGATGTGTGTCGTGACCGAGGTGTGTCGTAACCGAGGTGTGGGTCCGATGTGTGTCGTGACCGAGGTGTGACCGGGGTGTCCGAGGTGTGTCATGACTAAGGTGTGACCGGGACCAAGGGGTGTCATGGCTGAGGTGTAGCCGATGTGTCGGAGGTGTGTGGTGACCGAGGTGTGTTGTGGCCGAGGTGTGGCCGATGTATCCGAGGTGTGTTGTGACCGAGGTGTGTCGTGACCGAGGTGTGACCGGGACAATTGGGTGACTCAGGTGTGTCGTGACCGAGGTGTGGCTGATGTGTCCGAGGTGTGTCGTGACCGAGGTGTGACCGGGACCGAGGGGTGGCCCAGGTGTGTCGTAACCGAGGTGTGACCGGGACCAAGGTGTGTCGTGGCCGACGTGTGGCCAATGTGTCCAAGGTGTGTGGCAAGGTGTGGCCAATGTGTTCGAGGTGTGTGGTGACCGAGGTGTGTCGTGGCCGAGGTATGGCCGATGTGTCCGAGGTGTGTGGTGACCGAGGTGTGTCGTGGCCGATGTATGGCCGATGTGTCCGAGGTGTGTGGTGACCAAGATGTGTCGTGGCCGAGGTATGGCCGATGTGTCCGAGGTGTGTGGTGACCGAGGTGTGTCGTGGTCGAGGTGTGTCATGGCCGAGGTGTGGCCAATGTGTCCGAGGTGTGGCCGATGTGTCCGAGGTGTATCGTGACCGAGGTGTGTCGTGACCAAGGTGTGTCGTGACCGAGGTGTGGGTCTGAGGTGTGTCGTGACCAAGGTGTGACCGGGACTAAGAGGTGTCGTGGCCGAGGTGTAGCCGATGTGTCCGAGGTGTGTCGTGACCGAGGTGTGTTGTGTCCGAGGTATGGCCGATGTGTCCGAGGTGTGTTGTGACCAAGGTGTGTTGTGTCCAAGGTATGGCCGATGTGTCCGAGGTGTGTTGTGACCGAGGTGTGTTGTGACTGAGGTGTGGGTCCGAGGTGTCGTGGCCGAGGTGTGGGTCCGAGGTGTGTCGTGGCCGAGGTGTGTCGTGACCGAGGTGTGTCGTGACCGAGGTGTGTCGTGCCCGAGGTGTGGGTGCAAGGTGTCGGGGCC